>Ga0208977_1000031_pt1 | contig 165209 bp, 122 predicted proteins | sample RifOxyA2_FD_184030 | JGI IMG/M metagenome (GOLD analysis project Ga0208977, IMG submission 184030) | Groundwater microbial communities from Rifle, Colorado - Rifle Oxygen_injection A2 (SPAdes) | ecosystem: Environmental > Aquatic > Deep subsurface > Groundwater | place: Rifle, Colorado, United... | reverse complement strand
GCGGCTTGGTGGACTTGGTGTACATCTGCTCGCGCGGAAAAGGCACATACTTCATATCCGCCTGACCGGCAAGCTGCGTTTTCACTTCATCAAGCGAGGGCAGCGCGGGAAGACTTTCCGCGAACACGGACGGGACCAGCGCCGCGCCCATAACCAACGTTAATAGTATTTTCATAAATGTTACCTCCGCAGAATATCGATTTGCGATTAGTATATCTTATCATACCATAGGTTGTTGGACAAATGGCTTTAGCCCCATCCCCCCATAGGCCAAAAGGCCTAATATCCAAGAAACGGTTAGCTTTTATATTGATTCGGAAGATTCGCCGGAACTATCAGCGCAGGCAATGCCAGAGTTATGGATCTTCGGATATTTTTGTGGCTTACAACATCCGCTTTTAACACAAATGCGTCTATCTATACAGCAAAGTCGGTTTTATGACTTAGCAAAGATCATCGACGCCATCGGGGGAATGATTGTCTCTAAAACCCCCGCGGCATCAACCTCGGCTTCCTGATTTCCCAGCAGATTTATATACCGTCCGGGCGGGATGTCCGGAGATACCAGAACTCTCACCTTTTGCGTCCTGGAGGATTTATTGAAGATCACAAGCGCGCAATCGTCGAAATAGGCGCGGGTATAACCATAGAGATCGGTTTCAAGCAATACCGTGTTACGGTTCCCGTACCGCAATGCCGGATGGCCGGCACGAATATGCCCAAGGCGTCCGCTATAGGTGAGCATTTCTTTTTCCTGTCCGGAAAGCTCGTCGGCAAATCGCATATCCCTGCGATTATCGGGGTCTCCGGCGCCCGTCAGGCCGTACTCATCGCCATAATAGATCAGCGGCGCGCCGTCTATCGTGAAAATAAACGTCAAAGCGTTTTTCAGTCTGGCGTAAGATGAATCATGGTCCACTTTTGGCGGCTTCGCATAGCCGACCTCACGCTCGTCCCGGATCGTATCGTCCGGAAGGTCGCCGTCGGCGAACGCCATAAACCGCGGTTTATCCTGGTTGCCGACCAGGGGAGACGCGATGGTTTCCTTCCCGTAGGTCCTCTCGCTCGCTTCCAACGCCGCATCCAGGTTTTGAAAACCATTCCCGTCCTTGGCAAATGCAGGGACAATGGCGTCGTATAGCGGGAAGTCGAACTGCCCATCCAGTTTGTTCGGGCCGACAAACTCCATAATTCCCTGGCGGCTCAAAAACGTTTCACCGACCATGTAGAGCCGCTCATTCCGCTTTTGTTCCACGGTTTGGCGCAGATATTTACGCAGATTAGACCAGAATTGATGCTGAACGTGTTTTACCGCATCCAGCCGGAACCCGTCGGCGTCCGTCTCTTCCAGCCACCATTTCGCGTTTTCAAGAAGCGTCTTGATCAACGACGGCTGACTCATATCGAACGTGGGGAGGAAGCGGTCGAACCAGGTGGTGAACGAGTATTCATCCCAGAGCCGGAGATTCTCGCGGCCATCAGGGAGCATTAACGGAATGTACCATTCCGGATGTTCCCGCCAATAAGGATGGGCGATATGCGTGTGATTAAAGACCATGTCCAGAAGGACGCGTATGCCTTCACGATGCGCGGCGGAGATGACTTTTTTCAGAAGCGCCATATCTCCAAGCCGGTGGTCTATCTTATAGAAATCGGTCGGCCAGTAGCCGTGATACCCTGAAAAATACCGGTACGGAGCGATATATTCCTGAAACGCCTTATCCGGGTTCTGATAGACAGGCGACAACCATATCGTGTTGACGCCTAGCCGTGTGAAATAGCCGGTTTCTATTTTGTCAGCTAGGCCGGCTAAATCCCCCCCGTGGTACTCGCCGGAATAAAGGATGTTTGAGTCCTTAGTCGGAGCGTCGTTCTTAGGGTCGCCATTGCTGAACCTGTCCAGCATGGCAAAGTAGATGACGGCGTCGTTCCATCGAAAAACATTTTGCGGCCCCAGGGGTATCCTCAGCGGACTGGACATTCCGTTTTTGTCGTCCATAACCGCGACGCGCAAAAACGAACCGGCGCCTTCCCCCTCCACATTCACCTTTAAAAAATTCTTCTCCACCGTGAATTCCGCTTTCCGGTTGGACCCGTCGGGCTTCTGGATTATGGCGGATACTTTAGACAGAGGTTTGCTATCATTCGCGGTCGCCGCCTGCAAGATTATCTCTTTTTGCGTTTGCCGCTTCGCAAGAAGATGCGGCCGGCTCTTTGTCTCGCCCCCTCCGATAGTGAGGAGCGAATTCCGGTATTGGTCATTGGAACGACTTTGATTGCCCGGATCGGATATCCATTCTCCGTCCACGACAAGTTTATACATATGGGATCCAGCGTCCAGGGAGACAACGGCATCCCATACGCCGTCGTTGTCATCATCCTTCATCGGATTGGCCGCATCGCTCCATCCGTTAAAGGTCCCCGCAACAGCCGCTTTCTTTACCGGCTTATCGGGCTTATATGTAAACCGCCGGCTGGCTTTACGGTTAACTACGAGCGTGAGATAGATCTTTTTAGAGATGTTCGCCGTGTGTATGTTTATCGGCAGATCGATCAGCCCCAGGCGGTCTTCCGGAATAGTTATTTCAAGAAACCGGCCGTTAAGGTTCATCGGAGCCGCTGAATCTCCGGACTCATCGGCGGACATGATTTTCGTCAGGGCATCAACGTCCATATATCGGGAAAGGTCTATGGTCAACTTTTCCCCGGAGTTGACATACGCAACCGGCATCCAGCCCAGATATATGCCCGTATCCGGAACAATACGGTATAACGCATCTTTGTCGACTACGGCGGCGGACATCACAGGCCGGCCCGCGGTTTTTTCAGCCGCGGCGGCGTTTGGGGCGCCCGATAATAACGGTATGGAAATAAAAACATGGTAAATCAAAAACGTTAAATAAGTGCCGGCTGGATGCTTCATTTTTTCCTCCGCAAAACGCATGCATTTTCCGATAAAACAACACTTCAATTGTGATTTTTGAGTCAGAAAAGTTGGAGGAACAGAATCAACTTTATATATTGCCGCTATCCGGAAAAGAATCCGGCGCTGGTTTGGGAGGAGTTGTCACCACTTTCCAGAAAAAATAGACGGTGAAAGCGGTGATCGCCGCTTCGGCGGAGATAAGCATCAATAATGCTTTTGCGCTCATAATGCCCCCGGTTTTCGATGCGCGATATAGACCAGCCTGGCTATCCCCACGAACAAACCCGCCAATAATATTCTAGCTACGGCGACATACGGGGTGATCTTTTTTGTAAGGACCGCCCACATCTCCGGCGCGCTGCCGAAAAAAACCACCAACAGGAATACCGGGGTGACATATTTGATTATGTGCTTAAAAACTATCGGTACGGTTATATCCGCTCCGTCGGTTATTTCCTTCCAGCCTTTTTCCATTCCGAATATCCACGCGAACAGGATTACTTCCGCCAGGGCAAATACCACCAGGGAAACGGTGCCCACCCAATAATCGAATTCATTAAAAGCTTCCTGCGACAATACGCAGGGAATCCCCAGCAGCAATACCGCGGCGCCGACAGTCCAGGCCGCCTTTCTGCGATCCCAGTTAAAATTGTCCTCCATAAAGGCCATGCAAGGAGTTCCCATAGCCAGAGATGAAGTTATGCCCGCGAAAAACAACAGCCCGAACCACATAAACCCGGCCAGAGCCGAAAGCAGCGCGCCCCACTGGGCGAAAAGGAACGGCAGCGTCACAAATCCGATGCCGAAACCGCTGCCGCCTTTGGTCATTTCGATAACTTTATCCACCCCAAGATAACCCACCGCTATCGGGATAATGATCGCCGACCCCAGTACTACCTCCACAAATTCATTCATCCAGCCTGCGCTCATGGCGTTAAGCGCTATGTCGTCTCCGGACTTTACGTATGAGGCGTAACAATGGACGCAGCCCATCCCCAGTGAAAGCGTGAAAAAGATCTGTCCCGCCGCGTTGCGCCACACCACCGGATCCCAGATGGAGCTGAAATCAGGTTCCCACAGATAGCTAAGCCCAAGAACTCCGTTATATACCGCCCCATGCTCTCCCGCGGTAAGAGTAACCCCCCGTACAGCCAGGATCACGCCAAAAATGAGAAGCAGAGGCATGCCGATCTTTGCCGCCAACTCAACTCCGCCTTTAAGACCCCTCGACAACACCCAGGTGTTAAGCAGTACGCACAAAATCCAGAAAACAACAGGCTCCACCGTGGTAAGCCCTATATAAGAACTAAAAAAAGCAGACACTTCCGCCTGCGTTTTCCCCATGAAATGGCCCGCCACAGAATGATATGCCCACGACATCGTCCATGATTCCAGATAACAATAATACGCCGCGATCGCAAGATTTGTGAATATTCCGAGCACGCCTAGATATTTCCAAAAAAAACGCTTATCCAGGGCATCAAACATGAACGGCGCGCTGTGTTGCCCCGACTTACCGCCATAACGCCCCATGGCCCACTCCACATAAAGCAACGGTATGCCCATGAGTACGAAGCAGACAAGATAAGGGATGATAAAAGCGCCACCGCCGTTCTGGATCGCCTGCGCGGGAAACCTGAGGAAATTCCCCAAACCCACCGCGTTCCCGGCCATTGCCAGGACCAGACCGATCCTTGAACCCCATGCTTCCTGATTTTTAATTGCCATATGGAAATAATAGGCATCAGCCGTCGTAAAAACCGAATAAAGCCGTCCGCCTTCCGGCGGACGGCTTTATTTTCGCCGGGGAACTTATCTCCGCGCCACGGCGGCTAAAGAGAATAGTTTATCCGTCGCGGCTTTGAGGCCGTTATGAATCCCTTCCACCTTGTCTTTCGCCCAGAGGTTCTTGTCATCCCGGAGGAAACTGGTCTTATCCACGCGATTATCGAAGCGCCCTATAGGCAGATAATATTTTTTTTCGCCTTTGGCTATGGTGATAGTGCCGGGAACCTCGCTGTTCTGCTCCAACCACCCCATATCATCGCACCCGTAGTCATTCATCATCACGTCTATCGGCACTCCGTGGTGCAGTATGGAGCCGGGATCGTTGGGGTCGGTGCGGGCCGCGTTCTTCCTGCGGGATTCTTCCGGTGTAACCCATACGTAAAGTATGACGGCGCGTTCAAGTATCTCCGGAGCCAGCTCCCCGAGAGAATACTGGTAGCCGAACGGGGCTTTTAGCGGCATCGAAGAACCGTCAGGACCGCCCCGGGCGGCCTCCATAACAATGGTTTTGCCTTCGAAAGAAGCGGGATAGGCGGCATGTTTTTCGTTCAGCAGCTCACGCGCTTCTTTTTCAAGCGCCACCGCCACCGCGCCGGAGGTTGCGGAATCCAGCTTTGCCAGGCGCGGGGAGATGCCGGCTTTTTCCCCGGCTTTATCTATGCGCAGCATAAGCAGCCGGCCGGCGGATTCGGCGCCGACAACATTTCTCCTCATGAGATCGTAATAGTCTTCATTGAGAATATGGATAAGAGTCCCCCAGTCATTGGGGTTAATAAAAGGCTTATCCCCAGCCTTAAAGAACATTCTGGCCTTGCCAAGCCCGGACAGTTCATCGTCTATGCGGCGCATCAGATGCACGTAGGGGAAGTCGTCAAGTTGTAAGTTTTCGCCTATGTGAAAATCCTTTCTGAGAGACTCAGGAGGCACATTGGTCAGATATCTTCTGACCTCGGATTTACCCGAAGCCGGGAGAGCCAGCAAAAGCACTATATCGAATGTTTTTTCCATACCACCTCCATTTGTCATACACTGCGCCCAACTAATGCCCTGGGCGGATCATAGTCGGGGAACCATTTATGGGGACCGGTCCGCGAGGCCAGCCAAGGGAGTCCTGGCCGCCCTGAGGAGTGAATTCTCGGGACAATCAGGCATATCTCTTGAAGGGTATTCTAAATTATATTTATCCTCACTGGCAAGCGTACGCATTGGCCCGGAGCCGGCATCTTTTTATCCGTTTATGTATTAGGTATAATTTGCCTATGACAAACCTTGAAATAATGTGGATAGTTTTTGGAGTAACCTCCCTTTCCCTGTTCATAGCCGACATTAAGATCTCCGCCGGCAGAGCCCATGAGATCTCCCGGAAAGAAGCTTTACTCCTTTGTTCCTTCTGGGTGCTTATTGCCACGATCTTTGGATTTCTGACCGGCTATATGCTGGGTTATGAAAAAATGCTGGAGTTTTTTACCGCCTACGTCATTGAGTACTCATTGTCGATGGACAACATGTTCGTCTTCATTATGATCTTCGCCTATTTCGGCGTCCCTCGGAAATACCAACCGAAGATATTAACCTGGGGCATCCTGGGCGCGATCGCCATGCGCTTTATTCTCATTTTCGCCGGCGTGGGCCTGATCAACTCCTTCAGCTGGGTAATCTATCTTTTCGGGGGCATTCTGATATTCACCGCGGTCAAGATGTTCCTGCAAAAAGATGGGGAGATGGATCCCGGCAGGAATCCGGTGCTGAAACTGTTGAACAAGTTCATGCCAATGGATAAAACATCGGATACCGGCGTATTTTTTGTAAAAAAAGAAGTCTTGTACGCCACCCCCCTTTTCGCCACGCTCCTGGTTATAGAAACTTCGGACCTGATCTTCGCCGTGGACTCCATCCCGGCGGTACTCGCCATTTCAAAGGATGCTTTTATAGTCTATACCTCCAATGTTTTCGCCGTGGTCGGCTTGCGTTCCCTTTATTTTTTTCTGGCCGCCATCATAGATTCGTTCCGGTTCCTTAAGACCGGCATATCCATAATTCTCTTCTATGTGGGGCTTAAGATGATGGTTTCAAATTTTATACATATTCCCGCGCTCCTGTCTCTCAGCGTGGTCCTGGGCATCCTGGCCGCATCCATAGTTCTGTCGATTGTTATAAAACCCGGGAACCGGCTTCCTCCGGTTCCTTGAGAATAAAGGCCCGCAACGGCAATAAAAAAGCCCCGGATAATCGGGGCTTTTTTATTGTACGGATGAAAAGCTTATTTTTTAACATCTTTAACATCAGCCGGCTTTGCCGTTTCAGCGGCCGGAGCATTTTCCGGCATCCCGGCTTCGACCGGCATGTCCGCTTTCACAATATCAAGCAGTTCCACTTCGAACACAAGCGTGGCTCCGCCTGGAATAGCGCCAGGCATACCTTTGTCGCCATAGGCCGTATCGGAGGGGCACACCAGTTTGGCCTTTCCACCGATTTTCAGTTTCTGCACGCCTTCGGTCCAGCAAGAAATAACGCCGTTAAGCGGGAATTCCGCCGGAGTTTTACGGTCCACGGAGCTATCGAACACCTTACCGTCCGGAAAAGTGCCGTGGTAATGAACTTTTACCATGTCGGTAGCTTTAGGGCTGGCGCCATTGCCCTCTTTCATGGGTATATAGATCACGCCGCTGGGAAGTTTTTTGGCGTTTTTCTCTTTCGCCATTTTCTCAAGAAAAGCCCTGCCTTTGTCCTTTTCTTTTTGCGCCACGACAGCCTGCTTCTGCGCTATCACGGACTGCTTCCTGCCGATAAGCTCGTTTATCTTGGGGCCATAGGACTCGTCCACTTTGCCTTCCACATTATTCATGGAATCGGTAAGGCCGAGGAGAATATACTTAGACTCGTCCGGAGTGAATTCAAACTGCTTCAGATTCCTTGACAGTACGTTATGCCCCAGGAAGTACAGGGTTTTCTGATCCTCAGTCATAGGTTTATCCTCCGCGATGGCGACAGCCGGGATAACGCACATTAAACTTAATAGTATCATTCTTTTCATAAGTTACGCTCTCCTTAATTATAATCTTCGTTATACAGTTCTGGGCTAAAGCCACCACTGTATTCGGGAAACCGTATAAAGGCCGCCCCATACTACCCAAGTCCTACCACACCATAATAGCAAATTTTCCAGCCGCCCATCATTACCTGTTGGAAGTGGAATATTGAACTTATCTCCGTTTTTCGCATTAGCCCGAATCCTGCAGTTCAACTTGGTTTCCATTGGAAGATCAAATGAACAAAAAAAGCAATACCTGCGTGGGTGCCGTATAAGGGCCTATGGCCATCAGATGGTTAATTGATCCTGCCGCCTTCGGCGGAACTGAAAAAATGCATATGTTCGTGTTTAAAAGTGAACCATGCGCGGGTTTGATCCAGCGGCCATTTCAGCGTGGTAGAGGCTCGGAGCGCGGCTCCAGGGACGGAAATAGTCAGCGTCGTAAGCGCACCGGTCGGCTCGCACAGGTCCACCGCCCCCTCCACCCAGCCCTGGCGCGCGGTAACGGACACTTCCAGATCTTCCGGACGGATTCCGCAGGTAAAATCTTCCAGGCTGGGTTCCGTGCCGGTTAAAGCGTAGCCCATTGTCTGCATTTCTTTTTTCGTCAAAATGTTCATTTGCGGGGTTCCGATAAAGGTGGCGACAAAAATATTGGCCGGTTTTTCGTATATCTCATTTGGAGTGCCGATCTGCTGGATCTTACCATCCTGCAGGATCACTATTTTATCGGACATAGTCATGGCTTCTATTTGGTCGTGGGTGACATAGATGACCGTGCCTTTAACTTTCTTAAAGAGCATTCTGAGTTCGCCCCTGGTTTTATCCCTCAGTTTTGCGTCCAGGTTGCTGAGCGGTTCATCAAGCAGGAACACCTTGGGGTTGCGGACCAGCGCGCGGGCCAGCGCGACCCGCTGCCGTTGTCCGCCGCTAAGGGCTCTGGGCTTGCGCGCCAGCAGCGCGTCAAGACCGAGCATTTCGGTGGTGGCTTTCACGCGGGCCGCGATCTCGGTCTTCTCTATTTTTCTCAGCCTGAGTCCGAGTGAAATATTATCTTCCACCGAAAAATGCGGATACAAAGCGTAATTCTGGAACACGAAAGCCATATCTCTGTCGCGCGGAGCGACCCGGCTCATATCGCTCTCGCCTATTATCAGACTGCCCGATGTCTGCTCCTCCAACCCGGCTATTATTCTGAGCAGGGTTGTTTTCCCGCAGCCGGAAGGGCCAAGCAGCGAAACAAATTCCGTGTCTTTGACTGTAAATGAAATATCGCTTAAAACCGGGTGCGCGGCTCCTTCAAAAATCTTGGAAATATTGGTCAATTCCACTTCAGCCATAAAACAGCCTCCTCAGTAATAAATCGTCAGTTTTCCACCAGTGTATCCCGGCTTGTGCCGTATTTCAATCATCATACCCTCGTCCCGCCTGAGCACGGAGGCTTCGGCCTCCTCCACCGCGGCTGAGGAAACACAGACACCCGTAAGACATATCGTATCCGTTTGCGCCGACGCCGTATTATAGCTGATCTCAAGACCACGGCTCATACGGTTAATTGAAGTGATTTCGCAGGTGGCGTAGCGGATCATGCCGCCGCCTTCCAACTTATAGTGCAGGGGAACTATAACGGCGGACCTATTGCGCATGAGCAGCGGGAATTCTATTTTATCGCCGTTAAAATCCGCGGCGATCCGGCCCGCGGTCTCATCGTCATGGTAGTTCGCGATAAACAGGAACCCGGCTTCCGCGCCCCGGCGCAGCATTGTGACCAGTTCATACCCCCCGGTTTCAACACTTTTACGCACGCCGAGCTCCCGGCAGACCGCGTCGAAAGCAGGCTTGAAATAATCGAATTTATCGGAGAAGTGGAACCCCAAAAGGCACAGCGAACCTTTGCCTGTCCGGCGCACTATCCCGCACGGCTTATTTTTATAAACGGCTATCACTTTGTCGCCCGGCAACAAGTTGCCGAAGATGTTTATATCCTGGTTGTGGAGGTAGGTTTCCTTGCCGAAGAACTTTATAGTGCGGATCTTGCCGGCTTTCTCCGCCTTCAAACCGAGGGAGTCGAGGAACGGCGAACACGGCTTCCAATTCTCATCCATCAGGAGGGTCTCACCGCAAAAAAGCAGTTTCCCCCCGTTGTTCACATAGGCAAAAAGCTTCCGCTGGGAAGCCGCATCCATAAACATTGTCGAGAAAAACGCCAGCGCCGGGGCCTTTATAGCCGGGGTCTTTTTTATGTCAACCAGGCCGGTTTGATACCCGGAAAGATATGACTGCCGGGCGAGGCCGTCGAAAAAGAACTCGTTTCGCAACGCGAAAATCCTGTCGGCCATGGGACCGTCAAGGTACTCGGTATTGTAATAATCGTTGTAAAATCCAAGATCCAGGTCGGCCGCCGTCGCCATCTCCGCGGCGCAAGCGCCTATTCCGTTTATAAACTCCCCGAACCGGGAGAGGCTTTTAAAATGGCTGCGCAGCCGCCCGTCGGAAGCCACCGGAGCCTGCCACTCATGGTATTGGCCGAACTGGCCTACCCCGCCCTCGTTGGTCCCTCCGGCGAACATGTAGCAGTTTACGCCATTAACCCCGTTCATAAAAGTGGTTTTCAGGTTAAGCTCCACGTCGGCGGGATAAAGCCTGGGTTTGTCGCTTAAGACGCCGGTCTGGAGTTCGGCGCAGATCACGGGCGACCCCTCCGGCGTTATGCTCTTTACCACGGCGGAGGTGATGGCTATGTCATGAAAATTCTCGTAATCCAGGCGGCGCATCTGGTAGGCGCCACCGAAAATGACCCCTGGAACTTTTTCGGCGAACTTACCGAATTTTATCGTGGTGGTGGGCGAATATATTCCGCGGCCCCGCAGGTCATAATCATAAAACTGCGGTATATTAGCCAGCACAGGAGTGCGGACGCCCATTTTTTTTACCATGGAATGGAGTTTCTCAAAATAAACGGCGTAATATTCCTTATAGTAATCTCCCCAGTCCAGCATACAATGTAGATTTCCTTCCTCCAGTTTATTGGCGGGCTGCTTGATCCCGGAAAAATCCTTATAAGACGACTTATACGCTGAATTAAGCTTGCCTATGCCGCCGTATCTTTTTTTAAGGAAGTCCCGGTACATGCGGTCTGAATATACGGCGTAGTCGCCTATCTTGCCGAGCCAGTTTATCATTCCTATCTCATTGCAAAGCTGGAAGAATATGATATTGCCTGCGGGATACTGTGATGAGGTAAGCATGGGAACCAGTTTTTCATACCACGCCCGCACCTTGGCTAGGAATTTAGGGCTGTTATACGCGGGCGGAGACTGGTGGTGTATGGTCTTCCCCTCGTTAGAGGCAAGGAAAACATCCGGGTATGTTTCGGAAAGCCAGTCGGGCAGCCCCTCGTTCATCATCTCGCCGTTCGAAACCGGGCCGATGCGCGGCACAAAGAAAAGACCGCTTTCAGAGACCAGGCTTAAAAATTTTTCAAGATTCCTGCGGGGGTGTGTTTTCCCGTTAAAATCAAACACCCCTTCCTTCACTTCGTGCCAGCGCCAGGGGATGTAGGAAGCCACGGTATTAAGGCCGGCTTCCCTGGCCCTTGCCAACCGGTCAGGCCAGTCTTTGGGATCGGACCTGAAGTAGTGGAATTCACCCGAATATATGAAAACCGGTTTGCCGTCCAGAATAAAATTCCCGCCGCGCATTTCGGGTATGGTTAAGGGTTTCACAGTGTCTCCGTTTTGATCTTGTACTTTTCAGTCACTAAGCCCGCCGGCTTGCTCACGGTTATGAGTGTTTTCCGTCCGTGGACAAGCCGTTCCATGGTAAATCCGTTCCAGTGCGCGGGCAGTTTTGGGTCAACTACCAACTCGCCGTTTTCGACGCGCACTCCCAGCAGCCGTTCTGTTATGCATTTAAACAGCCAGGCGGAGGAGCCGCTGTACCAGGTCCACGCGCCCTTACCTTCGTTAATTGATTCAGGACCTTCTATATTGCCGGGGGTGACATAAGGCTCGCCTTTGTAGTTGTCGGGATCTTTCATGGACAGCAGGGGCGGGCACAGCCGGGCCACGGTTTCGTAAACTTTTTCAGTATTACCGGCCAAAGCCTGCGCCCAGATGGCCCAGGTGGCCGCGTGGGTATAAACACCGCCGTTCTCCCTGATGCCGGGCGCGTAGCGGGTCAGATAACCGATATTTTTATCAACTACCGAATAGGCCGGCGTAAATAACAGCACGCCGTAATCGCGGTAAAGCCGGTCTTCGGTTACGGCAAGCAGCTTTTTAGCCTGCCGGCCCTCCACCACCCCGCTTATAACCGCCCAGGTCTGGGGGTTGAGATGTATCTTCCCCTGTTTGCAGGAGTTGACGCCCAGTATCTCCCCGCTGTCTTTTGTGGCGAGCATGAACCATTTTCCGTCGAAAGCGTATTTCATCAGCGCTTTCTTAAGCTTCCGGGATTCAAGCTGGTAGTGTGCGGCCCGCTTATTGTCTTTATCCGTCCTGGCGCAAATTTCCGCGAAAGAATTAAGCACGTGCACAAAGAACTGCGCCAGCCAGACGGATTCGCCCTTCCACTTTACCCCTACGCCGTTCAAGCCGTCGTTCCAGTCTCCTTCGCCCATAAGCGTAAGCCCGCGCGGACTCAGGCGCTTTAATACTCTTTCTATGGCGGCCAGGCAGTGCTCATAGATAGTCCCGCTGCCGCCGTCGTAGTAAGGGACTCTTTCTTTAAGGATGCCGTGATCCGCCGTCTCGTGCAGGTAATTGGCCACTACGAACGGAAGCCACAGCAGATCGTCGGAGATATCGGTGAACCGCCCTTCCTCCGATATCGGGTGCCACCAGTGGTGCACGGTACCGTCTTTTTTCTGGTGAGCCGAATGCATTTTTATCTGGGCTTTGGTCTTGGCCGGATCGAGTGCCAGATAAATCTGGCTGTCCTGCAGTTGGTCCCTGAAGCCGAACGCGCCGCCGCACTGGTAGTAGGCGGTCCTGCCAAGCATCCGGCAGGAAATCGTTTGATACTTCAGCCAGTAATTTATCAACGCATCCACTGCGGGTTCGGGCGTCTTGACCTTAAATCTATTGCACAACTCAAGCCAGTGGCTTTTGGTTTCTTCCAGCAGCGCCTTCGGCTTCCGCAAAGCTTTCATGTATGCGGGGTAGTCTTTGCTGAAAGTGTCTTTTTTCAGCGCGCCCAACATGAAATTAATTTCTTTGGAGGCGCCGGCGGAAAGCTTAAGATCGAATTTCATGGCGACCACCGGTTCAAACCCCATGCCGGTGCGCCCGGACAGCGGGCCGCCCTCTTTTAATATCCTCGCATCATGCCAGGAGTTATACGCGCCGAAGATATTCTCTTTGTCGCAGGTGAATGAGGAAGGCTTTGCGCTGGACGCGAAAACGCAGGTGAACGGCCACCCCTTGTTCCAGCCGGCGTCGCCCGGAAGCGGCGCGGTCCAGAGATTGGAGTCGGCCAGCACGGCGTTGTGCTTTTTGTCAAAGCTCGTCTTTACAAAGAGATTATGGAATTCCCTGTGCCAGTCGGGAAAAACCCCCAGAAGCAGCTCAAGATAGCTATGCAGCGAAATATTCCGCTTTTTGCCGGAAACATTTTTCAGTTTGAGCGTCCAGACCTCGCAATCCATGCCCTGCGGGACGAAGATGGTCCATTGCGCTTCTATGCCAAAGGCTTGGGTCTTGAAAACCGTATAACCCATGCCATGAACGCAGTTGTATTTCCGAAAGGCCGGCTTGAGCGGCTGCGGAGTTATCGACCAGGAACGCCCGGTGTCATTGTCACGCAGCAGCAGGAATTTTCCGCAATGGTCGCCCACAGTGTCCTGTTGCCAGCGGGTTATCCGGTTAAGCATGGAATGCTCAAGCCATGAGTACCCGCCGCCGGCCTGGGAAACGGTCACGCCCCACCGGCCGTTGGAGATCACATTTATCCAAGGCCTGGGGGTACGCCAATCGGTAATAGTGTAGGAAGCCCCGCCGTCTGAAAAATAACCGTATTTGTTTTTAAGCATTTATAATTTCTCCGCTAATATTTCAGCCTTTTACCGCACCGGCGGCTATGCCCTTTATATAATGTTTTTGCGCCATCAGGAAGATCAGAACAGCCGGCAGCACCACAACCACGGCGCCGGCCATAAGCAAGCCCCAGTCAGTGTTATACTGGCCGTTTATGCTGGCCAAAGCCACGGGGAGGGTGTATTTATCCTCCCGCAGCATGATTATCAGCGGCCACAGAAAATCGTTCCACGCGCCTATAAAGCTGAACACCGTCAGCGTGGCGATTATCGGCCTGCACAACGGCAGCATTATACGCCAGAAAATGGCGAATTCAGAGAAGCCGTCTATGCGCGCCGCCTCAAGTATCTCTTCCGGAATCTCCATCATGAACTGGCGTATCATAAATATCGCGAAGACCGCGGCCGAGCCGGGCAGGACCAGCCCGGCGTAAGAATTGAGCAGGCCTAATGACTTCAATATAAGGAATACCGGCAGCATGGTGACCTGTCCCGGAACCATCATGGTGACCAGCAGCAGAGCGAATAATTTCTCCCGACCGGGGAACCTGAGCTTGGCGAAGGCGTAAGCCGCCATGGCGTTGAATAACACTGAAAGCGCCGTGATGCTTACCGCATAAATGACGCTATTGCACAGATGCAGCCACATGTTAACCGCGGCAAAGAGATTTTTATATCCGTTCAAAGTCCAAAGCTGCGGCAGAATGGTGGGCTGCTTGGTGAAAATTTCCCCCGGACTCTTGAACGAGGTTGACAACATCCACACGAACGGAAAGAGCGTTATAATAACGGATACCACCATGAAAACGTAAAAAGCGGTTTTATAAGCGGTAGAACGCCGGTCCGATTTTGTGGTTGCCATTAAAAAGTCCCCTCAAGTTTTTTCTGGACCCGGAATTGCAGGGTGGTGAACGCGAAGATAAGCCCGAAAAGTATATATGCCATCGCCGAAGCGTAGCCCAGGTTGTAAAATTTGAAGCCTTGCTGGTACATGTAAAGAACCACCGACATCGTTGAGTTCAGCGGACCGCCTCCGGTCATGATATACGGCTCGGCAAAGAACTGCAGGTAGCCTATAGTAGTCATTACTATCACAAAGAACGCAGTATTGCGCAGCATGGGCAGCGTTATGTACCAGAATTCCTGCCGGGTGTTGGCCCCGTCCAGGGCGATCGATTCGTAAAGCGAGTCGGGAATGGACTGAAGCGCGGCGACGAATATTATGGTGTTATAACCGAATCCCTTCCAGACGGCCATTAGGATCAGCGACGGAAGCGCCAGCCAGCGGTTGGACAGCCAGCTCTGCGCCGGCAGTCCCAGATACCCCAGCGCCAGGTTGAACAGGCCGAACTCCGGATTATACAGCCAGCGCCAGATTATGGCCACGGCCACCATGGTGGTTATAACCGGGATAAAATACGCCACCCTGAAAAAAGCTTTGGCCCGCAGTATCCGGGCGTTGAGCGCCAGCGCCATGGCGAGCGAAAGCGCGACGCTGATAGGAACGCCTATAAATGCGAATACAAGGGTATTGCGCAGTCCCGCCAGAAAAACCGGATCGCCGAATAACCCCGCGTAATTCTCCAAGCCGACAAAGACTATTTTACTCCAGTCGTTCACCCCATACATGTTCCAGTTGGTCATGCTGGCTATGAAAGAAGCGACTATGGGTATGAAAAGGAAAACCGCAAGTATTAACACGGCGGGCAGCAAAAACAAAAACGCTATCGGCTGGTATTTACTACGGCGTAAGGCGCGTGGGCCTTTGCGCAGATAAAGCACAACGGCGCTGACGGGAACCAGGAACAACAGCAGCGATAGCGCGATTTTAAACGCCGCGGACTGCTGTCGTTCCGATTTGGCCAAGATCTTCTCTATCCGGGCGGAAAGTTTTTCTCTGGCGGCCTGCGCGGTGACTCTGCCGAAAACGGCTTCCTCAACCGCGTCATTGATGGTGCCGGCTATATTTTCCCATTCCGGCGCCTGGGGCGGCGCCTTGGCCGTGTCCAGCTCTTTTCGGAAAGAGGCCAGCCGCGGATTTTCAGAAAGAGCGGGGGCGCTCCAGGCTTTCCGGCTGGCGGGCAGATCTCCGGAAATGTCGTACCATTTCGCCTGCATTTCGGGGTCGGCCATGAATTCCATAAATTTCCAGGCCAGAGCTTTACGCGGCGAACTTTTAAACATCACAAAATTGCAGCCGCCCATAAAGGACGCGCGTTTTTTCCCGGCAGGAAGCGGAGCGGTGGCCCAGCGCCCGTTAAGCTGCGGCTTGGAGGTTTCAAGCTGGGAGATCATCCAGGGCCCGGAAATAAACGCGGGGAAGTATCCGGACTCGAACGCGGTAAGCAGATCCGTATCATTCCCCCCCTCAAGAGGCGCCAGGTTCTCGTCGAAGAACCGCTTAAGATATGCGATCGTTTCTTCAAATCTGCCCGCCGTGAGCGGAGACCCATTGAGCAGCTCTCCGCCGTTCTGCCAATAGAACATTAAAAAGATCTGCCAGTCATTGGTCGGCAGCGCGAACGCGTAGCCTCCGTCTTTGGCACGGAGCAGCGCTTTGGAGAACTTGTAAAATCCTTCCCAGTCGGCGGGAAACTTCTTATATCCCGCCCGAGCCGCCAGGTCGGTGCGGTAGAACATGACCCGTGTATCCACATACCAGGGCAGCCCGTACCATTCTTCGCGGTAAAGATTGGATTCGCGCGCTCCGGGAAAAAAATCCCCGGTGTCCAGCTTGGAAGAGTGGAGAAATCCATTCAGCGGCTCGATCGCGTTCATGGCCCTGAATTCCGGCATCCAGGTGGTGCCCATCTGGCTGATGTCCGGCGCCATATCCCCCACCACCGCTGTCACCAGCTTCTCATGCGCCCCCGTCCACGGAATAGCCTGCGTGACGATCTTTACGCCCGGATTTCTTTTTTCAAAAATTTCCGCGGCCTGGCGTATAAGCTTGCCTTCCGCGCCCATGGCCCACACGGTCAGCTGTTCCCGCTCCGCGCATGCCGGCGCGCGGAATATGCAAAGCAGAACACCGATTGCCAGTATCTTCCCCGCGTAAAATCCGGTATTTTTAAAGATCGTGCTCACTTTTCCACCTGCATCTCTCCCAGATAAGTGGCCGGTTCCAGGAAGAACCAGTTGAATTTAGCGTCCGAATTCAGGACACGGTCGATATTACGTGCCGCCAGGGAAAAACCGATCCGGCCGTCCCCTATGCCGAATACCGTACGTTCCAGCGCCAGAACCGCCTCATATCCAAGGGCGGTGGCGGAAAAATCCACGATCCGGCAGGCCCCAGCCGTTCTTTCCGGGTGGAAAAACTCGCGCACGCGCATACCGCCTCCCGTAGCGGGAGACATAATAACCTGATAATCGTCCGCACCGCCCCAGGCAAACTTATTGTTTTCGGAATCTATATACACTTCCAGGGAATCATCTTCATACATGAGCTCTTCCGGATGAGAAGAGATTATCTCGCTGTCGCGCACTTTGAATTTTAAAAAGACATACCGGCTATTGGCCAGCAGATCGGCTTTTACGCTGTAATCCGGCTGGCGGTTAAGGCCGTTTTGAAGATATTTATGGTTCAGTTCAATGGTTTCCCCGGCTTTTTTCCAGACCTCGGCGCCCAACTTTACATCCTCCGGCATGACCGCATCATCAATTTCCCCCGTCTTTATGAGTGGACGCTTATTCAAAAAGTACGAGGCCATTTCCACCGCCGGCTCGGTTGGGCCGCTCTGCGTTCCTTCGGCTGAGCCGAACCCGGCTTCCCTCATCCCCTTCCGGACTTCGGGACGCGACATGAACAGTTTCCAGATCAGGCCGCTCCGATAGTTTTCTATCATCAGCACGGTCGGCCCCTGATTGATGCCGTACGCGTCGGGAGCGAAGAAATTCCTGTCAAGATTAAAGGAATCAGCGAAGCCGTATCGCCCCCACAATTTATCGCGGTATTTGAAATACCAGTACCTCATGGCGGAGATGGAATACTCCGGAGTGAAAACTATCGACGCCGCGGCGGCGGAGGGAGCCACGGTACCGTCATGCTGCGCGGGGCCGGGAGGAGCTCCATAAGCTTTATATCCGTCGGGGCCTATGCTTGCGGTAAGGCCCCAGGAGTCTTTGCCGTAAGTTTTAAACGATTCGGCGCTGTCAATACAGAACTGCCGATTGGCAAGCGTCGCCTGAACGGAATTTTTAAAATAATCGGCAAAAGCATCCCGCTTATCGCGGAAGTCTATAAAAGCGTGGCTAAACTGATGAGTGAACAACGGCGGACTGAGAATCAGTTCATGGTTCTTGTATCTGCCCCGCGTTCTTTTGATCGCCGCCCAGCTTTGCGCGGTCAGGGGAAAAGTCGGAGACCCCATGGCAAGTACATACATTATGGCGCTTTCGTTATAATCGCTCCAGAAGTGAGGGATAAAACGTTTTTCCGGAGTCCAGCCCATGTCCAGAAACAGCGAACCGTTGGTCATCCATTTCCAGTCCACGCGATCGTAAAGTTTTTTAGCCAGTTTTTTTATCTCAGGGTCTTCAAAATACTGGGCCGCGGTCAGCGCTCCGGCCAGAAATAAGGCCGTATCTATGGACGATAACTCGCAATCCCATACACGTTTACCCGTTTCCATATCCACAAAATGATAAAAGAAACCGTGTTCCGACTCCATCTTTTCGCTGAAAAATTTAAGAGTGGTCTTTGCCTGTTCCTCCGCGGCCTCTTTGCTTATCCACCCTCGCTCCACGCCTGCGGGAAGCGCGGCAAGACCGAAACCCACCGCGGCTATGGAAGCCGGCGCATACTTATAATCCGGAGATTTTGAATTTGAGGCTTTATCCAACACCAGCCCGTTGGCGGGATTCACGCATTTGACAAAATACTGGAATGACCGGCTTTCCACCATATTCAGGAACCCGGCGTCCTTGCCGTCCAGGGAGAACAGGCTCGGCGGGCAGGAACTAAAAAATAATACAAGCAGGAGAAAAAAAGCTTTTGAAAGCATAGTACCCAGACCCCCGTATGTTTTTGACCTTTTCTTAAAACCGGTAAAGATCTTCCCAGCCGCCTATTCTCAATGTATCACTTTCAAGTCCCGGTTTACAATTCAAATATTTCCGATCTTTAACGTTTTTGCCGTTCCCTGCCCCGAAAACCGCAAAGTTCGCACTAAAGTATTTCCAGCTTAAAGCCGGCTCGGCGCTTCTTCATGTCTCTAACGACAACTCAAAATGTTTTTTTGCGGACGCTACATCGCAAAACCAAAATGGCAAAGCATAAGTTAGCACCTGATTCCTCCGGCACGGCAATCTCAAACGAGGGCGGATTAGCGAGGTGGCGCTTTCGCCGGCTGAAGGCGTTGACTGGTGCCCGGCACTTTTGTCTCCGGGTATTTCCAAGTTGGCTGTGGTTTTTGCTTTGCGAACCTTTGCCGGCAGTTATTGGCGGCAATGCGGTAACGCCAGATGCCGAAAGCGGCATCAGTCTTGCTTGAAGGAATTTATGTGCATGTTGCACGCCGGCCATCTCGCTTGGAGACGGGTTAACAATCAAACCCCGGCATTTTATTTTCGCGCCGTAGCTTCAAGGATGGTTCCCAGATCCTTTTCTGCCGTAGTCACCGGCATGATGTTGAACTTTTCTACCAGAACCTTAAGCACGACAGGTGTCACAAAAGCCGGAAGAGTTGGGCCCAGGCGGATATTCTTTATACCGAGGGACAGCAACGTCAGCAGTATGCATACGGCTTTCTGCTCGTACCATGAGAGTATCATTGAAAGCGGCAGCTCGTTAACTCCCACATTAAAGGCCTTTGAAAGCGCCACAGCCACCTGGATGGCGGAATAGGCGTCGTTACACTGGCCCATATCAAGCAGGCGGGGAATATCGTCTATGACGCCGAAGTCCAGCTTGTTAAAGCGGTATTTTCCGCAGGCAAGCGTCAATATAACGGTATCTTTGGGCGCTTTTTCCGCGAACTCGGTATAATAATTACGGCCCGGTTTGGCCCCGTCGCAGCCGCCTATCAGGAAGAAATGCTTGATTTTGCCGGCTTTTACCGCTTCTATTACCTTGCCCGCCACGCTGATCACGGTGTTATGGGCAAATCCCACCATTATTTCCCTGTTTTCGCCGTCCGTAGCAAAGCCTTCGGCGGCGAGCGCCGCTTCTATTACCGGAGTAAAATTCCGGTCGTGTATATGTGTCACTCCCGGCCAAGCCACCAAACCGCTAGTGAAGATCCGGCCTTTATAATTTTCAGAGGGCCTTTGTATACAGTTAGTCGTCATCACTATCGCGCCGGGAAAAGCGGCGAATTCCTTCTGCTGATTCTGCCATGCCCCGCCGTAATTGGCGGCCAGATGTTTATATTTTTTAAGGCCGGGATAACCGTGAGCCGGAAGCATTTCTCCGTGCGTATAGACATTGACACCTTTTCCCTCGGTGGCTTTGAGGATTTCTTCCAAGTCTTTGAGATCGTGACCGGAAACCAGCAGGCATTTGCCGGCAAGCGGTGTTACTCGTACCTTTGTGGGAACGGGATGTCCATATGCGCCCGTATTGGCTTTATCCAGCAGCCCCATCACTTTCATATTTACATCGCCGCACCTCATGGCATAGTTTAAAAGCTCGTCAACGGACGGATTCTCTCTAGTAAGAAAATCAAGCGCTTCATGGAAAAAAGCGTAAACCGCGTCGTCCTCAGCACCCAATATCATGGCATGGTCGGCGTATGCGGCCATGCCCTTAAGACCGAATGTAAGAAGCGCGGCAAGCCCCGCCCTGTCGGCGCCCAGATCACGTGTCCGTTTCTCAAAACCGGCCATTTCAGCTTCTTTAAGCATGGCGGAATAGTCATCCGGCGCCTCCCATGCGGCGGGACCGATTAGCTTTTGGGAAGATTTATCCAGGCCTTCCAAAGCTTTGCGCAAACCAGTTTTGATAGTCCGGCCTTTTGATATAAGGCCGAGAATATTTTTCTGGTCGAAATTCACGTTTGTAACCGTGGTAAAAAGAGCTTCTATGACAAAAATGTCGGCTTCCCTATTCTTAACGCCCAGTTTCCGCAGCCTGTGGGCGTACATTGCTACTCCTTTGATCTGCCACAGAAGAAGATCTTGAGTTTTTGCCGTACCGGCGTCTTTGCCGCACACGCCTTGTATAGTGCAGCCCGTGCCTTTAGCCGTCTGCTCGCATTGATAACAGAACATATTGTCGTTCATTAGTATCTCCTTATTTTCAACCTTATCTCATTTTTACTTTCGCTTGGATAATTCCGATATCCCCCTATTCAGCACCGCTTCGAAGCGGCGGTTGGTCTCGGCCAGGAAATTCCCGAATATACAGTCCCGGTGTCTGCAGACCTTATGCTTCAGCAGGCAGGCGCTCATAGCGGGGCGGCCGTCTATTGCGACAATAAAATCCATGACTTTGGCTGTTTTTCCGGCGGTCGAAAGAGTGAACCCCCCTTTGGGGCCGCGCGCAGGCAATAACAAGCCGGCCTTAGTGAGTTGCTGCAGCACTTTGGAAAGGTGGTTATATGAAACATCCAGGGCTTTGGCAATATCCACGGCCGGGCTTAATAATTTTTCCTGTCCGGCCAGGTAGTCTGCGGTGTGCAGAGCTATGACCGCCGCGTTCGAGATTCTGAGAGTGCTTTGCATTTTTTCGTCATCCTTGTGGTATTCTGGTATTACTATACCAGTATATTTGAAGGGTGTCAAGCGTCTTGTTTCCTGGACATTAGGCAGAAATCATCTCCTTCTCAAAAACATAGTTTTCGGATCATGCAAAACGAAGTTTGTTTTTACCCGAACTGCTCAAAAATAGAATAATACTTGTTGCGCTCTTTGCGTATCTGTGAAGGCGGCGGTCTAAGACTCCCCATTTTTCGGCGGTCTGGATTCCCCACTTATTAAACCCACCCACGCGCGACAGCCCTGCGAAGACAAGAATGTCCAGGAAAACACCGTCTATCCAGTAAATTTTACAGCTGTGGTTGCCCCTTGGTCTGTAACTGGGAGCATCTAAAAATGTTAAAAATACCTTATTTCAAGCAAAAAAAGAGAAAAACGACTCGGTTTTGAGCAAAAACTTTGTATTTTCACGAGTGGGTAAAAAATGGTAAATGCGATTCGCTCTGACATGATCTGGAAAACAAAGAAGCAGGACGCCGTTTTTTCGGCTACCCTGCTTCTTCATTTCCGAAGTCGGATCCTGTCAGCTTTCAGCGGTCCGCAGGATAGGCGATGCAGATGTCGGTATCGCCATTTGAGCCGCGAACGGTGGTCGTACCCTCTTTAAAGAAGGAGCCGAAGGTGTTATCCCCGCCGTACGCGCCGTAGTAGGTAAGCCCTTCTCCGGTCGGCAGGGTCAACGGAGTCTTGGACACGTAGTGGTCATCCGTCATGTCGATCAGGTCACCGACGGAACCCTCATCCTTCAGGAAAGCCTTTATCTGCGCGACCTCCAGGTCGGTCATCTTGGTCTCTGGCTTTATTTTTTTGGTTTTGCCGGCGGCCCCGCCTATGAACGCGGCGAAGTCTTCTATGCCCATGTCGTAGGACGAGTAACGGCAGGCGGCCTCCGTCTTGCGTTTTAGCTGTATCTGGCACTTGCCTACGTCAGCCGCCGGGAATTTCCCGGTATAGGATACGGAACGTCCGTCTTTCTGGTCCTCAATGTAAACGGATATGCTGTAGTCTTTCCCGCTCCATTTGGACCACCGCAATTCTCCGTCCAGCTTACCGTAAGTTTCGCTATGGACGTTGAGGTAGGCGCTTTCCTGCTCCACGTATGCTTCCACGATGGTCGCCTTGCATTCCTCAGAAAAAGGTTGCGACGGAAGCGGCTTGGAGGCCGCCTGAACTACCGGAGCTGGAAACCGATCTGATGGCACCGTTATGCCGCCGGCATTCGTCCTTCCAAGATCTTCGAATTCGGCGGCGGAAACGCCGGCCGCTATACAGATCGAGAACACCGCGATAATGGTTCTTGTCATACGCTTTACTCTCCTTAATCCAGCAGATTTCGCCCTGATTTACAGCCGGGGCACATAACAATTATCCTAAAAAATGCGAAGGCTGCACATGAGGCGGAGTACCTAACGGTCGGGAAACAATCGGGTATAAGAGTATGGGACGAAGGACCCATCGGGAATTTTTGTCGAGCATGCACTGCGGCCATAATTATCAGGGCTTTCTGAAGCATCACGGTGAGTACAAGAAGCGTTATTACACCTGCGGAGGATATGTATCTAAGGGGCGTGAGGTTTGCACCTGTTTTTCAGTTCCGGCGCAGGATGTGGAAGACTTTGCTCTTAAAGAAATCAGAGATAGATTAACCTCCCGCAAAATCATGGATTCAATCAAATCCTATGTTAAAACGATGTTGGATGAGCAGGAGAAGGCCGGGAATCATAATCTGGCGCCGCTTGAGGCCGGGGTAGAACAGAACCGGAAGCAGATCCAGAATCTGGTGGCTGCCATAAAAGATGGCCGGAGTTTTCCAGCTCTGTTGGATGAGCTAGCAATCCTTGAGAAAGAGAAAACCCGGCTAGAGTGTGGTCTGGCCATAGAGAGGGCGAAGCCCGTCCTTAAAACCGATCCTGAGGCCACCACTGTAAAGTTGCAGGCCGTTTTGACCCAGCAGTTGCAATTAACTTTGACCCATCCGATTTCTAAAAAAGCACGACAGTGTATGCTATAAATACCTCAGAGATGGGTCAATTAGCGTTGCAACTAGAGGGTCAATATCGGTTGCAACTTTACACGTTATGCCGGCATGTCGCAGTTTCAGTGCCCCGCCCCAACGCAGCGACAGTCGTTCATTTCGGTGGAACTCATAGAGGTACTTAACCCGGTAGGAATTGAAGCGATATACTGCCTCGGTGGGTAGGCCGGCGGCGAACACTGTGTTGTTAAAGTCTACAGCACGGTCAAAGGTCCCCTTCGAGCGCAGCGTAAGCGGAGCGGCCAGGAAGGATAGGTCGCTCCTGCCGAACCTCCTCCCCGCACGCATACGAAGGTAAGGCTCTGTACCGGACCGGAGGTCGTCCGTCAGGGAGAACCGGCTACCTCCTTTGAGAGGTATTTTCACGGTATTGTGCCCGGCCCAGACCGAGCCGGTTTCAGCGTCCACGTAATACTGCGCCCGGGCGCCTTCCGCTAAAAGCAGCACTTTCTTGCCCAGTAAAACTTCCCCTGTGTTGCCTAGTCCGGTCGCATTCTGTACAAGCTTATAAACAGGTTCCATGTTTACTTCAAAAACAATGACCCCGCTTAAAACCTCATTTAAATCATAGGCTGGGCCGGTGACCAGCATTCTAGGCCTGGCCCCAGTCTCTTTTCCCAGAAAAACATCTGAAATGTAAACCCCGGCTTTCCCTTTCGTGAAATGCTTTTTGTCTGAATCAGGAAGAATTTTCAGGAATTCTTTCGGGGAGTGAGAAGGATTTGAAGAATACACTATCTTGCCCCCGGGACTGACCAGCATGATATCAGACAGATTCAACACCGTCTGTATACGGCGCAATTGTACGTCCAACATCTTTTTAGCGTCTAGGAACTCCCGGGCCGAGGGGGAGCCGGCGAGGCGTGTCAGGATAGGAAGGTTTTTCCTTATATTGTAAAAAGACTGGGTCGCTTCGATATTGCTTTTCAGCCCGGCAAAGAAAACCTCTATTTTTTCCGCCTTAAGTGCGGCGAGATCCTCCATATCCGAAATCCGGCTCGCTTCAAAAGAATTTCTGTAATTCTGGAAGGTCACAATTCCAACAAAAAACGCCGGAAGCAGGGCCACTGACAGGTAAGTGATAATAAGTTTTGTCCTGATAGACATGAGAAGCCCGTTCCGATATAAAAGATTCTGCCGACTCCAGTGCAATCCCTGAACTCGCCGCAGCAAGCCACAGGATCTTGGCGGTTTTTAGTTGTTTTCCGGCCTCATTCGGTATTTGATTGCGCAAAAAACCAAGTTTGAAGCCTAAAGTATAATACAAAAACAGAAGCGGAGAGACTATGCGCACATATATAATCCGCCCGGCCTTAATTTCAGGTAAGGTTAAGGCCGGGCGCGACAATAAAATGCGGCAACCAGCTGCCCGCGTATTATTTTATGGGCCGCATGGATTTATCGCAGCATATTAGCTCGGTAGCCTCCGTACAGCCGCAGTCTCTGTCAACCGTTATTGCCATGCCGCATATTCCGCACTCATATTTTTTGCCGGTTCTTTTTTGAGAACGCACTTTTTTTGTTTTTACTGATGATACCTTTTGCATAGCTTTCTCCTTTTATCCGCTGTCATTTTTACTTACAGTCTACGGCTAAAACAGCGCGAGATCTTCGGTCTAGACAATTTTCATCTTCTTTGAACTATGCCAAAGACCGCGTATTAATAGGCTGTTTCGGTCTTTTTCCGACTTTTTTCCACCATGTACCGCACCACATCAAAGGAAGCCTCCTCATCATCCTCCAAAACTCCCTGTATGCTGCGAACGACATCTTTCTGACTGAAAGGCTTGCTTAAATATATATTCACATTGGATGGGGTAGGCAGACTCAAGCCCTCCCGACCGTTAAAATATCCGCTAATCATAATAATAGGTATGCGCGATGTAACCGGATATTTTCTGATTTTTTCCGCTACCAAAATACCATTTTCCTTTCCCAGTTTGAGATCAAGCAGAACCAAGTCCGGCTTGATCTTCAGCGCCAGTTTTATTGCTTCCGCCCCGTTGACTGCGGTCACAGGGATATATCCGCTCAAGGCCAAGGACTCCTGAAGTTCGGATATAAATTCAGCATCATCGTCAACCAGTAGGATGATCTTTCTATTGTGCGGCATTTGTCGCTCCTTAGAATCCCGAATCATTGTCTACTTATATTACAGAAATCAGGTCCATAAGGTAATCACAAAACTCCGTTTTTAATTGACTTTGTTCCCGCCTGTCCATTATATCTCCGGGTAGATAATGGAACCTTTTTTTCCGTTGTTCGCGCTGTTTTGCTCTTCACGGACTTTCGGCAGGGTAAAACTGAAAGTAGCGCCCCTTCCCGTTCCGCTGGAAACAGAAAGTGTCCCGTTGTGCCGCCGCAGGATTTCCTTTACGATAAATAGTCCCAGTCCGGTGCCTTTTTCGTCCTCAGCCACGGGTTTCCCGAACTGCTTAAATTTTGAGAAAAGCTTGGGTTGGTTCTCGCTGGAAATTCCTATCCCGGAATCCTTCACATAACACTCGATTGAATTCCCCCTCTCGGACACTCCTATTTCAACACGTCCTTTCTCCGTGAATTTCAAAGCGTTGCTCAGCAGGTTCGTAAACACTTCAGTAATGCCATCCACATCAAGGAGAGTCTCCGCCTTCTCGACGGAGTATTTTCCCAAAAGCTCGATATTACGGCTTTTAGCCCGGGAAGCAAACCTGGTTACAGCTTCACCGGCAAGTTTAACTACGTCCGACATGGTTCTTTTAAAGCTGGAGGTGCCGGCCTCTAACCGGGACATTTCCAGAAGTTTGGCTATAATTCTGCTCAGCCGCTGCGCTTCGCTGTAAGATAAGGATAATAACTGTTTCTCCGTTTTATCTAGACGCGTGTCGGCTGTTTCCCTAACCATTGCAAGCCCTGCCAGCACGGTGGTAAGCGGGTTACGCAATTCATGGGAAACGAGTGAAGCGAAATCATCCTTTAGCTCTTCCACCTGCTTGCGCGCTGAAATGTCCCTTGCTACGACAACAACGCGCTGCGCCTTGCCGCCAGCCGTCACCGGAACGCATTTTATCTCCAGAATGCTTTGCCGGTCATTCCACAGACACGGTTCTTCGGAAACAACCATCTTCCCGTCCAAAAACGCGCGACCGCATATTTCCATAGTTCTTTCTGGCAAAACGGAAACCGCTGCCATAAACTGTCTGCCGGAATTAGCCGGACCGAGGCTATCCGCCCCGACCGCTTTTTTAAAAGCTCTGTTTGACATAATAATACGGAGTTCCGGATCTACCACAACTATCACGTCGTCAAGCGCGTCTATCAGGGTACGGTAACGCTCCTCCGACGCGCGTAGCCGGGCCTCTATGCTCTTGCGTTCCATGGCGTACATTATAGATCTGGGAAGATTTTCAACATTCACCTTTTTTTTAAACAGGTAATCCTGTGCCCCGGCGCTAATGGCCTCTTCCGCCACGGCCTCATCCTCCAGCCCGGTAAGCAGCACCACGGGCATATCTGGAACTCGACTGCTTACGGCGGCGAAAGTGCCCAGACCGGAACTGTCCGGCAGGAAAAGATCCGAAAGAATTACATCGTAGCCTCCTGTTTCAAGCAGCTTGAGAGCCTGCGAGAGGGAGCCGGCGCCGGTAACCTCAAAGGTTCGGCTTTGACATGAGGCTTCAGAAAGAAATTCCTGCATAAGCCTCATGTCTGCTTTGTTGTCCTCGATTATAAGCACTTTAACGTTATTATCCTTCATAAATTCTCCCCGGCCTGCCACCGCCGTTAGAGCCATCAATAGCCAGCCAAGCCTTCTGATAGATAGTATACAGGCAGGGTCTGGCTTTTAATATTGGCGAATTCCCCTTTTTATAGGCCGTCATTCACCTTATAATTGAATGAACGCAGACAGGACAAAACGTACCGAAAGACTGTTGATTGGTAGGATAGACGGAGTTTTATCAGGAACGGACTTTGCCGCGTATTTTTTTGCGGTATCCGGCGGGTGTCCGCCCGATTATTTTTTTAAATTGCCGTATGAAAGATTCAGTGTTCTGGTAACCCAGCTTGTCCGAGATCTGGTCCACATTGTAAGCGGTCTGTTTTAAAATATTTTTCGCCTCGTCCATCTTCAATCTCAGTTTATATTCATTGAATCCTATTCCCACGTATTCCTTAAATGTCCGGCTCAAGTACTTAGGGCTCAGGAATACGACGTTCGCCGCATCTTTCAGCGAGATCTTCCGTGATAAATTTCTTATCAAAAAGCGTTTCACATGCTCCATCTTGCCGGCGGTGTCGGCGGCATCGCTGCGATAGCCATTTTTTTTGGCGTTCAGTACTTTGTCAATCACGGCGCGGGCTTTTTCAATATCAAAAGGCTTTTCCAGAAAGTCATCCGCTTTGCCTCTTAACGCTTTTAAAACCACCTCTTTGGAACTATAGCCGGTAATGACTATAGTGCCAACGCCGGAAGCGATTTTGCTTATCTTATCCAGCAGGGACAGGCCGTCTATCCCAGGCATCCGCACATCCATTATGACAAGGTCTATCTCATTGGGCCTATTTAGAATCTTCAGCGCTTCATTGCCGTCGGCCGCCTGAATGAAGCCATATCCGCCGAAACATTCCACAAATTCTTCGCGAAATATTTTGTCATCATCAACAAGTAATATTTGCTCCCGCTTGGGCAGATTTGGAGACTTTATCAGCTTTTTCATAAATATATTTCCGGTTCGGTCCGGCTCTCACTAAATTCTAACATTAGACTATTATTGTTAAATAAAAATGTTTATTCAACAACTCGCATGCACCGGACAGTATGGATTTATAACATCTTCAACTTTTCCATTTATTTTCATTTCACATCTCCCTTTATTTGACGTAAGAATTCTAATTGGGAACGCACCATTTATGCTATCTTAACCATTCCAGCGGCGCAATCTGCATACTCCCCTTATTATTGACCTTCTTCCACCACTCTACGTGCGAACCCGGGGCAAGATGAAGTACGGCTAACCGAATACCGGGTCGGAAAATAGTTGCCGGAATAAAACACAAAGCACCGGGGGGTAGTCCAGGGTTGGTTCTGATATTTTTGATTTCGGGTTCGGATTAATTGGCTACACCGCAAGGTACAAAACCTTGCGACATAGCAGGTTTTTGGATAGTTATCAACAGGCGCAAGGTTCGCGAAAATGCCTAGCCTTGCGACATGAAAAAACGCTAAAAATGGATTTTCTAGCCTTGGGCATGTCGAACCTTGCGACATAACGCGGTCAAAAGCGGCAAAAAAACAGCCCACGGTTTTTGCCGTGGGCCGGTTTCTCGTCGAGAGACTAAAATTTGGTTGCGGGGGCAGGATTTGAACCTGCGACCTCAAGGTTATGGGCCTTGCGAGCTACCAGGCTGCTCTACCCCGCAGGATTAGTATAACATACTCCTCGCGGATAAAGCAAATTTTACTAGAGAAAATATACCTTTTTTAAAAGCCGTTCTTCAACGGTGATCAGCAGATGGTGTACGGTCTAAAATGGTGTTCGTTTTAGTGATCGGTTTCTCGCTGTGATGTCTGGTGACGCCTTCTGATATCTCCTGATGTGACATAGCCTCTGGAGATTCAGCGATCAAGCAGATCAATAACTTTTAACCTGCGGCGCTATGCCGGGAAAAATTAACTTTTCAGTATCAAAGCCAAGTTCCCTGGCGCGGGCCACAAGGCGCTGCGTTATTTCAGGAGATAATTCCGGTGTACGGGCCAAGATCCACAGATATGACCTGGAAGGCCCGGCTACCAGCGCGTAACTATAGTTCTCATGGTCCAACTCTATTATGTTATAACCGCCGTAAAAAGGCCGGAAGAAGGATACTTTCAGCTGTCCTACGGCCCTGTCACCGGTAAAATAGGCCCGCCCCTCGGCCTCTTTCCATTTTCCGGTGGAGGTCTTGTAACCCCGGTTCAGGACTTTAACTCCCCCATCCTGACGCAGAGAATACTCCGCCGTTACGCTTATCAGCCCGCGCTCGAAGGAATGGTCCAGTCTGGCTATCTCGTGCCAGGTGCCCAGATACCGTTGCACTTCAAAGCCGCTTACCGGCACTATACCTTTTGGCACTGTGACGCATCCGGCGGACAATACCGCGAACAAAGCACAAATATACTTTTTCATGGGCGACTCCTGAGCACCTTACATTCGCATTTCTTGGCCGCCAGCAATTTCAGCTGCTTGCGCGGGGTGTCTATATATTTATCCTGGATGGCCCTGCCTGTAGCCATCCGCCGGTTAAGGGGGCTTTTGTGGCAATAACCTCTACGCTCCATTTCTGAAACCTGTTCGGCGTGACGGGAATACAGAGCTTTCAAGCAGCCGCGCCAGCGCAGCGTTTCGGGATGCCTGGAATAACCTTTTTTACCCTGGGTCAGGACTACCCAGATACAATGCAGTTCCCGGTGCTCGCCAAGCAAATGGTTCCGACACAACCGTTGTGGCTTTATATCCCATATCCTCATTCTAAATTATTGTCTCTGGCACATTGTTTGCGAAATAACGACGTAGCCCTTCTCAGGCTATTACTGTTTCTGTCTTTTAATATTCCTGAGGCCTAAGATCAGAAAAGATATTACCGCCGCCTTTACGAGGTAATGGCTGCGCGGGTCTATAAAATCCAGTGTCATCGGAGTCAAGTTGCCACTGGCCAGATGCGCGGCTATGCCGATAGGCAGGACCAGGTAAACCCAGTTCATGCGAGGTACCTGCCACCCGACCCGGCGCGCCAGGCCGGACAATAAGGGGCTAAGCAGGAACATGCCCAGGAAGGACGCCGCAAAATCGAATACAGCGTAGCCCAATATCTTGAACTGTCTTAAATATGTGATAGACATATCAGAATTCGCAGGTAAGACCGACCAGCAGGTAATGCAGCCAGGCGAAGGTGTAAACCTCACCGGCGCCTGAGCCGCCCTCGAGAAAGCGGTAGCCGGCCCGCAGGCGTATGCCGGGCTCCACCTGTCTGCTTATCGCCAGCATTACGTCCTCCGCCCGCCCCTGTGGGGCGCCGAGGGCTTCTACATCCAGGTCGAGTAGGTAACCGGGGCTGAAAGCGTACTGCGCTGAGAAAGCTGCCAGCGGCACGAAGCCGGTGTTCTTGGATTCGCTGCTCTTGGCGGAGTTGGTAAGCGTTATGCCGGCGTGGCGCAATTTCAGCGCCCCGCCATAACGCAGGAACAGGCGCTCACTTCGGTGGAACTCATAAAGGTATTTTACTCTGTAGGAATTAAAGCGATAAACGGCTTCGGTGGGTATGCCGGCGGCGAACACCTCGCCATTAAAAGTCACAGCCCGGTCAAAGTTTCCCTTAGAACGCAGCGTAAGCGGAGCGGCCAGGAAGGACAGGTTGCTCCGGCCAAACTTCTTCCCAGCACGGATACGAAGGTAAGGCTCAGCGTCGGACCGTAGGTCGTCCGTCAGTGAGAACCGGCTACCGCCTTTGAGAGGGATTCTTACAGTATTGTGACCAGGCCAGACCGAGCCGGTTTCAGCATCCATGTAATACTGCGCACGTACGTCTTCCGTTAAAAGCAGCAGGCCGGCGCATACCGAAAATATAACTTTAAAAACTCTCATGATAACTAACCCTCCAAACATCATTAGCCCGACGCAATTGCCATTTTCTTCAACAATGATAACTACGGCTGTATGTCTTTTGACCTTTTTGGAGACTTCGGCCTAAACGAATGACATCCCCTATCTAAATAATACAAATAGTACCGGCGTTTTGGGAAATTTCACGTATCGGCAAGCTTTCCTGCAGCAGCATTCGGACTTCTTTTATCTGTTTTACGCTCATCATTCCCTCCCTCCTGTCTGGAATTTACTGCCACTTTCCAAACAGGGTATCTTTTGGATTAGGGAGGGTCAAAATTCACTGCAACTGGTGTGTCAAAATTGCCTGCAACTTTACAGCCATAGGTAATATCCTCATCCCCTCATCCCGGCCGCGTTTCACGATCCCGCCCGTAAATACTACCTAGCAGCCCAAGCAGAATTCCGAATAGATGCCGGATCGGTGAAGGGATATACTTATCTAAAGCCCAACATGTGGGAACAGTTCTGGCAGTCTATAAGGAGTTTTATAATGAGAGGAAATAATAGTAACAAGAGGGTCACCGGCCGCCTCCTCATAGCTCATATTGACCAGCTTGTGCGCCAGAACCCCTTTTTCTGGTATCCTCAGATACTCCGCATATGCCCCCATCGCGGGGCCAAGATAGCCAAAAACCTGGTCGCCTTTCCGGAAACGCGTGACATCTTTGTCTACGGCGTCGACCTCTCCGGAGAATTCACTCCCCAGTATCGGTATCCTGGACTTAGTGAACCCGAAATATATTTTCCCGATGAGCCAGAAGAGGAACGGCATATGGAACTTCCGGGGAGAAACCTCCCTAAAATTCCACACCAACGTATCCCCGAAACTTACCGGAGTAGCGCGCACCCTGATCAGCACCTCATTATCCCCGGGCGAAGGCTTTTCAACCTCCCACGAGTTCAAATCGCTAGTGCAACAAACTAACAAGACCTGCTGTAATATAATAGGCAGGTATGGCATACACGCATCTGACGAAAGAAGAACGGGATAGACTGGCTATCTTGCGTAGTCGCGGGTGGACGTTAAGGGAAATAGCCGATAAACTCGACAGGAATATTGGCACCCTTTCCCGCGAACTCAAACGGAACGATTCTCATGGTGCCTACTTCCCGCACAAAGCCAAGAACGGGCGGAAAAACGTGAGATTGAAGCACACAAGTCCAAAAGGCTGAAGACATACGCTTTACAGCATGATATAGAGCGGATGGTAATGGGAGGCTGGTCACCGGAAATCGTGTCGGGAAAACTTAAACACGATAATGACGATAAGCCGGTAATCAGCCATGAGGCCATTTACCAATGGATATATACCTCAGCTCCGCATTTGATCGAGTGTCTGCCAAGGGCGCATCGGAGCCGGTATCCGAGATGTTCACGTCGCGGCAAGGTAAAGATTCCCGATAGGGTTTCCATATCGGAGAGGCCGGCAGAAGTTCCTATCAGGGTGGAGCCTGGGCATTGGGAGACGGACCAAATGGTATCCAAATCAAACAAGCTGGCGCTTCAGGTCTGTGCGGAGCGGACTTCTCGACTAACAGTCTGCTGAAAAACCCTACTCGGAGGTATTTTGAGCGGATTTTGAAGCCGAGCCGAAGCGATGCGAAACGAGCATTCTCGACTAGGGACTGTGAGTTGAGCAGCGCAAAGGCGCAGGCAAAAATCGGCCAAAAGACCCCGAAAGAGGGTTTTTCAACAGACTACTAACTAGGATAAAAAAAGTTGCTGACAAGACAGCGGCACAATCGCGGGCAGCGCTTGCAACCCTTTTAAAGGGTTATCCGAAGCACCTGAGGCAGAGTATAACGTACGATAATGGTTCGGAAAATGTTGAGCACGGTGAGCTCAACAAAGAGATCGGGACGCGGTCATATTTCTGCGAGCCATATCACAGCTGGGAGAAGGGTACGGTAGAGAATACGAATGGCTTGATACGGCGTTTTTTGCCTAAGAGGACCGATTTCGCTAAGATATCGGAAGAACGGATAGCAGAAATTGAGCGCTGGCTAAATAATCGGCCCAGGAAGTGCTTGGGCTTTCGGACACCGGCAGAAGTCTTTGATGGTTTTGTTGCACTAGCGCCTTGAATGTGCCTCCCCGGGCACAAGCACCTCCGGCGGCCCGAATTTTATACAGATGACAGCTTTCATATATCTCCTTCGAATTTATTCCAACCCGGGCGGCCCGTGGCCTACAACTTACAATACAGCCGGCCCGGAATGAGTTTAAGCAGCCAGGCTATCAGGCGCCAGCGTTTTGTGACATAGGCGTGGCTTTTTTTCTTTTCGATGGCGCTGAAGATCTGCCTGGCGGCTTTTCGCGCCGGGGCCACCCAGAACAGCCCCTCGCCCTGCGCCATAGCCGTATCGACGAAGCCCGGTTGTATGTCGGTAACCGTGATGGGAAGTTTCAGCTTACCGGCCTTCTGCCTGAGGCCTTCCAGATAATTAGAGGCAAAAGCCTTGGAAGCGTTATACGCCGGAGCTTCTCCGCCGCCCCTGATGGCCGCGATGGAAGATATCCCCACAAGATGGCCTGAACCCCTGCCCCTGAAATACTCAAAAGCCACATTCGCCATGGCGGCGAACCCGGAGACATTCACATCTATAGTCTCCTTTTCCTTTCCCCACTCCAGCCCGGGATTGATGAAACCCGTCCCGGAGCTGACAATAACCACATCCGCGCCGCCCATTTCAGCGATAAGTTCTTTCAACTGGTCCATGGCTGAAGGATCGGCCACGTCGATGCGCTTCACATAAGATCTGCCCTGTAGCTCTTTTTGAAGCCCCTTCAACAACTCCACCCGCCGCCCGGCTAGCCCCACAGCGTAGCCCTTGGCGTACATCCGCCTGGCCAGCTCCAGCCCTATCCCCGAAGAAGCCCCGATTATTATCGCCTTCCTCATCCCACAATTCTACAAAATAAAACCGCCGGGCTCCCCCGGCGGTTCTGCAATTAGGAATCAGCGTCCCCTATCTCCCCCAGCCTTTGCCCTTGGGAAGGTGCTAGAATTTGGGGCAAAAAGTGCCTGTCACCTTTTCCCCAAAAACAGAACCTCCGGTTCCCCCCGCGACATCGGCATGTAGATCACGTCGTCCACCCATTCCTTGCCGGTCCAGAAACTCTTTTTAAAATGCGCTTCCTTACGCATACCGAGGCGCCGCATTACAGCCAGCGAAGCTTTATTGCGCGGCGCTGCACGCTACACGGTGCAGTTTCAACTTGGCAAACAGCCAGGCCAGCACGGCCCTGGCGCCCTCCGTGGCATAACCCCGCCCCTGGTAGCGCGGCGCCAGGGTATAGCCCAGTTCCGCCTGCCTGCCGTCCGTAAAATGCACAATGAAAAAGAATGATCACAGCAGCGTCAAGAAGTGTATCGCAATATCGGTCATATTGCTGGGGTTACAGAATCACATATTCAACGTCGGGCATGATGCCGAAGATGAGGATTTTAGACCGGGTACGAAAAGACCAGGGAAAGGGAATACTGTCGGATGATAAATCAGGCACAAAATTATTCCCGGTTTTTATTGGCAAAAGCACGGGCAATTACAATTCCGGCTAAGGTCGGAGAGGTGGTTTTCCGGATAGAAAGCACGGCATATTAAACCGAGCGCGGGCAGCCCATAGTGCCGACGGCAGCGCGGCCAGGTAAGCCGCCAATAACGACAGAGCCGGCACAGCCGTAATACTGCGCCGAAAGATCCCTATCTCTACCAGACAGTTCCCCATAAGCAGGCAGAGAAAATACAAAGCGATAGCCGGCGCCCCTCTGCCCGGAGAAAACATGGAAGCGGCTAACCCGGCCGCCGCAAGTACCGGCAGGTTGCCCAGCAGGAATTTTAACATCGCGCTGGTTTTCCCCTCCTCCACATACACCAGTCCTTCGAGGAATCCGGCGAAGTTGGCCCGGGTGGCCAACAGGTATCCCAGCGGGTTCGACAGAAAAGTCTCCACCCCCAGCCGGTGGCCCTCTACCAGCGCGTTTTCAATATGTATCTCCAGCATTCGCCTGTATACCGCCTCGTTTATTACGTTTCTGTGCGAGCCGCCTTTTTCTTCAAGAATCTCGGCGTAGATCTTCTTAAGCTCGCTTTGATCGGACGAAGACCAGTTGATAAACGGGCCCGAAGTCTGCAGCGATGTCACGGCGCCCATGGGACTCAGAGTGAACAGGCCGAACATAAACCAGTTCCGAAACATCCATAACACCAGCGGCACTAAACAAACCGCCAAAAACCGCCGTAGCGCACGCCAACCGTCCGGCACGCCAGGCAAAAACGGCAGCGGAGCCAGCATGCAGGCAGCCATCTCGGGGCGGCAAAGCCCGGCCGCGCTTAAGGCCAACCCGGCCGCCGGACCCCACTTGAGCGCCGCGCCCGGACGATGAAGGGCCTTTACCACGAACAACGCGGATAGCGATAGCAGGAAAATCCCCAGGGTCTCGCTTTCTATCAGTCCCTCGTAATAGGTCAAATTGGGATTAAGCCCTATTAGAAGTCCCGCAGCTGCGGCCGCAACCGGACTGCCCCACATGGTGATAGCGGCCAGCATGGCTGCCAGAGCCGTACCCAGGCCCAGCGTGTGTTGCGCCAGCGTTACCGCACGCGCGTTTTCTCCGGCCACGGCAAAAACGGCCGCCAGAAACGCCGGGTAGACTGGCGGGCGGCGAAAAGTTTCTCCTCCGGAGTATGATTCCCCGCGCAGCAGTTCCGAAGCAGGTTGGACATAAGTCTGCGCACGCCCATCGAACGAAGGTAGGGAATCGCGCCAGGCACCGACCTTAAACATCAGCGCTGGAATCAGCGCCAGCAAATACCACCTTGTGTTCAGAATACTTCTGAAAAAAGACGGTGCAGACTTCCTTGTTTGTTGTTGCATTTAGCTGGGGATCTTCTCCGAAAATCAGACCATGCCTAAGTATATTTTTTGCGGGAATAACGGCCTGTTATATCTTGGTGAATGTCAGAGAAAACCGCCATGCAAGATACCAGATTGCGCTATCCCACAGAATCAGTGCGTCATAATCCGGCCGGAAAAAGAGAAAATATAGCGGGTAGATAACAACTGCCGGATATTACTTGCTTATCTCAAGCGTGTCTATGACCTTGCCGTCCTTGTCATAAACGGTCATTTTAAGATCGGAATTCTGCACTTCGATATAGGCGAAGTGATAAACCGGTATAAACTTGTCTGACCAATCGGCATTAGTACGCTGAAAGTAAAGGGGGCTGCCCCCCCCGGCCAGCGTAACGTATATAATTCCCTCAGCCTCGTCCACCAGTCCACCCTTTATCGGCTTTGTGCGTTCATAGTCGTGATCATGGCCCTGAAAGACCAGATCGACTTTGTGTTTCTCGAAGAGGGGGGCCAGAACGGCTTTCTGCGCCTCTATCCCCCCGCGCGCGCCGGTGGAATAAAGGGGTTCATGCATCACCACGAACTTCCAGGTTTTTCCGCTCTTGGCAAGATAATGTTCCAGCCATTTGTACTGTTTGGAATCCTTTCCCAGCGGCTGCGCCCATTTGGCGCCATAAAAATAATTCGTATCCAGAACAAAGAATCGCGCGTTCCCTTCGTCGAAGAAATAATAAGAGGGCGGCAAGCCGGTATAAGGCATGGTATGGAACCTGCTGTAATTCTCCCGCAGGAAGCGGCGGCCTTCATTCTTGTTATATTGCTTTCCATAGTCATGGTTGCCCAATGCCAAAAAGACAGGGTATCTGGCAATCATCTTTTTATAGGGAATAAAGTACTGTTCGTCGGCGGCCGCATCCAGGCCGGTATCCGTAATATCGCCGGTGTGGATGGCGAAATCCGGCTCAAATTTCTCCATCTGCCGGGCCAGGTCGAATTGCTCTTCGGACCCGGAACCTGAATCCCCGAAAGCCAGGAAATTAAAATACGGCTTATCCGGCCCGCGGAAAGTTTTAAAAGTGCTTTCTGCCGCCTTGTACACTCCACTGCTTACGGCGTCAGGCAGGTAAATCCTGTAGCAATGCGTCGTATCTCCGAGAAGCCCGAAAAGCGTTATCTTATGTTCGTTTACCTCCGGCGAAAGGGTCATAAAACGCTCACAATCCGGATAGGCGCCGTAAGAAAGCCAGGCGACAGTGGAAACGTCCGTGCGGAACCGGACCGTAGCCGTCTCAAGACCCACGTTCTCCACATATGGGCCGCGGACCAGCGTCGCGGCAACCGCCGACGAACACAACCCGGCAAGCACCGAGATAAGCAGAACTTTCTTCATGGCCAATCCCTATGAGAGCGCCGCGGCAAACTATATACGCGGCGACGGTTTATTTACAAATAGAGGCGTCACTTTGAATTTTATAGCGTCTATCAGGCCGCGGTCGGTGATCCGTATTTCGGGAATGGGCGGCAGCGTAAGAAAGGACATAGCCATGAAAGGGTCGTCTATCTTTGACCCCAGCATCCTGGCTATTTCATTGAGTCTTTTTTGCTTCTCCCGGACGAATTCAGCGCTCCTGTCGGACATAAGGCCGGCAACGGGGAGCGGCAAAGCCTCAAGGATCTGCCCGTTGAGGGCGGCGACTATACCCCCCTGCATCTTCACCACCTGGACCGCCGCCGCGTACATATCGCCGTCATGAGTGCCGATAACCACTATATTATGGGAATCGTGCGAGACCGAAGAAGCGATGGCGCCTTTTTTCAATCCGAAGCCTTTGACCAGGCCCAGAGCCACGCGGCCGGAGGCCATATGCCGTTCGATCACGGCTATCTTCAGAATATCTTTTTCCGTATCGGAAGAGACGTAGCCTCCGTCCTGTTTCACCGGCTCCACGCTGGCTTTCGTGACGATCTGGTTGGGAATAATGTTTATAACGTTGGCGTATTTTCCCCCCGCCTTAAGGGCGAAATCTTCGTGTTCTATCCATCTGACATTTATCGTGCCTCTGGCCTTGCCCTCATATTCGCTGATAACGCGCGGCTCGATAACGCCGTTACGTGCGACCAGTTTACCGTCCTTAAACACTTTTGAGATCTTAAGTTTCTTCAGATCATCGAAGACTACCAGGTCGGCGTGATAACCGGGAACGATGGCGCCCAGGTTCTTAATGCCGAAATATTCCGCGGTGTTTATGGTGGCCATCTGAATAGCCCTTATAGGCTCCACGCCCAGTTGTATGGCGGTGCGCACCAGATAATCTATATGGCCCTGGCGGAAGATATCCTCAAGGTGCCTGTCATCGGTCACGAACACGAACTTTCTGGAATTTTCCGAATTGACCAGCGGCAGAAGGCCTTTGAGATTTTTGGCGGCCGTGCCTTCCCGTATCATAATATACATCCCGGCGCGGAGCTTCTCCCTGGCCTCTTCGACATTCGTGCATTCGTGATCCGAACGAATGCCGGCCGAAACATAAGCGAAAAGTTTTTTACCGTTGAGCATGGGCGCGTGTCCGTCCACCACCTTGTTTTTGGCGATGGCGATCTTCATCAGCACTTCCTCATCCTGATAGATAACACCCGGATAATTCATCATCTCGCCTATACCGAGCACCCGTTCGTCGTTTAAAAGGAGCTCGAGGTCGTGCGCGGTCAGTTCCGCGCCGGCGGTCTCAAGCCTGGTTGCCGGTACGCAGGAGGGAAGCATAACATAGACGCCAAGAACGCTATTGACGCTGGAAGCCAGCATGTATTTTATACCGTCGAGCCCCAGCACGTTGGCTATCTCATGCGGATCTATGACGGCGGAAGTGGTGCCGTGGGGAAGGACCACTTTCGCAAATTCGGGGATCTTTACCATTGAGCTTTCTATGTGGACGTGGCCGTCTATAAAACCGGGTGACAGGTAAGCGCCTTTGAGGTCTATGGTCTGCTTGGCGGCATAAAGACCGAAGCCGACTATCTTACCCTTGTGAACGGCCACATGCGTCTTATGAATGTCGCCCGAAAAAGTGTTGATGACCCGGGCATTCTTAAGGAGAAGATCCACTTTCTTGCCGCCGCCGGCGATTTCTATCTTGTCCTTTATATTCTGGAGATTTGTTTTTGTGTCGGTCATAAGGGCTCCTCGCTATATAGTCCGGCTTTTAAAGATTTTACTTTTTATGGAGTGTTCCGACAAATGGAATAGCAGCCCCGTAGCGGCCCGGGGTTGAAAATTTGGATAATATCGTTATCATGGAATTCTTCCACAGCCACGCGGACCTTACCATACTGGTTTTCTTCGTTTTCCTGGCGGGCGTGGTAGATTCCATGGCCGGCGGCGGGGGTCTCATTACCCTGCCGGCCTACATCCAATACGGACTTCCCATAAACCGGCTGCTGGGGACGAACAAACTTTCCTCAAGCCTCGGCACTTCCGTAGCGGTCCTTAAATTTCTCAGGGAGCTGGATTTCAGGAAGGAATTTCTTTTCATCCTTATTTTTTTAGCGGCCCTCGGCTCTTTCCTGGGCGCCAGAACCGTCTCCCTGGTTCCGCCGGCCATGCTCCGCTACCTGCTTATAATCGCCTTGCCGCCGGTTGTTTTTTTCATCATCTCAAGACACCGTTTCGGCCTGTCGGACCACAGCGAAAACCTGGGAGAAGCCGCGCTTCTTGCGCGCGGCGGAGTGATCGCCGCGGCCATCGGTTTTTACGACGGGATGCTCGGACCCGGAACCGGAACTTTTCTCGCGGTGGCGCTTACCCGGTTCTGCGGTTACGACCTGCTGAAAGCCACGGCCCTGAGCAAGCTTTTAAATCTCGCCTCCAACATCTCGGCTCTGGTCACTTTTCTGATCCTGGGATCGGTGGATATAAAGCTGGGATTGGCAATGGGCGTTGCGGGAATGGCCGGCAACTATCTGGGGGCGCGCTTCGCGCTTAAAAGAGGCGCATGGATCATACGACCTATGCTTTTTATAACAGCCAACGCGCTGTTGATCAAGATCATCTTCGGCATGCTAAACTAGTGAGGAAATCAGTCCGAAACGGCCGGCATGTTCGCCGTCCCGGCGCCAGGAATAAAACAGTTCCTTGTCGGAGTAGGTGCACATGTGCGCAAATTCATAATTCTTCACGCCCAGCGCGGCCAACTGATATTTCAACAGATCTTTGAGGCTAAAGTGGTGCCGGCCGGCCTTTACCAGCAGACATTTTCGGACGACGTCTTCCGGATAGAACGTTTTTAATTTCTCTATCAGGTCGTCTTTGACGGGATAATTCTCCGCCGATATCATGGGTGAAACCCCGGCCAGCAGGTCCGCCGGCGAGGTTCCGAACCGCAGCCGCATCACCGCAACCACCTGACTGTAAATATTCAGCAGAGCCCCGCGCCAGCCGCTGTGGGTTACCGCCAGGACGGAACGGACGGGATCGTAAAAAACGGTCAGCGCGCAATCCGCGGAAAGGGCCAGCAGCGGCACGCCCTTAAGATTCGTCACCAGCGCATCGGTCCCATGCGGCGCCGGGGGCGTTATCCCCTGGAATTCAAAGCCGGTACCGATCACCCCAACATTGGCTGTGTGTGCCTGGCGCATCCGCACCGTTTTTCCAAACGGAACGTCCATGGCGCCGCATAAACGGCGAAGATTCTCCAGGACGTTTTCAGGGAGGTCTTTGGTTCCGAAGCCCAAATTAAGCGAAGCATACGGCGCGGGACTTATGCCTCCGTAGCGCGTTGAAACCGCGTGTATAAGACCGGGCTCCCCGCTCAGAGTCTCGAACCTGAGCAGTTTTAACCCGCCTTTCTCTTCCGCTATCATATTTTATCCCTGGAAGCCATCCCTAAAAACTGCATGGATATTTCCCCCTCATTATCAGCGATAAAACCGGCATTTAGACATAGTCTGCAAATCAATTTGACCTTACGGTTCTTATTAGATACCATAATTTTTGCCGACCATGCCTACTTTTCGTTTCTTAAAAAAGTCCGATCCGGAAACTCTCAAGGGAATTATATCACTTTACTCCCGGCAAGGCTGGTGGGATAAAAACGACAAGCCCACCCTTGCCGCCAAGATAATACGTAACAGCCACTGCTTCCTTGTGGTACTTGATAAAGGCCGCCCGGTAGGTATGGGGCGCGCGATAAGCGACGCGATAAGCGACGCGTATATACAGGATGTAATGGTTTTGAGCGAATACCGTGGCCGGGGGCTGGGCTCCAAAATAGTCCTCAAGCTTAAAAACCGCCTCAAGGCGGACGGTATCCGCTGGATAGGCCTCATAGCGCAGGATAACTCCTCCCCCTTCTATGCAAAGCTGGGTTTCAGGCCGATCAGCGCCTCCCGCCCGATGATGCTGAAAGGTAATCATGTTTAAACAGCTAAAGATTGCGGATTACCCTCTTCTGCGGAATTTTTTCGATATCGACAGCTGGCCCCTCTGCGAATATGCCCTTTCCTCCATAATAGCCTGGAACCACTGCGTTTACGATGTGTACTACAGATTGGAAGGCAATCTGCTTTTCATCTCGGAAATAGAAATTGATAAACCGGAGAACAGGCGGCTGCTCCTGCCGCTTACGCGGCCCTTTAGACGCCCTCTGCCGGCGGAACTCGCCGGCTGGGCCGCCAAGCTGGGTTACCGCCAGTATTACTACGCTACGGAAGACTATCTGGCGGCCGCCGGTCTGCCGGAAGTGGAGAAGTTCTTCACGGTCAGCGAGCAGTCCGGCTACATGGACTATATCTATAATGCCTCCGATCTGGCCGAACTCAAAGGGCGCAAATATTCCAAAAAAAGGAATCTACTGGCCCGGTTCAAAAAGCAGGTGCAGGATATGCGTGAAGTAACGGTGGAACTTATCCCGCCGGATGGCAGCGAGCGGTGCATAGCGCTGCTTGACGAATGGGCCCGTGACACTAAGATCGGCGGACAACTGGAGATGTTGAACTGCGAACGAAAAGCGATACTCAACGGCCTGCGCTATTTCGAGCCTCTGCAAATGCACGGCATTACCGTCTCCATAGACGGCAAAATAGTCGGTTTCGCTTTCGGCGCCTGGCTGTCAAAAGATACGTTCGTGCTGAATTTTGAAAAGGCGCTGGACAATATCAAAGGGCTCTACCAGTATCTTGACAACGAATTTGCGAAGAGCTTACACAAACAATACGTTTATATAAATAAGGAAAGCGATCTTGGCAAACCAGGGTTGGCCAAGGCCAAAGAATCCTACTACCCCTGCAAAAAAGTGAAGTCGTACATACTGACTTTGAGGAAAGCATAACCACGGCAGGATGAATGAGAAAGCAAGAAAGCCCGGAATTATCCGGGCTTTCTTGTTGTCTTACACTTTCCGTTTAAACTGGTAATACAGTTGAATTTCCCCCTTAGCGGAACTCCGGAAACCAGGTTGAACTGCAGGATTCGGGTTAACGTTTACGCTCAATTTATCGCTTTGTACGGATTGTCGGTAACGCTGAGCATGTAAACCGCCGCCTTTATATTGTTTTTAACGGCCTTATCTAGTATCGTCGCCAGCGGGTAGAAGCTGCCGCCTTCCAACTCGGTGGTAAAAGCGAATATTTTGCCCACATCATAGGCCCAGTCACAGCCATCGCCAGTGGCCACGTACATGTCGCTGGATTTTTCCGGATCATAGCCGGTAAGCAATCCCATCTGTTTGGCCATATTGACGAACACTTTTCGATCCTTCACGTCGGGCACCTCATTCCTACTGCCGCCATACGGATACAAAATGGCGCTGGCGTAAGAATGATAGCTGTTAAGGGTTTTCAGATTCTTGCGGGCTTCCACGAATTTTTTTATCGCCATAGTCTCAGGTTCGGAGAAAGCCGAAAGCCCGCAATAAGTGTCGGTTGCAGGAGAGTGAGAGGTGCCCTCGCCGCCGAACCAGGAGTCATAATTGCGGTTAAGGTCCACGCCGATTGATTTATCGGCATTAACGCGCATATTTTTGCGCTGCCATTTGTAGGAGCCGGTCTTGATGTCATACTCCGCACCGTCGGGATTAAGCATGGGGATCACATAAATGTCAAGATCGGCTATGTATTTAGTTATCTCGGGGGTTGCGCGGTTATCCAATAGCCACACGGCGAATAAAAGCGGGACCTCGTTGGAAAGATGCTCACGGGCGTGATGGTTGCCTATGTAAACCGCGCCTGGCTTGGCGCTGGCCTTTGTACCTTGGGCCGTAGAATTTATCCTAAGACACCAGATATCGCGGCCCTCTATGGTCTTACCGATGGAAATAAGCGAAGCGATATCCGAATTCTTGGCAACCAGCGCCTTAAGAAGCTCCGTGGTTTCTTTGAAGTTATGATACGCGGCGTCTGCGGCCGGAAAATCTTTCATATGAGCGGAGAGATGAGCTGAAAGCGGCTTTTTAAAGGCCAACAATATTCCTTTTGCCGCAAAGCCGGACATTAAATCTTTATGCACAGTGCCGGAAACCTTATCACCCTTTATCTCTACTATATCCATGCCCGCCTCAAGCAGCTTGGTGCGTTCGGATGAACCCGCGGCGGAAACAGTGACCCAGAAACGGTCATCCTGGTAAGCTTGGAGATCCGCCGGAAGCGGGGCTGCTGGCATCCGCAGGCCCTCGGAATATTCTTCCGTAAGACGGTTCAAAATGCGGTCAAAGGAAAGGTCGCCGGAAGCACGGGCCTGCTCGGATAAGTCGGCGGAGAAAACGGGAATCAGGGAACACAGGATCGTCAAAGCAAGAGCAAGAGCTGAATTCTTCACCTGAGCCTCCAATGTTGACTATAATCAATGTACTGTAAATAGAGTATGCGCCAAAAAAATCAACCCGACAAGGCCAAAGGGCCCAGATGCACCTAGGCCCAAAGACCTATACCAAAAGCAGCCATTTCAGACCGAAAATAAGATACCATACGCCCGCTATAAACAGGGTCATACGGCCTGTATTTTTAAGGCGCTCATTTATGAAAGGCGTAGGGGCTATAGCAGGCAGCATGAATATGGAGGTGGCGGTAAAAAAACCGGTGAAATAAAACAATCCCGCAGTAATATCGGCCATATTCACAAGACGCACGAAAGCAGCCATGAAAGGCGGACAGATATTTATGCCGGTCATAAAGCCCAAAGCCAGCGGGATCCTTTTAAAAAAAGGGCTGACCGGCAAAAAACACCGGTTCCCCGATGGACCGCTCCGGCTTGAGAAAAGGAAAGCCAGCATGGTTAAAGCGGTCAGGAGCATGGCAAACGGGGCCAGCCAGCCGGGAAGATAAGGCTTATAGGCCACTCCGATAAGCGTGGAGACCACCGCGAACAGGAAATAGGCGATAAAGCGTCCCGCCAGGAACTCCAGGAAGATGGCGAAATTAGCGCCCCAGAGTTTCCCCCCCTCGCTCAGCAGATAGGGAACCAGGGCCGGTAGGCAGGTAGTAAGGCAGTAGAAGCCGGTTGAAAGCCCAAGGACAAAACCTTCAAAAAGGATGGAGACCATAATGGATTGATCAGCGATCCGCCGAAACCAAGAATTGGATCCAGCCGCCACTAACCTCCGGCTATTATTCGCGATCCAGGAGCCTGTCCGACATAAGGTTTTTAAAGCGAAATTGTCGGTTTTGAGGCCGAGCCGAAGCGACGCGAAACGAGCATTCTCGACGGAGACTGTAAGTTGAGCGACGCAAAGGCGCAGGCAAAAAACGGCAATTGCAGCCAAAATTCCTTATGTCGGACAGGCTCCTAGAGCGTGACAGGCCTATTGCATTGTTTACACCACCCCGCCGTCTTGCCGGCCGCGTTCTTGCGGGTAAGGGTGACCGTCAACTTACACCCGGGGCACTTAACATCAGTGCCGGAAAGGTCCAGTTTGGCGTAATCCTTCTCAAATATTTCCTTGTTCGTGTAACGCGGCTCCACCCATTTTCCATCTTTCATAATTATCCTCCCACTCTGTCGCACCCCGCGCTTAACTTCACCGCAGTCCACCCCGTATCAGGTCGAATATGTCCTTAAAAGCGGCCGGAGCGAACAGCGCACCGACTACCCCCCCTGTAATCAGCGCGGAAAACACGAGAAAACTTTCCGGGTTCAACATTCGTCCAAACCCCTTCTTATTCTCTTTGAACTTAATTCCAAAGATAGAATACCGCAATATGCCGCCGGGACAGGCCGCCAGGCATTCCCCACACAGGTTGCAGTAATCAGAGATCACCGGTCTTCCATCGTTTCCCGCCTTTATGGCGCACATGGGACAGGCGTCGAAACAGGCTGAACAGGCGGAACATTCGTCCGGTTTCACGGCCACCCGGAACGGATTGATACGGCCCCAGAACGCCTGCCAGGCTCCGAACGGGCAGAGGAAGGAACAAAAAGTCCTTTTTTTTGTAAGGAGCGGCCCGGCCAGCAATGCGGCCAAAGCAAACAACATAAGCGCCAGTTGTATCTTCCGAATAAATCCGTCATCAGGGTCCAGGAACGCCGTTGTCAACTTGAACGGACACAACCACAGACAATAGACCGGCAACATATAGGACAAAGACACCAGCAGCAGAAAAATAAGCAACGCTGCGGGAAAATCCCGGAATTTTCCCGACAGAAATCCCGCCTTTATCAACGGTTTCTTCGGCAGGGCGGAAAGCCCATCGTCTATGCCGCCGTAGAAACAGGCCCACGAACACCAGGCCCGGCCTATGACGAGAGTGAAGAAAAGCCATAAGAACGCCAGACTCAGAGGCCCCCAGAGCCGCCAATCCCCGCTCATCAGAGCCAGATACTGCTGATATAGATAATTAAAAAACGAAGGCGCTATGGCGACATGGCAATAAGGCGTATCTTTAAAACAAGAGCTTGCAAAAACCTTTGACAAAAGACTCATCTTGAAATGGACGAGGAAAGAAAGCGCCATACCGGAGAAAAACAGCCTCCGGTAAAACGAAACCCTGCCGGTATAGAAAATAAAAAAAGCCGCCGAAGCGGTAAACAGCGCCCAGACAAGGGGATAAGCTGAATGCAGTTCCCCGCCGGAGATGCGCCGGGAGAAGAACGCCACAGGCAGCAGCACGGCGGCGGAAAAGACCAACGCCGGCATTAAACCGGAACCATCATTCAAAACCGACCGCCCCGGTTTGTTCACCGTTCCGCGGTTAAAAACATTGAAGATATTCATTACTTTACTCTACCCTACCTGCTGCCGGAGAAAAAACGAAAATTCCGGAAATTATATTACAAGTATCATTATACCAAGCTTCCCAAATAAAAAACGATCTCAGCCGGAATTTTCGGGTATAATATATCAAAATGCTCTCATTTTTTATACTGGGATTTTTTTCCCTGGTCGTACAGGTCCTGGCGCTCAGGGAACTTTCAGGACTCCTGACGGCGCATGAAGCCGCTTTGGGCCTGGGCCTCTCCGCCTGGCTCCTCTGGACCGCGGCCGGGCTGGCGCTTGTGCTGAAAAATCACCGGCTGCAGGAACGGCTGAACGGTTCCAAAGGACTTTTAAGCGCCTGCGTACTGTTCGTACTGGCCGCTGGAATAAATTTTATCCTGCTGAGAAAGGCGGGGATCCTGCTCAAACCAGGGCTTCCGCCCGGCCTCCTGGAATTGATTATTTTCAGTTTCGCCCTAACACTGCCAACCGCTCTGACGAACGGCATCTGCATAGCCCGTGGCTTATCCGAAAAACGCGTGGCCTTTTATTGGGCTGAGACTTTCGGCGCGGCCGTCGGCGGCCTGTTTACCCTGTTCAACTCCGCTTTTTTCCCAGGCACAGACCCGCTCCTCATTACCGGCACGGTCGCGCTGGCGCTTATCTTCTCTATAGCGGATATTCCTTTGACTAGCGCCCGAAAGCTCGCGCCCGCCGCGTTAACCTGCGTACTATTCTTCGGCGGCAGCCGTCTGACGCCCCCTTTCGCCCTGCCCGGCTTATTTAAAACCGCGGAGGCCTATGCCAGGACAACCGGCTCACGCATGGCCATCCTGGAATCCTCCGGGCAAAAAACCTTAATCGAGGACGGCGGCGTGCTCATCCAGCTCCCTCTTACGGAACAGACCGAAGTCTCCATCCAGCTCCCGATGCTGGCCCATAAAAAGCCGGAAGAGATCCTGTTCATCGGCCCCGCGGGGCTGTTCCTGGCCGCCGAAGCCCAAAAGCATAAGCCAAAAAATATTACGGTTTCGGACCCCGACCATTTCAGGACGGAATTCTTAATAGGGCGGGCCGGTATGAAACCGGAAGGGATACGGCTGGAACGGACGGACGCACGGATACTGCTGAATGCGCGCCCCGGCGCCTACGACCTGATCTTTCAGACGGTACCTGAACCGCTTAATGCCGCGGCGAACCGCTTTTTCACTTTGGAATTTTTCCGGAAAGCAGGGGCGTCCCTGAAAACCGGCGGTATTCTGGCTTTCACCTTGCCGTTCTCGGAAAATTACCTGCCGCCTGAACGAGCATACTTTGCCGCCTCCATACTCGCCACAGCGGCCGCGGCCTTTAAATATGTGGAGCCGGCGCCCGGCGGAAGGCTTACGGTACTCGCATCAAATTCCCCCATGGACCTGGCCCCTGAAACGCTGGCGCGCCGCTGCGCTCAACGGAAAATACACAATCACTATGCGGTGCCGGCCAATCTTCCCTTCCTGCTGGATCCTTACCGCAGACAATGGGCGCTGGCCATGCTGGCGAAAGCAAAAAAACCGCCGCTTAACACGGACCTGGACCCCGTGGCATATTTTTATCTTTGGAAGATGTGGCTGGCGATGTTCGTCTCACCCGGCACCCTGACCGGCCTGGCGCTGATATCAGTGGCGTTGCTCCTGCTTTCCAGCCGCCTGCTTCGCCCGATGGAATTGCTGCGTGACAAAGAGTCCGCGGGAGTATTTATTGCCGGCTTCTGGGCCATGGGATTTGAAGTGGTCTGCCTGTTCATGTTTCAAACATACAGCGGGCAACTTAGCTGGAAGATGGGAATATTATTTTCGGCCTTTATGGCGGGATCGGCGGCCGGGGCTTATATTTTTAAAACCGCCTCCCGTTTAATGACGCGCGCCGCCGCGCTGATTTTAGCGCTGGCGCTGACGACGTGGTTTTACGTTTATGCTCCGGGCCTGGGCGCCATAACGCCATTACAGCTGTTCCTTCTTTTCATGGTTTTACTCTCCGCGGGAGGATTCTCGCTGGGCGCTTATTTTGCGGCCGCGACTGGGGGCGTGGATAACAAAGCAGTGCGTCTTTATTATTCGGATTTATTGGGCGCGGCTTTGGGCGGGTTTATTTTTTCAGCCGCCCTCATACCTTTGGCCGGGCTGCGCGCCTCATTACTCTGGGCCGCGGGAGCGATCATAGCGGGGCTATTAATAGAAAGTTTCGGCCATGCCGCCGCAATTACCGACTAAAACCGGAAGGGCTTTATTCCCTGAAAGAATCTACTGTAAAAACATAAATAGAGGCGTTCTTATCCTGCCAGCAATCCCGCTCAAGCCCCGCTTTCTGGAAACACAACTCGCTTAAAAAATCTTTTTTGCCGGGTATTTGCTCCCAGACCTGCGGCAGGAACAGTCCTGAATGGCCGTCCTTAACCACAACCACTCCGTGCTTGCCCTGGACTATTTCTTTGGCGTTAGGCGCTTTTTTGAGCGGGGAGAGAACTGAGATCTCCGCCTTTATTTTTTCCAGTTCCGGTTTCTCAAGGGGTCTGAAGCGCGTATCCGCAAAAGCGGCCGCGTTGGCGCCGTAACGCACGGCATCCAGTAAACCCATCCGGGGCTCGATAGTGCCTACGCAGCCGCGCAAAGCCCCGTTTTCGGTAAGCGTAACAAAAACCGCGGCGGGGAGATTAAAAGCGTAATCTTTTGAAAGCAGGTCGTTTTTTGATTTTCTTCCCAAAAGCCGGTTCTCTATCTCGGTCCTGGCCTCACTTAACAATTCTTTTTTCTGTCCCGGACTCAGAGTTATTTGACCAGGAACAACTTTAAGGGCTCCGACAAAAGCGCCTGCGATATACCCCACTACTTTTTCCGGACCGGTAAGATCAGGGGCGCGGTCATAGGAATCCGCGTACTTAAGCTCCACGAACCGGGAAGGACCTAATTCGTTCACGGCGGCCATGGCCGCCCCCACCGCGGCCTCTCCACAGGCGCAGGTTTCAAGCCCGGGCACATCCTTTGCAAGCAGTATCCGGTTAGTCAACCAGAAATATCCGGGATCCATGGCAGCTATCGCCAACGAAAGGGTCTTGTCCGCCGCCAACGCATCTTCATGCCTAGGATAATGCGAGAAGTCGGTGGATACCACTATCAGCGCCTTTTTTCCTTTAAGCTTCCGGCCGAGCATCCGGCCGATCTCCGCCAGTTCGTCCGGACCGGCATTATTGAGTACGGCCGGCAATATTTTGAAAGGTTTTTTAAGCCGCCGCTGCAGGAACGGCAGTTGAACTTCTATAGAGTGCTCGTTAAGATGCGCTTCAGTACGGTTTTCAAATAACGGGCTGGCCTTAATAAGCTCGGCGGCGAATTTTTCATCCACCGGAACCTTGCCCAAAGGCGTTTCATAATAGCCTTCGGCCAGCAGGGCCGCGCCTTTTACGGCCATGGTATGCCCGACGCCGAGAATAACCACAAGATCGTATTGCGTATCTATAACATTATAGGCGTAGGCGGCCATGACGCCGGAAAAGTCATACCCGGCATGAGGAGCTATAATGGCCCGGACCCGGCCCGTAAGCCGGGTGGGCACCGCCCCGGCCAGAGCGGAATCCACGAATTTGGAAAGTTCCTCTTTATCCGCCGGATAGAATTTTCCCGCGAACGCCGCTTCCCGCGCAAAGCCAACGCAATTAAAAGTCAAAATAAAAAACGCCGGTAAAAACTTCCCAGGGTTCATAAACTTATTAATGGACATAAGGCGCCGGCCCCTTTGATTTTCTATTTATCTTGCTTGATTTAACGTTTGAGCCGCGGACCATAGCGAACATTTTCTCATAGTAATCAGCGGGAACATCAATTTGCACGCCATCATTGTGCGCGGCAACCAGGATCTTTAAACAATTTAAATAGTCCCGCTTTATATAGGATATGAGGAACGATGCATGATAGGCTGGGGCAAGGTGCGGAGACCCCAATGCAACCTTCGGCAGGATATCCTGATAAACTTTTTGGGCTTCATCAAGCCTATTCAATCCTTCCAGGATAGCCGCCGTGAGCATGGCGGCATGGCCGTCGTCCGGCAAAAGAGCCGAAGCCTTCTTCGAGTATTCAAGCGCTTTCTCATCTTTCCCTTCTTCCAGATAGCTATTGGCAAGCATATAAAAAAACCATGAATTTGCAGGGTCCAGTTCGCTTGCTTTTTGGCAGAAGGGTATGGCTTTCCGGTAATCATGGGTATAGACATAAAGCGCGCAAAAATCGGCGTTGAGCCCCGTATTTGAGTTATCCAGGGATAAGGCGAATTTGAGGAAGCGAAGGGCCCGCTGAGAATCGTATCCACCGCCCAGATGGTGCGCGTAAAGGAGATATACATCAAAAGCATCGGTCTGGGATAAATAATTTGCGCCTCCCCCTCCTCCTTTTTCAAGCCTCGTCAGGAAATCCGCGCGAATTCCATAACATTCTTCGAGTCGTCCCATAGCGTTGCGGCCGGTAATGATACCCGCCAGTCTCCCTTCCTCATCCAAAAAAACGCCGCCGCTGTCGCCGGGCCGGCAGATCTTTTCGTCTCCGATGGAACGCGTCTCAAAAAACGGGATTCCGGGCACGCTCCGGGTAACCCGTACCTCGTGAATACCGGTACGCAGGCCGACCGTGAAAAGTCTTTTTCCTTTCGACAACATTAACAATGTATTGGGCAGCCGCAGGGGTTTCCATTTTCTGACGTCACCGGATTTTTGAAGGACTTCAAGAACGGCCAGGTCCAGAAATCGGTTTTGCTTGACTATCTTCGGCGAATAGGCGGCTTCATTGATTCCCATCAGAATATTTGCCGTTTCGACGCTTGAAGACGACACGCAATGTGAAGCGGTTCCGATTCTTCTATCGTCAAGCATAAAGCCGGAGCAGTTTGCGCCAGCGGAACGGATCTCCAGAATAGACTGGGCGGCCGCCAGCACCGGCGCCGGTATGTCGGCGGCTTTTTCATCGCCACCGGGTTCGGCTGAAGGCGAATTGGAGGCCGCCATGCATAAGAGCGCAATACCGCCTAACAGCCTGAATCTTTTCATTTTTGCTTTCATCGACTCTTCCGACTTTCAATACAACCGGCTCAAATCAGGGGTTTTGTATTTTTACGCCTACCATATCCCCGGGATCCGGGTGCCGTCGTGAGGGCAGCGGCCGCCGGTGGCTGTCAATTGATTTTCAAGAACGGCATAGCCATAACGCTTCATCAACACGCGTCCGCAGACCGGGCAATAAGTGCTTTCACCGGGATGCCCGGCGGCGTTCCCGACATACACGAATTTAAGCCCCTGTTTCATCGCCTTATCCCGCGCACGGGTAAGAGTTTCCACGGGAGTAACTCCGATATTAGACAGTTGATAATTAGGAAAGAAGCGAGAGAAAAAAAGCGGAACATCCGTGCCCAGCTCTTTCTTTATCCAGGAGACCATGGCCGCCATGCTATCCTCGCCGTCATTAAGGCCGGGCACCACCAGATTCACGATCTCAAATAATTTGCCGTTTTTTTTTAGAGTCAGCAGGGTGTTTTTAACCGGCTCAAGCCTGCCGCCCACATATTTGCGGTAAAACTTGTCGTCAAAACCTTTAAGATCTATTTTTACCACATCCATGTACGGCAGGAGCTCTTCAAGCGGTTCGCGATTTATATAGCCGGCGCTGACCATAACGTTTTTAAGGCCTTGGGCCCTTGCCAGACGGGCCGTATCGTACATATATTCGTAAAAAACGGCCGGCTCGGAATAAGTATAGGCGATGGATCGCGCGCGGACGGCCAAAGCGCCGGAAACGATATCTCCGGGCGGGAGAATGGAAACCTCTTTCTGTTTAAGATCTCCGTAAACCTGCCCGGTGGAACCGTCCACTTTTATATCAAGGCGTTCCGGCACTAACGCGGTCTTGGCGGCCTCTTCCGGGTAGATTTGCGAGATCTCCCAATTCTGACACCCCTTGCAACGAAGGTTGCAGCCCGGAGAGGCCAGCGAATAAATGAGGCTGCCGGGATAAAGATGATAGACGGGTTTTTTTTCTATGGGGTCCAGGTGGACGGAGACGGGTTTTGAATAAATGAGGGTTTTTATCCTGCCGCCGTAATTGATGCGGACCTTGCAGCGCCCGCGCGCGCCCTCCGGCAGAAAACATTCAAACGGGCATAATTTGCACTGTACACCGTTGCAGATTGGCGCCGAAAACCGGCCGTCCCTTACCCAGGGATTATCGGCGGGGATCAGCTTGGCAAAAGTGGAGGGCGGAGGATAGAAGGCGATAATCGCGGCCGCGCAAAGGCTCAACGCAGCCATAACTGCGGATATAACCAGTGCTGACGTGCGGCTTGTATTTTCCTGAGCCATCAAGGAAACCCCGGTTCAATTTATTTTTTCGGATCCGGGATTGTTATGCGTTTTGCCGGTTATGTTGTGCCGCATATAAAAATCGACTATTATTTTCCACGCCTCTTCGGCGGTATCGGCGAATTTAAAAAGGTCAAGATCTTCATAGGAAATATATCCCCACTTGGCCATATTCCTAAAATTCACAACATCATTCCAATATTTTCTGCCGAACAGAATAATCGGCAAGCGGCGTTTCTTGCCGGTTTGCACCAATGTCAGCACTTCAAAAAGCTCGTCCATGGTGCCGAAACCGCCGGGAAACGCCACGAGGGCCCTGGCTCGCATGACAAAATGCATTTTCCTGACCGCGAAATAATGGAAACGGAAACAGAATTCCGGAGACACATAAGAGTTGGGCCCCTGTTCCTGCGGAAGTGTAATGTTAAGCCCCACGCTCTTTGCGCCGGCTTCGTAAGCCCCCCGGTTAGCGGCCTCCATTATGCCCGGCCCGCCGCCGGTAACTATAATAAGCTTATTCCCCCCCAGCGACCCCTGCTCTGAGACCAAACGGGCGAATTTTCTGGCTTCCTCGTAGTATTTGGCGGCCGGTACTAGTTTTTTTGCGGTGGCCAGCCTGGCTTTAAGAACAAGGTTCTTTGGGTTTTTGCGGACCAGTTTTTGCAAGGCCCCCAGCCGGACACCTGATTCCTCCTGACTCCAGATACGGGCGCTGCCGAAGACTACCACGGTTGAGGTAATGCCACTCTCGCTCAGGGCCATTTCGGTTTTAAGCAGCTCGAGCTGCAGCCTTACCGGCCGCAATTCGTTGCGGCTTAAAAAGGTAGCGTCGGTGTAGGCCTTCCGGTAAGCGTGTGATTTTGTCAGGCTGAGCGCCTGCTGCTTAAGATTTATTTTTACAGACACAATGTTCTCCTTCTCTGTCGCACCCCGTTGTCGCACCCCGCGCTTAACACATGCGCGGGGCGGATGACCGCCGGGCTTTACAAGGTGGCGCCCGGTGCTCCACAAGGAGGGCTCTGCCCTCCGTTTCATCGTCGCTTACTCCCGGCGCTTCGCTTGGTCGTTGCGCTGAACCTCCCGAAGCGGAAATCTACTGAATACTAAGGAGTCAGATTCTCTATCCTGTCGCACCCCGCGCTTAACACATGCTCGGGGCGGATCACCGCCGGGCTTTATTTTTTAAGCCATCCGGAAATTCTATCCGCCATCTTTCCGGAGGAAAGCCCCAGATCCTCATAAAGTTCGTCGGGACGCCCCTGCTCTACGTAATGATCCGGAATCCCCAGTCTCAAGACGTCAGATTGTATCGCATTTTCATTCAGATATTCAAGCACGGCGGAACCGAAGCCTGTCGCAAGAGCGTTATCCTCAGTCGTCACAAGACGCCCAGAAGCGCCGGCCATCTCTTTTATCAGATCGCCGTCCAGAGGTTTAAGAAAACGCATATCAGCCACGCCGGCGTTAACACCGAGGGCTTTGAGCAATTCAGCGGCTTTTATGGCCGGATGCACCCGGTTGCCTAACGCTAAGATGTTGACATCCCTGCCTTTAGAGAAGATTCGGCCCTTGCCAAACGGCAGACGTTTAAATTCGGACGACATATCCACCCCAAACCCCTTGCCGCGCGGATACCGGAGCATTACAGGCATATTAAGCGCAAAAGCGGTGTACAGCATGTGTTGAAGCTCGTCCTCGTCCGCCGGAGCCATAACCGCAAGATCCGGAAGCATTCTAAAAAGACCGAGATCAAAAATTCCATGGTGGGTCGGCCCATCCTCCCCGACCAAGCCGCCGCGGTCCATGGCTATAACAACCGGCAGCTTCTGCAGGGAGATGTCGTGCATTACCTGGTCGAAAGATCGCTGCATAAAGGACGAATAGATGGCCACCACCGGCTTAACACCTTCCGCGGCCAGGCCTGCCGCGAAGGTGACCGCATGCTCTTCGGCTATTCCCACATCATAATAGCGGCTGGGGAACTTGTCGCGGAATGCGGCAAGACCGGTTCCTTCAGGCATGGCGGCCGTAATGGCGGCTATCCTGGGATCTTTCTCCGCAAGCTTAACGATGGTGTTTGAAAAGACCTGGGTAAAAGTCGGGATTCTGGCCGGATCTTTTTTTGAAAGGCCGGTCTCGACATCGAATTTGGGAGTGCCGTGGAATTCGGTAGGCTCGGTTTCCGCCGGTTCATACCCTTTCCCCTTCTTGGTCACCACATGCAATAACACCGGTCCCTTGAGATTCTTTACATACCCCATCACTTCAACAAGTTCGGGGATATTATGTCCGTCTACGGGACCGAAATAAGTGAATCCCATCTCTTCAAAGATCATGCCGGGGAAAAGCAGTACCCTGGTCCTTTTAGCCACTCGCAGAACCTTCTTTCCCCAGAACTGGAAACGGTTAAGGAAAAGTTCCGCTTTACGCCCGGCATTTTGCACTGTGCCGAGGGTTAGGAGTTGGGTGAGTATCTTGCCCAGGTGCCCTACCCGTTGGGAGATGAACATCTGATTGTCGTTCAGTACCACCAGCATATCCGTTCTCAACTGGCCTATATTCTGCATGGCCTCCCAGGCCATGCCTCCGGTCATGCAGCCGTCGGCCACCACGGAAACCACCTTGTATTTCCCGTCAAAATGATCACGAGCCGCGGCCATGCCGGCGGCGGCTGAAAGTGCCGTGGACGCGTGCCCGGCGCCGAAAGCGTCGTACTCCGATTCATAGCGCTTCAGGAAGCCGGAAAGCCCGCCTTTCTGCCTGATGGTGGGGAATTTATCCGCGCGGCCGGTGAGAATTTTGTGCGCATAGGTCTGGTGGCCGGTGTCAAAAACCAGCTTATCTTCGGGCGTATCATAAACATAATGCAAGGCCACAATAAGATCGCAGGCGCCCAGGCTCGAAGCCAGGTGTCCGCCGGTCTTACTGATATTCTGTATGATGACCGACCGGACCTGGTCGGCCACCAGAGGCAGCTGCGTAACTTCCAGCTTCTTAAGATCTTTTGATCCTCTGATTTTCCCCAGCAGATCCATATTAAAACTCCCGTCTCATTTTTCCCGGCGATATACAAAGCCGGCGATATCCGCCAAAATTTTCACACGGGCGGGCGGACAAGGCAGGTCCGCAAGCTTTTTGCGGGCCAGCGCGATAAGCGCGGCGGCTTTAGCTTTTGAAGGCCCGACCCCGTAAAGGGACGCATAAGTCAGTTTTGCGTTCCGGACGTCGCTGCCGCTTTTGCCCAGTTTTTTCTTATCACCCACCACATCCAGAATATCGTCTGTTATCTGGAAGCAAAGACCCATAGCCCCCGCAAAGTCCGAGAGGGCCTTAAAATCCCTAGCGCCGGCGCCCGCGAGCGCCGCCCCCATTTCCACTGAAGCCATGATGAGGTCCGAAGTCTTGTGCTGATGGATATAATCCAGCAGGCGGGCCGCTTTTGCGCTTTGCGCGCCGGCGGACTTCCAGGCCCGCTCTCCCAATTTAAGAAAGCCTTCCGCTTCAAGATCCCCCGCCTGCCCGGACACCATCCCCCCCGCGCCGGCACGGCGGGCCAGAATGCCCGCCGCTTCAAGAACCCGCTCGGCCCTGATGCCTTTTATTCCGGAGTTTTCGTAAAGGACCGAGAAAGCGTTGGTGAGCAGAGCATCGCCGGCCAGGAGAGCCATGGCTTCTCCGAAAACCATGTGATTGGTCGGACGCCCGCGCCGCATGTCGTCGTCATCCATCTCAGGCAGATCATCGTGGATAAGCGAATAGGTGTGCACCATCTCAATGGCGCAGGCGGCGGGAAGAACATCCCGCCAAGCCCCTCCGAAGAGTTCATATGAGGCTGTCAAAAGAACGGGGCGCAGACGCTTTCCACCGGCAGCCAGCGAATACAGCATAGCTTCCCTGAGCCGCGGACGGCAAGCGGGTATGCGTTTTACGCGCAAGACCAGTTCGCCGTTAATAACGGAGGCGCGGCGGGCTATGAATTTTTCGATGGACATCTATAGAATTATACAAAAATAAATTACCAGATCAGCTGCATACCGAACCGATGGGTGGCGCCAAGGTCGCCGTAATCTATGTACGCATAATCCACCCTGGCGCCGTGAATGAGGCTCCCTTTCTCGGTGAATTTATCGAAGTTCAGGCCGAAACCTCCGGAAATACGCGCCCCGATATCACGCTGGCTCTTATAGCCTGCGCGGAACTGGAGCAATCTCATAATATCGGTTTCAATACCGACACTGTTAAAAACCGGGGTGTCGGAATACTTTACCATGTCGGAGATCACCGTGACGACAATTATATCGTTTATGGAGTGAAAATCCTTGGCGATCCCGGCCCGGAGAGTCGCGGGCAATTTATAGCCTTCAAACACGAACTTCTGTCTGCCTGTGAGATTAAGCGCCGAAACACCCAGGTGAAAATGACCCGGCAGGACAAGCATGGCGCCCGCATCCGCGGTGTAGACACTGGCGCTCATTTTATCCAGTTTCTCGCTTATTTTTTTTACGCTGCCTCCGACCGCGACCCGGTAAGTCTTAGGGCGGTAATCCAGGACTGGGGCAACCCTTGTCCAGCTGGGAGTTATCAGCATGGGATCCAGCTTGCCTATATCCTGGTTGAAATGGGGCCAGCACTGGGCATAGGAGAACATCCATAGCGTATGGTTGGTGCTTGTCTCTCCGATCAACATATCGTCATTATCGTAAGCCTCTATTTTCCCGCTGGAAAGAGTTGAGAAGCCGGCGCCCGCCGTTCCGTACCGGGAGCGGTAAGTGACAGCGGCGTACTCCTGGGTTATACCGTCAATATAGCGGTTATGACTGCCGGAAAAAGAGGAATAACTCAAAAGACCCAGGCCCGCCGGGTTGTAGAGGATGGAATCAGGTCCGACCAGCGCCGTATAAGATTCCCCCAGCGCGGCGGGTATGACCGCTACCGGGATCTTGAGAAAATTGGCGCCCGTAGTCCCGGGGCCCGTCTCGGCAAAAAGCCGGCCCGCGGAAAAAAGACAAAAAACCGCGGCCGTGAGAACGCGCGGAATAACAAACCGGAGCGGTTTCCCCCATGTCCGAGGTATTACGACACCAGGGCAGATATTGTCGGCCATAAATCGCCAGAATCAGACGCGACCGGCGCCGGCGTTGCTGAATTCTATATTCATAGTATATATTAAAGCGCCGTTGATTCGATGTCGGAATTGTTACGTGTCCGGATACCAATTAAAAAGGGCGGGACTTATGTCCCGCCCTTTTTTAAAAACCACCGCTACCGAATTATTTTATCCACTTTATGAAGTCGTCCCATTTTGAATCCTTAGCCCACGTCAGATCGTTATAGCTGGGGGTGTAGGAACTGGGAATATAAACAGCCAGGCCGAAAGAATTGGCATACTTGGTGCCGGTGACCCGGTTGTGCAGTATCAGGTCCGTCTTAAGGAAACCCATCAGTTCCTTTCCTTTTTCGGCCACGGCGGCGCTGGCCGTTCCGTCGCTGACAAGCTTCACGAAATGATAGAGATCCTTATTAGTGGAGTAGTAGAACGCCTGGGCCTTGGTCCGGGCGTTCTTCACGTTCGCCAGATCGCCGGCGGCCATAACTTCAGCCGTCCACCCATCAAGCAACTGTGTCAACTTGCCGAAAGAGGCGGTCTTTATTGAGGACTGTGTCGCCCCCTGCTTGATGGCCTGATAATGATCCGTATAAGAATCCACCATGGCCTTTGAGAGGTCCGCGGCGGACATGTCGGGCGTGGCGGCCAGAGGGCCGAGCCACGTGTTATAAGTATAACCATCTCCGGGTTCGGTCTCTTCGGAGGCCACGATATAATCGGCATAATCTTTTATTTGATAGCCCACTTCCGCCATCTGCATCAGGCAGGCGTCCATGGAGAAAACATCTATCTTGCCGATCTGGGCCATGGCCTGGCTCAGCTGCGGGGTGGTGATATGATTTCCGGATTCGTCGTCGTAGGAGATACCTCTGTCTTCAAAAGGGCGTTCCTTATTCCAGCCGGCGCCATGGTTCCAGACTACCAGCACATAATGCCGGGCCGGATATTTTTCCATAGCCCATTTGGTGAATCCGACCAGATATTCCCAGCTGCCCATATCGGATTTAGGGATTTCCATCACTATAGGGGAAGTGATCTTGCTGGTATCGGCGTCCTTCTGGACCAGATACCTTCTGGAACCTTTCCAGTCTCCCTCGGCGGATGAGTAACCGTCGATACGGCCCAGTTCCGCGACAATGTTGACATTAGCATCGGAGCCTATCACTTCCATCTCGTTAACGTCTGAAAGACCGTATGATTCAAGGTTGTTCTTAGCGTTTACGAACACCATTATGGTCCAGTTCTTTGCGGCTTTGGGATTGCCTGGCATCGGGATAACGTCCGCGCCGGGGTTGGCGGCCCTAACCTGTTCCACCACACTGGCCAAGCTGCCCTTCTGATCGAAAGTGATGCCGTCCGCCGCGTAAACGGAAGAAACCAGCATCAGCGTTGCTAGCGCACCGAATATCTTACTTGTCATTATTTACATCCTCCCTATCTGTCAATATGGCCTTGCGCCCCGGGCGCCGGCCGGATCCTGCTTTTAGGAATAGTAATAAAAGTCTCTTTTCAGAGTCAAGCAAAATTTCGGGGACGATTAAAAAACCCATTTCCGATTTTCCTTCTTTACCTTCTCAATAACCGCGGGCGACCCGGCGTAGCCCGATCTATTGAGCCTCACATAAGTAATGTCCTAGTTGGAGGCTTGGATTTGAGATGGCTGCGAGGCGCGACGAACGAGCATGCCGGTGGCCTGTGAGCGAGGAGCAACGAAGCAGCCGCTCAAGCCTATGGCAGTGCCGTGACAAACGCTATGCGGATCAAACGGCCAAAGGCAAGCCTCCCTTTCCCAGAGGGAAAGGGCCGGGCGCTTTTGGGCTGCAACTGCGTCACGCGTCGCTTACATAGCCCAGCTATGCTGCGCTCCGCGTTCCTTGTTTCGCTCCAAAATCGGCCCGGCCAGCTGGGACATTACTTATGTGAGGCTCAATAACCGGAGACTCGGCATAACCGGCCGGCGTTTTTTAATTTTGTTTCAAAAGGCGTTATATGTTTTGAAATTGAATTGGTTAATTATTATAATGACCATGGCGGGCTTAATCACAGGGGAAATAGCTTTGTGGTATTCGCTTATAATTCGATTCCCCGGAAGGTGGACCGCCATAGCATACGGGAGCTTATAAAATGAAAAGATTTTTCACTCAGCCCTCACTGGAATATCTGCGCGGGTACTGTTTCAAAGTGCTTGTCCCCGGGGCATGTCGCCTCACTCTTCCCCGGCGCTCAAGCGGTTATATCTGCTTTGTCTCCCTACTTGCGGCATTTATTCTGTTTTTTTCAGGTCCCGCGGGGCGGACGGCGGAAGTTTCATCCCGGTCCTCCATAGAGGCGAAATTGGCGCTTGAGGGGGCGCTTGAAAAAAGGATACAAATGGTCCTTTCCGAAGCGCTCGGCACCGGAGACATAATAATTATCATTTCAGCCGAACTTCAGGAAGAACATAAAAAACAGGCTTTTGATTTTCTCCCCGGTATTCCGGAAAAGGAAAAAGTAGGGGAGATCTCGCTATCCAGTTCTTTAACCATGGTAAAGAAAATATCCGCCACGCTCATTCTGGACCGGAACCTGCCGGCCGATGATTACAAACTGGCTAAAAAACTTGCGGCGGGTCTCCTGGGTCTGCCTCCGGAAAGAGAAGATCTTATAACCGTGGAAAAAATGGATTTCCGGAAAACCCGGCCTTTTTCCACAGCCGATCTTCTTCTCCCCCCCAATCTCTGGAACCTGATCTGGACCCTGCTTGCCACGATCCTCGGGGCTCTTGCCATATTCACTTTCTTTAAACCGTTCGCCGGCAGCGCAAGGGACCTGGTCAGTGTTCTTGGGGCTAAAACAAGCGATGCTCAAGGGCAGAGCGCGGGCCCGGAAATGCTTGCGTCTTCCGCTTCTGCCGGCGCGGAAGGTGAAAGCAGGTCTAAGGATAAGAGTGAATCGCCCTGGTCGGACCCCGCAAGAAAACCGCCCTTCTGGTTCCTGACTCCGGAAAATGCCGGCAATCTGGCGTTCATCCTGCGGCTAAAGCCGGTTGAGGATATAACCATAGTTTTAAGCTACGTCCCTGAAAGCGTGGCCACGATTCTTATCGAGGCCCTTTATCCGAAAAGCATCGACGCCCTGGCCGGCCTTCCCAAGGTTACCCTTATGCCGGAAGCCAGAATAAAGGGCCTTGAAGCCGAGCTTTTTTCCGCGCTGGATTATGTCGTCGGCAGCGAAGATAAGACGATAAACATCGTAGAACAACTCCCCGACACTATGCAGGATAAAGCAGTCCTGTCGTTCTCCACGCAAAACCCCGCGTTCTCCGCAAAACTGTCAAGGAGCATAGTCCGCTTCGCGGATATCAAGGATATGGAAAGCGCCCAGGCACAGATGCTGATGCGCAGGATACCAATGCGTAATCTTGCGCTGGCGCTTAAAAATTCCGATCTCGCCCAGGTCTTTTTAAAGAAGCTGTCGGAAGGTATGCAGGAAAGATTCCAGCAGGAGCTGGATCTCACAAGAAATCCTTCTCCCGAAGTCCAGCGCTCGGAGCGGGTCCGCGTGGCTCAGGAAATCAAAAAACTGGTCAAAGAAGGTTTTATGGTCTTGGGAAAAAACGCACAGGCTTCCCGCTCCGCTAATACCATCCAGGGCAAGCCTGCCGCAGCCGGTCCGCGCCCCGCAGGTTCAGGCGAGGCGCAACAACCCGCGGCCAAGGCTCCGGCGCAAAAGCCTCCGCTCCAAGGCGTTCAACATAAGCCGGTAGTCCCGGCGGCAACGGATAAAAAAAGTTAAGCGCGGGGTGCGACAAAGATAAGCAGATTTGATTCCTTAGTATTCGGGAGATTTCCGCAGCAGGGGGTTCAGTGCCGCGACTGAGCCCCGGCGAAGGAAGCAAACGCGGAAGGGGGATGGAATCCCCCTCCGGGAGCACCGGACCGATAACCTTAAGAGGTCCGGCGTCATCCGCCCCGCGCATGAGTTGGCGCGGGGTGCGACAAAGAAGGAGACTACGATGGATTTGATGACTTTTTTTGGAGCAGTTTTCGGTATCGGGGTTATAGTTTTCGTCCTTTCCTCCGGAGGCATGCTTCGGTTCCTGCTTAACTGGGAAGCCATAGTTCTGATATTCGGCGGCACGCTGGGCTCGGTAATGATCTCGTATCCCTGGGCGGCGCTCAAGTGGACCTCCAATTCCTTCCGTATAGTTCTATTCCCGCCCAAGCGCCCCCCGATCTCCGATATAATACGGGTTATAGTGAAACTCGCGGACATCTCCAAAAAGAACGGCCTTGAAGCCATAGCGCCGGAGATCCCCCGGCTCCCGCATCCTTTCCTGGCCGACGCCTGCCAGATGATAGTGGACGGAGTGGACGAACATATACTGCAAGAGCGCATGGAGCACGATATCAACACCACGCGCCTGCGCCACCAGCAACAGACCAATATTTTCAACTCAGCGGGCACTTTCGCCCCGATCTTCGGCCTTCTGGGCACACTGATAGGCGTCGTGCAGGTCTTGCGCAACATCCAGAATCCGCAGATGATGGGGTCCTCCATGGCCATAGCCATGACAGCGTCCTTCTACGGCATCTTCTCGGCTAATTTTCTTTTCCTGCCCATAGCCAGCAAGCTCGGTTATTATTCCGAAGAGGACATCCTGTTGCGCGAGATCATAGCTAAAGGCATAGTCTCCCTGCATGAAGGCGACATCCCATGGCTGGTCTCAAAGAAACTTGAAGGTTACCTGTCCCTGGCACTACGGAGAAAATCGTTGAAAAAAAAGTAGAGTCAAGGCGGCCGCAGGTTTTCATCCTTATAACCACAGGTTGGCGGGATCCGGCGCCAAGGGGAAATATTCCACCGGATTTTTTACGGTTAAGTTATTTTGCGGAGGCTGTTGAGTGAAATTTTTCATCGAACGTTATTCCCCGCACAAAACGCAGGAGAATCCCCTCTGGCTTATAGTGCTTTCCGACATCATGACCAACCTGATGCTATTTTTTCTTATCCTTTACGTGTTCAGTCTTCGTCCGGAAAGCGAAGCTCACGCTGTTTTTCTGAACGGCTTCGACAAAAAACACATAGAAGAGGAAAAAGAAAAAAAGGCGCAGGAAGTGCTCCAGAAATTCAAGGAAAAGGATGTCGCGGAAACCCTTCGGGATGAACTGGAAAAAGCGGGGTTAAAGGACCTGGCCGAAGTGCAGATGACCGACAAACTTATCCGGGTGAACATCTCGGCCCCGATACTTTTCAGATCGGGCGCGGCAAAACTAGAGCCGGACGCCATAAAAGTGCTTACCGTTATGGGCAAGCTCCTTGAAAAGCTTAAGCAGAACGATATCCTTATAGAGGGGCACACCGATAATATCCCGGTAAAAAGCGGGGACTATCCCACAAACTGGGCGCTTTCAGCCGCGAGAGCAAATTCCGTAGTGGACTATCTGGCGTCCGGTTTCGGCATCCCGCAGGAGAAGCTCATATCGGCGGCCTACGGGGAATACCGCCCTATCGCGGACAATAAGACGCCGCAAGGCCGGGCCAAGAACAGAAGAATAGAGATAGTGGTGACAAGAAAATAAGGGCTCATCTACCGAGGGAGATTCGAAGTGTCGCAAAAATTGAACAACCAGCTCTGGCTCATACCGTTCGCCGACCTGATGTCCACGCTGGTCATACTTTTTCTATCGTTGTACGCATTCTCTTACAATAATAAAAAAAGCGAATATGAAAAAGCGATCGCCACCCTGCAAAAAGAGCTGGGCGTAGAGTCCGCTGATAAAAAAATAAAAGATATGGACCTCACCAAAAAAGTGGAAGAGGACCTTAAAAAAGAGATCCAGGACGAACAGTTGGGCATCGAGGTCACCACCTCTAAAATAAAACTGACTTTTGCGGCTCCAATGCTTTTCGATTCCGGCTCGGCGGATCTGAAGAGAGGAGCAAAGGAGCTCCTGCGAAGCGTGGCGGAAAACCTCAAGAAGATGGATAGTCCGGTGCTGGTTGAAGGGCACACCGACTCCGCGCGGATGCTTGGCAAAAAATTCCGTTCAAACCGGGAATTATCCCTCATGCGGGCTTTTTCGGTGATCAACTATCTTGTAGCCGGCGGTTTTCCGGCCGGGAAATTGAGCGCCTACGGCTATGGCGAATACCGCCCTCTCGCGCAGAACGACACGGAAGAGGGCCGCGGCAAGAACAGACGCATCGAGATCACGGTGATCCGGCAGGACACGGACGGCGGCAAATCATGAAAACAAAAACGACATTATTTATAGCGCTGGTCAGCGGCTTCGCTATCTGCACGGCCTACGGTCCCCTGGGCAACGCACAGGAATCTCCCCCCTCCGCGGAAGCGCAATCCACTCCGGAAAGCCGGGAAGTGACTCTGGCTTACGATAAAGCCTTTGAGAGCTACCTGGCCGGAGAATATCAGAAAGCCATCGATCATTGGAACCGGATATTGCGGCTGGATTCCAATCAGGTGACGGCCAAGAATATGATAGTGGAAGCCCGGCAGAAACTGGCGGGTTCCACCTCTGGACAGAAAGGGAAGTTTTACGCGCTGGTAGCGCGCGGTAAATACGGGGAGGCGCTGCTGAAAATTGAGGAGATGGCCGCGGTGGACCCTTCTAATCCCCGCTTCCCCCGGCTGGTCGGCAGGCTGAAAAAAGTCTGCGCCATAGTGGAGAACAAGCCGTCGAACGCCAAACCATGGAACATCGCCGCGCAGGGAGTATTCAATTTTGTGAATGAGGAAGAGAACCTGCCCTTTGCCTACGACGCTTTCCGCTACGCCGCCGAACTCAATGCGAAGGACCCCCGCTTTGAAAAGCTTACGGCGATGCTGGAGGAAGAGTCCCCCCAGGTGAAATTAAACGACACAAAACCGGAGCAGGCGGGCGTCCTTGACCACAAGAAAGAGGTGGCACTGCATTACATTTATGATTCAAAGTTCTACCTGGCTGTCAGGGAACTGGAAGACACGTTAAAACTTGAACCGGAAGATACCACGGCTTTGAAACGGCTGGGGTCCACCTATGTCCAGCTTAAAGACTACCAAAGAGCCCGTGAAGCCTGGGAAAAAGCCCTCAAACTGGCGCCGGAAGACGCGCAGTTAAAAGAATACATGGGAGCCCTGGACAGCATTCCCCAGGCCTCCTCCCCTAAAAGATCAAAAAAAGAGAAAGGCAGAAAACCCGCGAACAGCGCTCAGAATGAGTAATTCATTCTGGTAAGAAACGTCAATTCCCTGGTGTTATTGGCGCTGTCGCGGTTATCGGTCTTTATGTTGGTCCCCACCCCGAAAGTAAATTTGGAACTCTGACTTTTCAGCCATAACGTCTCAAGGTTCATGCTTAAGAGGCTTGTATCGCTCGGCGTGACGGGCGTTTCGCTCTTATTGGAGGAAAGCGTGGCCCAAAGCTGCAGCGCTATGGCGCGGCGCGGCATGGCGCAGGTAACGTTTCCGGTGAAAGAATTATTCTTATTGGAAGAACCGTCGATCTTGTCTTTAGTGATGGAATTCACCATACCGGAGGAAAGCGACATTTTCGACGAAATACGGAACGAACCGTTAAGCGAGAGGAGGCTGGAGGCTAGGTCGTGGGAGAGGCGGGTATTATCTTTAAAGTCGCTGGTTTGAGCGGAAATATTCAGCGTGTGGACGCCTATCGGCTGCATCAGCGAGACGCTGCGCGTATCGGTTTTATTGTCCTGCACCCCGGCCGGCTTGCCGAGGGCGGTATTGGAGAGGATGGATGTGGTGAGCATGGAACTGCCGAACAGCCGCAGCGTGTTGGACAGGTTAGTCTGGTTCTGGGTAGTGGCGGTTTTAGCGGGGTCATTGTCCAGATTATCCCTGTAACGGTTATAGGCCGCAGAAAAGGACAGCCAATCGGCCGGATAGACGCCGGCTTCCGCATCGTAAGTCAGTCGATCCGGGATGGCGGACGGGCAGGATAGGGACATAAACTTCGCGTTAACCCGGCTTAAACCGGCTTTGAGCCCGACAAGCCCGGATTTGTACTTCAGTTCCTGCCTGTACCCCGTCCCGCTTACAGACGGTTCTTCTCCGTTCAGATCCGCCGTAAAAGCGCTGGCCTGGTATTCGCCGTTAAACGTGAAAGCGCGCAGAAATTTCCATTCCAGGGCTACGCCGGAAACGGAACTCTGCTGGGGTTTCAGCGTATTGGCGGCGGTATCTATAGTAATGGAAAAGGCGTCGTCCTTGCTGAGTGACGCATCCAGAGAGAGTTTAAGGGAAGGCAGCACATTGTAAGTGACTTTTCCGCCGCCCGTATACCTGGCAAAGCGCCCCGAGAAAGAAGCGGTGGGTTCCTGAGGAGCAACTATCCGTCCGGCCAGTCCGATGAAGGCCCAGCGGTTCTTAACCCTTTCGTATGAAACGCCCATCATACCCTGCCCGTCCAGACTCAGCGGCGTAAGCGTAGGGGAGATGTCGCCGGCGCTCAGAGTCCCCCATGGAGCGTAAAGGTTGAAAAGGATTATGCTGGGGGTCACAGGTCTGCTGTAAGTATGGACCAGGTAAGTGTTGAACAGGAACGAGGCACGCTTAACCTTGCCTACGATATTGGCGGAAGTTATCACCTTATGTTTGCGCCAGCCTCCGGTGCTGGAATTTTTGTAGGTGACGCTGATATCTCCGCCCGCCTTAAAGTCCTGGGGCGGAGGCTGGGTGAACTTCTTTTCAATAACCTGAAACCCCTTAAAATCCGTCTCCATAAGGCGCCGGCCGTCTTTTATCAGGATGACTTTGTACAGCAGCCGCCGCCCGCTGAAGGTATCCGGCACCGTAAAGACCAGCTGCACGCCGTTGGCGCCCCCGGAGGGAACGCTTTCCACCGGGGTTATCGGCTCCGTCTGGGCCAGGAACTTGGTTTCTTCGTTCTCGGTGGTATAGACTTCGGCCACCCAGTAATAGGAGCCTTTTTCCCATTGGCCGGGGCCGGTATTGACCACCAGGGTTTGAAATTTAACGTTTTCGCCGGCCACTACCGGATCCGGCGCCGCTACGGTGAATTGGAGTGTCGCGGAATCCTCAGCCCAAAGGCTGAGTGGGAAGGATAGACAAAGAAGCAGGATCAATTTAGTTGTACGCATAGTTGCAAAAACTATCTTATTATCGCAAATTTCTTAATGCTCCGCGCGTGTTCCCCGGTTTGAGGATCCTTAACATTGAGGGCATAGATATAAACCCCGGAAGCCACCTTTTCCCCCCTCAACTGCCAGTTGACCCGGTATCCGCCGGCCTGTGTATCTACCGTTACATCGGCCCTTGAGAATTGTTTAACCAGCCGTCCGGCGATATCGAAGACGCTTATTTTCAGTTCCATATCTAAAATAGTAAGGCCTGTGTCAAAATGAAAATTGACCTCGTTCTTAGCCGGATTGGGGTAGGCAAATACGGCCTCTTTATTAAGCACTTCCCATTTGGGCGTAAAGACCAACCGTTCTCCGTCTTTCAGCTTGACGGTCTGCGGTTCGGTAAAATCCCTGCCGTTATAAACCCTGATGGAATAAGTGCCGGGCAGCAGATTGTCCAGCGAAAACCTGCCCTGCTCGTCCGCATAAGCCCTAGCCACACGTCTGCCCCGCTGGAACAACTCAACGTAAGGCCGGGTCTCTTCAGGAGCGACGGACGACGCCCGGAAGCGCCCGGAAGGCTGATAGCCGGAGGGAATTATGCCGGTAACCGCCGCCAACTGGTAGGAAATACTCAGGGTAAAATTGACCCCGGAAGCGCCGCAGTCCACGCCCCCTTTGGAGACCGAACTGGTGATATCATAAGCGGTCCAGATGACTTTAACGGTATATTTTCCGGCGCTCAGGCCGGACAGGGCGTACGTTCCCGCGCTGGACGTTGTGTTGGAAGCCGCCAGGCTTCCGCCGGGAGTGTACGCTTCAACCATGACGCCCTGTATCGGCTGGCTTGAAACCTGGGTAACCGCGCCGGAAATGGCCCCACTAGCGGACAGGGTTGCTTGACCGGAGGCTATGTTCGAGATATCCGACCAGTTGCCCGCGTCATCCCTGGTCCAAAGCGCGAAATAATAGGTATTGTCCGTGGTAAGGCCGATCATATTATAACCGGCGCGCGTGCCCGCCGCCAGGCCGGAAGTGCTTATAAGCACGGAGACGGAATTTGTGGAAAAATCAGCCTCCGGAAAGGTGGAATATTGTATAGCGAACGCGCCATTAAGGAGATAACCGCTTAGACCATCGTCACCTCTAGTGGTCCAAGCCAAAGCCACGCCGCCGGGATTCGCGCCGGTGGAAACGGCAAGATCGCCCGAAGCACCCGGACGGGCCGTGTCATAATACGCAAAAGTGGCGCCGTAAAGCTCGAAAGCCCCGGTATTAGCCGGAGCGGACTTATCCACCCCGCGCGCGGTCCAATAATAACTGGCCCCGTTCGTCAGCGACGCCGCCATAATATCGGTGAAATTATAAGTCCAGTAAGAGGCGCTCCCCGCATCCATCACGGCGCGCGTGGCCGTCCAGTCCGAAAGCGCCGGATCCCACCATTTCCCGTCGGAGACGCGCTTTAGCGCCACCTCCACGCGCGACACCCCGCTGGCGGAATCAGCCGCCGTTCCGCTCAGGTAATTTTCGGAATAAACGCCGGAGTTGTCGGCCGGATGCAGGAGAGCCAACGCCGGCGGAGCGGAGTCAAAAGTGAAAGTATAGGTCGCGTAGGAAGCGGAATAGTTGCCCGCGGTATCCGAAGACCTGGCGGACGCTTCATACTGCCTGCCGGTAACCAACGGCATTGTCATATTGAAAACGAACGGGTAAGTGCCGGCGGCCACATGCCAGAAACGCGACACTGAAAGAAAGCCGCCGCCGTTCCAAAAAAGTCCGGCAGCCTTATCCTTGATTGATAGTTCGGTAGCCAATACCGGCTTGGCGTTCGTCTCCATGTTATAGCCGCTTACCTGGGTTATGGTGGAGAGGTAGAGAGCGGTAGGAGAACTTATAGTCACCACGGGCCCGCTGACATTTTTTCTTATCACGAAAGCGTCAAAAAACAGATTTTCATTACCGGCCTGATCCACAGCCTTAAGACTGAAATAATTTGAAGTGCCGTTGGCCAGACGCGTAAAATCATAGCTCCAGACAGCCTCGAAAGCGGATAAACCGGCGACGGACGCGATGTCGGTCCAGGGGATCACATTTCCGCTCGCGGACAGCCCGTTGGAACTAACGCTGTACTGTATGCGGTTCAGGCCGGAAACAGATTCGGCAAAAGTTGCGCTGGAAACCGGGCCCGGGTTCTCAACCGCCCAACCCGCGGGCGAAACATAAGTGACCGAGATAGCGGGAGGCGTGGTATCCTTCAGTACATAGAAGGCGTCGAACACTGTGGTGGAATTAAAAACGTTATCGAACGCCCTTACCGAGATATAGCTGGTCGTCCCCTCCGGCATAACGTCCCAGACGGACTGGGGCAGGGCCCAATCCTGAGTATAATCGGACTGGTTAATAGTGTCGGCCACATTGGTCCAGCCGGCGACGATGCCGGTGGCGCCGCCGGCATCCGTAGCCGCCAGGACCTGGAACTTCAGAAGGTCCGAACCTCCGGCATCCGCAAAATCCACATTATAGAGCTGAGTATCTGCGTTATGCCAGACATTATCGGCGGCCTGATTATTCACTACCGTGGGACTGCTGACATCCAGGGCTGCGTCGAACATCGTCTTGAACGGCGGCAAATCCAGAAAGGCGGTATTCCGGGAAAGACTGTCCACGGCGCGCACCCTGGCATAAAAAGTGACGGCGGGAGTAAGTCCGGTAAACTCCGCATAATTGGCGGCGGTGGTCAACGAACCGCTCAATGGCACGTAGCCCGGACAGCTTGAGATCTCGCAATAATAATTAACCCCGCCGGGATTTCCATTCTCCCGCCAACTCACCGTGGCGCTGGACTGATTAACCACCGTCCAACTGGAGAGCGCCGGCACGGCGGCGTAAGTGCGGGTGGCTATGTAATTAGAGTACGCGGTTTCCGTGCCCACCCAGTTCCTGGCTTTTACGCGGAAATAATAATCGGTGTCCGGGGTAAAGCCGGCGGTGTCCCAGCCGTGGCCGGGGTTCCAGGTAGAACTTGCCATGATCGCGGGGAAACCGGAGACCAAAGCCGCTTCGGCCAGATACTCGGTGCCGGCGAAAGTGGAGACCAAAACGCTCGCGTATGATGCCGAGCCGTCCGAGCCGCCCAACAGGCATAGCCTGCCGCCGATATTCTCAAGCGTATGGAACTGCCTCGGGGAGGAAAGAGGATTGAACGCGGTCCAAACGCCGGTGCCGCCATCCGCTGAAATAGTGGAACCAAAAACAAGCAGTTGGGCCGCGGAGCCGTTATTTCCGCCGGCAACCACCAGGCGTCCATCCACAATACCGGTCTTATGACCGTAACGCACGGAAGGCAGCGGGCTTTGCGTCTGCCACGCTCCCAGCGCGCCGTCGGCGCCGATATTCGCCGTCCAGACCGTGCTGCGCGCGTTGGCGCCGTCCTTTCCGCCGCTTACATAAATAACCCCGTTATATACCGACATCGCGTGCCCGTAACGCGGGGACGGCAGGGACGTTTCCGCGTTCCAGGCTGAAATAACCCCGTCATCGCCCAGCACAGCCCTGGCAACCACGGCGTCCGCCCCGGAGGAATAACCGCCGGCAACATAGATCTGTCCCTTATAAAGAGACGCCGCGTGCAGATATCGCGCGCCTGAAAGCGACGCTTCAGCGCGCCAGGCGCCCAGCGCGCCCGTTGTTGATATAGCCGCCGACCAGACCTGGCTTGCGGCCCCTCCGGAATTATAACCGCCCAGCGCGTACAGGCGGCCTTTAGCGGCCACTACCGCCAGGCCGTAACGGGCAGACGGCAGATAACCGGCCACGTTCCAGGAATTCCAAACTCCGCCGGAGTCAACCGGCGCGGAATAAACCGCACTGCTGAAGCTTATCCCGTCATGTCCGCCGGCCGCATAGATAAAACCATCGTACAGAGCCGAACAGTGACCGTAAAGCGCCTTAGGCAAGGCCGACTGAGTTTCCTGCGTCCAAGGAGTATTGAATACCGCGCCCGGATTCTTAAAATTCGCGTAACGCAGGCTCACAGAGCGGGGACCGATATCGGTAAACCCCATGGTGTTTTCCACAACGCCCGAACTGAGCGTAACCGCGGCCGTGGAGACCATCCCGGTAAAGTCGCTCTCCATGTAATTCGGCTGTAAATAAGCGTAATAGGTGGTATTGGGTCCCAGGCCGATAAAACCCGCCGCGTATGCGGGCGTGCTTTTAAAAGTCAGATAGGGATTAGTACCCGCGTAAGTGGAGAGAAAGACCGTATAATCGGTGCCGGATGGATTGGCGTCAAGCCAGCTTAACGATAAAGATTCCTCCGCTAAGCCGGAATAGCCGTAAGCGGACGGAGTGCTGAGCAGATAAGAATAAAACCCGGCTTCCACCACCGCCGCGCCGCCGCCGTGCATACCGCTGTCCACCGACCCGATGAAGCCCTGCGCGCTATAGATTCCCCCCGTCATCTCAATATTGCCCGCCGGAGCGCCGATAATATCGTCGCTGACCACAATAGCGCCGCCGCTCTTGATGCCGGCGGCGTGTGTTAAAGAAAGTGGCAACAGGACTAATATTAAAAAATGCAGAAATGGGAAAACAAGAAATTCCGGCGAAAATGCCCGGAATTTACCCCCAAACAGTGTTTTTCCTGTTCTCATAATTCAAAAGGTACCTGGTACCTTTTTAGTACCCAAGACCTATCCCAGAACCCATTGCACCTTTTCCTCTACCAAGTACATGACGTCGCCCCATCTGGCAATTTCCATGTCGCGGCTGGGCCATCACAAATACATAATTTTTTTGACGCACTGCCTAAAGCGATCACGCCATCATGGGCAGAATCACATGTTACTGGCGGACTCCCGTATCTGGACAAACGCATATAACCATTAACATGCAAAGTGGCCTGAGGATTTATCGTCCCTATACCGACATTGCCTCCCACAGTACCGCCATTAGTTCCAGGCATAAGAAGCACATTCCCACCTTGCCCGGTAGCAGAACCACTGTTGCCACCTTTAATTATAACATCACCACCTGGAGCTGTAGCGGTAGTATTGATATTATTACCTGCAATTATGGCAACTTGCCCCCCCTTAGTGCCAGCGCTATTAGTAGTACCTGCCTCCAAATTAATAAATCCCCCAACACCCGACGCGCCGTTATTATCTGCCTGCAAAATTATTGGCTGCGGTGAAGAAACAGTGCTTCCATAAACATGCAACTTAGCTGTAGGCTCCGTAGTTCCGATGCCCACTCTGCCGTCATTTCTCACAAACAGCAAAGTATACCCGCTGAAATTTGTCACATTAAGAGCGGATTTAGTGCTATCGCTGGTATCGCCTTTAACTTCCAATTTGCTTCCGGAACTGGGACCCCCGCCATCTGTAATATATACATTTCCCTCGAAACGGCCGGCAAAGCCTCCTCCGCTAGCAACACCTTTCACGGCGTCGGCTCCGAAATTAGCCCAGCCGTAGACCGCCGCATCAGTGGAATTAGCGGAAGTACTGAGCCCAGCTATAGTCCCCCCCGGACCCGCCACATGTAGTTTATAAGCGGGTGTAATCGTCCCGATTCCTACTCTGCCATTGTTCGTGATCACCATCATGCCGGTCCCGTTATTGCTGGATATCTTTACCGCATATGCATCGCTTATTGACTGCTGTAAGTCAAGTTTCGCATTAGGATATGCCGTCCCGATGCCGACACCGCCGGCAGAGTAACCATTACCAGGCATAAGAATAATATTTCCACCTTCCCCCCCGGAAGAACCACCGCCTACGCCAGCCTGAATCATAACACTGCCGCCTTGCCCCGTACCAGCCGCAGTAGCACCTGCCGTTATGGAAACTTGCCCTCCGACGCCACTATTAGCAGCACCTGCTATTAAATTAATATACCCACCTGAACCTGCTGAGATGTTGTTATCCGCTTGTAAAACTATTGGCAGCGGCGAAGAGCTATTCCTTCCGGCAACATGGAATTTAGCTGTAGGATCCACCGTCCCTATGCCAATGTTGCCGTTACTGTCAATAGTCATCGCGGTATTAGTTATCCCTGTTCCGATATTATTAGAGGTGCCGAACATAAGCCTTGAAGAACTTGCCTCGCTATATGCGGCGATTCTTGCGGACGGGAGCGATCCAATAGTATTAAGAAAATCTATTGCCGTATAATTGTTCAGCACATACGGAGCACTTAAGGAAAGTATTCCCCGTGTTGTTCCTGTAAAAGCAGGGATCGAGGTCCCCACTAAATCCACGTTAGTTACTGGGGCCGTGGTCCCGATGCCTACGTTGCCGTTATTCCTGATCACCATTCTGGTTTGGGACACATCTGTACCATCGGGAGTTGTGGCAAACTCAATCCGTCCCGGCATGTCCGCGGTAATGTCGCCCGTAGCCGCATCAGCCACCACTGATATTTTAGCGGCGGATTGATACGTGGACGATAAACTATTATAGCCGTAGGAATCAAGCGTGAATAAAGGACTGTTTGCAGGAATAACGCCAATATTGTTTTTCATTTTGGTGACGATAGAAGGCGAATAGGTTGCGTCATCTCCGGCGGCGCTGATAGACAATCGCGTGCGTGAATAATTTCTTTCCAGATTCACGTCGCCATTAAAATAACCCGCCCAACTGAGGGCGCTGCCGTCCAGATAGCCCAAGGCCCCCCATGGTCCCGAGGCGCTTGCGTCAACAGCGCCTAACACACCGGCCGATTCTTTCGGACCAGCCGAATTAAGGTATCCCGCAACCCCGATAATGTTGCTAAACGCTCCGGCAGGCGCATTCGCATGTCCGACAATTGCCGTTCTGGCGCCAGTCAGTCCTAGAGAACTGCCGCCGCCGCTGGTTCCCTGATACGCATATATAGTGTCTTCCCCGCTCGCAGTGGCGGTACTGCTCGCATACAATCTGCCGTTAAAATAGCCCGCCCATTCTCGCGCCCCCGCATCCCGATAACCTAATGCTCCCCAGGTAACAGGATTCCCTGCCGCTCCTCTATCAGCTCCGCCAAAAACCCCCGCCGAGTCTGTTTGACCAGCGCCATATAGATAGCCGGCTACGCCAAATACTTTTGTTACCGCCCCATTTGAGTTAGCAAGTCCTGCAATAGCTGATTTTGAACCCGTAATCCCATAGTTCGTCGTGGCGAGACCAGCGCTCGGGTAAATATAGGAGTATATACCGTGCTGGTTAAGAGTCCCGCCGGAAGCGGATACCTCCAATTTGTGTCCTGTAGTCGGAACGATACCGACACCGATGATATCGCCCAGAGTGGCAGTGTATATTGCGCCGACGCTGTTGGTCCAACCGCCGCCTGAAACGTCGAAATTAGTCCAGCTTGCGCCATTATAACCCTGAAAATGGTTGCCGGCTGATGTATTGTAACGAATGCTACCGGCACTGTTGATTGCCGTATCTCCTAATCTGACCGCTCCATTAACCACCAGTTTCTGATCCGGACTGGTGTTTCCGATACCGACGCTACCATTTTCCACAATAACGTTGCCATCTTCCACAATAAGGCCGTTATACTGGAGGCCGGTATAAATACCAGGGTTAAAAGTGGGAGATATCTTGACCGCAGTTAAAATCTGGGAATTCATACCAGCATTAAGTATTGTGGTTATCGGAACGGCTGTATTATCCGGGATCCCGGAAGCGCCTAGAGCCGATATGGCGACATTACTAGTAGGCCCTCCGACTTGTATCCCAGGTGAAGCCCAACTTAGCGCCGGATACCCGGCCACCTGATAGGAGCCGGCATACCCGGGTATATTGATCGTATTGGTTTCGCCGGCGATACCGACCGTCAAGCTTCCATTCGCGGAAACTTGAAACTTAGTGGTACCGTAATTGCGAATATGGAACAGGTCCCGCAACACAGCGCCACTACTTCCTGAATCAAAGGCCACCATAGGCCCGTAAAATGCGGCGTCATTATTGGCTGTGGTATAAAGTTTAAACAAGTCGCCTGTCCCGCCATTTTGGTTAACTGCGATAGATGGAATAAATTGTGCATCAGTAGCGCTGGCATTAACTATCTTAAGAGCCGAATTTAAACCATCTGAAACAGTAAATTCAGCTAAAGTTTCCGCGGCCCCCGCAGACGCAGTCTTGTGGACATGAAAAAGTGCGTCCGGGCTTACCGTCCCGATAGCCAAACCCCCGGTAATAACTACATCCCCGGACGCGCCTAAGTTATGCGCCACTACGTCGCCTTCCGCGTCCACGGAAAAATTCGTAACACCCGCACCGGTAGCCTGCATATCGAACAGCTTGGCATCTGCCGCGGGCGCACCAGCCGGCTTTATCAGGATCGGCGAAGCTGTGGCCGACGTAAACGTATTGTTCCCGGTTAAATTATTAGCCGCCGTCGTATACACGCCGTTGGTCACCGTACCCGCGTTCCCCGTCGCTGAACCAGCTGACCCGGTCACGCTACCTGCGATAGGATTAGTGACCTCCAGATCGGTAAACCACCCTTTTAACAGTCTCGACCCGGTAACACCCAATGATCCGGTCATTGTGATATTATTGGCGCCCATATCCAACGCCCCGCCCATCGTTAATCCGGTAAGCGTACCGACCGAGGTGATCGCAGTCTGCGCAGCGTTGGTTACAGTGGCAGCCGACGTGGCCGTCGCCGCACTTCCGGTTACGTCGCTCGGCTGCCCGCACTGGGCGACACCGGACGCGTTTACGCCTAACGCGACATTAGGAAGCGCGCAGTCTGTAGGATCAGCCGCCAGGGCGGTAGCTGTACCAGCATTCCCCGTTACGGAACCAGCTGTCCCGGATACATTCCCCGTCACATTTCCCGTCAAATTGCCGGTAAAGCTATGCGCCACCACGTCGCCTTCCGCGTCCACGGAAAAATTCGTAACGCCCGCACCGGTAGCCTGCATATCGAACAGCTTGGCATCTGCCGCGGGCGCACCAGCCGGCTTTATTAGGATCGGCGAAGCTGTGGCCGACGTAAACGTATTGTTCCCGGTTAAATTATTAGCCGCCGTCGTATACACGCCGTTGGTCACCGTACCCGCGTTCCCCGTCGCAGAACCAGCTGACCCGGTCACGCTACCTGCGATAGGATTAGTGACCTCCAGATCGGTAAACCACCCTTTTAACAGTCTCGACCCGGTAACACCCAATGATCCGGTCATTGTGATATTATTGGCGCCCATATCCAACGCCCCGCCCATCGTTAATCCGGTAAGCGTACCGACCGAGGTGATCGCAGTCTGCGCAGCGTTGGTTACAGTGGCAGCCGACGTGGCCGTCGCCGCACTTCCGGTTACGTCGCTCGGCTGCCCGCACTGGGCGACACCGGACGCGTTTACGCCTAACGCGACATTAGGAAGCGCGCAGTCTGTAGGATCAGCCGCCAGGGCGGTAGCTGTACCAGCATTCCCCGTTACGGAACCAGCTGTCCCGGATACATTCCCGGTTACATTTCCCGTCAATGGACCGCTGAAGTTCGCAGCGGTAATAGTACCCGCGGAGAAATTACCGGAAGCGTCACGCTTTACTATGGCACTGGCGGTATTCGCGCTGACTGGCGTTGCCCAGCTAGGAGCTAAACCCGCGTTGCTTTGGAGAACATCCCCCGCCGTGCCTGCCGCTAGCATAGCGGTGGTGTTGAGAGCTGACTGCCAGGGGATGTATCCTGCGGCTCCGCCGGCCAAGTTGGTGGCGGTCCCGGCGCTGCCGGCGCTACCTAACCCGCTAAGCCCCGACCCGTCTCCGTAAAAAGCATTGGCTGTCACGTTCCCCGCAACAGTAAGACTGCCGCCATTTATGATGTACACATGCGTTGAAGATACTATCCCCTCGCCGGCGGAAACAGCCAGACTGCCGGCATAAGCGGCGCTGGTGGAATACAGCGCGTACGGCACGCTTGAAAGAGCTTCCCTGGGAGACAGCGCCTGCCCCCCGACCTTGAGTTCCAGATACCAGGCGCCGGCCGACACATCCGCCGCCCCGGGCGCCGTAAAAGTGGACTTAAAAAGACCGGTGGAAACGTAAACATCCTGGACGCCCGAAGTATTGCAAACGCCTCCGGTAAGCGCGTTGCAGAGCAATATCTCAATGCTGCGATTTCCGGTGACAGGCTGATTATTCTCTTTCAGGCGGCCCTGATAAGTTATGATCTGCGGAGCTTCCGCGAAAAGGTTTCGAGCGGCCTGCAACGACAAGGCCAGGGCAAACACCCATAAAAGTTTCTTCATACCTTTCTCCTAATATCCGACAGCCTGCGCGGCGCTAAATCTAAAAAGCGAAAGTCATAGAGAAGCGGTGAGAACTGCCCAGTTCTCCGTAAGGGAGCAGGGCATAATCAAGTTTGACAGGTTTCAGGTTGAAACCAAGGCCCATAAAAAAACCGTAAAGTTCCGCGAGTCCGGAAGAGCCGCCAAAGCCTTTGCCCAATATGGCATTACGCTGGGAGGAAGGGCTTGTCCTGTAACCGGCCCTAAGCGCTATAATTTTAAACCCCGTATATTCGGCACCGATCCGTAATACCGCAGAAGAGTCGTTCGGGAAATCCGCTTCCGCCGCCAGGACGGCGGGGAAAACTGCGCCGGTACGCACCGCCAGGCCAGCCCTGTAAACCACAGGCAGGGGAAAGCCCTCGTCCTTAAATTTAACCCTTGTCCCGAGATTAGACACGGAAAACCCTAGTGTTACCGGCATCATTCCAAAATCGTACAACAGTCCGGCGTCCGCGCATATGGCGGAAGCCACACTGGCCTTTATCCGCTGCCGGACGGCTTTCAGGTTCCCACCAGCCGAGAGCCGGCCGGCTTTGACCGCGTAGCCCCCGGAAAGGGCGAAATCCTCCGCCGTGAAATCCGAGTTCAGATTTCCTACTTCATCCCTGCCCTCCAGCGATCCCGCTGAAAAATAGGTAAGGGATAACCCGGCATTTCCGCGGGCATAGGCCAATTGCGTGAGCCCCGTGTCCTGAATATGCCAGGAATGGGAAACAAGCAGTTCATTCCCGCCTTTTCCAAGGCCGGCGGGGTTATAATAAACCGACGAAACGTCATCAGCCACCGCAACAAAAGCCTCACCCATGCCCAGCCCCCTGGCGCCGAAACCGAGACTCAAAAACTGAGCCGCGGAACTTTTAGCGGCGCTTGCGATCCCGTGAAAAGCAAAAAAGATGCCAAAAATAAAACAAACAGCCGTTATCGCGGTTATGCGCCTCTCACACACGCAATCCCGCCGGAACAGCGGTTTCTCCAATGACAATATTTTTTTCAGGTCCAGCATGTTGTGTTCCCGCATCTAACGTGACGTTATAGTATACACTAACGAACCATCAAAATCCCGAAGAAATAACGAGAATTCCAAAATCCGCAGTTTTCACATCACAACCCGCGCCGCCCCCCCTTCTCCGCCATAATCATGGGAGAGAAGGGACAGGCTTCTGCGCGGCGTTTACGCCTATTTTTTCTTCAACTTTATCTCAACATCCTTGCTCTTGCCGTCTTTATCGATCTTGAGCTTCAGTTTTTTTTCACCGCCGCTTTCGGAACTGAGCTTATCCAGGAACTTCTGCATATCCGAGACCGCCATGCCTTCCTGCCAATTACCCACGTCGGAAGCGCCCATCTTCTTGGCCGCCGCGGGAGCCGCCCCCGCGCCTGAAACCGTGCTCATCTGGCCGGCGGCTAAAGACTGCTTGCCCTGCGAATTTTGCACGTCAACGTGTCCTTCGTAAACCTTTACCGTCAGCAGGCTGCGCTGTTCTATGTCGGCTTCGGTTCCCCTGACCGCGCAGACGGCCGAGGGCGTTCTGACGTCCAACTTGGCCATTTTATGAAGCATCCTGGTCCAGAGCTGGCCGACCCGGAGACGGAGCATTTCCCTGACCCGGCCGCCTGGCTCCATATTGAAAGTGGAGTTCTCGTTAAGGCGGACCTCGGCGCCGCCTTTGGTGGCCAGGGATGCCTGGCTGGCCGGGCCGGTCTTCACCTCGTCACCGGCGTAAAGAAGGTCGTTAAGAGTTAAGGCGGAAAAAGTATCCCCCCCGGACCGTTTGACCTGAACATCCCCCTTCGCGTAGACCACGATGGCGTTGACTTTCCCCGCCGCCGCGGCCAGACCCGGCAGCCACAAAGCTCCCAACAGCATTGCAAGAGCTATTTTCACCGAACCGTTCGCATGTTTGCATTTCATATGTACTACCTCCGTTTTATATTACTTGGAACTTCCTCCGATATCCAGTCTCCTGAAATTAACTTTGCCGGTTTCCTTTCCCACAACCTTAAGAATGTAAGCCGCCGCCGGAACTTCCTTTTCTTTGGGCGCCTGTATGAAATAATAATCCACCGCAAGGCCGTCCTCGGTTTTCCGTTTGGAAAGGATACGCACCGTCTCGGCCCTGTCCTTCGCGGCGGAAACTATTCCCAAAACCATCTTATGAGAAAAATCTACATCCGGCAGTTCGGCTTCGGACAGGGACTGCCATAATTTCTTCCACTCTTTCTTATCGGCTACGACAAAGGTGGAGATCTCCTTGTCCGAGAACGCCGAAGCGTAACCCGTCCATTCATCCCGGAAAGAGGCGGACGGATCGACAATTTCGAGATCCATGGCGGGAGACTCCGCCTCCGCGGCGGCGGCTTCCGCTGTCTCCTGGCCCGTCTGAGCGGTGGGCGCGGCCGCCGCGCCGCCGGTCTCGCTTATACTGGCGCCGGCCAGCGTGGCATCGCCGCTGAGCAGGGCCTCCAGAATATCGTTAAGTTCGGAGCCGGAACAGTTGGCGCACTCTATCGTCTGGAACGTATAGCCGTCAAGAGCTTTTAGAGCGTCCGGCCCCAGCCGTTTAGTCAGTTCCGCCCACAACTCATCATAGCTAAGCTGTTTGGAAGTTCCGCCTGACGCGGTGTTACCGGTATCTTTAGCCACAAGCTTGGTTTTACAGTTATCGGTCAGATTGTCGTCAAAAATATCCACGCAGGCTACGGCCAGGCCGCTTTCCTGGTCCTGCGGCATGAACGCGGTAAAAGACACTTCTTTGGTCTCACCGGCGGACAGGATCTGTATCTGCTTGGGCGAATCCTGGGCGCTTATGCCGCCCAGCGACATTTTGACCCCTATGTTCGTTTCCGCGTTGTTGCCCGCGTTATAGACCACGGCCTTGAAATTTAGCGGCGTGCTTAGATCCGACAGCGAAGATGTTATGCTCAAATCGTTCACAATAACGTTCCGGGACTGTGAAGACGCCAGAGCCCTTAGCGAAAAATTGCTGATATTGCTCTCCGATATAGTATTCCCGGAGGCGTCCAGTCCCTCTATCTTCCAGTAGTACATCTGCTGGGGGACCAGTTGTTCGCGCGGTCCTGTGGGATTCTGCGGATAGGAGTAGGATGTTTCGCCGGAGTTTATGATCTGGTGCGTAATGGGATAAAGTCCGGCATTTTCGCTGACCGTCAGGCGGTATTGCGAGGCGCCGCTGCCTATCCACCTGAAGGTTAACGGCGAATCCGAAAGCCCGGTGGCGCCGTTAGGCGGATAGATAAGAGTGATATTGGGAGACGCAATGACAAAATTCACGCTTTGCGCCACCGTCGGGTCAGGAGCCGAAGTGGCCTCCCCCCGGAAAGTATAGTTCCCCGGAGTGGAATAAAAGCTGGAAATCGGAATGCCAGAAAGCTGGGTCTGGCTGACACCCACGGTGCCGGGCGCGGTATTTCCGGTGTGGGTAAACACTTCGCCGCCCGAAGGGTTCAGAATGGCGAACGTAAAAGATATCTGGTTGCCGGAGACGGCGTTATCCACCTGAAACCTGAGCGTAAGGGTCTCCGAATTGGAAAAAGTGGCGCGCACGTTGCCGCCGGCATCCAGCACGGAAATCCCCTCGGCCGTAAGGCTTGCCGCCGACGACGCGCGCGCCAGACAGACCGCCAGGCTTAAACCGATCAATATTTTCATCATTTCCAAATCTCCTTTAAGAAAGCCGCAAACCGTGTGCCGCCTGGCACAAATTAACGAACAACCGCGAACTTGCCCGTCCTCACGATAGTTTTCCCGGTGGCTTCGGACTTAATGTTGGCCTTATAAATATATACCCCCGGCGCAGGCTCCGAATCGGAAAAATTCCACGCGACCCAGCGAATATTGTAGGGGTTTGACCTGTCCCACCCCGGATCGTCGTTGCGTATTTTTTTCACCAGCCGGCCGGTCACGTCGAAAACATTTATTTCATCTTTAACGGACGCGGCCTCCGTCTGCAGGCGGAATGTCACCCGTGTCCGGGCGGGATTCGGATACGCGTAAAGGGATTCCCCCAGTATAAATTCCGATGACGGCCTGACCACCAGATTTTCTCCGCTTCTCAGATGCACCCGGATCGGAGCGATACCCGGCGCCCTTAGTTCATAATCTCCGGGCAATATATTGCCTATCCGGAAAGAACCGTCGGCGCCGGCCCGCACTACCGCGATCCTGCGCCCGGCCTGATATAGTTCAACCTCGGAGGCTCCGGCAACGGAGAACGAAGAAGCGCGGCGGCCGGAAATGGAAAGAGGAAGCGTTCCGGAAACGCTGGCCAATGAATAAGTCACGGAGAGGGTAAAATCCGTATCCGCGTTGCCCACAGGGATCTTATCCTTGGCTACGGAACTGGTGAGCCCTTCGGCCGTCCAGGTAACCTGTATGCGGTATATCCCCGCTGCGAGATGGGTCAATCTGAAACTCCCGCTCCCGTCATCAACGGTGTACCCCGTCCAGAGACCGCCCAAATTCGACAGGCCTTCCACCAGCACCCCGGTTATCCCCTGCCCGGCGGAAGTCCTTATGTGGCCGGCTATTTCATCCGGCAGGCTCTCGCCTGTCACGCCGCTGAATTCCGGCGAGGCCGCCGACCAGAGGCCGGCGTCATCTTCCGTCCAGAGGCGCAGATAATAGGTGGTGGAATACGCAAGTTGCTGATCGGAAGAGATAGTATAAACCTGCGTGCTGCCCGGCGGAACCGCGGCGGTGGTTATAAGCACCAGAGCCGAAGCCGTGCTATAGGAGAAGCCGGTAAAAGTGGAATACTGGATGGCGAACTCGCCCGCGGCCAGCAGCCCGGAATTGCCGTCGTCGCCTGGGAACACCCATGTAACGCTCAGTCTTCCGGGAAGTGAGGCTTCAGGATCCGTGGAAGCGAAAACCTCCGTAGTCTGGCCGGGAGGAATTCCGTCGGAAAAAGTGAAAGTGGCGCCCTGAAGCCCGAATGCTGATACGTTAGCCGGCGCCGCGGCGTCCGCGGCGTACGCCGTTATGAAATAATCATAGCCGTTCAGCATATTGCCGCGCAGAAATACATCGGGCAGGAAGACCCAGTTACCGCCTGAAACCGCGGTCATGCTGGAAACAGTGGCGGAACCCCACGCCCGGGAAGTAAAATCCCACCATTTCCCGTCCACCAGCCGCCGAACACTTACCCCCGCCAAGGAGGGGCCGGCCCCCGTATCGGCGGCGGTCCCGGACACAACATCCAGCGCATAAACCGTAGAGAGGGCGGCGGGAGAAGAAAGATATACAGAAGGGGCGTCCTGATCAAGGGTAAAGGTGACGGTGGCATAGTTCAGAGAATAGCGGGCCAGACTATCCTTCGCCCTGGCCACAGCGGTGTAAGAAGAAAGATTGACAAACCCGAAAGTAGCCACATTAAGGCTCCAGGCTTCGGCGCCGGAGGCGCGCAGCCAGACCGGCACGGCGGAGGTGAAACCGGCCGCTCCGTTGTAATATTGCCCGTTCGCCAGATTTTTCAGCCAGACCTCCACAAAACTTACCGCGATGCCGTCATTCCCGCCGGTAGCGGAACCGGACAGATAAGAGGCGGAGGAAATATAAGCGGCGGAAGGAGAGGTCAGCGCTACTCCGGGACTGCCAGCGGCTTTCATTATCCTAAACGCGTCCGCCAGCGTGGTCGTATTGCCGGCGGCGTCAATAGCCCGGACACTGATATAATTAGTCGCGCCGCCGGCCAGCGCGGAAAATGCCACGCTCCAGTTTGCCGTATAAGCGCTTGAAGAAACAAGCGTGTCTATATCCGTCCAACCGATCACGGCGGCGTCAGCCGCACCGGCCAGACCGCTGGCGCTGTACTGGATAAAGGCCAGCCCCGAACGCGCGTCGGCAAAATCCACGTTGAAAACGCCTGGATCCGCGAACAGCCAGCCGGACGGAGAAACAGCGCCATTAGTGATAGTTGGGGGAGTGGTATCCCGCTTAACATAAAAAATATCCGTGGAAATCGTCACATTTGAGATGGGGGCGGCGTCATATACCCGTACCGAAACATATGCGGTAACGCCTTCGGTTATGGTCTGAAAGGCATCCAATGGTATCTGCCAGTCGGTATTATAAATCTGCGCGTTTATGTCGGTAGCCACCTCCGTCCAGCCGGTCAGCGGCGTCCCGGCCAGGCCCGGAGAAGTTGACAGTTTCACCTCGAATTTAGAGAGCCCGGAGCCCCCGAAACCGTCGTCGAAATGGACCATGTAAGACCCGCTTGCGGCTCCCCGCCAATGGTCGTCGCCGCCCTGAAGATCTATCACGGAAGGCGGAACAGTATCGGCTCCGGGAAGCGTTTTCTTTGCGCCAAGATCGAACCAGTCCGTCTCCCTTAAAAGCGAGTCGCGGGCTTTTACCTCAAAATAGAATGTTACGCCCGCGTTAAGGCCGCTCACCGAAGTTAACGCGGCCCAGGTGAACCAGGTATCGCGCATGGAACCGTTTTCCGTCCCCTGGAAATCCGCGGAAGATGAAACTTTCAGGTAATACTCAGTATGGGAAGGGTTGGAATTCTGGAGCCACTGGACCTCAATGCTATCTGCCGTCACCGCGCCAAAGTTGGTGCCGGCGTGAGGTTTGGGAATACCAGCACGGGTCAGCGTGGACTGAAACACCGCATAAGGGGACAGCACTCCAACGGAATTCAATGAGGCCGTTTTAAAATAATACGTGGTATTAGGGGCAAGGCCGTAAGTGGAAAGTTCCGGCGCCGCGGCGAATGAGGAATAATTAAGCGTCAGGAAATCATCGCTGGAAACCTGGACGTAGTACCGGGTACCGGACAAGTTCCCGTTAGGCTCCCAGGAGAGCAAGACCCCGCTTGAATATACAGCGGTGTAGGACGGCGAAAGCGGCTGGGCGGACAGGGTTATTGTGGAACCGAAACCGGTATCGGCGGTTTCAACTCCGGAAAAACCGACCGTTCTCGCGCGGATGTAGTAGGTGGTATTTAGGGCCAGCCCCTCAAAAACGCCGAAACCGGACACGGTAAGGGTGGAGACACGCTGCACATCAAAGGTTTCATCCTGCGCCGCCTGGGCCAGGTATAGGGACCCCGGATTATTGCCAGCGTCCGCCCACGAGATGGTAAGGCTGGAGGAATAAACCCCCATTATCAGCGGCGTTCCGGGAGGGTTCGGATCTGTAACAGCGGATACAAGCGCGGAATATGCGGCATCGGGCTCTGTCGAAACCTTTACCTTGAAAAAATAGGTCGTATTAGGAGTCAGACCGTAATAAGTTGTGGTTTGGGCGCCCAGACCGCCCGTTTCCGAGGAAAAAGCCACGCTGAAATCTGAAGCGGTAGAGATGACCATTAGCGGAGATTCGGCCGATGGCGCGTCCAAAACCCAGGATAAAGAAACGGTATCCGTAGAGACCGCGGTAAACTGAACATCTGAGGGCGCGGCGCAATACCCGGCGGCCGGAGTAAAAAGCCACGCCAGTAGCGCCCAGAGTCCCAGTTTTTTGATCCCGGCGATATTCCAGCTTGTCATACGCACTCTCATATTATATATACTAGGCAAAGGATATAACAATGACTTGTTGGTTACATCGGCGGCATCACTCCGAAACCGGGATTTGCGGAATTCTCCGGGTTGGTCTTTAAAAGGAACCGTTTTATGGATAAAAATCTAAAAAAAGCCAATTTTATGAAACTGGCAAATACCGCGGCGGCCCTGAAAAACAACGGCTTTGACACGGAAGTTTTTGAGGACGCGGCAAAGGCCGGCAAAGCGGTGTTAAAACTTATAGGCAAAAGGCGCAGCATAGGGATGGGTGGCTCGATCACCGCGGAAACGCTGGGCCTATCGGCAGCGCTGAAAAAAGCAGGAAATGAAATAATAACCCACGCACCGGGAATGAACGGCTCCGAACGTATTAAAATCTGGCTCAAAGCGCAGGCCGCGGAGTTTTATATCGCCTCCCCCCAGGCCATAACCGTCAGGGGCGACCTGCTGTTCATAGACGGTAATGGCAACAGGGCGGCCGCGGTGATCTACGGACCCCGCAAGGTAATTGTCCTGGCGGGCGTAAACAAAATCGTCAGGGATATGGACGAAGGACTCTGGCGGATAAGGAATGTGGCCGCTATCGCGAACAATATACGACTAAAAAAGAACAATCCCTGCGTTAAGGCCGGCAAATGCGAGAATTGCGCTTCTCCTGAGCGTATCTGCAATGTGGTAAGCATCCTACTAAAAAAACCCCGCCTCACCGATTACAAAGTTATTTTAGTGAACGAAGAACTGGGGTATTAACAGTATACGGAAAAGACCCCATCCGGGGTCTTTTAACCGATTCCCACATGCGTCTTTGCGCCGCTTAATCCGGCTCAGCCGCGGCCACACTTGTCCACTTTCAAGGCTGAGTTTTATTCACCAGGTTCTGGGCGTCGTAATAAGTATTCCTGGCCTGAGAACTGAAATCCCTTATATTCCTGGAAATATCCATGGCGGTCCACTGAGCGTCGTAGCCGAACAGTTCCGGTTTTCCGGAACGAATTATCCATTCAAGGTTCTGGGCGGAATTCTCCAGAGTTGGCCACGCTTCGTTCATAATGTTCCAGGCGGACCGTTCCATATTCCTGGCGGAATCATTCAACTCCCGGGACTGTTGCGCCAGGCTAAGAAGGTTTCTAACGTCCATTGACGCGCGCTGGAGATCGTTTACGCGCCGGGACATATCCGAGGACATCCGTCTGAGATCCATCTGAAAGAAAGGATCGGCCGTATTGGACTGGACTATACGGCGGGCCGCGCTTTCCAGATTACGGAGATCCATGCGGACCCAGGTAAGACCGTTTTCAACGTTACTGAGCTGATATGCCGCGTTATTGAACTCATTAATCAGGTTCTGGGGTGTCTGTTCTTCTTTCACCGGTTTCACCGGAACAGCGGGAACCGGCGCCGCGAAAGCGGCCTCAGGCGCGGCTTTCAGATCCGCGGCCCTCAGAGTTTCCATTTTGGAAAAATCCGCTGCGTAGACGGCGGATATCGCGAACAGGAAGAGCGGCAGCATATACAGGGCTTTCTTCATATTTTTTTCATCTCCTGACCAAACTTAAATTATGATCAAATTCTAGCATTATCCACGCCTTCCTTTACAGCGGTTATGCCCGCGTATATCCTTTCTGCGGCCAACGCCTTAATTACTTATGCAAAACCATCATTGATAAGGCCGGCACTTCCATAAAATCGGAGAACTTCCGGCCGCCGGCGCACGCGCCGTTTTCATCCAGCGCCTTTTCATATTCCCCCGTGGGCAAAACGAACTTCTGCGCCGTTTTCTGAGGGTTTATAAGCACTACGATGCGGCCCCAGGAGTCACCGGCCTCTACTCCGTTAAGCACATAGGCGATATTCGGAGAAGCCACCGTCAGACCAAGGTCCTCATAGAACCGGAGGTTATCCCGCACGGCCTGCGCCGTCTTCATCCTGAAGGCGGGATGAGCTTTGCGCAGGGCGATAAGGTCGCGGTAAAAAGTAAACACCCCGTTATTCCTTTTCTTAAGCGTCCAATCTATCTTATTTATCTCATCGGGCAGATTATAGGAGTTTTCTTCGCCTTTTTTAGTGCGCAGGAATTCTTCTCCGGAATGAAGGAACGGAATGCCCTGAGAGGTCAGCACCACCGCCTGAGCCAGCTTATCCATCCGTACGCGGTTCTCAAGCGGCTCGTCTTTCATTGAAATGGTGAGCCGGTCCCAAAGCGTGTGGTTGTCGTGGCAACTGACGTAATTCAGAGTCTCCAGCGGCGAGTCCGCGAACTCGTCTATAGCGCCCTTGATGCCGCGCATGACGGCGTCGCGGTTAACCGCGGCCTGTACATAGCCCAGGTCCGTGACTTTGAACACGCTCCCCTTAAGGGCGTCGCGCAGATTATCGTTAAAAACGGCGAAACCCCTGGATCTCTGGGTTCCTTTCCGAACGCCTTTTACAGGCGTATCCCCAGAAGTCCAGGGCTCGCCGTAGATCAGGATGTCGGGCTTCACTTCTTTCAGGCGCTCCACCAGCGCGAACACGGTTTCCTGATCTATAAGGCCCATCAGGTCGAAGCGGAAGCCGTCCACCTTATACTCGTTTACCCAGCGGAGCAGACTGTCTATAATGAACTTACGGCCCATTGGGGATTCAGACTTAAACTCATTGCCGCAACCCGAACCGTTCCATAGACTCCCGTCATCTTTGACGCGGTAATAATAACTTTTAGCCAGCGCATTGAAGTTGAAAACCTTTCCTCCGGTTTCGGCCGTGTGATTATAAACCACGTCCATTATGACCTTGATCCCTTTTTTATGCAGGGCGTCTATCATAGCCTTGCTTTCTCTCACCCTTTCACTTTTGTAAAGGCCTGTCGCATACCAGCCTTCAGGAGAATTAAAATTGACCGGCATGTAGCCCCAGTTGTAAACCGGGGAACTCTCGTTGTTCTCAAAATCCTGGAACGGCATTATGTGAACGACGTTCACGCCCAGCTCGGAAAGGTGATCGATACCCGTCTTTACGCCGGGATATTCGGGATGCACGGCGCCGGCCTCCGTAAGACCGAGATATTTGCCCTTATGCTTCACTCCGGAAAAGCCGTCTATGGTAAAATCCCGTATATGCATTTCGTACAGAACCGTGTCGGCCAGGTCGAATACGGGGCCGGGAGCTATTTCCGCAGCGTCGTTCTCCACCAGCGCCAGGCCGTCATGGGCGGTCACTGATGGCGCGTATGGGTCCAGACCTTCATCGATCCCGCCGCCCTGGGAAGTGCGCAGCTTCCAGTACTTACCGGTGAGATCCTCTGAGATCTCGGCCTCCCATAGGCCGTTTTCGGTCCACGTCAGCGGATAGGTTTTATAATCTTTAAGACACCCCATCTGTGGTATCGCGCCGCAGATGGATAACGGTGAAGAGATTTCCCCAGCGCCGGACAGCACATAGAACAGCGCCTCCACCTTCGACGCAAATGGCGCGAAGACCCTTATAAAAGTTTTTTCGTATTTAACGCGTAACCCCATTTCTTTGTCGCTTTTGAAATAATCTCCGTAAACCGCCCCGCCCAGTCCCAGCGCGGCCGGCTTCATACCGCGGGAATGGATCTGCCATCCGCCGGAGTTAAGAGCGCGATGATCCACTTTGCCGAGACTGTCAAAAGTCAGGACGGCGGTCCGTCCGTAAGACTGATCGCCGGTCAACCCGGCTTTTAACGGATGAAATACGTTCTCGCCGTTTGTCATATAGAATCCCCGCTTTGAGACATAATCCGGAGCAACGAAGCGGTTAAAAATAATTTTCACTTCGTTCTCGCTTTCAAGCAGCGCGGAAACCATCTTAGTGGACACTTCCGGAGGAATCGTATATACAGCCGGATCGCCCTCGACAAGGAATATCGCGCCATGCGCCGCTTTTTTCAGTATGCGTTCAGGAGCATCCTTGGCTTCCCAATTATTGTAGCACGGGAGAATGCCCGCGGTTTTGCCATCAAGGTTGAAAAGTTTTAGATCGAGTTTAAAGATGACGCCATAGCCGTCTTTGCCGGCCGGAAGGATTTGGAAGCCTTCTTTTTTATCGTCTTCGTTCCAAACCCACAGTTTCCAGCCGTCATAGTCCCCTTTTAAGCGGTTATAATGTACAACAAGTTCACTCTGGGCGTAGAGATTCGTAACCATAAATGTTACCCCTAAAAGAACCATCATTAGTGGTCTGTTCATATTTATCCGGTTTTTGGAGTACTTATCAGTCTGCTTGTTGGCCCCGCCAAACGTGGCGGAAACAGGTTTATTACGGCACAGCCATAGGCTGGTATTGGCGGCACCCCCTCCTGGGGATTGAACCACAGGCGGGCACCGCTACAGCGGTTCCCCCTACGTCTTAGGCACACCGTGCTTTGTTACGGCACCTACGCAATGCCGTTTGATGGCCATAGGCCCTGATACGGCACAGCCATAGGCTGGTATTGGCCGTCTTAGGCACACCGTGCTTTGTTACGGCACCTACGCAAGTATTGTAAAATATATTCATATGAGATGGATAATATTTTTTTTACTCCTCGCGCCGCACGCTATCCTTTCAGCAGAAGTCCGGACTTCCACTGAGACTCGCCCCTCCGCTGTTTCTACGGACACCATCCGTCTGCAAATAATTTCCCAGCGGACTATACGCGGCATACACCTCAGTTCCTGGGGCGCCGGCTCAAGCAAAAGCCGCGCTGAACTCATAAAAAAAATAAACAAGTCGGTTATTAACGCCGTGGTGGTTGCAATAAAAGAAGTGGACGGGCAGGTCTATATTCCTGGCGTGGCGGCGGCGCACAAATACGGAGCGTACGCTCCGGCCATCTCTCAACCGGAGGAGATGCTTAAGGATTTCAAGAACGCAAACCTTTATACCGTGGCCCGTATCGTGGTCTTCAAAGACAAGGTCATGCCCTTCCGGCGCGGAGATATGGCCGTACATACTCCCGACGGAGGAACCTGGAGGGCTAATAACGGTTCAACCTGGCTGGACCCCTATAATAAGGAGGTATGGAGTTACATCCTGGACGTGGCGGAGCGGGCCGCCAAGTTGGGCTTTGACGAGGTCCAGTTCGACTATCTGCGCTATCCGACTGAAGGCAGGACCGGGCTCTGCCGCTACACCAAACCCCATAACACTAAAAATGCCATCGCAAATCTAAAGGATTTTCTTATCTACGCCAGAAACCGGCTAAAGCCTTATAAAGTGAAAATATCGGCGGACGTCTTCGGCCTGACCACGACCGCCAAAGACGACATGGGCATCGGTCAGGACATAAAGGTCATCGCCGACAACGTGGATTATATCTACCCGATGATGTACCCCTCACACTACTATACGGGCGAATATAATTTAAAGAATCCCAACAGCCAGCCCTACAAGGTGATAGATCGCGGTCTTAAAGACGCCTTGAAACGCCTGGGGCCGGATTACGCAAAACTCCGTCCTTACCTTCAGGACTTTAATATGGGCTGGCATTACGGCCCGCATGAAGTGCGGGCCCAGATTATAGCCGCCCGGCGCAATATGCTTGGAAGCTGGGTGCTCTGGAACTCCGGCAATAGATATAACTGGGCCGCCCTCACGCCCCAATCCTTCCGGGCTTTCGTGGAACCTGACTATAAAAATGAGAAATGACGAGACGACGTGTTAGCTGAAAATCTCGTTTTTCAGTATTTCGTAAAACTTCCCTTTCGCGTTTTTTTCTATCCAGGGCTTATGCCCGCATTCCTTTAGCAGGATAAAATTAAAATTCTTAATAACAGAGGCCAGAGGCCCCCTGACCCCTTCGGCCGGATGAGGGTCATAATCGCCGTGAATGGCGGTCACCGGGCACTTTATAAGCCCGGCGCAGGCGATAAGGCAGCCGCAGCGCCGGAACTCCGCGGCCTCCTTCCACACTTTCTGAAAAATATCCACGTCCAGCGTAATAGCAGGAGGCCTAAGGGCACCGGGCTTTGCCGGGGTACCGGCGCAAGTATTCTCCGCCCGACCGCTTTCATCGGGTTCCGGATCATAGGCGTCGGTCTTCCCCAGAAGCTTGCCCAAACGCTCGAACGCCTGATCCCTGCCGGGCGCATCCGGACCTTCCACCAGCTTTATAAGTTCCCCGGCCTCCGCGCGGCCCGCCGCATTAAGCCGCGCGAAACGGGCCTCAGTGATAGTGTGGGCATATTTTTCATCAAAAGGTCCGCTGCTTATAAGCACAAGTTTCTTCACAAGACCCGGGTGCCGGGCGGCAAAGATAAAAGCCAGCCAGGCTCCCCAGGAAAATCCGGCAAGGACGATCGGTTCGCCGCCTTCCTTCTCCAGGATTGCCCGCAACTCCTCCACCTGCCCGTCCAGCGACCGCACAGTCTGCAGCGGTTCCAACACACCAAAATCCTCGGACAGGACGTCCGCGACCGGCGCCATTTCCCCGGCGGCCCCGGGTCCGCCGTGGATAAGCGCCAGCCTAAAAGGCGGGGCTCCGTATTTTCTAATTTTCTTAATCATCACTAAGCCCCTTTAACATATAAAAATTCTTCTAAAAAATCATCCTCGTACCCGCAGTTGTCAATTAGCCTTGCCGATTATACCTCTATATTCCTTCTGAACCCCGAAAAACTGAGCCGTAACATGCCCTATATCGGTAAGCCCCGGACACACACCGGTCTTAAGGCCGCCCAGCTTATGATCATACCCTTTGCGCGCTGCGATGAACGGCAGGGGTTCGCGGGAATGATAGCCGTAATCTTCCTTATGCTCCATCCCATGGTCGGCGGTGATAATAAGTAGGTCGCCCTTATCCAGCCGGCTCTCGAATAACGGGATAACGCGGTCTATTTCCTCTATTGATCGTATCGCGCCGGCAATGTCGCGAGTATGGCCGTAAACGCTGTCCGTGTCCACGAGGTTGGCAAAAATGAACGTCCCTCTGGGACGGTAAATATGTTTTGCGCCGGCCAGCGCGTTTATGGCGCCCTGTATGCAATAAGGATTGGTATCCTTTTTCATGGGGTGCACAAATTTCAGACCCAGAGCCGGATCGATGAACACCTCATGATTTAACTTCACTTTAGCGTGATAAGCGGTATTCACCAGGTCGCTGGTCTTCCCCACCGCCACAGTCCAGATATTATTATCGCGCAGTATATCCACGAGCGTCTTCTGGCCTATGGGCAGCACGGCATCGTGGCGGTTGGAGGTGCGCACGATATCGCCTTCGGAGTTCTTTATGTAGGCGCGGGCGATGGCGCGGGTTATAGGAATGCCCATTTCCATTGCCAGGGCGAATGCGGTATCCGCGATCTTGTGCTGTTCCGCGACCGGGATAATATCCTCGTTCATGGCCAGCTGGATAAGCGGATCGCATTTGCTTGCGTAAGCGATCGGCCTGCCGGTGCGCTCGTGCTCCTCGGCATTGAGTTCTATAGCCTCCATGCCGGCGGCCATCTTGTTGAAGAAAGTCTTGCGGCCTATGCGCCGCTCCAGCTCGGCCAGGTATTTTTTGGGAAAACCCTCGTTAAAAAGATCATAGGTCCGGTCGTCCAGGACGCCCATCATTTCACGGTGCCCCACAAGGCTGTCGGCGGTGGCCGATTCCTGATCAACGGCTACGGCGTAGGATCTTCCGGTATAGGCAGGAGCAAAGCGCGGCTTTAATTCCGGCGCGACTATTTCTCCGAAACCAAGCCGGGACAGATTCGGCAGTTTTACTTTTTTATCGTAATTTCTCAGCAGATGTTCCACTGTGGAAACACCCACCGCATCCACAACCAAAAGCAGAACTACCGGCGAATTGCTTTTCATCAGATCTCCCGCTTCGAATTTATATTTTAACAGCGGTGTTTCAGAAGCCCGCCCATTTGTCCAGTTTATTCCAAAATTATAGTATATTGTAAAAGTTACGCAACTTAAAAATAGCGGAGCGCATTCCATGAAACCCCTTCTTTTTTTTCTCATTACTTGCCTCACCGCAGGAGATCTCTACTCCGGGATAGTCAACCACGACCTAAAAGTCCGGATCGACCCCGTCAACAGCGGCCTGGCGGTTGAGGATTCCATCACCCTGCCGGAGCACAAGGATAAAGCGGTATTCTCGCTGCACAGGGGCCTGGCGCCTTCCGTCCTTACCGACGGAACGGAGCTTACGGAGATATCCAAAGAAAGCGGCGGCGACAACATCTCCGCGGAATATTCCGTAACTCTGCCAAAAGGAGTAAGGACTTTTAAAATAACGTACGGGGGCAGAATAAACCATCCGCCGGCGGATATCGCCGAAAACTACGCCCGCGGCTTTTCAGAAACCCCGGGGCTGATCACGTCCGACGGCTGTTACCTGGCCGGCGCAACTTTCTGGTATCCGAAATTCGGCAGAATGCTCGCCACTTTTAAACTGAAGACCGACCTGCCGGAAGGTTACGATTCCGTGGCAGGAGGGGACCGGACCTGGCATACAGTTAAAGACGGGCGCGCCATCACCGTCTGGAACGCTTCCTCTCCCCAGGATGAAATAACGCTTACCTGCGGCAAATATACGGAGTATAAGGCATCCGATAAAAACCCGGACTCTTATGTTTTTTTGCGGGAACCGGACGACGCTTTGGCGCAGAAATATCTGGCCGCCACACGGCGATACATTGAGATGTACTCCGGGCTCATCGGCCGTTACCCCTACGAAAAATTCGCGTTGGTGGAGAATTTCTGGGAAACAGGTTACGGCCTCCCGTCTTTCACTTTGTTGGGGCCGAAAGTCGTCCGCTTTCCTTTCATCCTCAATTCTTCCTACCCCCACGAAATCCTGCATAATTGGTGGGGCAACGGCGTTTTTGTGGATTACGAAAAAGGCAACTGGTGCGAAGGTCTTACCGCCTATCTGGCCGATTATCTGACGGCCGAGGGACAAGGCAAGGGTAAAGGATATCGCATGACCGCCCTGCAAAAATATTCCGATTATGTGCGCGGAGGGAAAGACTTTCCTCTGCGCGAATTCCGCTCCCGGCAATCATCGGCCTCCGAAGCCATAGGTTACGGTAAGGCGCTGATGTTCTACCACATGCTCAGGACAAGCTTGGGCGACGAAAAATTCAAGGCGGGTCTGCGCGACTTCTATCGGAATAACAAATTCAAATACGCGTCTTTTGACGATCTGAAACGCTCTTTTGAAAAGCAGACAGGCAGGACGCGGTTGGATAATTTCTTTACGCAATGGGTGGAGCGCCCGGGAGCTCCTGAACTCGCGCTTAAGAACGTCAGGGTGACAAATGACCTGGGAGAACCGGCTATCGAGTTTTCCATCGTCCAATTGCAGGAGGGGCCGGCCTACGAACTTGAAGTACCCGTAAGCATTTACCTTGACGGGATCAGCCGGCCCAGACTCAAGCGCCTGCTTGTAAGCAAGAAAGAAGAACTTTTCAGGTATTCGGCGCCAGTGCGGCCAGTGCGCGTGGACTTGGATCCCGAATTCGACATTTTCCGCAAGCTTAGTCCGTTAGAAACCCCGCCCACTCTGTCCCGCCTGCTGGGCGCCGAGAAGCCCCTTATAATTCTCCCGGCGGGGGCCTCCAGCGGAACATCCAGCGCCTACGAAGCTTTCGCCCTGGCCTGGAACAAGGACAAAGGGAATCTCCCTGAGATCCGTAAGGATTCAGAGTTCAGCGCCCTTCCCAAAGACCGCCAGATCTGGCTCCTCGGCAGAGAAAACGCTTTCTACCCCGCTTTCGCCGCGCATCTGGCGGGCGCCGTATTTTCCGCCGGGCGCGTGATGTTTGACAACCAGGAATTCCCGCTCGCCGCCGGCACTTTCGTTTTCGCGGATAACAATCCCGGCGACCCCGCTTATTCCACCGGACTGATCATAACCGGCGCTCCGGAAAAGCTTCAGCCGCTGGCAGCCAAGCTCCCGCATTACGGGAAATACGGGTATCTGGCCTTTGACCCCGAAATGACCGCCATAAAAACAGGCGGCTGGGAGCCGGGCGATTCCCCCCTTTCGGTTAAACTGGAGCCTTCCCGGATAACTCCCGTATATCCAGACCGCAAGCCGCTGGCCGCGCCGGAATCCCTATTCTCAGCCGAAAGGATGAAATCGCATATCGCCTACCTGGCCTCGGATCTGGAGGGACGGGGACCGGGAGAACCGGGGCTGGAACAAGCCGGCCGCTATATATACCAGCTGTTCCGCGGATACGGCCTGAAACCGTTCTTTGACGGTAAATTCACGCAGGGATGGAGCGAAAATAACCAGCCGTTAAGAAACCTGGCCGGCGTGGTGGAAGGCTCCGCGCGTAAGGGAGAATATGTAATCATCAGCGCCCATTATGACCACCTCCCTTCAGAGAAAGGCAAGATTTATCCCGGAGCCAATGACAACGCTTCCGGAACGGCCCTTATGCTTGAACTGGCCGAATACTACGCGAAACAGCGTCCCGAACGAAGTTTGATCTTCGCCGCGTTCTCAGGAGAAGAGGAGGGCCGGCTGGGCTCCAGATATTTTGTAAAAAATCTGAGCCGGGAGATGTTGTCCAAGATGAATGCCGACGTCAATCTGGACTCCGTAGGTCGGCTGGAAGGCGGCAGGATAATATTCCTCAACTCCGGCTCCTCGGACAAATGGGTCCATATCCTGCGGGGCGCGGGCTTCGTAACCGGCACGGATTACGAGGCCTCTAGCCAGAACTTGGACGCGAGTGATCAGGAAAGTTTTATCGAAGCGGGCATACCGGCCATACAAATTTTGAGCGGCATAAATGCGGACCACCATAAGCCGACCGACACCGCAGACAAAATAGATTATCCGGGCATGGTAAAGGAAGCCGAGTTCCTGAAAGAGATAATAGACTATCTCGCCGGCGACAGCGGCCGGCTCACCCCGCCACCCGCACAAACTATCGGCGCCCCCTCACCGCAAACCCCTTCTACAGGCATCCAGTCGCCAGGTGCGGGATCACAAACGGCCCAAAAGATCCCTTCCGAAGAAAGAAAATCCGCTACCGGCCTCGTCCCCTCTTTTGAATGGCAGGGCAAAGGCGTAAAAGCGGAGTCAGTGATCCCCGGCTCTCCGCTTTCAAGGACGGCATTCAGGGCGGGCGATGTTATAATAAAAATAAACGGCATTCCGACCTACGACTTAAGGACTTATTCCAGGGAACTGAAGAAATATAAGCCGGGTGAAAAAATAACGCTGACTTACTTTTCCAATAATCAGGAGAAGGAACTGGAAGTTGAACTTGCCGAGAAATAAGAGTAAGGTCTGAACGCAAATTCCAAGACCGGCCTCCGATCTATCCACACAGAATTTTCTCAAAAAAATCCGGCAAGTGAAAAATCAGGTTGCCTACGCGGCAATCGGAATGATAATACCGGCGGTTTAAAATTGAGGGATGCCGGCCACCCCTAACGAATTTTACAGGAACGGCAATACGTTTATAAAATCTTTGGGAGGATCGGTCTTAAAGGTCTTTTTCCTGCCGGACATGTCTTTAAATTCCAACGAGTAGGAATGCAGCATCAACCGTGGATATGCGGACTGTTTAGCCTGGTCTCCGTAAAGGCGGTCGCCTATAACCGGATGATTGACATAGTACATATGCACCCGTATCTGGTGGCGGCGGCCGGTGATAAGTTCCACTTCCAGAAGGGTTGACCGTTTATAATGTTCCAGCACTTCATACCTGGTAATGGAATTTTTACCGTCAAACCCCACCCCCATGCGTCCGGAACCGTAAGACTGTATGGGCTTATCGATCTCGCCGCGCTTTCCCTTGACATTTCCTTCCACCGCGACTAGATATTTCTTCTTTATCTCCCTCCCCTCGAACATTATCGAAAAATAACGATGAGCTTTTTCATTTTTGGCGAATAGAATAAGTCCGCTGGCGTCCCGGTCCAGGCGGTGTACCACGAACATGGGATGTTTGAGCGCCTGCGTGATCAGGGCCAGGAGGTTTTTCTCCTTTGCGGCCGGACCGCGGCCCGGCATGGTCAATAGCCCCGACGGCTTATTAACCACGATATAATTTTCGTCTTCGAATATTGTTTCAAACGTGGTTATCATTGTATCTCCGGGTGGAAGTCTTTCTTATAGTAATAACCGGCGAAGATAGAGGTCACTCCGCCGAAAAAAAGGAACAGCGCGGCCAGGAAGATGGCGAAAGCCAGACCGCTGGCGTCGGAAACCATCCCGATGATGGTGGGAGAGACGGCGTCGCCGAAAGCGTGCAGGATGAAAATATTCACGGCAAAAGCCATCGAACGCATATTAACCGGGACTATCTCCACTATAGCCGCGTGATATGGCCCGGAGTGGATGAAGATAAAGAACTCGGCCAAAAAGATCATAATCAGCGCCATATGCAGGCTGCCGGACAGCACGGCAAACACGCCGAAAGGCATGCTGAGAAAAAAGCTGAGGTACCCCACTATAAAGTAGGCGCGCTTGGTTCTTTTACGCAGCCAATCGGCCAGCCAACCGCCGGAGAGATTGCCCGCGATGCCGGCCAATACCGTAACCACACCGAAATAAAACCCCGCCTGGGCTACGGATAAGTCAAAATTCCTGACAAAATAGGACGGCATCCAGGCCGCCAGCCCCCCCACCGAAAATGTGCCTATGGCCTGCGAAATAGAGATCAGGAGATAAGCCCTGTTCTTAAAAAGGCTTTTATACCGGCTCAGTTTTATTCTTTCGGCCGATCTGGCCTTTTTCTCGTCGGTTTCCCTGAAAAACATGGCCAGCAGGCCCAGAATGATCCCGGGTACGGCGACAATATAAAAAGCGGCACGCCAGCCGAAATATTGGCCAAGCGCTCCGCCCAGAAGGTAACCGATTGCGCTGCCGACCGGGATCGCCAAAGCGTAAAGCGACAGCACTCTGGCGCGCGAGCTTATCGGGAACCATTCGGCCAGATAGGAAGGCGACACTGTGCCGTACCCCGCTTCGCCCACCCCCACCGCCGAGCGGGCGGCTATCATTTGGGGATATGTCCGGATCATCCCGGTAAAGAGCGTCGCAATGCTCCAAAAAACGGCGCTGAGACCGATTATAACCGGCCTTTTGTATCTATCGCCGAAATAACCTACCAGCGGGGCGAAGCACATGTAAACTATCATAAATGAGGAAGCCAGAAACCCCAGTTGGGTATCGGTCAGGAAAAGATCTTTTTTTATCAGAGGGAAGACGGCATAGAGGACCTGCCTGTCTATATAGTTGAAAAGGCTGATCGAAAAAATAAGGAACAACGCTTTTCTGGAGTACGAATTATCGGTCAACATTACGGTTATGATATCAAATAAGGTTAGAAAAGCTAAAATTATGCTAAAATTTCAAAATAATGGCACTAGTGAAAATCCAGGAGAAAACCATGAAAACTCAAACTAAAGTCAAGAAAATCTCAAAAAAAGACAATATAACCTATACGAATACCAACGGCTATGAAAAGCTTTCCCCCGCGGACGCCAAGTTAATGGAAGTTGTGAATAAACTATATCTGAATTTTCTCGGAGCCGGCAAGACCGAGCGCGAAGCCCATGACGAAGGCGTGCGCCTGCTGGAAATCTCCGGTTTTAAGGATCTGGTAAAATTTGAGAAAGAACATATCCGGCTCATGCCGGGCGACCGCGTCTATAAATCCTGCGCGGGCAAGACGCTCATGGCCGTCATAATCGGTAAAAAGCCCCTGGAGGCCGGCATGCAGATAGTCGGCGCCCACACCGACGCTCCGCGCATAGACATCAAGCAGAACCCGCTTTACGAGAACGGCGGCATGGCCCTTTTGGATACGCATTATTACGGCGGCATCAAAAAATACCAGTGGGTCACCATCCCACTGGCGCTGCACGGAGTGTTCGTAAAGCCTAACGGCAAGACGATAAAAGTCACCATCGGCGAAGACCCTGGCGATCCCGTGCTCTGCATCACCGATCTCCTGCCGCATCTCGGCGCCGATCAGGCTAAAAAAACCCTGTCGGAAGGCATAGAGGGAGAGAACCTGGACGTTATTGTGGGGTCTATGCCAGTAAACGAAAAGGACCGAAAAGAAAAGATCAAATACAACATATTGAAGATCCTGCACGACAAATATGATGTGACCGAGGAAGATTTCCTTTCAGCGGAACTCGAACTGGTGCCGGCCGATAGACCACGGGAAGCGGGCCTGGACCGTTCCATGATCCTGGGTTACGGCCAGGACGACAGGGTCTGCGCCTACACTGCCCTGAAAGCCCTGACGGACATAAAAGGCTCTCCGGAATATACCTCGTGCGTCCTGCTCTGCGACAAGGAAGAAATAGGTTCGGTGGGCGCAACGGGAATGGCCTCCAACTTTTTTGAGAACACGGCGGCGGAACTGGTGGACCTGACCTCCGACGGCTATAGCGGGCTTGTGCTTAAACGCGCCCTCTGTAATTCCTGGATGCTTTCGGCCGACGTGAATACCCTGTTCGACCCGCTATACGCCAGCGTCTCTGAAAAAAAGAATACAGCCATCCTGAACCACGGCCTGTGCCTGACCAAATACTGCGGTTCGCGCGGAAAATCCGGTTCCTCCGACGCCAGCGCCGAATTCCTGGCTGAGGTCCGCCGCATTTTCGATAAGGCCGGCGTCATCTGGCAGACCGGCGAGCTGGGTAAAGTTGACCAGGGCGGCGGCGGCACCATAGCATACCTCATGGCGCGCTACGGGATGCACGTTGTGGACTGCGGCGTGGGGCTTCTGTCGATGCACGCCCCCATGGAACTTGCCGGCAAGCTGGATATCTATATGGCTTACAAGGGCTACCTGGCTTTCCTGAAGGACGGGAGGAAGTAAAAACCGCTAAACGGCAAGCGGGGCTACTAACCTCAAGAGCGGCCTAGCTGTCCAGCCGCCTAGCCGCCCAGTGACATTCATCCTATGTCCATAAAGATACTAATAACCGGCGGCACCTTCGATAAGGAGTATAACGAACTGAACGGCGAACTCTTTTTCAGGGATACCCACCTCCGGGAGATGCTTGATCTCGGACGCTCCCGAGTAAGCGTAAACGTGAAAACCCTCATGATGATAGACAGCCTCGTCATGACCACCGCGCACCGTAAAAAAATATTAAAGGCGTGCCTGGCCGCCAAAGAGCACAGCATCATAATCACCCACGGCACCGACACCATGCCCGAGACGGCGCGGCTGCTCGGCCCTAAGATAAGGAACAAAACCGTGGTACTCACCGGCGCCATGGTACCCTATAAGTTCGGCAGTTCGGACGGGATGTTCAACCTCGGCTCCGCCGTATCTTTCGCGCAAACGCTCCCCCCGGGCGTGTATATCGCCATGAACGGCAGGTGTTTCAACTGGTATAATGTGCGGAAAAACAAGAACAAAGGCGAGTTCGAAGAAATAAAATCCTAGAAAATACTTTTATCCTTCTCCCAAGCGGCTTTGCTGCGTTCGTTAGAGAACAACTCGGCATTGCCGGAGCCGTCTATCCATAGGGCGGCCGTCCCCTTCAGCCGGCCCAATAGGGCGAAGGCCTTCCGCTTCCCCATAACGGCAAGCACAGCGGACGGGATGTATTCGTCTTCTTTTATACTTGGGAAGTAAACTATCAGGTTGGAAAAATCGGGTATCGGGTAACCGGTCTTAAGGTCCAGGATATGGGAATATAGCTTCCCCTCTATCTGCACGAAATGGTCACGGCCGGAGGAGGACATAACCACTCCCTCCTCAAAATTGAACCGTCCCAGAAAACGGCCTTCATGAAAAGGATCGGGAACCTTGTAGGACCAGGCCCTTTTGCCGAACCCCAGCATATAACCGCCGAGTTTAAGTTCCACGGCGTATTTGTTTTCCGCAAATTTCCTTAAAATCTCATACCCCCGCTCAAGACAGTAGCCGCGCAGGATACCGCCCATATTTATCTGCACGGGTTTTGCGAAGCGGATCATTTTCTTTTCACGGTCTATCTGCACAAATTCCGAGCCCATGCTGGAAAGCGCTTTGGTTATTTCCGCTTTTGAAGGCATTTTCTTTAAAGCGGCCGCCTCTCTCCAGACGGGCCACAGGGGCGCGAACGTGATATCAAAAGCGCCCTCCGTCAGACTGTAATAATCCATGGACAGGGACAGGAGTCTGAGAAACTCGTCATCCACCCTTACCCATTCCCCGTAAGCCTTTTTATTAACGTAGGAGGTGTAGGCGTAGGGCTCGCCGAAGTTATATTCGTCGGAAATCCTTTTCCATTCCTTAAAAACCGCATCGGCCACTTTTTTCCCCTCTACCGCATCCGCGTTAAAAACCTTCACCTGGGCGGGTACGCTCATAATGTACATGGTCTGGAGATAGGCGCCGTCGTCTTTTTTAGAGCAGGCGGCCAGCGCCAGCAACGCCGCGGCCGGGAAAAAGTACTTTTTATAAGGAAACATCAATTTACCCCCACCAGAAGCATCCGCGTTAGACGTACGGACTACCGCCGGATTTATAAAAAAGCGTCAATAATTTACGGATTCAAAAACGCTTTCATCCACAATATCAATTTTATTCTTCAAAATTCAATTCCGACGTTTATCAAGGAGGGCTTTCATAGCTTCGGCCATTGAGCCGGAAGGTTTTTCCGCGGCAGGCCGGCGCGGAAGGTTGTCCGGCCTTAGGGCCTGAGGCGGGTTTGACGGCTCCTGTCTGGGGCCGCGGGATTCACGCGGACCTATCACCGGGTTGGATTTCAGGGAAAGAGCGATGCGGCGGCGCGGAAGATCAACATCCAGCACGGTCACGCTCACCCGCTGGCCCACTTTCAATATTGAAGCAGCATCCTGCACGTATCTATCGGAAAGCTCGCTTATATGGACAAGGCCATCCTGATGAACGCCTATGTCCACAAAAGCGCCGAAAGCGGCCACATTGGTGACTATCCCGGGCAGCTTACAGCCTGGTTTCAGGTCTTCTATTTTCTGAACATCTCCGAAGGCAAAGGCCTCGAACTGTTTACGCGGGTCGCGGCCTGGCTTCGCAAGTTCCGCGATTATATCCTTTAGAGTCGGTTCTCCCACACCGCTTGAAATATACTTTGAAATGTCAATCTTGGCGCGCAGCCCGGAATCTGTTATCAGGTCTTTTACCGAACAGCCGAGATCTGCCGCCATACGCTCCACAATACCATAACGCTCGGGATGCACCGCGCTGGAATCCAGCGGATTCCGGCTTTCGCGCAGGCGCAGAAAACCTGCCGCCTGTTCAAAGGCCTTGGGCCCGAGGCGCGGCACTTTCTTCAGCGCGGCGCGGGACGAAAAAGCCCCGTTAGCGTTGCGATATTCCACTATGTTTTTTGCGAGCGACTGCCCCAGGCCGGAAACGTATGAGAGCAGCTCAGAGCTGGCCGTGTTCACTTCCACACCCACGCTATTAACGCAGCTCATAACGGTGGCATCCAGGCTCTTCTTCAGCTCGCCCTGCTCGACATCATGCTGATACTGGCCTACGCCTATGGATTTGGGGTCTATTTTTACCAGTTCAGCCAATGGGTCCATCAAACGCCGGCCTATGGAAACCGATCCGCGTACGGTCACGTCTTTGTCCGGAAATTCAGAGCGAGCGGCCTCAGACGCTGAATATACGGAGGCGCCGCTTTCGTTAACCATTACAAGTATAACGCCGTCGAGCTTAAGCCCGCGGACAAACTCTTCCGTCTCGCGGCCTGCGGTGCCGTTGCCTATGGCTACAACCTCGGTCTTATGTGCGGCGGCCAGTTTGCGAACCTTGGCGGCGGCCGCGGCGCAAGCTCCCTCTCCGCTATGCGGGTATATAACGTCGTCGCATAACAATTTTCCGTTGCGGTCAAGACAGACCAGCTTACAGCCGGTGCGAAAACCCGGGTCCAGGGCCATTATATTTTTGTGCCCTATCGGAGACGCCATTAGGATATCGCGCAGATTCCGGGCGAACACGGCTATGGCCTCGATGTCGGCGCGCTTCTTGGTCTCAAACCTGGCTTCGCCCTCCATGGAAAGGGCGAGCAGGCGCGCATAAGAATCTTTCACGGCCTCTTTCACCTGGTTGCCGCAGGCTCCGGTATTCTTCACGAAAAGCGGCTCAAGCATGGCTATGGCCTCGTCGGAATCCACTTCTATACGCATGATCAAAACCCCCTCCGCCTCTCCTCGGCGCATAGCCAGCACGCGATGCGAAGGAGCCTTAGCAGCCGGCTCTTTCCAGTCGAAATAATCCTTAAACTTGGCCCCCTCTTCCTGCTTGCCCTCCACCACCCTGGAATGAAAAATTCCTTTGGTGAAAAAAATGTGCCGCAAACGGGCGCGGGCGGTCTCATCCTCGCTGACGCGTTCGGCTATTATGTCCCGGGCCCCGGCCAGCGCCTCCTCCGCCGTTTTAACGCCTTTTTCCTCGTTTACAAAAGGAGCGGCCATAGCCGCAGGAGCCCCTAAGCCTTGCGCGCAAATTTGGTCTGCCAGCGGCTCCAGGCCTTTTTCCTTTGCTATAGAGGCGCGGGTACGGCGTTTGGGACGGAAGGGCAGATATATATCCTCCAGATTGGATATATTTTCAGCGGCTTCCACTTTGGTCTTTAATTCTTCGGTCAGCAGGTTGCGCTCAGCCAGGGACTTTATTATGGCCTCGCGGCGGGCGTCCAACTCTCTCAACTGGTCCAGACGGTCGTGTATATTACCCAAGACAACCTCGTCCAGATTGCCGGTGGCCTCCTTGCGATAACGGGCGATAAAAGGTATGGTGCAATCTTTGCTGAAAAGATCTATAACCGCAGCCACGCCGCCGACGTTCAGCTTCAGTTCCCCCGCTATTTTAGACGCGTATTTGCCGCTCATCAGTCCTCCGGAATTTTTAGGCGCCAAAAGATCTACGAAAAGGATTACGATGTATAGGATATAAAATACTCACAAGCCGGGCCAACGGATAATTAATTTTAACTCCATAATACGACACCGGAATAGTTTTTGACTTTGCGGGACTGTTTTTGTATCCTGATTTTAGTCAATCCGGGGAGGACCCAATGAAGATATTAAAACGCCTTATGCCCATAAGTCTCATACTAAGCCTGGCTCTCTCGTCGCCGGCATTATGCAGGGAAATTCCGACAAATGCGGCAAAAGCGGCCGCAGAGGTTTCCGGCGAACTGAATGCCCTCTCCGACAAGCTGCAAGACGGAATAAAAGACCAGCCCGGCATAAAACTGGCCGTGCTTGAATTCGCATACACTAGCGGCAAAGAATCGGAAGGCCCCGTCATAGTACAGGAACGCATAACCACCCTTCTGGTTCAGAAAAAAAAAGTGACCCTTATCGAACGAAACCTCCTTAAAAAAGTGATGGGAGAACTTAAACTCCAGGCCTCGGGCGCGATGGACGAGGAAACGGTAAAAAAAGTGGGCAAACTGCTGGGCGCGGCGGCCGTGGTTACCGGCACTCTGAACGATCTCAAAGATGAGACAACGGAGATTAACGCCCGCATAGTGGACACTGAAAGCGGGGAAATACTTTCCGCCGCCGGCGCCGTCATCAAAAAAACCTGGCGGGACACGGCGGTAACGGTCAAACCCGATCCGAAGAAGGATTTCGCCGGCATGCCGCTGGTCCAGATCGCGGTTCTATTGGACACATCCAACAGCATGGACGGCCTCATCAACCAGGCCCGCAACCAGGTCTGGAAGATAGTCAACGAGCTGAACGCCTCAGAAAAGAAGGGCTCTACCCCGGTCATAGAAGTGGCGGTCTATGAATACGGCAATACGGCTTTGAGACGGGACAAAGGCTGGATACGCCAGGTCCTGCCCTTCACCCGTAACCTGGACAAGGTCGCTGAGGAGCTATTCGCCTTAAAGACCAACGGTGGCGACGAGTACTGCGGACAGGTCATCAAGAACGCGGTGGAGGATTTAAATTGGAGTAAGAAAGCCGACGTCTATAAAGCTATTTTCATCGCCGGCAACGAGCCATTCACGCAGGAAACAGTTGACTTCCATCAGGCCGTGGCGCTGGCCAAAGCCAAGGGCATCTTCGTCAACACCATCTTCTGCGGACGACGCCAGGAAGGCGTGGCCACACAATGGCTGGCGGCCGCCCAGGCGGCCGACGGCGATTACACCAATATAGACCAGTCGGCGTCCCTGGCGGCGATAAACGCGCCGCAGGACGACCAGATAGCCCGGCTGAGCGAAAAACTCAACACAACCTATGTGACCTATGGCGCCAGAGGCGGAGCGGAGATGAAGAAAAGAGAAGCGCTTGACATGAATGTGGCGGCCTCCGGCGCCGCCGGCATCATATCTGAACGGGCGGCTTTCAAAGCTTCCGCTCCAGCGGCCATGATGGACGCCGAATCCTCATGGGATGTAATAACGGCGATAGAGCGCGGGTCCATGAAACGCGAAGACATAAAGAAGGATCAGCTCTCTGAAGAGCTCCGAAAAATGGATAAGGCCCAGTTGGATAAACACCTGGATTCCAAACTCGCGGAACGCAAAAAGATAAAGGAGGACATCCTCCGCCTCCAGACCGAGAGAGTGAAATATATAACCGACGAGGAAAAAAAGCAAAGCGGCGCCCCTGTAACTCTTGATAAAGCCGTCATAGATGCGGTGCGCAGGCAGGCTTCGCAAAAAGGATATAAATTCAACCGCTAGGAGCCTGTCCAACATAAGGCTTCCATGACGAAATTGGCCGTTTGGAACGCATAGCGCCTGGCCGTCCGATGCGCATAGCGCTTGTTACGGCATGGCCATAGGCCTAATACGGCACCGCCATAGGCTTGCCGATTTTGAAGCCGAGCCGAAGCGATGCGAAATGAGCAGGCTCCAATAAACCTGTAAGTTGAGTAGCGCGATGGCGCAGGCAAAAAGCGGCAATTGCAGGCGAAATTGCTTATGGCGGAGAAGTCGCTTGAATACCGGCCGCCAGAGGCTACGACTAAAAGTTTTTGTTTATGCTGTACGGTCTGAAACATATACCCACAGACGCCTTTCGCAATAAACTATGAGGATGTCCCTGAAACTTCCCGCCGCTATGGCGGCATTATTTTTGGCAACGCGGCTTTGCGCTCAATCCCCCGCAAAGACCGACTCAATCGACCGCAATACGCTTTCGCTTAAAGAGAAAGTCGGCCAGCTCCTGATGATCTCGATAGACTCGGCGGAAGCCGCCAAAACCGCGACGCCTATCGCTCAGGGGCTTGGAGGCATACAATTGCAATGGGGTTCCTATTCGCTTGAAGACACCCTCCGCCTTACCGAAGAATTGCAGCGCGGCGCCCTTGCAAGCGGCTCACGCATCCCGCTTTTCATCGCCACCGACTACGAGGGGGGCAGCGTTTACGTCCCCACCACTCTTGGGTTGGCCGAACTCCCAACCAACATGATGCTGGGCGCCGCGGACGATGAGAACAATACCGCCTCGCTTTTCTACCTGGCCGGAAGGGAACTGAAACGGGCGGGAATCAACATGGTTTTCGGTCCGGTATTGGACGTAAACACCAACCCCCGGAATCCGATAATTGGAGTAAGGGCCATCGGAGGGACGCCTGAACTTGTCTCAAAAATAGGCGCGGCCGTGATCAACGGCTTCCGGACCGGAGGGATACTGGTCGCGGTAAAACATTTTCCAGGCCACGGCGCGGCCGGACAGGATTCCCACAAACTTCTGCCCGTTATACGCCTGACTCCGGAGGAGTTGGAAAAAGAACACCTCCCCCCCTTTAAAACGGCCATAGGGCTCAATATCCCCCTTATAATGATCGCCCATATCCTATACCCGGCTCTCGATCCAAAAAACCCGGCCACGCTTTCGAAGCCGATCATCATGGACCTGCTTAAGAGCAAACTTGGGTTTAACGGCCTGGTCATCACCGACAGCATGGACATGCGCGCGGTAACCTCAAAATACCCCATACATAAAGCCGCGGCGCTCGCGCTTAAAGCCGGAGCCGATCTCATCCTCCTGGGCAAAGGCGACTTCCTGAAAGCAAGAGACGAAATATTGCGTCAGATCAAAGCCGGTCTTATCAACGAAACGCGGGTGAATGACGCCTATTACCGGGTTTTCGAGGCCAAGCGCGCGGCCGGGCTTTTTGAGGCCCAGTCTTACTCCTCGCCTTTTGACAAAGCGTACATAAACATCGCCGAAGCCCTTTCACGCGAAGCCGTAACCCTCGCCGGAGACAAGGACCGGCTTATACCGCTTAAGGAGAAGGAGCTTAAGACCGCTATAATAATCTTCGCCCCCCCGCGCTTCAACGCCAACGCCCTTTCGTTTTACCGGGCGCTGGCGGAACGGGGCTACAACGTGGAGCAATCGGTCTTTGATATTAATCCGGAGAAGGCGGCGATAGCCAAGGCTCTTGCCGCGGGCAAGGCGGCCGGCCGGCTTATAATCGGCAGCTTCCAATGGGCACAGGCGCAAAATAAGAACCAGAAAAAAGCCATAAAAGCCCTGCTGTCTATGGGAAAACCCTCGGTTCTCATAAGCCTAATGAGCCCCTATGATCTGCCTAATTACCACGAAGCCGGCGCGGCTTTGGCCGTTTACGGGATGACCGCCCCCGGCATGGTTGTGGCCGGAGAAGTGCTGGCCGGCGAGACCCAGCCGCGCGGCCGCCTGCCCGTAGACATTGAACCATAAGCCTGGAAGCATGATCAGCCAAAAATTAAAGCGCCACCATAAAGCCGCCCCCCTTATCGCGAAAATAAGGAATGCCGAACTTATAGTTTTCAAAAAAAGCAACCACGATATTTTTGCGGATGAGCCGAAGGAGTTTACCGCTGTTGTTGACAAGTTCTTGCGGACTTGAAAAATACGGACCGGGAGAAGATACACCAATGAGCTTCAAACGAACACTGGCAATAATTCTGATCACCGTGGGAGCGGTGCTGGCGGTCAGGAAATACGCCTATGAGCCCATGTACATCGCCAGCGAATCTATGGCCCCCACGCTTTATCTCGGACAGCGTCTCATCCAGGATAGACTCACTCTCAGATTCCGCGCACCCGAGCGGGGCGAGATAATTGTTTTCCGTTCCCCGGTAGGCGAAGAACATGAATCGGTCAAAAGGGTGATAGCCGTGGAAGGCGACACGATAGAGATAAAGGATAAAGAGGTACTTATTAACGGAACCAGGCTTATTGAGCCTTATATACAACACACCAGACCGAACGAAATCCTGGACGGAGACAATCTGGGCCCGCTCACCGTACCGCCCGGTTCTATTTTCGTACTTGGAGACAATCGGGACAACTCCATGGACTCCGCAACCTGGAAAGACGCCTCAACCGGGGGAAAAATATACTTCCTCCAACTTGCGGCCGTCACGGGAAAGATACGGGGCATTTATTAGCCCGAATCCTGCAGTTCAACTTGGTTTCCATTGGAAGATCCTGTGAACAAAAAAAGCAATACCTGCGTAGGTGCCGTATAAGGGCCTATGGCCATCAGACGGCCGGGATTCCCCGCAGCAGCGGGTCGAAAACCAAGCGCAATGCGCGCCAGGTTTTCGAGGGTGTATGCCGCGCGAAGCGCACCTGAGCTCCGCGAAAGGAAAAATTCAACTGAATTTTTCAGGTTAGCAGCCTGTCCGGCATGAGTCTTTTATGACGGAATCGACCGTCTGAAGCGCATAGCGCTGGGCCGCTTTAATGAGCCTTGTACACTTTAATAAAAAAGCCCGGTTTTCCGGGCTTTTTTGTTTAACTGATTACGGGATTAATATTCCGGCCACGGTAGCCGTCATAAACGTGGCGATGGAACCCACGATCATCGCCTTGAGTCCGAGTTTGGCCAGATCATGGCGGCGTGTAGGGGCGATACCGGAAATCCCGCCTATCTGTATGGCGATAGAGGCGAAATTGGCGAAGCCGGACAACGCGTAAGAGGCGATAACGATAGATCTGTATGAAAGTTGCTGCCCATTTTTAAGCAGATCGGCCATCTGCAGATAAGCCACAAATTCATTTATGCCAGTCTTCACTCCTATCAGCTTGCCCACCGTCCAGCAGTCCTGCGCGGGAACACCCATCACCCAGGCTATTGGCGTACCGATCAGGCCGAGCAACATTTCGATGGAAAGCGCCGGAGCACCGAGCGAAGTGGAAAATTTTATCAGCACGAAGTTTAGCATGGCTATCAGCGCGATGAAGGCCAACAGCATGGCGCCGACGTTAAAGGCGAGCGTCATACCTTCGGACGCGCCCCTGGCTGCGGCATCTATAAAATTCGCGTCTATTTTCTCGTTGATCATTTTTACATGCGAGCCTCCGGTAAGGGGCTGGCCGGTTTCCGGCATAACTATCTTTGCGCAGACAAGGGCGGCCGGAGCGGACATGACGGACTGGGCTATAAGATGCCCGGCTATGTCCGGAAAATACTGGTAAAGCATTCCGACGTAAGCCGCCAGCACGCCGCCAGCGGTATTAGCGAAGCCGCCCACCATCACCGCCAACAGTTCGGAATTTGTCATATCCTTGACGTAAGGCTTGATGACCAGAGGAGCCTCGGTCTGACCCACAAAAATATTAGCCGCGGTGGAAAGAGTCTCCGCGCCGGAACATTTCATTGTCTTCTGCATGACCACCGAAAAAATATTTACCACCCACTGCATGATACCGAGATAGTAACCGAGAGTCATCAGCGAGGAAAAGAAAATTATAGTGGGCAGGACGTTAAAGGTGAAATTCACAAGACTTGAATCCACCTTTCCGGTGACGAACGACTGGAAAAGGAAATTGGTCCCCTCCTGACCGAAGCCGAGCAGGGCCATAGCGCCGGAATTAAGTTTCTGAAATATCCAGAGGCCGGGGCCGGTCTTTAGAACCAGTACTCCGAACAACAACTGCAGGCCCATACCCCAAGCCACAAGCCGCCAGTTGATCTTAGATCGATTATCCGACATCGCGTAACAGATACCGATAAAAACGAAAAGCCCCAGGAAGGAAACGACCCTGCTGAACGGACTCGAAGGGACTTGCTCCCTTTTCATCTTTTCTATCTGCGCGCGTATCGCCGCTGAAGGTTGGACATCCGCTTTATCCACGCCCGATGAGAGCTCCGACGTAACCGTGGAACCGACAACCGCAGGTTGCTTTTTAGCGTCGCTATTCCCGGCGAACGCCTGGATGGCGGCATACCCCATGATGGCGCACAACACATATAAAACCCATATCTTGCTCAATTTCGCGAAACCTGAAAAACGATTCATAATAAATCTCCTCCTATCCTGACCGCAAATGTATTAATGCATTCAGGCATATAAAAAACACCAGACTAACTTTAACACTCTATAACACTCCGCTATGACTGCTTTCCAACGGAGATGATTTAGATTATACAATACTAGCTGCATCCTCTCCACTGTGGTGCGTCAATCGGGTTGTTTTAAACAAAATCCTTTTTTGTCATAATAGAGACTGACCGTTATGGCCCTTAAACTTCTTATAAACTCCCTTTTTAAAGGCGGCGCGGAAAAACAGGCGGCAGCGCTTTCGCGGCGGCTCACCCACGACGCGTTCATATTGCTTGAGCGCGAGATAAATTTTAATCCGAAAAGCCCGCGTATAGAATTCCTTTCGGATCATACCGCCCGCACCTCCGCGGTTCTCAAGACCCTGTCAATTCCCGTTTACGCGAAACGACTCGCGGGATTGACGGCAAAAAACGACGTCGTCCTGTCTTTCATGGAACGGGCTAACCTGGTAAATATCCTGGCGGCCAGCGGAACCGGGCGCAGGGCCGTCATTTCCGAGCGGATCTGCCCCTCCCTGGAATTCTCCGGACTGAGGGGACTATTGATGAAACCACTTATAAAACGCCTTTACCCTCTGGCCGATCTCGTCATAGCCAATTCAAAAGGAGTAAAAAAAGATCTGGAGATCAATTTCGGCCTCCGGCCGGAAAAAGTAAAAGTGATCTACAATGGTTGTGAGACGCAAAGTATAACAAAACTGGCGGCGGAACCGCTGGACTACGCCTGGGCGGAAGTCTTTAAGAACCCCGTGCTGATCACCAGCGGCAGGCTGGCCGCGGCCAAGGGGCACCGCCATTTGTTACGGATCTTCAGCCTGGTTAAAAAAAACCGCCCCGGACTGAAATTGGTCATTTTAGGAGAGGGCGGACTCAAAACAGATTTGCTTAAGCTGGCCGAAGATCTGACGCTGAATATTTTTGACGCCGAAAAACATCCGCTCCCGACCGGTCAGCGCGACGTATATTTCCCCGGCTTCGTTACGAACCCTTACAAGTTTATCGCCAGGGCCGCGATTTTCATTTTCCCCTCCCTTTGGGAGGGCCTCCCCAACGCCCTTATCGAAACCCTGGCCTGCGGAACTCCGGTGATTTCCGCCGACTGCCCCGGAGGCCCCAGGGAGATACTTGCGCCGGATACGGCTTTTGACTCCGGGACAACAACGCCGGAATACGCCCCTTACGGCCTGTTGATGCCGCTCCTTTCCGGCCTAAAAAACCCGGCGTCGGCGCCGCCTGAAGCGATGGAAGAAATATGGGCCGCCGCTATCTCTACGATGCTGGAGAATCCGGCCACGCTGGAAAAATACGCGGGCACAGGCCTGAAAAGGGCTGAAGATTTTGAACTCTCTAAAACAGCAGGACTCTGGCGTGAACTCCTTGACGCACAGACCGGCCCCGATTAGCATTTCGCATCAGTAAATTCGCCATTACCTCGCCTATGCTACCGCCTCCCGCACAGGCGAGCGCAGGCAACGGCATTGCCGGTTAGGGACGCTTTCTTTATGTTATTTTTTTCGCGAAGGCTTGCGGACATCGCCGGCTATAGTACCGGGAGCCTGCACGGTTATTGCGGCGACGTCCGACCAGGTTCCCGCAACCGAACCGTCCGAGCCCATCACGCGCATATAATAGGTCGTATCGCGCTCAAGCGGAAGGCCGGAGAGATCATATGCTTCCTTGTCCGTGAACGCGTCCAGTATAGGCGCGCTGAAATCCGGGGTGGGAGAAAGCTGCAGGCGGTAGTATTTCAAAGAGGCATTCTTCGCCCAGGATAGCGGCCGGCCTTTGAATACGGCGGCGGGAGACAGCACGGGCGCGGGCAGCGGCGCCTTGGCAGCTGCGGCGGCCGGCTTGGAAACGGCAAAAGAATAGAGCTCCTCGGAAAAGCGGCCTTCCCGCCGTTGGCCGTTGTTCAGAACAAGCAGACCCGCCACGCGCCAATAATAGACGCCGTCCGGAAAGAAGGCGGGGATTACCTCGTAGCGGTTCCGGCTCAAAACAGTTTCCAGCGTTATGGTTTTAAAATCCGTATCGGGACTGATCTGAAGTTTGTACTCTGAGGCTTTCATCACCTCGTTCCAGGATAGGACTATGGCGGCTCCCTTTTTAACCTGCTGCACTTTATAACTTATGACCAGCGGGGCTTCGGGCGGGTCTTCCACGAAATGCTTGTTCCAGATATTTATCGCGAAAAAAACGTTCTCTCCGTATTTGGCCGCTACCGACATATCGTCTATCCTGACCCGGTAAACAGCCGTGCGGTAGTCTTTTCCCAGAGCGGCGTCCAGTGCCGTAGGGACATAGCCAATGAAGGCGTGCGGCGCATAGGCGTGCACAATGCGCGCACCGTTATCCGCCAGGTATTTCTGAAAATCCTTATTAAAAGCCGCCGAATCCGAATCCACTATCATCAGAGCGTTCATGCCGCTGCCGTCCTGCGCAAGAGCGCCGCCGGGCAATGCGGCCGCAAGGCCAGCCAGCAAGATAAAGATAAACGTTCGCATCTCATTCCTCCAATTATCCGCGCGGGCGACGTATAAGGCCCACCCGCCGCGTTTGGCGGGAGCTATACCCGCCAGAAAAGGCCACGCCATAAATATATCCGCTTATATTATACAATTGCCTTCCTGCGGATTTACTGCGCGCTCTTTAGTATAATTGGTTACATGGAGTTGCAAGCCTTTAAAAAAACCCCGGACGACGATTGTGTTGAGGCTGAAATAGTTTCCGGTCCGGGCACACGTAACAGCGCCGACCAGAAGGAAGAAGTCCGCTCCGGCCGCCGGGGAAGATCCAACAACTACGGCGCCCCCCGCCACGCCCGCCAAACAGCCGGCGGGTCAGCCTCCGGCGGAAACCACGGTGCCGTCAATATACCTTTTTACGGTTTATTCCAGAGGATAAAATTATTATTTATCACCGCCACGCTGCTGATAAGTTTCGCCCTGATAGTCATCGGACTCTTGCTCACCTCCACCATTATAGGCGCCATAATAGGCGTCCCGCTGATTATCTTAGGCGGCATACTCCTGTGGATACTATTCCGGCTATTGACCTTTGGCCAAAAAGGCAACACAATGATCTTCCCCCGCTTTTGATCCGCCCCATACATGCGCGCGTTACCGGAGCGATTATATTGAAAATGATATAATTGACTAACTCCGCAGTGGTGTTTTAAGCGGATTTTGAATGCTAAGGATATCTATGTCCAAATATCTTATAACCAGCGCCTTGCCTTACGCCAACGGGCCCATTCATTTCGGCCACATCGCCGGGGCCTATCTACCCGCCGACATCTTTAACCGCTTCTTACACCAGAAAGGCGAGGAGGTCCTCTATATCTGCGGTACCGACGAACACGGCGTCGCAATTACCATCAACGCCGAAAAAGCCGGCATAGCCTACAAACAATATGTGGACAACTACCACAAAGTTATAAAAGAATTCTTCGACAAGCTGAACATCCGCTTCGACCATTTTTCCAGGACCACCGCCCCGGAGCATTATGCCCTCGCACAGGAATTTTTCCTCGATCTGCATAAGAAAGGGTTCATCAAACCGGCGGTGGAGGATCAGTTCTATTGCGTCACCTGCAACCGCTTCCTGGCGGACCGATACGTCTCCGGCACCTGCCCCAAATGCGGCGCCGACAACGTGCGCGGAGACGAGTGCACCAAATGCGGAGAGTGGCTGGACCCCTCCAAGATAGTCTTCCCCGCCTGCAAGGTTTGCGGCAAAAAACCCGAGATCCGCCAGGCCACGCAGTATTTCATGGACCTAAAAGCCTTTGCCCCCAAATTAAAAGAGTGGATAGAAAGCAAAAAGGACTGGAAACCCAACGTTAAGAACAAGGCGCTCTCCCTTATAGAAGAGGGCCTGGTCAAACGCGCCATCACCCGCGACATTTCCTGGGGCGTGCCCGTGCCGCTTGAAGAAGCCAAAGGCAAGGTCCTGTATGTTTGGTTTGACGCGCCAATCGGCTACATTTCGGCCACCATGGAATGGGCGAAGCTGAACGGCAAACCCGAAAGCTGGAAGGACTGGTGGTTCGATAAAGAAACGAAGCTGATACATTTCATCGGCAAAGACAATATAATCTTTCACACTATCGTCTGGCCCGCCATGCTCATGGGCCAGGACAAACCGTACATCATCCCAGAGAATGTGCCGGGCAATGAGTTCTACAATCTGGAAGGCAGGCAATTCTCCAAGTCGGAAGGCTGGTACATAGACACGGCCGATTTTTTTTCCAAGTACGGCGTGGACGCTCTGCGCTATGCCATAGCCTCCAACGGGCCGGAGACCTCGGACTCGCAGTTTACCTGGGAGGATTTCCAGGCCCGCAACAACGAGTTGGCCGACAGTCTCGGCAATCTGGTCAACAGATGCTTCTCGTTCATCAGGAAAAATTTCGAAGGGAAGATCCCGGCGATAGCTTCCCCGCTCACCAACGAGGACAAGGCCCTTCTTGAAAGTTTTAAGCAAGGCTTTGACGAAGTGGGTAAATCCTACTCGTCATATCGGGTGCGGCAGGCTATAGCCCAGGCGATGGCGCTGGCCCACTCTTCCAACAAATACATCAACGACACCGCACCGTGGACGCTTAGAAAAACGGATCTGGCGCGTTGCGGCACGGTGCTAAACGTCGCCGCCAGAGCAATCATAAACACCGCCATCCTGCTCTACCCTGTAATGCCGGACACCGCGTTTAAGATCCTCTCCAGGGCCGGCCTTACCCCAGCCGGCAAGGCGCCGGAATTCGCCCCCTATGGCGGCGACCTGAACGATCTGCCTCTTGGCGCGGACGACACCCTGCTCTTCGCCAAAATACCGGACGAGCAGATAAAGCTGGAAATAGAAAAGTTAAAATCCTCCGCCAACCCCCAGGTCTAAAAATCAGCACCCGGCCCAGGACCGCTCGCCCCGGATTAAAAACTTGAGAACCCTACGAAGGGGCGGCGGCGGGTTTTCTGCGCACTCCATTTAAGGGTTTACGACCGGGGTCTGGAGCGAATCCCTGTCATTAGGGACGGCGGTGAATGTTTGAGCCTCGCACTGTGTGCGAGGCGAGTTCGCACGCCGGCGTAAGACCCCGGACGTCTTCCCCTTAAACCCGATCCCGGAGCGCGCAGAAAACCCGCAGTCGCCCCGGCCGGGCGATACTAATAACCCAAAGCCCACCGCCCCCGACGTTACCTTTTCACACTATAGCAGCCTGATACCGGCTTTTGCGCAAACGGCGGCCATGGGAGCGGGCCAGACGCTGGCATGAACCTCTCCGATATGGAGTTTTTTGAGCAAAAACATGCAGAGCCTTGATTGACCTATGCCGCCGCCTATGGTCAGCGGAAGCCGGTTGGCCAGCAGCCTTTTGTGCCAGTAAAGTTTCTTCCGGTCCAGGGCGTCAGCTATCTTAAGCTGCTTTAAAAGCGCCGTCCGATCCACCCTGATCCCCATTGAACTCAACTCAAAGGCGATCCTCAACGGCTCATACCAGACGAAGATATCGCCATTGAGCCCCTTCTTACCGTTGATCGTGGGCGTAGTCCAGTCATCATAATCCGGCGCCCTGCCGTCATGCGGTTTTCCGTCGCTCAAAGCCCCGCCTATCCCTATAATGAAAACGGCGCCATGGGTTTTAGCGGCCCGGTATTCCCTTTCGCTGGGTGTCAACTCCGGATACATTTTCGCCAGATCCTCGGAATGAATAAACGCTATCTCTTTGGGAAGCACGGGCCGTATGCGGGGATACTTTTTATAAACCGCGGCTTCCGTCTCCTTTAAAGCGCTATATATTTTCCGGACGATCGCCTTCAGAAAAGCGAGGTTCCTTTGCTTCCTGGTTATTATCCGCTCCCAATCCCACTGGTCAACATAGACCGAATGCATATTATCCAGAGAATCCTCATCGGGCCGGATGGCGTTCATATCGGTATACAAACCCTCACCGGGACTAAATTTATAATCGGCCAGGACCATCCTTTTCCACTTGGCCAATGAAAAAACCACCTCGGCGCTTGACCGGCCGTCCTTGATCTTAAAAGATACTTTTCTCTCGCTGCCGTTCAGATCGTCATTAACTCCCGACCCCGCCTTCACGAACAACGGCGCCGATACCCGTTGCAGACGCAAATCCCGGGAGAGATTGTTCTGGAACGCGTCCTTAACAAACTTGATCCCCCTCTCCGTTTCTCTCAGCGACAGTATGGATTTATATTTTTCATCAACGATCAATTCCGCCATATTTATTATCTCCCGGAGATATTCATTAACTCGGCTACGATATCTGAATATAATAACAAAATTATCCCTTCAAAAAGCGCAACACGATAAATGCTTTTGGGCCCGGTGCGACAGCGGGTGCCATGGGCGCTCCATTCAAAGCAAAAAAGCGTTCATCTCACATTCAACGTGATCCCCGCCGAATGTGCGGCGAATTCGGGAGCGTACATGGACTGCATCACCGCGGAGCCGATCCTGTAGGTCCCCGGCGTAGTAGGCTTCACCCGATACTTCAGAACGTATTCACCGTGCGGCAACCGATCCACGAAAAAATTAGTCAAAGAATCCCTGGGCTCCTCGTAGCGAGATAACTTGTCCCATTTCCATCCGCTCAGCAACTCCTCCGCCTCAAAACCGGCCCCTCGCGGGTCCTTGATGTGAACATACTCGAACTGGCTCCTGTTCGTTATCGTCAGTTGGACCTCTATCTGGCCGCCCACAGGCACAGTATCCCCCGCGGCGAGAGGCTTCAGCACATAGTTATCCCTCTCCTTCTCCCTCAGGAAATAATTGCGCGAAATATTCATCATGCCGGAAGGCGATTCTCCAGCCGTCTTATCGGTAGTATAAATACCCGTAAGCGAGGCGAAAGCAAGGCCGGGACCCGTTTTTTCTATGGTTGCTGTGACATCACGCCCAGTTATCCCGGGCGCGTACTTGGACCAGCGCAGCGGTTTGGAAACCCAGTCAAAAGGCTGGAGCGAGACCGCATCCGACATCTCCGCCCATTTTATATTGAACGTCTCATCCTTTTCAAGCGCGCCTTTAGACCTCATCACATCCAGCAGGGAATAAATAGCGGCCGCAGACGCCTTAGTGGACTTCCACTCCCCAGCCTTGCGGCTGAACAATAGCCATTTCACCATGCCGGAGATCCTGGCATCTTTGGGACTGAAAGCCAGCAAGGTTTTCAGAATAAAAGCGTGCTTTTCCACAGTGTCGTTGTACCACAGCCAGGAAATTTTTTCCGGCGTCCAATAAAACCCGGAGATATCGTCCTCACGGGAACCGTCCATGGCGCGCGAGAGATACTTTTCGGCTTTTTCCCGCTCGCCCAAGCGCAGATAGACATGCGCCGCATAGGCTTTGCCGAAAGCGGTCATGGCATTGGAATATTTGTCGGCAAAATCCGCCCACAGTTTGGCGTAAGAAAGCGCGGTCTTATGCTCCGGCCAGTTTGCGGGGAACGAGGTGATCACATAGGCGGCATAAAGCATAAGCGATGTTTCACTTTCATCAGGCGCCATGTGGCGCGGGATCTCGGCGAAAACATATTTCAACGCTCTTCTGGCCATATTCTCCGGCACAGACACGTTGTAACGCGCGGCCTCAGCCAGACTGTCCAGCGCGTAGAGCGTCATATACAGGTCCGGATGTCCGCCGGGAAACCATGGAAAAGAGCCGTCTCCGTTCTGGTAAGACTTAAGCTTCTCTATGGCGTCTTCTTGCCCGGCGGCGACCACTTTAGGATCCAGCATATCTATGGCCGGCCAATATGACTTTTGGCCTTTTGACGCCTCTTCCCACGGGGTTTCCATGAGCGTCATCATCCTGACCGGATTATCCCGTTCCCAGGCCGGCGTAAGGGTATCGCGTTTGGGGATCTTGGCCGCTGACTTACTGAGTTCAGGATAACTGTTATAAAAACTGTTGGTTATAGCCAGGGGCACATACCTGTTCAAGAGCTGTTCCGTACACTCGTATGGATAATGCACCAGGAAAGGCAGACTGTTCAGAACCGTAAGAATAAGCTGGGGCTGGACCTCCAGATGCATGGATTCCACAAGACGCGTGTCATCTTTGTCCTCAAGCTCCTTAAGCTTCAGTTCCTTTGAAACCTTGCCGTCCAGCGAGGCCGCCACCGAAGCTATGAGGCGTTCCCGCGAAGGGAGCACCGGCAGATCGTTCTCCTGGGCGTCGGACAATTCTCCGGCCCTGGCCACGACCCTGACTTTGTAGGCGGCGGTCCCTTCCGGAGCCGTTATATCCCAGTAAAGCGGGACCGTACCGGAAGCTTTTACAGTGAAAGGCTTTGACAGGTCCTTGAGCGAGAATTTATTCCCGGCCGGAGAACCGTCGCATGTAACGGAAAGCTCCACTTCGCCTGAAAGGTCGCCACCGCTATCGTTACTTATAACCGCCGTGAACAATGATCTATCCCCTTCCCTGAAGAAACGCGGGATGTCCAGCCGGACCATCAGGTCTTTTTTCGTGACCGTTTCACCGGAAACTTTCCCCCGTTTGACATCCCCTGTTATCATATACGAACTTATCTTCCAACTCGTAAGCCGCTCGGGCATGGTAAAGGAGAACTTCCCGCTCCCGTTTTTCACCTTAAGTTGCGGATTAAAATATGCGGTTTCAGAGAAATCTTTCCTGACCCGGACCTGAGCTTCGGCCGGGGGCGCGGCAGGAGCGTTAGCGGACTTCGCAACTGAAGCGCCGGCCGTCATCTGTTGCGGCATCATTTGCTCTTCCCGCATGGCACTGGGAGCCATCGCAGCGCCGTCCATGGGAGCGATTGTTTGCTCCATCATCATGCGCATCCCTTTTGATTTAAACATCCCGCCACGCAAGCCATACCCCCTTGAGAAATTTATCCTAAAAGCCGGCAGACGCTTTTCCTCTGCGTCCAGGCTGAATAGATCGAACATACGCTTAATAAACCCCGTCTTTATAGGCAGGGTTATGGCGTATGGCGCGAAGAGCGAGCCGCGCCCGTCGGAAGAAGACCGGCGCTCCGGGTACAGCGACTCCGTCCAGAAAGCCGCGTCCTTCTGATAATATTCAAGTGACCGGTCAAAGATACGAACGGTCCCTTCTCCGCTGACAGGTTTTCCGGCCGCATCATTAACCTTTAGCGCCCATGAGGCCTTCTGGCCTGGCTTGAGAACCTTGTCGTAAGTCAGGTTCAAGGAAAGCTCCCGGTCCTTAAGCGGTACCGCCGCCTCGGCCATGGCGGAATAAACTTTAAAGCCGCTCGCTCCGAACCAGCGCAGGCCGAAGCCTCCCCGATATTCGCGCAGCACTTTTATTTCGGCAAGTGAAACTCCTCCCGCGGGAAGCATTGTAGTGGAGAGCAGAAAATTTCCGGCCAGCACTTCAAGATACTTGACGCCTTTAAGAGCCGTGGCGCCTATAAGGACCCGCGCCGTTTCTCCGGGCTGGTAGGAATTATGTTCAAGAATAGCCACCGGCGGAAGATCAAGCCCGGATTTATCAAGGCCTGGATTCGCGCAGACTAGTATAATCCAACTTTCGGATTCTCCTCCCCACGGATCTTTGGCCTTCAGTCTCAGCCGGTAAACCCCTTCCTTAAGCGCATTCAGTTTTACGGTTGTCCGTGAACTTTTTGAAAATTCCATGGTTCCGCCGGCGACCAGTTTCCCGTCCGGCGCCCGGCTGAACGCCTCCTCAAGAGAAGGGGTATGACCGAAGGAACCCCACTGGCTTTCGCCCTGCTGGAACTCCGGCGCCTTATCTATCCTGAAAACTCTGTAAGAACCGGTTCCGGCCGCCTGTTCGTCGTTCAAATCCATAAGTCTGGCCTTGAAGACAGCCGGTTTATCCGAGATAAAGAAACCGGCTTCGGGCAAAACATCGAACATATAGGCTTTTGAGCCGGCATTGTAGGAGCGGGAATCCGTGATGGTGCGGCCTCCGGAATCACGGGCCTCCACCTCAACCCGGAAAGACGAAGGGTAATCCGCGTAAGCGGAACTTTCAGGAGAGGGCACAAAAGTGAAAGAGAATTGTCCCTCATCGTCCGTTTTAACCTGTCCCGCGGCCGTCTCGGATGAACCTGACGCTTCGTAAAGCCGGCCCCACCACCAGGCGTACCACGGGAGATAACGGGTCCGCGTTACCCGGTAACCGACCTGGGCGCCGGGAACCGGGGAACCGAAATAATATTTTGCTACGCCTTCCACCTTAGCTGTTTCCCCGTATTTAAACGCGGCGGCCGCGGCGCCGAGTTTTACTTCAAATTCCGGCCGTTTGTACTCTTCCACTCCGAAGTAAACGCTGCGTCTGAAAGTCTGCCCATACTCCGCTAGTTGGGCCGAAACCGAATATTGGCCGAGCATTCCGCCTTGGGGCACCTTAAAAGAGCCGGCCGCACTGCCCAGCCCGGTGAACGCCAGGTTCTTATTAAAAAGTTCCCGCCGGTTGTGATCCCTGGCCAACACCTTTAGGCTGCTTTTACCGTCATAGGCCCGATACCCGCGCGGCTCCCTTACAAGCGCCGTGACCTTAAACTTCACCTCCTGGCCCGGCCTGTATATGGGCCTGTCGGTCTCGACAAACAGTTCCACCGGCTCCGGCACATGAAGGCCAGCGCTCTGGGCACTATTCCAATACGCGTAACTTCCGCCGGAAGAGAAAAGCGGATCGATTGAAAAATTTTCGCGAGAAGGGTACGTAACGCTCAAGGGCGAAGAAAAAGACGTATAACCGTCCCCGCCGCTCCTTAGAGTCGTCCTTTCCCAATTACCATAGTCCCTGTTGTAAAATGCGTCTATAACTCCGTCCGCCACCGGGCGGCCCGTGAGCGCGTTTAGGGTGTAGAAATGGAAGATATCCGCGCTTGTCCGGCGGTCCGGCGCCGCGGGATCATAAAGGAAATCTTCGGGATCGCCTTTTATCCCGGATGTGCCCAGCAGGAAGATGTCCGTGATATTCACCGTTACGGCGCGCAAAAGCGAGGAGCCGGACTCAAACCCCTTATCTCCGGAAGCGATCACCACATACATCCCTTTTTTAAGTTCCGGAGATATTATCTCCCGGTTGGCGTATTTGTACGGACCGGTATAGTCAATCTTTGATTCCCACTCCAGATCGGCCTTTCTGGAGAGAAACACTTCCGCCGTTTCATTCTGCAGATAGCGCAGCCTGCCCCAGCTGTTTTCAGGGTAACGCCCCAGCGCGGAAAGCTCTGAGGGATCCGTCCGATAAGCCCTGAAATAGACGGCCGGAAGATTTCTAGCATTGACGGTCAGTATCCGTTTGCCGGGAGGGGGCGCGAATTTAGCGGACAATTCCAGCTGCGGCATCTCTATCTGGGCCCGCATTTTTGAACATTCCACTCCGGGTTTTGTCCTGGGAGCCAGATCTTCCGCTTTTTTACACAAATCAACCGCGCCTTTATAATCCTGCTTTTCATTCAGCAGGGACGCGGCTTCGTACGCGGCCAAAGCGCGCGAGAACGGCGCGCCCATAACGTTGGACCATTTTTTCAGAATAATGACGGCCAAATCCTTAAGTTCGGCTATATCGCGGATAGCGACCTTGTCGCCGTGGCCGAAGGGAATCAGAAGACGTTTTATGCGCCATTGTTCGGAGGCAAATTTCCGGCCTTTGGCGGATCTGGCGGCGGCGTCTTCGTAAATGGCGGCCGTTTTTTCCGCGGCGGAAGCGGCTTGACTATAGTCGCTTTTATAATTTTCGTTTACGAACTTGATCGCGTCCGGCAACGTGTTCCCACTGTGGCCCGATCCATCCAAAAGATAATCCCCCCAGCGAAGCACCGCGAAATCCCAAAGCGTGGGGGTGTAATCAAGAGCGGCATCCTTGATATCTACAAAATAGGCCTCATTTTTTATGTCGGATCCGGCCAGGGCGTCCCGAAGTTCCCAGAGAGCGTCATAATCCGCCTCTATGCGGCTGCGCCACTCTTCCCCGGTAAGTTTTGTGACGTCGGTGGTTCCTTTTTGGATATCGGCCGGCAGGGAATAGCCGTACTGCGTCAGGAACTGCCTGCCAAGTTCCGCTTTAAGCAGGAGGTATCTGCCGCGCCAAAGCGGATCGCTTGGGAGTTTGAGAGCTGAGAAGCGCCCGGCCGCTTCTCCGTAACGGAACAGGAGGCCTTCGCATTCCGCCGCGCGGTACCCGGCTTTAAGAGCGGCCTCACCGGATAGTCCCGCGGTTTTATCATAGAGAGCGAGAGCCTCCTGGTAAAGCGATTTTTCAAAAAGAGCGTCGGCTTTTTGAAGTTCCCCAGCCCCCTGTCCTTGCGAGACGGCAAACAAGCATGGCGGTATGGCGAACAACAGAGCTGAGAAAAAAGTTTTCATTTTAGGATCTCTTTTTCAAGTACGGTTCATCGGTACCGCAAAAAAATGCGTATTACGGTTTATAGTTCCGTGGGAGCATCTCGGTGGGGATAAGGATAACATGGTCGGACGGCAAGCCGGGCCTGTCTTGAAAGGGTTCGCTTTTATCTTTGATCTTGACGCTGGTTTTGCGCACGGTTTTTCCGAACAAATAAGCAACGGACACGTGGTGAGTAAGACCGAGTTCGCCGTAGGGCACAAGCGCGTAGTCCAAAGCCCAGGACTTGTCCGCTATACCGGCGCCGAACGTTAAATTATTGCCTTTCGTTTTCATGCGGGTGGAATAGCCGGCCCTTAACGTAACCGGAGAGCCCTCGCTTTTTGGAGAAAAACAGTACTCTACTCCGCTGGAAATCCAGCCGCCATCTTTGGAACTGTTCATGTCAGCCATAATAGTTATAGGATCCAGGTCCGCTTTAGCGCCTATCGTGGCCGTTTTCGGCAGATTTTCCGACACCTCGCCAAGCTTCAGTTTCCCCCTGGTATTTTTCAGCGCGGCGCCGACGGTCATCGCGGAGAAGCGCAACATAAGCCCAATATCGGCCGCGTTAGCCGAGGCATGCTCGTCTATCTTGACGTAAAGCTTCTTAGCCGTAACCCCGAACGCCGCGATTTTCCCAACGCCAAATCCCCAGGACGCGGAAAACACTTTATCCGAAGGCGTAAACTCCCCGTCTAACGCGCCCGTGTTATCGCGGGAATCCAGCTTGCCGTAATTCAGAAACTGTCCCCCTACAGCGACCGCGCCCAGGCTGTTAACCGGGCAGGCAGCGGAAGCGGCGCCATGGGAGACGGATTCAAACAAGCTGCTATAGCTTGTGGACACAGAGCAGCGTTTCACAAAACCTAACCCGGCCGGATTCCAGAATATAGCCGAAGAATCCCCGCTGTCAGCGGCGCCCGAATCTCCAAGCGCGGCGTTCCTGGCCCCGACTCCGAGTTTAAGGATCTGCCCGGTTGAATTTCCGCCAGATGCAGCAGCCGCGCAGGAAAAGGGCAAGATCAACAACGCCGCAGCCGACGGGATAAATTTTATCTTCATCGTTCTATAGCGATCTTCAGAATTTTCATATTGCTGGAAGAAATCTTCACATTGGCGAAATACACTCCGCTCGCGGCGTTCTTGCCGGCGGTATTCTTTCCATCCCAGACTTTAACGTTCAGGTCGGCTCTGACCACCGCAAATTCGCGCACCAACTCGCCCGCGATGGTATAGATCCTCACCGTGGCCTCATCCGGAAGATTTGCGAAGATTATCCCGGCCGCGTCATGGGAACCACCGGAGCCGGGCTTCCAGGGCTGGGGATAAACTGTCATCGGGGGCAAGGCCGGATCTACGCCCCTTAAATAAAACCTCATGCTATTGCCGCTTGCCGTGATATCCTGCACCGTCATACCAAGAGGTTTTCCCGAATAGCTCAAACTGTTAGGAGTGGTGGTGTCATCAAAAACGGTATTATTACCGAGGCGATAGTAATCGGCGTCGTTACCCGCACTCGTATTATTTTCCAGATTTTGTATTCCACCGGCCTCCTCCAGGTCCACCAGGTAGTGCGTCTGATCATTATTGTCGGTCTGCGTCTCATCCACGTGCCATATCAGTATGCCCCGTATAGCCCCGGGAAGAGACGCATCGAAACCATATCCCTGTTTATTTTCCATGAGAAAATACTCGGTGGCCGCGAACCCGGCGCCTCTCAAAAGGTACATCGCGTTAGCATCATCCTCCACCCTGGCCAGTGAATAATTACCGGACATGACCAGTTGCGTGGGCGCGGCCCAGCCTAGCGTTTTCTTACACCACGCGCTCATATGCGCCGGAGAAGAACCTGAATCACCGTTCCACGAGCCTCCGGCCATTAAGCATAAATCTCCGGCCCCCTGGCTGTCGTAACCGTAGTCATAAAGGTCCGGAAGACCCAGAAAATGGCCGGTTTCATGGCAGATAACCCCGATGCGCGTTATAGAGGAGGACAGATCGGTATCCCACCCCCGCACTTCGGGTTCGGTGTGGTAGAGCTGCATCTGTACGCCGTCCTTTGTCACGGGAGCGGTGAGGTCCCACATGTGGGACCATATATAATCCGGATTATTGCCGCCGTATTCCTCGCCCCGGCCGGAGTGTATTATATCAAGCCCATCAACCCAGCCGTCGCCATTTCCGTCCATCGTGGAGAAATCGAAGCCGGCGGTATCCAGCGCGTTGATGGCGTCTGAAATCATTTGCTGGGCGTTAGCGTCGCCATTCGCGCCGTAATACGCGATAGTATTCGGAAGCGTGACCCACTGGCTTACGGTGGACTCCATGGTAAGCTTGTTATAAGAAATCTCGTGATAAAAATCTTTTACCGAACCTACGGCCCCATCGGTAACATATCCGGTATCATTGAACAGACTGCTTAATTGCGCTTGGGAATATGTGGTGGTCTGATCGGAAAACCTGGCCAGTATGACCAGATTCTTCATGGTGCCGGTCAGTATGGGTGTCTTGGCGGGCGGCACGGCTCCGGATTGAAAGGCGGAAAAATATCTTTTATTCCGCATATTCTTCGCATATTTTATTCGCCCTTTATCTCTAATATGTTTTTCGAGACCCAGCTTCCCGGGGTCATAAGAGCCGACCTTGTACTTACCGGTATTCAAAGATCCGTCGGCATTCTGTTCAGCGTAAACCCAATTCATGGTATGGCTGTCTTTCAGGACGGTATAACCGTTCTCATCCTCGTTCCAATGATAATATTCGTCGCCCTTGAGGGAAACCGTTATCTTGACTCCGTCAGGCTGCAACAATTCGACCTTTTTAGGATTGGCCGGCACGCCCCAGGAAAGTCCGGGAAATAAAAAACCGAGGAAGAGTACAGGAAAGCCCCGCATCAACCCGGTCGGCATACAGGCAAACATCGAAAGCGTTTTTTTCATTATCTTCAGGCTTCTTTTAAACTGCCGTTAGTAATCACTCCGGATTCCTCCTGAATAAACAAATTCCGCCCGGTTATCATTATATTTTATTTACGTAACCTGTAAAATCGTGCTTCGTGGCTATTCCGCATCACAGGCAATAGATGCTTATTCAAATTCTCCGAGCAATATCTGTTCCAGTTCAAGAACTACTCCGGTTTTCGCTTTTACTTCGGCCCGGACTTTTTTTATGAGCCCATAAATATCGGAAGCCGTGGCCTTGCCCCCGTTAACAATAAATCCGGCGTGCTTTTCCGACACCCTGGCATCCCCTACCCGCAACCCCTTTAATCCCGCCTCATCTATAAGCCGCGAAGCGAAATCACCAGACGGGCGTTTAAACACGCTTCCAGCCGAAGGTAAATCCAGCGGCTGTTTCTCGGCCCGTTTGCCCAGAACGCAGGCCCGATCCGCCGCCAACGCCTTACCGTCCCCGGCCGGAAGCCGGAAAACCGCGCTTAAGATCGTCAGCCCCTCAAGCCCTTCCACTTTGCGGTAAGCGTAACTGACATCGGATTTTTTCAGAACCAGCGCCGAGCCTGAACGGTTCATTACCTCCAAACTCTCAATGCAGTCAAAAGTCTCCTGCCCGAACGCCCCCGCGTTCATGAACACGGCCCCCCCCACGGTCCCGGGGATCCCCGATGTTTTCTCAAGGCCGGCCAGCCCCGCCTCTACGGCGGCTTTGACTACATTGTCCCACAAAGCGCCGGCTTCGGCGGTAAGCGCACCGCCTGCGATTACGATCTTATCGAGCTTCAGCGTAAGCGCACATACGCCCTTAAGGCCTTTATCGCTTACCAGGATATTAGAGCCCGCGCCGAGCGTCAGGTACGCGATGGCGTTGTTCAGGCAAAAAGCGGTCAACCAGGCCAGATCCTCCCTGGAAGCCGGCTTCACCACCACATCCATCGGCCCGCCCGCCCTGTAAGTGGTAAAATCGGAAGCGGGCCGGTCAAACAGACAATCCGCTCCGAATCTTTCTTTTATCGGCCTGTATAGCTCAATCATGTGCTCGCTCCTCTCTGTCGCACCCCGCGCTTAACAGATGCGCGGGGCGGATTACCGCCGGGCTTTATAAAGTGGCGCCCGGTGCTCCACAAGGAGGGCTCTGCCCTCCATTTCATCGTCGCTTACTCCCGGCGCTTCGCTTGGTCGTTGCGCTGAACCTCCCGGAGCGGAAATCTACTGAATACTAAGGAGTCAAATCTTCTTATCTCTGTCGCACCCCGCGCTTAACAGATGCGCGGGGCGGATTACCGCCGGGCTTTATAAAGTGGCGCCCGGTGCTCCACAAGGAGGGCTCTGCCCTCCATTTCATCGTCGCTTACTCCCGGCGCTTCGCTTGGTCGTTGCGCTGAACCTCCCGGAGCGGAAATCTACTGAATACTAAGGAGTCAAATCTTCTTATCTCTGTCGCACCCCGCGCTTAACAGATGCGCGGGGCGGATTACCGCCGGGCCTCTTATGATAATCGGGGGCTTATCAATGTTTACGAAGTAAACTCCGGCCATTATAAGAAGGCCGCCCGCAAAAGCGGCGGCGGAGAGCGGCTCGCCCAGAAAAATATAGGCGGAAAGCAACGTCGCGAACGGCTCTATGTAAATGAAGTAAGATGATTTTACGGCCCCCAACCCCTCCACCGAATTATTCCAGAACCAGTACGCCAGGGCAGAGGACAAAAGGCACAGATAGCCAAGAGAAAACCAGCCCTTCGCGGTAAGATTCACGAGTTCTCCCGTCTTACCGGAAAAATACCAGATAGGCAGCATCGTAAACATGGCGGTTATCATAGTAACCGTTGTCACCTTGGTCTGCTTCCAGAAAGTCAGCCACTTCCTGGTCAGAACAACGTAGGCCGCCCAGGCGACGCAGGTTCCGGTAAAGATAAGGTCCGCTTTTGTGGAAGGCAGCGCAGCCAGGCTTGTGCCCGAAGCTTTTGAAAAGATCACGACCAACGTGCCTATAAAACCGAGCATAAAGGCTATTATCTTCGGTATCCCCAAACGCTCGCCTAAAAAAGTCATAGCGGCCGCGACTAAGATAGGGGTGGAGGCTATAAGCCAGCCGGCGTGATTGGCGCTGGTGTAAGCGAGCGCGTAAGCCTGCACTAACTGCTGAGCCGAAATCCCCAGGACAGACATAACGAATATCTTCCAGAGATACCCCGGCCGGAAGTCCGAAGCTTTAAGACGCGAACCGGTCAGCAGTACCAGCAAAAGCGAACCGATAAGCGCGCGGACAGCGACTATGGTCACCGGCGAGATCTCCGTCACCAGATATTTGGTAAATGGATAGGCGCCCCCCCATACGGCGGTGGCTAGCACCACCTGGAAATAAAGCCAGTTGGAGTGTGATTTCAAATTGTGCATTTAGTCTTCAGCGCGCAGGGGAATAAATAAAGGAGAGAGCTCCCTTGCGTCCTCTCTCCCTTAATATTCCCACATTACTTGCGAAGAACTTTCTTTATGCGCCTGAAAGCCCAGTCAATCTCTTTTTGAGTGATAATCAGTGGCGGGGCGAACCTGATAACATGGTCGTGCGTTTCCTTGGCAAGCAGGCCCATGGTCATAAGCTGCTCACAATAGGGACGGGCGGCGGTATCCAGCTCCACGCCTATAAGCAAGCCTTTGCCGCGCACTTCCGTAATATGTTTCCCTTTTATGGAGCGTAATTTATCAATAAAGTAGGCCCCCATCTCCGCGGAGCGCTCAACCAGTTTTTCTTCGACCAGGACTTTGAGGGCGGTCCGGGCCACGGCGCAGGAGAGCGGGTTGCCGCCGAACGTGCTGCCGTGGTCACCGGGATTGAACACACCCAGCACTTCTTTTGAGGACACGACCGCGGATATCGGCATCACGCCGCCGCCCAAAGCCTTTCCCAGGATCATCATATCAGGCTTGATCCCTTCGTGTTCACAGCAAAACCTCATGCCGGTGCGGCCGAAGCCGGTCTGGATCTCGTCGGCGATAAAAAGAACTCTGTTCGCCTTGCACAGGTCGCTGGCGGCCTTAAGATATCCCGCCGGAGGCACCATGATGCCGGCTTCGCCCTGTATGGGTTCCACCAGGAAGGCCACGGTGTTCGGGTTGATGGCGGCTTTAAGTTCTTCAATATTGCCGTAGGGCACTATTTTAAAACCAGGGGTGAACGGGCCGAAGCCGTCCCGATACTGCGCTTCTGTGGAAAATGACACGATGGAAATAGTCCTGCCATGGAAATTATTGGAGCAGACTATGATCTCGGCTTTCCCCTCCGCCACGCCTTTAACCTTATAACCCCATTTACGCGCGGCTTTCAGAGCGGTCTCCACCGCTTCCGCGCCGGTGTTCATGGGCAGAACCATCTCATAACCGGTGAATTCGCAGAGTTCCTTGAAGAACGGCCCCACCTGATCGTTGTTAAAAGCGCGCGACGTCAGAGTCACTTTTTTCGCCTGCTCTACGAGAGTTTTTATCACCCGGGGATGCCGATGTCCATGATTAAGCGCGGAATAGGCGCTAAGCATGTCCATATATTTTTTACCTTCCGGACTCTTGACCCAAACCCCTTTGGCCTGCGATATGACTATCGGCAGGGGATGATAGTTATTGGCGCCGTAATGTTCGGCCATCTCAATAAATTTTTGTGTTTCGACACTCTGCGTCTGATTGGTTTCCATTTTGGTCTCCTTGTAATAAGCCGGGGTTCCGGACATCCCGGCAATAACTCCAAAAAACGCCTGTCTGATTAAAATCTCGCGCCGGCGCCGAAATTAAAACCATGCTGGGAGTGCAACAGGGTATAGGCCCCGAACACATACAGGAACGGGAAGGGCACGATCCGCGCTCCCGCGGTATATCTGGGTTTGGCGACAATGGCGTCCATCCCGTTGAAATCCGCAGAAACGCCGGTTATTTCCACTCTTGTCCTGTCATATCCGATGCCGGCGAACGGTTTTATAAAAGGCAGATCAAAAGAAGCCGCGACATCGGCCGACAAATGCCTGCCGGTAAAATATTTAAAATCCACGACGTCGTAAAAAGCGGAAACAGACACATCCGGTATGAATTTGGTCAACGTCCCGCTCCTGAACAGCGGATAGCGTATGCCCCCGCCGATAATGGAAAGATTTGAATAATTAACGCCCCGGACCGCCAAGTCCGCTCCAAGAAAAGGCAGCGCCACCGAACCCTGAAGCAGACCCAGGCCGAATGCCTTGACTTTCGCATTTTTAAGGATAAGATTATCTTTGTCCGGTTTGGCCTGTATCATTCCGACCGCTCCGACATCAAAACCGGGAAAGCCTACGGTTCTGCCGGAACTAAAATCAGCCCCGCCGATGAGCCCGCCGAGGTCGGCCGCGAACGGCTTTAGAAAACCGTCGGCCAGATTCGCCTTGAAAGCGTCAAGAGGATCAAAAGTATCGGCCCAGCCCCTGGAGACTGAAAACATAGCGAGTATCGCGGCCAAACCAATATATCTGATCAGCTTTTTCATAAGAATAGCTCCATGCAACACGTAATCTTGACATCCCGTATACAGTAAAAGTATACTAAAATTCGACAGGAGGGGGAACAGAACGCATCAAATGTCCCAAATCCTCCGCTAACAAGCCCATATCATTGATGAGAAGATTTCACCCAATGGGTGAAAGTGGAAAAATAGCGGCGGGCTGCAAGTTCGGGGTCCTGTCAGCCAATTATACCCCGCCGCCATCCTTGCTAACCCGGAAGCCGGGAAAATATTATTCTACCCACCACCGCCCATAAAAAATAGAATGCCTCTTGGGTAAGCCAAAGGTACCTGTTACCTTTGGCCGAACTGGCAGCCGCCGGCGTTTCTTATTGCTGGGTATCCGCCTGAAAACCTCAAAATGTTATACTTTAGTTTGAAAACTATGAACACCGGCAAATTTTTACCAATTACGCCTGAAGAGATAAAATCCAGGCACTGGGACCAGGTAGACATTGTCCTCGTGACCGGCGATGCCTACGTGGATCATCCAAGCTTCGCCATGGCCCTCATCGGGCGCGTTCTGGAAGCCGCCGGCTACCGGGTAGCCATACTGGCACAGCCCGGTTGGACTTCGGCCGTAGATTTTAAAAAATTCGGCAAACCCCGCCTGTTTTTCGGTATCTCATCCGGCAACATGGACTCGATGATCAACAAATACACTCATAACCGCCGGATACGTTCAACCGACGATTACTCTCCGGGAGGAAGGGCCGGACGGCGTCCCGACCGGGCCTGCATCATCTACGCTCAACGCGCCAGGGAAGCATACCCCGATGTACCTGTGGTATTAGGCGGCATAGAAGCCTCCATGAGGCGTTTCGCCCATTACGATTACTGGTCCGACAAAGTGCGCAAAAGCGTCCTGCTTGACGCCAAAGCGGACCTGCTGGTCTATGGTATGGGCGAAAGGCCCGTGCTGGAGATAGCTGCCCGCCTTATAAGTGGAATCCCAGCCAGGGAAATAAGGGACGTACGGGGTACGGCGTATCTGATCGGGCAAAAAGAAGCGAAAGAACTTAAGACGGAAAATGCGGCCATAATCCCCTCTTTTGAGGAAAGCGCCTGCGACCGGTTCAAATTTTCAGAAGCCACACGCATAATACACGAAGAAGCCAATCCGTATTGCGCCAAAACCCTTATACAGTTCTCGGATACGCGGGCTGTCGTGCAAAACCCTCCCTCCCTCCCTCTGACCACGGAAGAGATGGATCGGATCTACGGCCTGCCTTATTTAAAAAAACAGCATCCCTACTATACGCAACCAGTGCCCGCTTTAGAAACCGTAAAAAATTCCATAGTTATACATCGCGGATGCTTCGGCGGCTGCGCATTCTGCTCTCTGGGTCTCCACCAGGGTAAATTCATCCAGTCCCGCGGCCCCGGATCCGTGCTGAAAGAAGCCTGGAAACTGATAGAGGAAAAAAGCTCCGCCGGATTAATCTCCGACCTGGGCGCGCCGTCCGCGAACATGTATCATATGGCGGGGCAGAATAAAACACTCTGCGAACAATGCAAAAAGATCTCGTGTCTGCACCCGGGCCTCTGCCCCAATCTGAGTACAGACCATAAACCTCTTTTGGAGCTGCTGCGGGAGGCAAGAAAGATAAAAGGGCTGAAAAAAATATTCGTGGCTTCCGGCATCCGAATGGACCTGGCCCTTCAGTGCGGCGAATATATAGATGAGATCGCCTCGTTCCACACCGGCGGCCAGTTGAAAGTAGCTCCGGAGCACAGCCAGCCAAAAGTTCTGGCAAGGATGCGAAAGCCTTCCAGTGAAATTTTTCTTAAATTCGCGGCGCGGTTTTTAAGCGCGTCTTCCCGGTCGGGAAAGGAACAGTACCTGGTACCCTACTTCATCTCCGCCCATCCCGGGGCCACGCTTGAGGATGCGGCGGAACTGGCCGTTTTTCTGAAAGTCCACGGCTACAGACCCCTGCAGATAAATGATTTTCTTCCCGCCCCCATGGACATAGCCGCCTCGATGTATTACACAGGCCTGGACCCTTTCACCCTGGAACCCGTATACTGCGCAAAAAAAGAAACGGAGCGCCGTCTGCACAGGGCTTTGCTCCAGTACTTCAAGCCGGAAAACCGGCCTCTTGTAATAAAAGCGCTGAGACAGATAAACCGGCCTGACATGATAAGGAAAATTCTGGGTAGAAATGCCGCCTGATTTACTTGTGACGGCACCAGAAAGGGCGAATACCGCGGCATACTTGCAGAAAAGCGCTGCTCCGCTATTTAGCGGATTTGCGGTGAAGGGCTTTGACCATTTCCTCCGCGTAAAGCACGAATTTCTCGGGACCTAAACTTTTAACGCCCTTTAACTCTTCCGCCGTCTTGGGGTTTATAAGCGCCGTCTTTTCCAGGATATCGTTCCCCAGAACGGCCTCGGGCAGCATATTGCGCCGGTTAGCGGTTTCAAGGCGCCATGCCTTAAGTATTTTAAACCGTTCCCGTATACCCTCAAAATGCACACGTTTATCCGGCGACGGAGCGGTAACACGCTTCGGGAACTGGACCTCGGGAGCCTTCAGCCCCAATTGTATGGCGTCTTTTATCCATGGCCCGTGATTAGCCAGAACATACATTGACATCCCTTTGAAAATAGAAAGGTTCTCAAGGGCTTCCCTGGGCGCCGTGGCTAGACGGAACATCAGGTCTTCGCTTATGACCTTGAAAGGCGGGCGGTTGCGCTCTCTGGCGGCCTGCTCGCGGAAGATGTAAAGTTCCCTCAGAACAGCCAACCCCCGGCCGTTAAGCTGGCGCGCCGCGTGAATGCGGAAGAAGCCATTCTCGTCAAACACGCTTTTGGAAGGTTCGAGCGCCGCCACCTCGGCGAACTCGCTTTTGATCTCTTCAAGCTTGCCTTTCCTGGAAAGTTCTTCCGCGAACATATTGCGCAGCTTGTGCAGGTAAAGGACGTCGCCGATGGCGTAATCCAGCATTTCTTTCATCAGCGGCCGGCGGCCCCAGTCGGCTTTCTGGAATTTCTTATTCAATTCAATCCCGATATGTTCCTTGACCATGTTTTCAAGTCCGCAGCGTTTGAGTCCCAGGTACTTGGCGGCCAGCATGACGTCAAAAATATTTTCAAATTTCACAGGCAGCACGGCTTTGATGGTCCGGATATCCGACTCGGCAGAATGGAATATCTTCTCGATATGTTTGTTCGCGAAAACGGGCGCCAGCCCCTTGATATCCACGGCCAGGGAATCCACTACGGCGTTAAGATGTTCACTGGCCAGCTGCACCAGGCAGAGCTGCTCTTTGTGGACATACATGCTGTTGGACTCGGTGTCTATAGAGACATATTTATGGGTAAGCAGTTTGGCGACAAGGGCGTCGAAATCATGTTGTTTATCTATAAAAGCATAGGGCATATTGAATATAATAACATATTAGACCGAATTCCCAAGTTGGAATCCGGAGGGATAAAGGGATTGAGGATTATAAATAATTCATAAATTTTTACGCTTTTTGCATCATCCTTCGGCATTCTCGCTCCCGACAGAAGCAGGCATGGTTGTTTTGGAGCATAGTTTTGCTCTGTAAAAACCGGTTTTAATTACAATTTTTAAAATTATGCGTTATATAATTTTCCACAAACCATACGGCGTATTGTCGCAATTCACCCCCGCCCACGGCCATAAATCCCTCTCCGACTTCGGTTTTCCCAAAGGCGTATATGCGGTTGGACGCCTGGACGCGGACAGCGAGGGACTCCTCTTTCTGACCGATGACGGAATACTACACAGCCGCATAGCGGAGCCAAAGCACAAGACCCCGAAGATATACCTGGCCCAGGTGGAGCGTGTAATCACCGCTGACGCGCTTAAAAGGCTGAGCAGCGGCGTGCTTCTCAACGACGGCCCCGCCATGCCGTGCGGGGCGCGCATCGTGGAGGAACCTTCCCTGCCCCCAAGAATGCCGCCGATAAGGTTACGCAAAACAGTGCCCGTTTCCTGGGTGGAGATAGAACTTAAAGAGGGCCGAAACCGGCAGGTGCGCCGTATGCTGGCCTGCGTGGGCTTTCCGGTACTGAGGCTGGTGCGGAGAGCCATAGGCCCGCTGACGCTTGACGGCCTGGTTCCCGGCCAATGGCGCGAATTAACGCCTGATGAATTAAAAAATTTTAGCAACTTTAAAAAATAGCTGAAACATTTTTTATCTGCGACAGGATCCGCAAGGAGATCATTTTTATGAGCATTCCCCCCCGGATAGGCTTTATCGGACTCGGGATAATGGGCCGGGCGATGGCCGAAAACCTTTTAAAGGGCGGCTTCAACGTTTCAGTTTATAACCGCGATCGCGCGAAGACCGCGGCTTTCGCGCGAAAAGGCTGCGCCGTGGGAGTAACACCGGGAGAACTGGCTAAGATGTGCAACGTTATCATTACCATGGTGTCGGACCCGGCGGCGATGGACGCGGTACTGGAAGGCCCGACCGGCGTTTTCGCCTCCGGCTTTGACGGCAACACACTAATAAATATGAGTACGGTCTCCGTAGCGTACGCAGAAAATCTCAAGAAACGCTGTTTCATGGAGCGGGTCAGGTTCATAGACTGCCCTGTGTCCGGCTCAAAACCGCTGGCGGAAAACGCCACGCTGATCCTGTTGGCGGGCGGCGAAGAAAAGGTGGTGAAAGAAGCCGAAAAGATACTTTTGGCGATGGGCAAAAGCGTGGTCTATGCCGGCCCCGCTCCGGCCGGAACGGCCCTCAAACTATGTATGAACCTCATCGTGGCCGGTTTAACCTCCGCCCTGGCCGAAAGCGCGATACTGGCGGAACGGCTGGGCATTGACCCGAAGCTGATCTTTTCAGCCCTGAATGAAAGCCCGGCCCTGAATTGCGGCTATTTCAAAATGAAGGAACATAATATCCTGGATAAGGATTTTCCTCCGGCTTTCCCTCTCAAACACATGCTGAAAGACGCGCGCTTTATGCTCAAGGAAGCCGCCGGACGCGGACAGCGCCTCCCTGTAACGGAAGCCATAGAGAGTCTGATGGCCGCCGCGTCCCGGAACGGCGACGGGGACCGAGACCTGAGCGTGATCATGAAAACTCTGGCCAACGACTATAAAAAGTCTAATTAAATGAAAGACCATATAATTTCCGACCTGCTTTCAATGAAGGAAAATGAAAAGGGCCATGTCCTTGAAATATCCGCTCCGTCTGAGTCGGCGGAAAAGCTTAAAGCCATGGGCATACATCCCGGCAGGCAGCTTATCAAAAGGACCCCTAAAGGTTATAACGGCCCCGTGACGGTGGAAGTGATGGGCTCCCGGGTCGCCCTGGGGCGCGGCATGGCCGAAAAAATAAGGATAAAGCTCATTTCCGGCAGGATCCTCCTGACCGGCAATCCGAACGTAGGCAAGAGCGTAGTATTCTCCCGCCTGACCGGCCTGGACGCGATCTCCTCCAACTATCCCGGCACCACGGTGAGTTATACCCGGGGCTCCGCCGTGCTGGGCGGCGAACATTTCTCCGTCATAGACGTACCGGGCGCCTATAGCCTTTCCCCGGCGAACAAGGCCGAAACCGCGGCCCGGGACCTGATCCTGGAAGACGGCAAAGAACTCCTGATCCACGTATTAGACTCCACAAACCTGGAGCGGAACCTGTTTTTCACGCTTGAACTCATGAGCCTCGGAACTCCCATTATCATTCTCCTCAACAAGTCGGATATCGCCAAGCGCAAAGGAATAGACATAGATCCCGCCAAACTTGAAGCGGCGCTGAAAATCAAAGTGATACCTTTTGTGGCCACTACGGGGGAGGGTTTGAGGGCGCTGAATGACGCGGTACGGCTGTTCAGAGCCGGAGGCCTGCCGCCGCGCGGAGAACCGCCGCCGGCTTTGGCCGAAGAGAAATGGCGCCTGATAGGCAAACTGGCTCCTCAGTGCCAGACCATAACCCACAAACACCCTACCTTTCTTGAAAAACTTGAAGATTTCACTTCCAGACCCTCCACCGGCATTCCATTCGCCGCAGCCGCTCTGACGGCCGTCTTCCTCGCCATCAGGGCGACGGGCGAAGGCCTTATCAACTATGTCCTGGACCCCGCTTTCAACCGGTTCTATTTACCCGCGCTCATCAAAGCGGCGGATCTCATGTCATTGAACGGCTTCATGAAAAACCTGCTGCTTGGCGCTTCCACTAAACCCATGGAAAGTTTCGGTCTGCTCATCACCGGGCTTTATATACCTTTCGTCACCGTCATGCCATACCTGCTCGCATTCTACCTGGTGCTCGGCTTCCTGGAAGATATAGGGTATCTGCCCAGGCTGGCCGTACTGCTGGACAATTCAATGCATAAACTCGGCCTGCACGGTTACGGCACCATCCCGCTGATGCTGGGGCTAGGCTGCAAAGTGCCGGCCATCCTGGCCGTGCGGGTGCTGGAGAACAGGCGGGAAAGGCTGATCGCCACCGCGCTGACCCTGTCGGCGGCCCCCTGTATGCCGCAGAGCGCCATGATAATGAGCATCCTTGCTCCCTACCCCGTCCAATATACCGCCGCCGTATTCGTGGCGTTAGCCGCTACAGGCGCGGCGGCTGGACTTGCGCTCAACCGCATACTTAAAGGCGAAACACCGGAACTTTTTATAGAGATACCGCCTTACCAGACACCCTCGTTTGCGACGCTCTGGTTCAAGACCTGGCTGCGGCTTAAGGATTTCCTGTTCGAAGCGGCGCCCATGATACTGCTGGGAATCCTGGCTATAAACATCCTGGAGACTACGGGTTTCCTGACCGCCGTGTCCGGACTGTTCAAATACCCGGTCACCCATTTCCTCGGCCTCCCTGCCGACACGGTATCGGTGATGACTCTGGGTTTCCTGCGAAAGGATATTTCCATCGCCATGCTGCTCCCTTTCGGACTTCTACCCGGGCAGCTTGTGGTCGCCTCGGTATTCCTGACGCTCTACCTCCCCTGCCTGGGCGCTTTTATGGTTACGATAAAGGAACTGGGGGCCAAAGACGCGCTGGGAGTCTTCATCCTCAATTTCTCCGCCGCCGTCCTCTTGGCCGCGGCCCTGAACCTGCTGTTTTAATGGACTACTTGCCGGCGAGATTTATACAATAGGAACAAATGACTTTCTTCAAAGATATGAAAACCGGCTTGACCAGGAATGTAACTTTTCTGGGAGTGGTGAGCGGACTCACCGACATCTCAAGCGAGATGCTGTACCCCATAGTGCCCATTTTCCTGACCTCCGTACTGGGCGCACCGATGAGCATTGTGGGTTTCATAGAAGGCGTGGCCGAATCAACCGCCAGCTTTTTGAAGATCCTCGGCGGCCGCTGGTCTGATAAAATCGGAAAAAGAAAACCCTTCGTGGTGGCGGGCTACAGCCTGTCGGCCATCTCAAAACCGGTGCTGGCCCTGGCGACCGGCTGGCATTTCGTCCTTTTTTCCCGATTTATAGACCGCGTGGGCAAAGGCCTGCGCACTTCGGCGCGCGACGCCCTGATAGCCAACTCCATAGAAAAAGAGCACTGGGGAAAAGCCTTCGGCTTTCACCGGGCCATGGATACCATGGGCGCCGCTCTAGGTCCCTTGGCGGCGCTCCTGATGCTCAATATGATGTCCCCGGCCGCGCCCAATTACCGGCTGATCTTCATGGCCGCTTTCCTCCCGGCCGTTCTTGGCGTTTTAGTTCTTATCTATTTCGTCAAAGAAGCCGCGGCCTTGCCTAAGCCGGCCTTCGGCGGCGGACTGCCCGCGGCGCCCGCCGCTATGACCTCCGATTTCAAGACCTTTGTGGCACTCTATGCCATCTTCGCCGTGGGAAATTCAAGCGACGTATTCCTGATCATGAAAGCCAAGAGCGTCGGCTTCAGCACAACGCATGTCATCCTGGCCTACACCGGATACAATCTGGTTTACGCTTTCCTGGCGACACCCGCCGGATGGCTGTCGGACAAGCTGGGAAAGGTGAAGACAATGGTTTTCGGTTTCCTTGTCTTTTCAGCCGTCTATTTGGGTTTTTCCGTTGCGGATAAAGGCTGGATGATCTGGGCGCTGTTCGCGCTTTACGGTTTTTACGGGGCATTCAACGAAGGCATAGCTAAAGCCGTCATCTCGCATCTGAGCGCCGGAAACAACCGGGCCACCGCCATGGGCTACTTCCAGGGGACCCTGGGTTTCCTGACCTTCTTCGCCAGCACGATGGCGGGCTTTCTGTGGACCAGATTCTCCCCGGCCGCTCCGTTCCTGGCGGGGGCCGTGTGCGCCCTGTTGTCCGCCGCCGCCATGATCATCTGGACCCGGAAAAACAGACTCTCTTTCTAAACCCGATACAACCCCGTTAATTATGGCCACTTTGCTGAAAGAAGTCCTCAAACATGAAGTTAATCCGGCCATGGGCTGTACCGAGCCTGTCGCCGTGGCGTTCTGCGCGGCCTCGGCGGCGGAATTGCTCGGGCGGGAAAAGATCCTAAGGGCGGAAATAACTACCGACCCCGGCACCTACAAGAACGGCCTGGCCGTGGCCATCCCCAACACTAAGGGTGAGAAAGGCAATCTACTCGCCGCGGCGCTGGGCGCGCTCATCAGGGAACCGGCGCTCAAAACCGAGATCTTCCATGCGATATCCCTTTCAAGACTGGCGGAAGCCAAACGCCTTATAAAAACCGGCAGAATAAATCTCGGAATTGATCACAAGAGGCGCGGGATATACATAAAAACCAGTTTGAAGACCGGGCGGCACACGGCTGTTTGCGTGATTTCCGGCGGTCACGGCAATATCGTACTGCTAAAAAAAGATGGAAAGACGCTGCTCAAGGGCCGCCGTATAAAAGCCGGGAGCAGCCATGCCGCTTACAAGGACCTCCTCAAAAAAGCGGACTTCAGGCAGCTTTTTAAAGAAGCCGAAAAGGCCGACGCGGTTGACCTGGCCTATATAAAGAAAGGCATAGCGCTTAACCTGAAAGCCGCGGATGAAGGCCTTAAGCTGAGGAAAGTCGGTTATTATATCCGGGACCTGATAAAAAAAGGCTATTTAAAAAAGGACATTCTATCTACGGCCAAACTGACCACTTCCGCCGCCACCGACGCCCGCATGGCCGGCGCCAGCGTGAAAGTCATGTCCAGCGGCGAATCCGGCAACCAGGGAGTGGTGGCTATTCTGGTGCCTTATCTGGTTGGGAAGGCCTTTAAGATCAAAGAAACGAAAGTGCTGAAAAGTATCGCCCTCTCCCATCTGGTGAATTCCTATATAAAGGTCTTCACAGGCGAGTTGGCCCCAATCTGCGGCTGCGCCGTATCCGCCGGCGTAGGCGCCGCGGTGGCCATAGTATACCAGCAGAAGGGTTCGAACCTAAAAGCGGCGGCCCTGGCCGTAAACACCGTCATAAGCGACATCGGAGGGATGCTCTGTGACGGAGCCAAGAGCGGCTGCGCGCTTAAAGTCGCCTCCTCTGCGGATTCCGCCATCCGGGCGGCCTACATGGCCGTTAACGGAGAAGGCATAACCGATCAGGAAGGTTTCATCGGCGCTACCGCAGAAGAAACTATCAAAAACATCGCGCGCATCTCTAAATTCGGCATGGACAAAGTGGACAGGATCATCCTCGACATTATGTCCTCCAAAACCAGACGCTAATGACAGAACGATATTGCGTCCTCCATAAAAACCCCGGCTATTCAAGGGACAAAGCGGCCTATTTTCTGGCCGGGGAACGCTGCATCAGCCGCACCGAGGCGGCCGCGGCCGTCAGAAAGAACCCGGGATTTTTGCTTGAGAACGCCTCACTTAACAAATCTTCCGCCTTCAATCTCAGAGCTTCTGCTTACGGTTTCGAAACCATTTTGCTTTCATATCAAGACCTGAAAGAGCCGCCCCCCGCGCTGCCGGTTTCAAAAGTAGAGTTGAAGACGGAAGGCTTTTACTATACTTGCGGCGGCGTCAGGGAACATGTCTCATATGAAACCGTGCGGCTACTTACAGCCTGCGCCTTCGATGTGGAACTGCCGCGAAAGAACGAGCCCGCCATAATGGAAGCCGGGCTTATCAACTCGCTGCGCGCCCGCTATTTTCCTTTCCCGCCGCTAATTGGTGGGGAACGTGAAAAACCCCCGGCCGCCACGCCGCCTGACTGCCCGCTTCCGGCCGGCTTTGCTGAAATGGCCCTTTGGGCAAAGGCGGATGACGAGTCCCCCCTCCCGCCGGAGGCGCCCGCCAGGGAAACCATTTTCCTGGCGGACATATTTACAGGGCCCTCGGCTCCGGTCCGGCTGCATATCCCCTGCGATGAGCAGGATTATTCCGGCATCGGCCCGAAAAAAAGCCTGTCAAGCCTTGAAAATTTCCGGGTCCTCCTGGGAGAATTGTCCGTCCGGTCCTTCGGTACGCGCGGGAATATTTTTCTTAACGCTTTCTTGAAACAAGAACCGATCGTTCCCCTTAAATGCACGTCCATAGAAACTTACGAAACGGAGCTTGCCTGGCTGTGCACGATACTGTCGATCTAGGAGCATGTCCGACATAAGGTTTTTAAAGCGAAATTGTCGGTTTTGAGGCCGAGCCGAAGCGACGCGAAACGAGCATTCTCTACGGAGACTGTAAGTTGAGCGGCGCAAAGGCGTAGGCAAAAAACGGCAATTGCAGCCAAAATTCCTTATGTCGGACAGGCTCCTAGAGATGCCAGGCTGTCAATCCGTTAATGGGCGGAAGTAAAGTATAATTACCATATGCAAAAAGCCGCTAAAGGCAGAAAATATCTTGCCGTACACGCCCATTTTTATCAGCCCCCCAGGGAAAATCCCTGGACCGGAGACATCCCCCCTCAGGATTCGGCCTTCCCCTATAACGATTGGAACGAGCGCATAGCGCGCGAATGCTATATTCCCAACGCATACGCCCGGATAAACGACTCTATGGGCCGCGCCGTGGAAATGGTTAACAACTACGAATATCTGAATTTCAACTTCGGCCCCACACTGCTGACCTGGATGGAGAAACGCTATCCCGCCTATTACGCAAAGATCATCCGGGCCGCCGCGGAGACCAGGGCAAAACATGGTCATTCCAACGCCATCGCCCAGGCTTATAACCACAGCATTTTGCCGCTGGCCTCGTTCAACGACCGCCTGACGCAGGTACTCTGGGGTCTGGCGGACTTCGAACGCCGCTTCGGTTTCAAGGCCGAAGCTATGTGGCTGCCCGAGACCGCGGCCGATGAAAACACTTTGCGCCTGCTTATAGACCAGGGGCTGCGCTACGTCATCCTATCCCCCTATCAGGCCGAAAAGATCCGCCCCATGAATTCGGAAACATGGACGGATGTCTCCACCGGACATTTTGAAACCGGGCGGCCCTACGCCTGGATAGACCGTACCCCCGCAGGAGAACCGCTGGAAAACCGCGCCATCACGCTTTTCTTCTACAACGGGCCGCTCTCAAAAGCCGTGGCGTTCGAGGGGGCGCTCAAAAATTCCGAGAGCTTCGCCGCGCTCCTTGCCGCAAATTTCGAAGACTCCGCCCAGAATGATCAACTGCTGGGTTTAGCCATAGACGGAGAGACGTTCGGACATCATCACAAATTCGCGGATATGACGCTGGCTCACGCGTTCCGCCATGAGATAAAAAAACACGGCATAGAAACCATCAATTTCTCCACCTATCTCGACGCCCATCCCGCCATACACGAAGCTGAAATAAAAAAGGGTCCGGACGGAGACGGGACCTCCTGGAGCTGCGCGCACGGCGTGCGCCGCTGGAAAGGCGGCTGCGACTGCGGCGGAGAAGGCGGCGGACAAACCGACTGGCGGATGCCGTTCAGAGCCTCGCTGAACTGGCTGCGGGATGCGGCGACCGAAATATACACAGCGCAAGCCCAGGGACTGCTGAAAGATATCTGGCGGGCCAGGAACGAGTATATCGGACTTTTTTCCGTCCCTACGCGCCGCAACGCCGAGGTTTTCCTGGAGGAACACTCTTCCAGGCCGCTTTCCCCTCTTGAAAAAACCAGGGCGCTTAAACTCCTGGAACTGCAGAAAGAAATAAATTTCATGTTCACAAGCTGCGGCTGGTTTTTCTCCGACATCTCACGGATCGAACCCGTCCAAAACCTGAAATACGCGGCCCGGGCGGCGGTAATTCTCCGCGAGCTGGGCTTTAAAAATATCGAACCAGGTTTTGCGGCCATTCTGGAACAGGCGCCATCCAATTATCCGGACTTAGGAAATGGGCGGAAGATATACGAGACCCAGGCGCGAGCTCCGCTGCCGACATGGGAAACGGTGGCGGCGTTCCGGCTGGCGGCCAAATTTCTTTTCGGCCTGCCCGGCTATTCCGGACCGCCGCCGGAACAAAAAGGCGCGGCGGTGCCTCTCCCCGGCCCCGGACACACCCTTTTTACGCTCCTAAGCGGAGAGACTGCGGTTTCAGGAGACCTTGAAACCGTCACGGGGAAGCTGGTGGAAGAAAACCCGCTGACGCTGGACAACAGGGTAGTATCCTTCCTCTACGCCAGACAGGATTCCGAATTGCCGACCGTCTGGTTCGCCGCGCCTGAAAAGCTGGAAGAATTCAGGCGTATCGCAAAAACCCGGAATATGAACGCCTTTCACGCCGAAACGGCGGCGTTTAAAGCGGACGCCGTCTCCTTTGATGATTTTTCGCAGGAGAACAAATCGGCCGTGATCAAAGGTTTTGTGCGCTCGATCCGCCATAAGAACCGCGGCCTGCTCTCAAAGATAGTACACGACTATCTCTATGTGTTCGAAAAAAATCCGAAAATAGCGCTCTCCGGATTCGTCGGGGTAAAGCATGAAGTGGAAACATATGCCGCGGAAGTCTTTGAAATACTTTTTGACGAATTTTCCCTTTCCCGGAACCCGGACCTGCTGGATAAAATCTATACCCAAGCCGAAACTTTGAAGCGCCACCGGCTGGAGATCCGCTTTCCCGCTCCGCCGCTAAAAGCCGCCGATTGCGCGCTGACCGCGCTCTCCGAAGCGACGGCGTCCCCCTCTCCGGAGAACCTGGCGCGCCTGGTAAAACTCCTGAAAACCGCACGTTATCTAAGCCTCCATGACGCATTTTTCCACCTGCAGAACGGCTTAAGCGAACTATTCGCCAAAGTCATAGCCGCCCCCGCGCAATGGACGCCTTACGCCGCTTTGATAAAGGAACTATACGAAAATTCCGAAATCATAATAGAACATTTCCCCCAAAAGCTTGATAAACTTTCCCGGACTCACGGCGCAATAATAAATAATTGAACGAAAAAGGGACAGCGGCCGTTTATTTGAAATAAACGGCCGCTGTCCCTGATTATTATTCTATCCGGTTATTCCCGTTCACTGCCTCGCGGCGGCGGCGGCGCGCTCCTGAGCGCCGGTAGAAAACACCCGGTAGTCGACATGGCTGAAGATATTATCGCGCCATTCTATATCGGCCAGATATCTTTCCTCTATGCGGTTGCCCATGATCTGCTCATAAAGCCCGATGAACCGGTTGGTGTGCTCTATGAACCGTTTGGTGGAATAGGTCTTGGCGGTGCCGACGGTCATGAGAAAAGCCCAGTCGGAAGACATCCCCAGAACCACTTCCCTGGCGCACTGGTTAAGCGCCCGTTTAAGGATGCCATCGGCGTTCGGAAAGCGGTTGGACATATCCACCATCCGCTCCACCGCCTTATGCAAGTGCCGGTACATCCAGTCGTTGGAGGCGTTGAGCCACACTTCGTTATATCCCTTGTCGCCCCATGAGGACATCGAGGGCTGTATCATCTGGTTGTCGGGATGGCGCTCCAGGTATTCGCTGGGCGTGATCATTTTGACGGTCTTCTGGTCGTAATGCAGTTTCTTGAAGAGAAATTCAAGGAAATCCGGGCCCTCGTACCACCAGTGGCCGTAAAGCTCCGCGTCGTACATAGACACCACTATAGGCTTCCTGCCAAGGAAACCGTTCAGGTGCTCTATCTGGCGCTCGCGATTGAACATGAAGTTCCCCGCGTGGCTGGCGGCCATCTCGCGCGCCTCCCCGGGATTGTAAGGGGCTTTTTCGTTAAGCCCCACTTTCCCGGTTATCTTGTAATACTTCATGCCTATATTGCGCCGGACTCCGTCCTGGTGCAGATAAGGCTTCACATAATCATATTCGAGGTCGTAACCGAGATCGCGGTAAAATTCGCGGTACCGGCGGTCTCCCGGATACCCCATCTCCGCGCTCCACACCTGATGGGCGGATTCCATATCGCGGCTGAAAGCGGCCACACCTGAAGGGCAATAGACCGGGGCGTACACCCCGTAGCGTGGACGAGGGCTGCCGTAGATTATGCCGTGGGTCTCAAGAAAAAAGTACCTGATACCGTTGGCTTTCAAATAGATCTCATCGCCGGGATTATAGGCGCACTCGGCCAGCCAGATGCCTCTTGGGCCGCGGCCGAAACGGAGCTTATAATCGTCGGCGGCGATCTTTATCTGGGCGTAAACCGCTTCTTTTCTGATCTCAAGCGGCAGGAAGCCGTGGGTGGCGCCGCAGGTAATGATCTCAAGCTTGCCCATATCCTGGAACTTCTTAAAACCGTCCAGAATATTGCCGTGGTAATAATCTTCGTAGAGCTCGCGGATGCGCCTGAATTTACGCTCGTACATCTTAGCAACTTCATAAAACTGCGTGTTACGGTTGCGGACGACTTCCTTTTCCGCGAGTTCCAGACGCTGGTTGTAATACCTGCGGAAGCGCTCGCGCAAAAGATCGTCGGTCATCATGTTGCATAACGGCGGGGTCAGGGACATGGTGACGCGAAAATCCGTGTTTTCGCCTGTCAGCCGCTCATAGATATCCAGAAGCGGGAGATATGTTTCACACATCGCCTCAAAATACCAGTCTTCCTCCAGGAAATCATCGTATTCCGGATGCCGGATGAAAGGCAGATGAGCGTGCAGGACTAAAGCAAAATAACCTTTTTCTTTATTTTCCATCATTCTTAGTAGTTCTTATCACCTTGATCTCGATTTGACGGGAATCGGTCTCGTCCTTGGATAACGCTTTGATAGGCAGATCCATGTTGCCGTCCGGCAGCGCGAAGCGCATGGAGAAAGTGCCGTCCGGGTTTAAGGCGACTTTGCGACCGGCCACGGTAACAAGGGCGTCCGGTTCCGTGGCTCCGTAAAGGATAAGTTCGCAGTCCGCCACCAGCCAGAACTTCTTTTCAGGCGCCGGCCCGGCGGGAGCGTGCGAGGAAATCGAACTGACGCCCCATGACGCGGCCCTGGAGAATACGGAACGCAGCATTTCCCAGCGCTGGGCGAGAGACTTGGCGACTTCGCCGGAGCCTTTGCCGATGTATTCCACGCCGGAGATCTGCAGGAGTTTGTCGAAATCGGAGGAGACGGACATCCATTTCTCGTCCGTGACTTCGGAAACCCGGCCCGTGGGCAGATTGACGGTATTGGTCTTTACGATGCCTATAAAGCGGCCGTCGGGCAGCACCAGGCCGACTTCGCAGCAATAAGCCCGTCCGCCGACCGGAACATTGATGTACCAGTTCCTGGCGTCTATCATTATAGGGATATCGAAATATTTACTACTGTCCGCGGAAGTAACGTCATAAACGCGCACGACATGACGGGCCTTCTCAAAAATATCGTGACCGTGTTCTTTAGCGAGATTGGCCTTGGAATTGTCGGTTATTTCCCAGTAGATGAACATCCAGTTGGGGTCGCGCGGCAACAAAGCCGCTTCGGTATTGCCGTAGGATTCCGGCAGGGATTTGTAGTCGGAATCGGGCTGTTGGTTCTTATTATTCAGCTGCCCTGATGACGTCATTGTTTTCTCCTTAATTTTATTACGGCGCAGAGGGCCGGTATTCTTAATAGAACCCGGCATCCACAGGAGTTAAGTCCGCCGGCTGTCTACCGCAGTGAAACGCTGCGATAAGGACGCGGAAATCTCGGTTGGCACAAACTGATAAAAAACGTAAGGAGACTGACCAATATCACCATAACCCCTGAACACAATTACTATATCAAATAATCCGCTGAAAAAGCAATAAAAAAATAAAAAAATCCTGGAAATTCAAGCGTAATTTGGCTATTAAGCCATCTTTCCCCGATTTACCATATGCGGAAGCAGCCGGGCAATCGACCCCGCGTCCCGGATCCCGTAAGCGGAAGCGATATTAACCCCGGACAGCCCCTCCTCCGCCGGCCCATAAAAAACTTGCCCCCCTTTTTTAAGGATAAGCGCCTTGCCGGCGTACGCGGACAGGAGCGCCAGATCGTGCGAAACCACAGCCACTCCCATACCTCCGGTCGAAGCCAGGCGCGCAAGCAGCTCAAAAATCTGTATTTTATAATTTATGTCCAGATGTGAGGTGGGTTCGTCCAGCAGAAGCAACTTGGGGTCCTGAGCCAAAGCCTGGGCTATGAAAGTAAGCTGCCGCTCGCCGCTTGAAAGGGAATTAACACTCCGGTCCTTAAGGTCCGGGATACCGACCTTCCTCAGTATCTCAAGGACGCGGATGGTGTCGGCTTCGGAATAATTACGCCACCAGGCCACGTATGGGCTGCGGCCCATAAGAACTATTTCAAAAACTGAAAAGTCGTAAGGCACATAAAGTTCGCTGGGCACGTAAGCGATGAGACGCGCCAGCTCCGCTTTTGGGTATGCGCGCACATTACGGCCCAGAAGCCCGGCTGAGCCCTCTGAAGGGGCCAAAAAGCCGCTGATGAGCCGCAGGAGGGTGGATTTACCGGACCCGTTGGGGCCGATGATCGCGAGGAAATCCTTTTCCAGAAGTTCAAAATTCACTCCGGCCACCGCCGGAGTCCCATTATATGAAAACTTAATATTTTCCGCTTTTATCAGCGAAGTCATTTTAAGTCCTGATTCCCATGCTTGCGCCTCATCCTTCTCCCGCCGTACGGCGCAGCAGCCAGATAAAAAATGGCGCTCCAAACACCGCCGTAATAACGCCCACTGGTATCTCAACCGGCGCCGCGGCGGTGCGCGCGACGGCATCGGCCAGGATCAGGAACAGAGCCCCGCCCAAAGCCGAAGAGACCAACAGCCGCCTGTGTGAAGCGCCGAAGACAAGCCGCAGAATGTGCGGCACTATAAGGCCGACAAAACCGACGGTGCCGGCCAGCGCCACCGCAGCCGCGGTAGCCAGAGAAGCCAGCGCGAAGAACGCCAGACGTATCATATCCGGGTCCGCGCCCAGGTATGAGGCCTTTTCTTCGCCCAGCGAAAAGATATCAAGATACCGCCACAGCATGGCTCCGGCGCCAACCGCGCCGGCCACGATACCGCCTGAAACAGCCAACAGCGAATTATCCGCCGGGAAAAAACCTCCCAGCAGAAAATAGACCAATGAAAGAGAATGTTCCCGGTAAAGCGTCATAAAAAGCATTATAAGGGCGGTCAGGAAAGTGCTTACAGCCACGCCCGCGAGGACCAGATGGGCTACCGAAGGATGGTTCTTTATTTTTGCCAGAGAATAAGTAAGGAAAGTGGCCAGAAAAGCTCCCGTGAATACCACCACATAAAACAACGGTTCGGCGCGGCCTATACCTAAGGCCGAACACAGCACCGCGCCCGCCATTGCGCCCGCGGAAGTTCCCAGGATATAAGGGTCGCTGAGCGGATTTTTGAGCAGCCCCTGGAAAACGGACCCGGAAAAGCCAAGACCGGCGCCAACCACGGCCGCCGCCAGGATCCGCGGCAGCCGCAGCCCCCAGATTATATCCGGACCCGCGTTTTTTACGGCGCCAAAGAAAAGGGCGGCTGCGGCGGCCGCCAGAACCGCCGGAACGAGCCAGACCATTTTTCTGTTATTATTCATCCGCATCCCGGGCCAGCCATGCTTTAAGTCTTTTTATTTCCGCCGCCAGCCGGGGTCCGGGCCTTAAAAACGCATCCCGGGCCATGCCTGTAAACACTCTTCCGCTCTTTACGGCTTTAAGGCCGGATGCCAGAGGTCTGCGGCTGAAATCAGCCGCCGAACCGGAAAGCAGGATAACGGCATCCGGATCTTTCTTGACCACCGCTTCCCAGGATACCTGAAAATACCCCTTATCCTCTCCGGCAAAGATGTTCTTCCCGCCGGCTTTCCCGATAGCGTCCGAAAGAAACGAGAGCTTGCCGGCGGTCCAGCCACCCTCATCCAATTCCAGATAAACCGAGGGCCTGGGTGACAGGAAGGGCGCTCCATTCAGGCCGGTTTTCATTTTTTGAATAAGCGCGACGGCCTCCTTTTTCCTGCCCAGTTCTCCGGCGATAATATTTATAGTGCTAAAAATATCATCCAACCCATGCTCTTCCGGCAGTTCAATAACTTTCATTCCCGCATTGCGCAGCTCCTGCGCGACAGAGGATCCTTTCCAGGCGCCCGCGAAGATCATATCCGGCTTCAAAGAGTAGATCTTCTCGATATTGGGACGCAGATAGTCTCCGACTTTTTCTTTCCTCCTTGCGCCCGGAGGCCAATCACAGAAGCTTGACACTCCTATAAGATCCGGGCCGGCGCCAAGCTCAAAGATTATCTCCGTGTAGGACGGCATAAGCGAAACCACCCCGAGCGCGGCCTGAACAGGCATAATGGGCGGCAGCGCAAAAGCGAACGAACACGCAACCACGCGGACGCAAGCGGATAAAAAATAAATACCTGAACGTTTCATTTTATTATTTCTCATAAACCCCGGCAGCCAACGCCATAGCGGACCGGAAAGCAAAAAGCCCGGCCCCGAAGGGATAGGCTTTAAAACTAATTTTCCCCCTCGGAATACCACAGTCTTATGACCGGGTTTGCAGTAGACCGGGCTTAGCCTTACGGCATCACCGTTGCGGGGCAGCCGGAGATTTAAACTCCGTTCCTCTGCGTAACAAACTATATTATGCCATATACCACGGACCTCCGGCCATTTTAAAGTTCCGGCATGCCGCAAAACATAAAGTCCGCTATCTTTCCAAGATCTTTGGCAAAGTTGGTTTTTAAAATTTTATCCGGACTTCCCAGAGCTTTTTCCAGGGCGGAGTCATACCGTACGCGGCCGGCAAGTAACCGCGGCTCCCCTTCCCGGGGATCAAGCCGCAGACGGACTCCGCCGCTACGGTTCCCCGCGCGTCTGCCGGCCAAAGGCCTTTTACACACCGCCCGCGCGGTAGTTGACCGGTCTCCCGCGCCCCGCTCCATATTGGCGATGACTCCCAGGACCGGGACCTTCAGACTTTTGTAAAGTTCCAGCGAGCGTTCAAGAACGGAATGAGCGATAACAGAAGGCGTGGTGACGGCCAGAATTTCAGCCCGGGGCAGAAGCCTGATAACATCCAGCGCGGCGTCGTTGATGCCTGGCGGCATGTCTATGATAAGAAAATCCAGTTCCCCCCACTGGGTTATGGCCAGCATCTCGATGATAGCGTGCGAAACATTGGCGCCCCTGAGCGGTACCGCCTTGTTATTCGAGAAAAAAGCCACGGACATAAATTTAACCCCCGCAACAATGGGCGGTTCAAGCCCCATTTCCTCTTTAGGAAACGCGCCGCCGGCGCCCAAAACAACATGCGCCGAAGCTCCCGCAAGATCCAGGTCCAGTAGACCGGTTTTAAAACCTTTTTTCGCCAACAGGAGGGCGAGGGCGGATGCGGTAACGCTCTTCCCAATACCGCCTTTCCAGCCGGTAACCGCGATCATCCTTTTAATTTTTGAAAGCCGTACGCCTATAACCGAGGGCCTGGGATCCAGATTAGCCATCAGGCTTCACCTTTAATGAATTTTATAGACACGCCGCGCCCGGCCGTGATGTCAAAATCGGGACTCTTACACCTTGGACATTTGAGAAAGGTGTGAGCCATCTCCGGGATAAAGTGAATATTTTCAGCTTCTTCTTCGGTTTTCTTCAGGACCTTAAGGGTGAATTCTTTGGAGCAGGCCTTGCATTTAAAAGCCGCGGGCTCGGCCAGGAGCCTGAATTTACAGCCGGACAGCCCCTTAAAAGAACTTTTCACCAGTTCCGCCAGGGCGAAAGCGAAAATCTCTTTATCTATGGATTGTAGTTCCCCCAGAAATACCGCGACCTCGGAAACCGAACGCAGTTTCCCCCGCGCGGCGTGTTCAACCGCTGTTTTAATTACCGATTCGGCTAAAGCCCATTCGTGCATAATCTAAACCTGACTTTTCAACCCGGAAGCCCGGCGGCTATCCGCTTTTTATGCCTGCCCGGGAAGCTTAAAGCCGCTCAATTTACTCATCTTTTCGGCGGCAGCTTTCTGAGACTGCTTGACGGCGCGATTAATGGTCTCGGCAAGGGAAGCCTCAAGCTTCGCCTTATCGGCGGAGGGCAGCTCCACTTTTATGAATACGCTCTTGATCTCCTGCGAACCGGAAATGCCCACCCGCACATAATTATCCTCGCTTTCAAGCGTGACGGCATCAAGCTCTTTTTTGATCTCGTCCATCTGCCGTTTCATTTCCCACAGTTCTTTCATTTTGTCCAGCATATTTTTTCCTTATTTAGTATTTTCCCTGCTGCCGCTTCAGAACCAGCTCGCCGGTACGAAGGCGGGAATGTTTATAACCATATATAAAATAGATGATAAGTCCGATAACAAGCCACACGAAGAACCGGAGCCAGGTTATTTTATCAAGGCCGAGCATCAGAAAAAGGCAGAACAATATCCCCAGCACCGGCGTTGCGAAACCGCCTGGAGCCCGGAAAGGCCTGGGCCGGTCCGGATCCTTCACCCTTAAAACAATAACCCCCATACAGACAAGCACGAAAGCGAAAAGTGTGCCGATATTGCAGAGATTGGCCATCTCGTCTATATTACAGAAGGCCGCGAGAACCGCCACAACGATCCCGGTCCAGATGGTGGTCACATGCGGCGTTTTAAATCTCTCATGGATCCTGGCGAAATAAGGCGGCAGGAGCCCGTCTCGGCTCATGGAAAAGAAGATCCTCGGCTGCCCCATCTGAAAAACCAGCAGTACCGCGGTATGCGCAACTACGGAACCAAGGGCCACCACCACAATGATCCATCTTGCGGCATGATTGTAATCGAGTGCCGCTATCAGAGGCTCGGCGATCTTGTTCTTCAGTTCCATAAAAGGCATCATGCCGGTTAGCGCCACTGTGACAAGTATGTACACAAGAGTACAGATGATAAGGGAACCTATGATGCCTATGGGCATATCCCGCTTGGGATTCTTTGTTTCCTCAGCGACGGTGGAAACCGCGTCAAACCCGATATAGGCGAAGAAAATGGTGGCCGCCCCCACCTGGATGCCCTTCCAGCCGCCCGGTGCGAACGGCGTCCAGTTGTCTATATTGAAGTAATAAAATCCCACGCCCACAAAAAGAGCCAGCACGGCAAGTTTGATAATGACGAGGAAATCGTTAAACCTGGTGCTTTTACGTACTCCTACCACAAGCAGCGCCGTAAGCGACAGCACGATAAGCACCGCGGGGAAATTGAATATCACCGGGATATTACCGATATGCGGCACCGCGGCCAGATCGAATCCCTTCTGAATAAAGGTCCTGTAATCCAACCGCAGCCAAAGCGGAATGTTTATACCGAACGCGCTGTTCAAAAAATCGTTAAAATAACCGGACCAGCTGATGGCGACGGCCACATTGCCTATGGCGTATTCTATGATAAGGTCCCAGCCTATTATCCAGGCCACAAGTTCTCCCATAGTGGCGTAGGCGTAGGTGTAAGCGCTGCCCGAGATAGGCACCATAGCGGACAATTCGGCGTAGCATAACGCGGTAAAACCGCAGGCGATCGCCGTAAGGATAAAAGAAATGATCAGAGCCGGTCCGGCAGGATATCCGCTGGACGCGCCCACCGCCGCCTCACCGACCATGGCAAAAATGCCGGCGCCTATAATGGCGCCTATGCCTATCATGGTCACATCGAAAGAGCCGAGGACTTTTGAAAGCTTATGGCCCTTTTCCCCGGATTCGGCCATTATCTCGTCAACGGATTTAACCTGAAAAATAGACATCGTGTCTCCTGTGCGCGGTATCGCGTACGACTATACGGCGTTTCAGTCTATACTATTAAAATATTCTATAAGACGCAAAGCGGATTCCTTTACCTCAGGGGTTAACCCTTCTTCAAATTCCATGGAAGCGGGTTCCACCCCCAGAGCCACAAGTTCCGCGCCGGTATCCTCCCGTACTACCGAGAAAGTGACGCTCAGAGGAAAACTATGGGTAGAGATCACGGTTTGCCGGCTTATCAGATCGAGCGGGATGATCTTAAGTTCACCCGGCCGGCCGCCGAAACGCGCGGCGTCGAGAATTATAATCTTATCGGGTTTAAAATCTATGGCGGTCTGGGCGATATTTTCAGGCGTGGTATAGGCGTTGATTACCCGGCGTTCCGGAACTTTAAAAATGACCTGTTCACCGACAAAAGGGCCTAAGCCGTCGTCGGCCCTTAAAGGGTTGCCTATAGTGATCAGTAGCGTCCTGCCCCTGGGGGCGATAGCCGTCTTAATTTCGTCAGTCAGGAAACTACTCATATTTAAATCTGTAACCGGACTAATGGGCTTTGGGTATTAGAGCCGCGGGTGGAGCGAAGCGACACGATTCAACTGTATCTACAAGATGCCCCGTAGGGGCGGCGGCGGGTTTTCTGCGCGCTCTATTTGAGGGTTTAAAACCGGAGTCTGGAGCAGTATCCCTACGGGACGGCGAGCATGTTTGAGGGCAAAAGCTTTGTCTTTTGCCCGAGTTGCGCAGCCGGCGGAAGACTCCGGTTTTCTTCCCTATAAACCCGGTCCCGGAGCGCGCAGAAAATCCGGCGTCGCCCCGACTTTGCTAACCTGCGGCTCAATACCTAAAGCCAACCAGCCCAACGCTTCATCGACTCTTAGCCGACAAACTTGACATTAAGATAATGCGCCGAGCACGAGATGCAGGGATCATAGGCGCGCACAAGCATCTCAAGCGCCAGGGTTATCTCTTCCCTGGACTTGGCGGCGATGATCTCAGGCAGAAGTTTCATGAAGTCGTGTTCGATATTGTTGATGTTCTGGTTGGTCGGGATAATGCAGTTTGCCTGCTTAATGAGGCCCTTGGCGTCCGTCTCGTAATTATGAAACAGGATCCCGCGCGGCACTTCCACCGCACCCACCCCGTTTCCGGCCCGCACCGGGATCGTGCCTTTTTCATTCACCCCCACCACCACGGCCTGGCTGTAGTCAACGCCATTCTTTCTAAGATCCCTGAGAATATCCAGCGCGTGATAATAGCAATGGACCACCTCTATCAGCTGCGCCACGGTGTTGAGGTAAGGGTTGTGGCAGACGGGCTTAAAGCCGAGCGACTCCGCGGCTTTTTTAGCCTGGGGGTGGAGCTTGGCGTAGTTCAGATTAAAACGCGCCAGCGCGCCCACGAAATAGGACTCGCGGGACAGTTTTGTGAACTTGGCGGAAGAACGGGGATCCACAAACTCGTTGGTGGCTTTCTTGTAATCTTTTTTCTTGAAACGTTTTCCGTCCGTGGAGCCGATATCTCCGGACAACAACGGATACTCTGCGTCTTCGGACACCAGGGCCACGTACTCAGTCTCCCGGTGGAAATCGGGGAATTTCAGGGTCGCGGCCAGCTTGAGCGTCTCGGCCATATCTTCCCCCATCGACTCAAGGATCTTTATCTGAGCGTCGAGATCTCCGGGAGACGGAAGTTTGGTGAACCCGCCGGCAATGGCGCTGATGGGGTGCACATGGCGCCCCACCAGAATATCGCAAACGTCATTAGCCGCTTTCTTCATGCGCAGGGCACGCCGGACCACGGAGTTATGGGTTTTAATTAGAGGCACGAACGAAGGCACCCCCAGGATGTCGGGGGCGGCCAGGAGATAGATATGCAGAAGATGGCTGTCGAGAAACTCGTAGTCCAAAAGGAGCTTGCGCAGCTTCAGGGTCTGCGCGCTGGGCGCGAAACCCAGCGCGTCTTCGGCGGCTTCGATGGAAGCGAGCGTATGGCCGCAGGAACAAATACCGCAGATACGCGAAGTGATGTGCTGCGCTTCGAAAACAGAGCGGTCGCGGAGCATGCCCTCGAAAAGCCTGGGGGATTCCACCACGTGCATCTCGCACTTTTCTATTTTCCCGTCCTTCACGTTGACCACTATGTCCCCGTGCCCTTCTACGCGGGTAATGTACTCTACTTTTATATTAAGATCTTTATTTTTTACCATTGGTGTCGCCTTCCTTGCATTTGTTGTACATCTCGAACTTGTTTTGTATAAGATCGGAGCTCAAGTTATATTTGCCGATAACGTCATTAGCGGCGTTTTTGGCCGGGTTTTTAACTTCTCCTCGGCAGCCATAGCAGATATTGCCGTTATTAACGCACCAGGAATTGCAGCCGGCTTTGGTCCAGGGGCCCAGACATGCGACGCCTTTATCGTACATGCAGACGTTCTCGTTCAGCTTGCATTCCGAGCAGACCGGGTTGTCGGGCACGGTATAAGGAAGGCCGCGCAGCGCGCATTTAAGAACTTCCACCAACTCCGGCGGATAAATGGGGCAACCGTTTACAAAGTAATCCACCTTCACCACCTGGTGAATGGGCCTGGTTTTGGCGCTGTCGAAAAACTTAAAGTCCTTGCCGTAAACATACTGGCGGATCTCGTCCAGCTGGAACGAATTTTTCATGCCGTTAACCCCGCCGGTAGCGGCGCAGGCGCCATAGGCGATGAGGACCTTTGAGCGGGCGCGTATCTTCTTGATACGCTCTTCGGCGTGGTGATCGGTGATGGAGCCCTCGATGATCGCCACATCATAATCCTTATCCCATTTCTCGCTCATAACTTCGCGGAATTCCACTACGTCAATTGCGCCCAGGATGTCCAGAAGCGGTTCGCCCAGGTTGGCCACCTGCAACTGGCAGCCTTCGCAGCAGGCGAAATCGAAGAAAGCGACTTTAGGTTTGGTTGCGGTTATCGGCGCGTTGTTCATTTTTAATCCCCTTAAAACAATCTGATGAGTATAGTTCCTGTTAACTGCACAGCCTTAATACGGCACAGCCTTAATACGGCACAGCCGCAGGTTAGAGTTTCTTTGCATCCTTCACCTCGTCGTAGGTGAAGGTGGGGCCATCCTTGCAGCAATAGTAATTCTTCGGATGGTCTATCTGGCAATGGCCGCACTTGCCCATACCACATTTCATGTGCCGTTCAAGCGAAACGACGATCTGGCGTTCCGGCACATTTTTCTTCAGAAGTTCGGCGATAACGAATTTATACATGATGGGCGGCCCCACTACAACGGCGAAAGTCCTTTCGGGCTGGATGGTAACTCCGGGTATCAGGGTGGTGATAAGCCCCACGTTGCCGTGCCAATCCGGAGCGCCGCGGTCCACGGTACAAAGGAAATTAACGTCCAGCCGTTTCTGCCAGGTGCTTATTTCCGACCCAAAAAGCATGTCGTGGGGCGTACGGCAGCCCAACAGGATGTCTACTTTGCCGAAATCCTTACGGTTATCCATCACGTAATGGATAAGGGAGCGGAGAGGCGCTATGCCCAGGCCTCCGGCCACAAACAGCAGGTCGTTGCCTACCATAACCCGCACCGGGAACGGCTTGCCGAACGGCCCGCGTATACCGACATAATCGCCGGCATCCAGCGCGTGCATCGCCTTTGTCAGCCGGCCGGCCGCCCGGACGGTTAATTCAAAGGAGCCGCGCTTGGTAGGACTTGAGCAGACGGAAATAGGGGCTTCGCCTATGCCGTAAAGTTCCACCTGCACAAACTGTCCCGGCTCGTGGTCCAATTCTCCGTCGTCAAGCTTTATATCGAACCACTTCTCGGCGTCCGTCATCTGTTTGGCCGCGATGATCCTGCCTTTTCTTAATTTCCAGTTTGAATTCTTTATTTCCTCAATCATACGGTTTCCTTTGCCAGAGTCTTTAAGGTGTCCTTGAGGCTGATATCAGCCATGCAGGTCCTGGTGCAGCGGCCGCAGCCGGTGCAGAAGAAGCGGTAAAACCTATCCAATGGGAACTTGAACTTTCTTGAATAACGGTGGCGCTGGCGGTCGGCGCGCTCTTCCCTGAAGTTCTCCCCGCCGGCGACGGCGGCGAAAGTCTCGAACTGGCAGGAATCCCAGGTGCGGTCGCGGTGCCCTGTCTTCATATCCAGGTTGATGGTATCGGCCATATCAAAGCAGTAGCAGGTGGGGCAGACATTGGTGCAGTTGCCACAGGCCACGCACCGGTGCCCCACATCTTCCCAAACCTTGCTTTTGGCGCCCTTGTCGAACATCTCGGGGAGCTTGCGAGGATCCACTCCTATCTCGTTCCGGAAAGCTCCGCGCTTGTGCTCGCGTATCTTTTCCAGGGCGGTCATATCGGCTGACGCGGCCTTGGCAAGCCCCATCTCCTCCACGATCTCTTCGGCCTTGTGAGTATTAACATGGACAATAAACCTGTCGCCGAGATCGGTGAAGAACAGATCATAGCCGCCGCTGGGCATATGGGAATTTACAAGGGCGCAGCTTGCGTGGTCGTCGCAGTAATCACCGCATTCCATGCCGATAAGGAAAATCTTCTCCTTTCTGCGCAGATAATTATAATCCCTTGGCCTCTCCGAAAAAACCATATTCAGGCACTGTATCCCGGCCAGATCGCACGTATGGACGCCGAACACCGCCAGTTCGGGGGCGTCCAACACGGCTTTGTCCACTGGCTGGGGGCCGGAAATGTCAAAATCCAGCATCTTCTCTCGCGGGGGCATGAAATATTTTTTAGGCGGAAGTATCGTGGGAATATATTTCAGCGCGATCTCGGAAGCCCCTGAAACCTCCTGGAAAGCGAAATTGCCCGCGTCTTTGGCTACGGGAGCGACAACTTTCATGCTATTAGAAAGCTTTTTTATAAAACCGTCAAGTTCGTCTTTTTTTAATATATGATAATTCACCTTTCAAACCTCCAGATACCTGCGTAGATGCCGCGCTGTTCACTGAATCGCCTGGCTCAACCCAGGCGCCAGACACATCAGACGGCCACAAGCAGAGAGTGGACCGGACGTATATATTATATTTAAGTTCCTTAACCTTTATGTAAAAATATGAGCGCCGCAGTTTTTACAGCGAAAACATATATAAGATTAGCTAATAATCCAGCAGCCTATATCCACCTCCCGCCCTTTACGAAACGCCGCCCCCTCCGGCAGAGAACTTCCGCCCGAGGATAAGAATAATTAATACCGTCCGTTATATCAATTGAAGCCTAACCTTATTAACTGGTAAAATGCGCATATGGATGAATTAGTTTTCATGCGCCACGGCCTGGCGTTTTCCGTCCAGGAATCCGGAGCGCGGAGCGACGCCGGCAGGAAACTGTCGCCTGAAGGCAGGACCCAGATAGAGACTTCCTCAAAACGTCTCATAGAACTCGGTTTTTCCCCCTGTATCATAATTTCCAGCCCTTTTTTGAGAGCTGTGGAAACAGCCGATATTGCATCAACACTCTTTCCCGGCGCCAAACGCGTCAAAGAACCGGCTTTGGTCTCCGCATACCAGCCGGCGGATATTTTAAAGACGCTCACGTCGGACGCAGCCGGGACCCCCTCCGTATTGGTCATCGGCCATCAGCCTACTTTGAGCATACTGTGCGGCCTGCTGTTAAGGACGGCGGGGCCCTACTTCGGCACCGGCAGTTTCGCCTATCTGAAACTTTCCGGAGGCCCTGGCTCCGATAGGGTGGAATTGGCGGATTTTTTTTCGCCGGAGCCTTTTTGAAAACGAATTTTTTAAAACCCGATATTGCCCGCCCAAGAACCTTGTCTCTTCCGATCCTGCTAATATCGGCCTGCCTTTTAGCGGCCTGCCCGCTTGCCGCCAAAGAACGAAAGGTGCGAATCTCACTCTACACCGTCACCAGACCGGCGGCCATGACGCTCACGCCCGCTCAGGGGAATGTTTTCATCAACGACAGAATTCTTAAAACGCCGGTACTGATAGAGGCAAAAGCCTCGCGCGTCGGCATAAAAGGTTTCGGGGCGCCATTAAAATCAATACGAGTAGACATACTTGGCAAGGGGGTTTGGCTTGAGGGAGACGCAAGTCATAAACGCCTTTATCGGGGAACACTTGATATCACGGCTGAAAAAGGACGGCTTAAGATCCTTAACACCATTCCCCTCGAAGAATATATCGCCAGCGTCGTCTCAGCCGAAGCGGGCGACCTTTCCCAGACCGAGGCGTTTAAAGCGCAGGCGGTGGCCGCGCGAACCTACACGCTGAAGCACATAAACAATCACGTAAAAACCGGATACAATATGTGCGATTCCACCCATTGCCAGCTCTTTACCGGTTTCGCCGCGGTCAAACCCATCGCTCAGGCCGCCGTGGATTTTACACGCGATGAAGTCGTTACCTATCACGGAAATCTGGCCGCCGCCTTTTATCATTCCATCTGCGGAGGCAGAACGGAAGCCATGATCTACGTGTGGCCGTTCGAACACAAGCCCTATTTAGTCTCCGTAATGGACGGCCCGGCAAACAAGCCGTATTGTTCCATAGCGCCGGGCTTTAACTGGAAAACCCGCATCTCCCTGAAGGCGCTGACCGGCATTGCGCGTTCTCAGAATTGGATATTGCCTGGAGAAGAAATAAGAAGAATGACGATACTGGACCGCGGTGTCTCCAAACGCGCGGTAACGATTGAATTCGCCACGGGGAGCAGGCGTGTAAAAATTTCAGCCACCAATTTTTATCACGGCGTAGGACGCCGGGCGGGCTGGAACGCCGTACGCAGCACTCTATTCCAGGTTTACTCCGGCAAAGATGATATAATAATGGAAGGGAAAGGCAACGGCCACGGCGTAGGCATGTGCCAGTGGGGCGCGGAAGGCATGGCGCGGCTGGGTTTCAAATACCGCGATATTCTTCTGCATTATTATCCCGGCACGGAAGTGTCGCTGAGTGAATAATAAGCCAAGCGGGAGGTAGCGGTCTAAACAGTGGCTATCTTATACCCTGTCTTCTATTCACCGACAATATCTTTATCTTATGACGGAACTGCACGCGGCAATATTGGGAATACTCCAGGGCGTGGGGGAATTCCTGCCTATTTCAAGTTCGGCCCACCTTGCGCTGGCGCCTTATATTTTCGGCTGGGAATACCAGGGCCTGGCCTATGATGTCATGCTGCACTTGGGCACCCTTCTGGCCATCGCCGTCTATTTCGCAAAAGACTGGCTGGCCATAGTTAAAGCCGGATTAACGTGTCCGAAAGAAAGTGAAGGGCGCCTGCTATGGCTCCTGGCCGCCGGAAGCGTGCCGGCCGCCGTGCTGGGGCTGCTCCTGAACCACCAGGCCGAACATGCCTTCAGGGATCCCCGCTGGATAGCCGCCAATCTCCTGTTTTTTTCCGGGCTCATCTATTGGGCCGACAACAACCCTTCGCAGAAAAAACTGATCGGCGACATCAGCCTTAAAGATATCCTAGTTATAGGTCTGGCCCAGTCCGTCGCGCTGATGCCGGGCGCTTCGCGCGCGGGAATGACCATTATGGCGGCACTCTTCCTTGGCTACGCCCGTTACGACGCGGCCAGACTGTCATTTCTGCTGGCGACCCCCGTTATCTTCGGCGCGGGACTGCTTGAAGCGCGCAAGATAGCGCCGGCGGACCTGACCCCCGCTTTCGCGACGGGACTAATCGCCGCTTTCATAGCGGGGATGCTCTCGATAAAATTTATGCTCTCCTATCTGAAAAATAGGAATCTGAAACCATTCATCGTGTACCGCGTCATGTTAGGAACGTTTATATTCTGGAAGGTCTGGTCCGACCTGTAATACCGCTTTTTATTACGCGAATTTTGAAGCATGGTGTACTTCTCAATATGGAAAATCAGCCGAAAACCGTAAAATTTCTAAAATTCGACAGGATCCAGGTCTTCAATTTCTTTTTTTTCGGCATACTACTATTCCTCCTTTACCAGCTTTTAAAGATACTTTCCCCCTTCCTCGGCGCCATACTTATCGCGGGTACTTTGGCTATGATATTCTACCCCGTACACCTGTGGATAAAATCCCGCGTCACCTCCAATAATAATCTGGCTCCGGCGGTCTCGACCGTTTCGGTACTATTGACCGTAGTGATGCCGTTGCTGGTTTTCGGCTGGCTGCTCTTTAAAGAATCCAAGGAGATCTATCCGAAAACCAACCAGTGGTTGTCCAACTTTTCCCAAGCCGGCCTTCACCTTCAGGTTCCCGAAGGGTTCCGCTCGATCTGGGACCTGGACGCCCGGGATATCATTTTAGGCAATGTCAAAAATCTCCAGGAAAGCATAATGAAGTCGGGCGGAACCATCCTCAAGAATATTTTCTTCTTTTTCGCCAGTTTCCTGGTGATCATAGCCACGCTATTTGTTTTTTTCCGGGACGGTGAACGCCTCCTGCACTGGCTTATAGACATTATCCCTATGGACGCCGAGCACAAGTACCGTATCGCCAACCAGCTTTACATCACCGCTATAGCCGTGGTCCGGGGTTTTCTGCTGACCGCAGCCGTGCAGGGGATAATGGGCTCTATAGGCTATGCTCTCGCGGGCGTCCCGGCGCCTATCCTTTTTGGAGTACTCACTTCTTTCGCCGCGCTGATCCCCTTCGTAGGGACCAGCGTTATCTGGCTGCCGCTCGGGATCGCTTTTATTTTCATAAAAGGCCTCCCTACTGGCCTTTTCATACTTTTATGGGGCGCGCTGGTGGTGGGACTGTTGGACAATATCTTAAGGCCCATCTTTATCGGACAGAAAGCCAAACTCCCTATATTCCTGCTGTTCCTGGGGATTTTCGGAGGCCTGCGTGTTTACGGGCCTATCGGCATACTTATGGGCCCGCTCCTGATCTCCTGCCTCATCGTCTTCCTTCAAATATATAAAGAAACAAAGAACCTGGAACAAAAAACAGGATAGGCTATTTCGCGTCTGATCGGGAGCAGAGTTTCCTGATAGGGCAGGAAGGGCAATTCCCCCTGCGGGATAGATCCAGTGCCAGTATCTTTTCACCTGTGTCGCGCAGCAGGGCCAGAACAGATTCTTCCCGGGAGGGATTATGCGGCGCGGAAACCTTCTCGCCTTTGACTAGAAGCAGCCAGGAGACGGTTTTCACCTCCATATTGAAAGCTTTTTTAAGACCGATGGCGTACATGGCAAGCTGGAGGTCTTTCTCCAGATTTTCCAGCGTTTTCGGTTCAAAACCCATTTTGTAATCTATGATCTCATAACCGCCGCCGGGAGCGCGGTCCACACGGTCTATAGTACCGCGCACGCGCCACCGTTCAAACTCGAACTCGAATTCTTTTTCCGTAAAGACTATTTCCGTACGTTCCGAGGACTGTTCAGCTTTCCGGTAATTCTCCAGTATCCTGCGTCCGAATCCATAGAACTCCAGGGTCTGCTGAGGCGTGTCGAAACCATGGTGGTGCCAACCCTCATCGTAATATCGCATAAGGTCTTCCAGTCCGCCGCCGGCGGAATGATACCGGTCCAGCGCGCGGTGCACTGAAATGCCAAGTGCGGAAAACGGCGTATGAGGCGTATAGTTGTGCTCTATGTATATGTATTTGTAAAGGCTGGGACAATCAAGATAGGCTTTTACTTTGGAATAGTTAAGTTCAAAGGGATCGGAGATCATAGAAGTCAGCAGATACCGACGCGGGCGTTGCGGAGTTCTTTACGCTTAAATTTCGCCATGCCTCTACGTTTATATCTCCCCGCACTATTTTTTGGCGGCACGCATAAATTCCACCAAGGTGTCTCCATATTTCTCTTGCCTGGTTTTCTCCAGGCCGGACGGGATATCTATCTTCTCGTTTTTGTGGTGCTGGGCTATTATAAGGCAGCCCGGGCCCATGATGCCTCCCTCCACTATCAACGCCAGCGTCTTAGCGGTATAGGACAACGGCAGATTCTCAGAATCACGGTAGGGCGGACTCAAAAAAATGACGTCATACCCCTCATAATCAGCGTAATGTTCAAGCCATTTAAGCCCGCTCAACACATCAGCCTTAAGAATTTTGCATTGTTCCTTAAAGCCGAGATTTTCCACGTTTTTCTCTATCACCTTTATGCAGAGGCCGGCTTTTTCAATGAACACCACCGAACCGGCGCCCCTTGAGAGGGCTTCCAGGCCCACAGTCCCGACGCCGGCGTAAAGATCAAGGAACGTTGCGCCCGTAACATAAGGACGCAGGATATCGAAAACCGACTGTCTTATGCGCGCAGAAATGGGTTTTACATTTTTCTCCTTGGAGACGGAGAGTATGCGGCGTCCTCTAACCGAACCGGCGATTATTCTCATAGTTTAAACTTTTACGCAACAAATCAGTAATTCCTAAAAATATATAATGTATTATAGAATATATGCGGGGATCATTACCCTGATTCCAATATTCGCGCAGGCGCCGTATCAGAGCCGCCAGACAGCAGACGTAGGGGAAACCGCTTTGCGGGATCCGCCTATTACCGCATCACCAGGAAAGGGCGCGGCCCCGCAAAGAGAAAAACTATGCCACAACCGGATATCATTGTAATCGACGACGACCCCATGGTGGGAGAGCTCTCCCGCGATCTCCTTACCGACGAAGGATACAATGTTCTACTTGTGCAGGAATCCCTTAAGGCCCTCTCCGCCATCAGAGCAAACATGCCCCGGCTGATAATCACGGACATCATGATGCCCGGCATAAGCGGAATGGACATATGCAAAGAGGTCAAAACCGATCCCGCGCTAAAACACATAAAGATCATAGTGGTTTCCGGCAAATCCCAACAGGTGGAAAAGCAGCGCGCTTTCCAGTTCGGCGCGGATTTTTATCTTCAGAAACCCTATAACGTAGAAACTTTCTCCAGAACGGTAAAGGGCATAATGGACGGTTTCGGCGGCCCTCAGGCCCCGGTGCCAGACTCACCCGCTATCCTCCAGGAGGAACCCGCGCCCGCCCGGACCAACGATCTCGCTCCCGGACAACTCCGGCTGACGATGTGGGGCGCCAGAGGTTTCCCCGCTGTTATCCCCAACACCAGTTCACGCCACGGACGCCAGACGGCTTGCGTCTCTCTGGAAACTTCCTCCTCGCTTTTCATTTTCGACGCCGGCACAGGCATCATCCCCCTCGGGAACGAGATTATCACCGGAAAAAACTATTATAAGGAAATATGGATCTTCCTCACCCATTTCCACATGGGTAATATAATCGGCCTGGGAAGTTTCAAGCCGATATTCGACCCTAATTTCTCCATACACATAATCGGCGCTAACGATCCGGAAAAAAGCCTTAAAGAGGTTGCCCAGGCGGCTTTCTACAGTTCTTTCGCCATGGCAAAACACCCCCCAAAGGCCAAGATCGACATCTACGAGGTGCTGGAAGACAATTACGAGCTGATGCCCGGAGTAAAGCTTTCCGGCATGTATGCAAATCACCCTACCAGCACGATGGTTTACTCCCTGGAGACCCTGGGTAAAAAGATAGTATACTCCCCGGACAGCGAGATCTGGGGCGATGCCACGGCTTTTCAGGATTATGACGAGAAACTGGCCGCCTTTACAAAAAACGCGGATATCTTCATCCACGACTGTATGTTCTCAGATGAAGATTATGAAACCCGCAAACACGAGGGACATTCCGGGCTCACCATTGTAACCGATTTCGCCGCTGAGCGGGCCTTGGCGAGGGATCTCATTTTAACCCACCTAAATCCCGAATACACTGATGAGAAGCTGGACAAAATGCTTCTGGACGCGCAGACGCGCATAGAAACAAAGGGCTATGCAATGAACTGCCACCTGGCCTCGGAGTCGAAGAACTTTCTGCTCCAGGGACACCCGTAAGAAAAGCGGTTGGCGGCTTGGACAGGAAAAGGCAAAAGAAAAGCCCGGAACGATCCGGGCTTTTCTTTTATACGGCGGGAACAATGTCCTCCCCCCTATCTGCCGACCACCAACAACTATCTATTTTCCATCAACTATGCCCCTGCGTGGTATTCAACGCCCTTTCAGGAATGGCGCCGAAACGCTCTTCATATCTTTTAATATTTTCAAGGAGCGCCATCATAAAGCGCTTGGTATGAACGGGGCTTGAGATCACGCGTGAGCGCAGCTTAGCCTTAGGCTGGTTGGGCTGCAGAAATAGAAAGTCAAAAATAAATTCCGTCTCGCTGTGGGTAACACCCGCCAGGTTGGCATACATTCCCTGGGCCGTAGCGTCGTCCATTTCCACCTGCAACTGCATGGGCTTATTGGTTTCCGGTTTGGTTTCCGCCATAAATTTTACTCCTTGACATGTCGCGCGTTGGATGTTATCGCCTCACTAAGAAAAGTATAATATATTTATATAACACCTTTAAAGCTTAATACCGGAGACGCCATGAAACACTTGAGGTTATTGATTGTGACGCTATTATCAGGCTTTGCCATCCCCCCGGAGGGTATGGCGGCGGACTTAAAATGCGAAGACCTCAAACCCGGCATAAAAAGCCTGAAAGTTATGAATATGCAGCCGCTGCGCCGGGGCAAGGTCTGGCTCGAAGGCGAACCCGTGACCGTCTTTCAAACCTTCTGTGATCTTCACGGTCTTAAAAGCGAGGAAGCCGAGTATCACCAGAAGAATCTTATTCTAAAGACCCGCTTCGCTTACAAACCCAGGGAAGAAGCTAAAGCCGTGTGCGAAACCAGGAAATCGGAAGAGAAACTCACCAGCACTTTCAGCGAGGAGGCAAGGTCGTCCCTGGACGATTTCTGCCGAAAATACCGGAAAAAAGATTTTGACGCGGTGCTTGTTTTCGACGCCTCTCAGACATCCGCCTCCGCGAAGCCCATACGCCAGGTCTTCCGGCTTTACAATTCCAAAGGCTTTCCATCGGAAGAGTACGAATTCGATCCCTCGGCCAACCTGGAGACCCGCACCGCATACAAGTACGATCCCAAAAATAATCTGACGGAGAAAACGGATTATGATTCCGGGGACAATCAATTAAACCGGGAGACGTATTCTTCCGACAAAATAACCGCTTCGCGAACGGTCTCTTTTTTCAACGAAAACAACCAGCTCTCAAAAAAGAAAACATATGAATACCGGGAAGACGGCACGCTGCGGCGGGAACTTGACATAACCTACGATAGCGCAGAACAGGCGCTGGGAAAAATCGAGATCGCCTGCGGCGCCAATGGCGCCAGAGAAACGGAACTGGTCTTCCAGGGAGACCTTGAAAAACCCGTTTACGAATTCCGCTATTCGCATAAATTCGACAAGAACGGCAACTGGATAGAAGAACGGAAGACAAAATTAACCCTTTACGAGGACAAACGTTTTGAAGATCCGAAAGTGTCGCCGCAAATAGTCAAACGGGAAATAGTTTATTACTAGTGTAGTGTCTCGCAAATCCCTTTACTTTTGACTGGCCGGGGTTGGAGCGAAACAAGGAGCGAAGAGCGTGGCATAGCAACGCTATGTAAGCGATTCGCGACGCAGTTGCAGCCCAAAAGCGGCCAGCCCCCTGGGGGAGGCTCATCTTTGACCGGCTACTTCGTTGCTCCTCGCTCACAGGCCTACGGGCATGCTCGCTCGTCGCGCCTCGTATCCGGCTCAAACCTGAGCCTTCAAAAGCCAAGAGATTTGCGAGA
>Ga0208977_1000030_pt1 | contig 167372 bp, 159 predicted proteins | sample RifOxyA2_FD_184030 | JGI IMG/M metagenome (GOLD analysis project Ga0208977, IMG submission 184030) | Groundwater microbial communities from Rifle, Colorado - Rifle Oxygen_injection A2 (SPAdes) | ecosystem: Environmental > Aquatic > Deep subsurface > Groundwater | place: Rifle, Colorado, United... | reverse complement strand
CGTCAGGCGTCAATGGCCCCGGCAGCGGTACGGGGGGGAAAAATAGATTTGATCCTGACCTCGCCCCTGGAAAGATGCCGCCAGACGGCACGGATCATCGCCAAGGCCTTAAGGATAAAAGAGATCCTTCCCGAAGCCGGACTGATCGAAAGGGATTTCGGCGTTTTGACCGGCAAACCAAAAAAAGACATATATAAATACGCCCGCCGAACCGTACAAATCGGCGATATTACCTATTTCCTGAATGCGCCGGGCTGCGAAACTTTTCCCCGGACGTACCGACGAGCCGTAAGATTTTTAAAATCCATGCGCAAAAAATACCAAGGACGGAATATTCTGTTGGTGACGCACGGCGATATCGGAAAAATGATCATCGGCGCCGCCCGCGGACTCGGCTGGAAAAAATCGCTCTACCTTCCCAATTTGAAAAATGCAGCCATTTTAAAAATAAGCATCGAACAATAACATGCAAACCCCGATCCGCAAACCCGGACAATACGCCGGAATAAAACCTGATCCGCACATGACACCGGATAAATTCCGAGGGCTTTCGGTTGAGCTTGAAAAACTCAAAGCGAAACGGCCGTACGCGGCCGCCGAGGTAAAACGCCTGGCCGCGGACGGCGATTTTTCCGAAAACCACGCCTACAGCATGGCCAAAGGCAGGCTTCGCGGCCTTAACCGGCGCATTGACGAGATCGAAGACCATCTTAAGCGAGCGGTCATCATAGAAGTTCCTAAAAACCCGGACAAGGCGGTTTTGGGATCACTCGTTACGGTCAGCGTGAACGGCCGGGAGAAAAGCTACCGGATATTGGGCTCTTCCGAAACCAACCCATCAGGCGGGATAATTTCGCACAATTCCCCGCTGGGACTCGCTCTTCTGGGCCGGCGCGTCGGCGATACGGCCAGAGTATGGCTGAAAGATAAAGCGGTCGAGTATAAAATAATCAAAATAGGATAGTGCTTGCCAAAAACTATTGACAATTCAGGATAATCTTATTAAGATAATATCTTAGCTATTTGATTTTCGCACTTTTTACTATTAATCAATCGGATTGAAAGGATCGGAAAATGAAAATCGGGATTTTGAAAGAAATCAAGAAAAACGAAAACAGGGTCTCCATGACCCCCGCCGGCGTCGAAATCATGGCCAAAAACGGCCACAAGGTCTATGTGGAAAAGGATGCCGGCGCGAAGAGCGGCTTCGATAACGATTCTTATGTCAAGGCCGGCGCCGCGATCATCGACACCCCGAAAGAGATCTTCGCTTTGAGCGATATGGTCATGCACGTCAAGGAGCCTCAGCCTTCGGAATACGGACTCATACGCCCCGGGCAGATCGTCTTTACCTATCTGCATCTGGCCGCGGAAAAAGACCTTACTCTGGCCCTCGTAAAAAGCGGATCCGTCAATATCGCCTATGAAACCATCCAAAAAACCGACGGCTCGCTGCCGCTTCTGGAGCCCATGAGCGAGGTTGCGGGCCGGATGGCGATCCAGGAAGCCGCCAAGTACCTGGAAATGGCGCAGGGAGGAAGCGGCGTCCTTTTGGGCGGAGTACCGGGCGTCGAACCGGGCACGGTCGTGGTGATCGGTGGCGGTACCGTCGGAATAAACGCGGCCAAAATGGCCTGCGGTCTGGGCGCCCAGGTCTATATCCTGGACCTTAATCCCGCCCGACTCCGCTATTTAAACGACGTGATGCCGCCAAACTGCTTTACGGTCTTTTCCACCCCCGAAAGCATCCGCCGGCTGGTCATGAGGGCCGATGCCGTTATCGGAGCCGTCCTTATCCCCGGCGCTAAAGCCCCGAAGCTCGTAACTCGCGACATGCTTAAAACCATGAAAAAAGGTTCGGTCCTCGTTGATGTGGCGATCGATCAGGGGGGCTGCTTCGAAACCTCTCATGCGACCACGCACGCCGATCCGGTTTACGAAGTTGACGGCATTATCCATTATTGCGTGGCTAACATGCCCGGAGCGGTAGCCAGGACCTCGACTTTGGCTTTGACCAACGCCACCCTGCCTTACGCGGTTAAAATCGCGAACAAGGGCTGGAAAAAGGCCATGGCCGAAAACCGGGAGATCGCCTTGGGCGCCAACGTAATCGAAGGCCATATTACCTTCGCGGGCGTGGCAGAGGCCTTTAATCTGCCTTGCGAACGGATCGAAAATATCATCTGACCGAAAAATCCATCAAAACCATAATCACCGCTCGCGGTGATTTTTTATTCATGATTTGCTAAAACCCATTGACCGGCCGGATGGAATCGTGGTAATATTTTACCGGCAGTTTCTTTTAAAATTCATCAATCTAAACGGCAAAGGAAGAAAGACAATGGGCCAAAAACTACGACGGACGATTTTCCATCCAAAGCATATTGCTCTTAAGGCCAATATGGTCGAATTCGGCGGCTGGGACATGCCGCTTAATTACGCCAAAGGAATCATAGCCGAACACATAGGCACGCGTACGGCGGCGGGACTGTTTGACGTTTCGCACATGGGACGCTTCATCGTCCGGGGACCGGAAGCCCTTCCTTTCCTGCAATACGCTCTGACGAACGACGCGTCCCGCCTTGACCCGGAAAAAACCGGAGCGCAGTACACGCTCATCCCGAATCAAAAGGGCGGCGCTGTCGACGACGCTTTTCTGTACCGCTTCAAAAATGACGAATACCTCTTGGTGGTCAACGCGTCCAACCGCCGGAAAGACCTTAGAACCCTCCGTGCGACCTTAAAAAGATTCCCGGGCGCGGAATTGATCGATCGCACCTCCGATCTGGCGATGCTGGCGCTGCAAGGCCCGCGATCGGCCGACATTCTCTCCGGGATCATTACCGGGAAATTGCCGGGACCGGCGCGCAATCTGGTAAGTACGGCGCGCTTGAACGGCACGGAGATCATGGTGGCTTCCACGGGCTATACCGGAGAACCGGTATGCTTTGAACTCTTCGTTGAAAATGAACACGCCTGGGAACTCTGGGACAAACTCGTATCCGGAGGAGCCATGCCGATCGGATTGGGCGCCCGGGATACGCTCCGCCTCGAAGCCGGACTGCCTTTATACGGCCATGAGTTCGGCCTTGATCCGGAGAACCGGGAGATCCCTATTCTGGCCTGTCCGGCCGCGAAACCGGCTGTCGTTTTTACCGGCAGAGGAAACTTCCGCGGAGAAACGGCCCTGAAAAAACAGGCTCTGTCCCTTGAAAGAATCCGCCGGAACGAACCCGGGGACGCATCTGATCTTCCCCGCCTCATCAGAGCGATAGCAATTACCGGCCGCGGCATAGCCAGACCGGGGTGCCGGATCTTCAAAGACGACAGGTGCGTCGGCTACGTTACGAGCGGCTCCATGATCCCCTATCCGGTTTTTGCCGGCGAAAATCCCCTGCCGACCGGCGAACACCGCCTGCGTCCGATCTGCCTCGCTTATATCGAAAGCCGCATCGCCGTCGGCACCGAGCTTTTGATCGATATCAGGGGGAAATCGACCGAAGGATCGGTCGTATCGCGCCATCTGCGCTCCGATACCGCGCCGTATTCGCAGCCGGTCATTTTCACAAAAAAATAATAAATCTTCAACATTCACCTTTTCAGGTGAATTTTTTTTAAACATGACCAGCTAAGACGGTTTACAAAACTACTTGACAATAATAAACTTATATTGGAGAATAATATCGTACACGATGGCTCTTTAAAATAAGATTTTCGCCAAAACGGAAAGAGGCAAAAAGATGAAGAAAATACTCATAACCGGAGCGGCCGGACAGATCGGCTCGGAATTAGTATCATTCTTGGTAGAGATATACGGACGGTATAATATCGTCGCTACCGATATCAAAAAATATCCCGGCTACCTCTCCCTGGACTGCCTTGACCGCGATGCCGTCAGATATCTGGTGGCGGAGCGCGATATCGGCGTTATTTATCATCTGGCGGCTATCCTGTCGGCTAAGGCGGAAAACGATCCGGAAACGGCTATAAATGTAAATAATAACGGGCTTTACAATATCCTGGAAGCCGCCCGAAGAGCGCGCTGCCGGGTATTCGTGCCTAGCTCCATAGCGGTTTTCAGCCCCGGCCTGCCCGTAATACCGGCGCCTCAGGAATCATCAACCCGTCCCGATACAATTTACGGAATGACTAAGGCATGGGGAGAAATGCTCTGCGATTATTATGCCGCCAGACACGACCTTGATATCCGTGGCATCCGTTATCCCGGACTCATTTCCAGCGAAACGGAGCCCGGAGGCGGCACAACCGATTACGCCGTGGATATTTTTTACCAGGCGGTTAAAACCGGGCATTATACCTGTTTTCTTAAAAAAAACACGAAACTGCCGATGATGTATATGCCGGACGCTATCCAGGCAACCGTTCAGCTGATGAGCGCGCCGAAAAAAAAATTGCGTTTCAAGAATGCTTATAACCTGGCCGCTTTCAGCTTTACTCCGGCCGAATTGGCCCGAGCCATAAAAAAGCATATTCCGGAATTCCGAATCACCTATAAGCCGGACAGCCGGCAAAAGATCGCCGACAGCTGGCCGGCCGCGATTGACGATGCTCCCGCCCGCCAGGACTGGAACTGGAATCCGCGATACGATTTCGCGACCATGGTCGCCGATATGGTGTCGATCGTAAAAAATAAACCGGAAAACGGAGGAAATTAAATGTCCCTTACGAAACTGAACCGTGCGTTAGCGGAAGAGATCCGTAATCTAGAATCCCAAGGCCGCAAAAAGCCGCCGGAACGAGTGATTGTGGCCGTCAAAAAACCAGCTTTAGACAGGGGTCCCCGTTTTTATCTTTACGGCGCCGGAAAAAAGGGATTCATCTGCATGAATTCCAATTCCTACTTAGGACTAGGATTATGCAATGAACTGATACGCGGCGAAGAAACCGCTGGCCGGAAGTTCGGCGTCGGACCCGGCGCGGTCCGGTTTATAAGCGGCACGTTTAGACCCCATGTCGACCTCGAGAACCGGTTGGCCGATTTTCACGATCGGGACGCAGCGATAATCATGGGATCCGCTTACAGCGCCAGTCTGGGAGTTCTGTCCCAGCTTATCACTGAAAGTACCCTGATCATAAGCGATGAGCTCAACCACAACTGTATAATAAACGCCATGCGCCTGGCCCGTCCGATCGGCAAGATGATATACCCGCACAACAATACCGCGGACCTTGAAAAAAAACTCAATGAGGCTATAGAACAACCGAGGGTCAAGCGCGTGATCATAGTTACGGACGGCATATTCAGCATGCGCGGCGACTGCGCCCCTCTGGCGAAAATAAAATTCTTAAGCGAGGAATACGGGACGTGCTTTCCGGAAGGCGTTATCACCGTCATGGATGATTCCCACGGCGTCGGCGCTTTCGGGAAAACCGGCCGCGGAACGGAAGAACATACCGGCGCCCGAGCCGATATTCTTATCGGCACGCTCGGCAAAGCTTTCGGCGTTAACGGCGGATACGCGGCCGCTTCCGAAGAGGTTATCGAATACCTGCGCAATACGGCGCCTATGTATATTTTTTCTAATCCCATAAGTCCGGGGGAAGCGGCGGCCGCTTTGGCCGCGATCGACCTGGTCGATAGCCATTTAGGCCGTGAACTTCTAACTGGATTGCGGGAAAAAACGCGGCTCTTCCGCGAAGGCCTTAAAGACGCGGGGTTCGAAACTTTCGAAGGCGATCACCCGGTCGTTCCGCTCCTTACGCGGAATACGGATCTGGCTCACAGCATAAGCAAGCATCTTTTCGAACACGGAGTTCTGGCCTCGCCAATCGTTTATCCGGTCGTACCCAGGGGAGAGGAAGAGATCCGCTTCCAGGTCTCGGCGGCCCATACCGAAAAAGATCTCCGGATGGTGCTTAAGGCCTTACGGTCATTTAAAGGTCAATAAAAAAAAATAACCGGCGCTGTTTCCAAGCGGCGGTTTTTTATATCTCGCGGAGGCCTTCAAACGTTATTCCCGGCCTGCAATTTTTCTATTTCCTTCTTGAGCTCGATCATCTTTAACTCGCGATTAACGGCGACTTTCTGGAATCTTTCCAATTCTCCGATCTTTTCCCGAAGCTCCCGGTTTAAAAGTTCCGTATTTTTTTGCGATGCCGCTAATTGGGAGATGTCGTTTAAAACCACGATCCGCCCGATCACTTTTTCTTTCGCGGTCAAAAAAGAGGTAGAGAACAGAACCGGTATCGGCTCCGGACGGCTGCATTTTAGGCTGATTTGCCGGTTTTTTATGTTTCCGCCCCCCGCCTCGGCCGGATCGGGAATAAAATATTTTTTGTCTATAAAATCATATATATTTTTTCCGACTACTTCCCCCAGGGAACAATCACACAATTTCAGGGCGGAGTCGTTGAGGTTTACTATATTGTCTTTGCCGTCAAGCAGAATAAGCGCTTCGGCCATGATAGATATAACCTTATCGGAATAAGCGGAAAAAGAAACGGTTAAAAGTTTAAACCTGGTTACCGCGTAAAAAATCCCAAAAGCCCAAATGAGGGAAGTGATGTTGGCGACCTGGGGAATGCTTATTTTAAAAAGGGGAAAAATAACATTTGTGACTGTTCCGATCAGATAAACAATCACGGTCGGAATTAAGATCCAAAGTATCTGTGTCCGGCGGCCGAAATCGGATGTGCGCCGATACGCCTGAATCAGCAAAACGACGGAGATCGTAATAAATACTGCGTACTGGAAAAAATAAAAATAGACGTAAAAAGATTTCATCCAGACAAAATCCCAGCCATAGAGCCGTTTTACCGGGGTCATCATGTTATTGACCCAGGTCTGGTAGGTGAAAACGGCCGGAAATACGATCAGAAAAAAATAAAAAAGAGGATTTTTCAATGTCCGGCTTTTCTTATTGACAAAAACAAGCGTGAACAATAAAATACAGCTGGTAACGGTATAGGGAGTAAAGGTAAAAATCTTCATGACCAAATCGGCCGCCGGTTCCGAGGTTTGCGGATGATGAAAAACGGAAAAACCAATGCTCCACGAGGCCAGGCAAAAGGTAAAAAGCGCGCACGCCCAATTTAAGGATGACCGGGGCGATTTATATACCACATAAACGGTCAAAAACAGATAAACGACAAAAGTCAAAAAATGAAGATAAGATAATATATAAATACTCATATGTTTAATTAAATTATAGCAGATAACAACATTTTTATGAATAAGTCTGATATTTTCACAAAGCAGTTTGGCTGAAATGTTTTAAAGAATAAAACACAGCGCTTTGGGCGCTGCGTTTTATTTGTGGGCCGGGTTGGATTCGAAGGGGCGGAAGCCCCACAACATCATAGTACGCGTATTATTTATCTTAAAATAATCAAAATATTTAAAAAAATAAAAACAACAAACATATTGGTCAAATTGGTTCGTAATCTCCGCCCACAAATAAAATATAGCGCTTTCGGCGCTATATTTTATTTGTGGGTGGAGTTGGGATCGAACCAACGAAGGCGTAAGCCAACAGATTTACAGTCTGTCCCGTTTGACCGCTTCGGTATCCACCCATATATTATTTAAACTATTAATTAATTTTTAAATATCTCTCCGTGTTTGTGCTCCGCTGACGGTGGCAGTCTGTCCCGTTTGACCGCTTGCCCCGCCCGCTGGCGGTGGCTTCGGTATCCACCCGTTTCTTATAAAAAAATGCCTTTTAAAAGACAATAATAACATATCATAAACTCTAAAATTTGACAAGAGCTTGACTTTATTCCCTGTTTATGCTAAAAATAAAAATTATTCATATATTTGCTCTTAAAAAAGAAAGGGGAATTTTTCATGGAAATGACCGTAGCCTTTGTTCCCGGCCGCTGGAACCCTCCGCACGAGGGGCACATCAGATTGTTTTTATGGCTATTATCAAAATTCGACCGCCTCATCATCGGCATCGGCAGCTGCTATGAAGTCGGCACATCGCGCCATCCGCTCTTGGCTTTCATGCGCGAAAAAATGATCCACTATTCACTGGAGGCCGCCGGAGTCGATATGTACCGGGTGAATTTCGCGCATTTACAGGATTTCAAGAGTTGGGATGAATGGTGGCAGCATATCATATCAGTCCCGGGCATGAAAAACACCACGCATTTCGTTACCGGAAATGAAAAAGAGATCATCAATGAGCTTAAAAAACGGGATTACCCGACGCGTTTCCTGCTTTTGAATCCCGAAAAAGAAATGCCCCTGAAGGCCAGATTTCCTTATCACGCGACCCAACTAAGGGAAGCGATAGATCGAAACGACTATGAACTATTCATGGAAATCGCCAGCGTCGGCACCCGCAATCTGATGGGCCTCTGCGGCGGTTTTGAAGGCATTCGCGCCGCTCTTCACGATAATGGAACACGGATAATTCCCGGACGCCAGACGGTCGATCTGATCGTAACCTGCCGGGCCGGACATGGCGACGCAAGAATGGTTCTTTGCGGATACAGGAGTCAGCAGAAAAAGGATTTCCCCGGAATTCTTGGTCTTCCCGGCGGCGGGATCAACTCGCACGAAAATCCAATGGATGCCGCGGTCCGGGAATTCGCGGAAGAAACCGGACTCTGCGTAAAAATCGTCAATCGGTCGCTTGAACCGGCTCACGTTCTAGTAAGTGGCATCATGTCCGAAATAAGGTTCGTAAAGCTTTACAGCACCACGGACAAGAAATTAGGCGGAAATCAGGGGGGGTCAAGCCAGGTGTTCCACGTCAAGCTTGACGTTAAAGCGGAAATTTTCGACGGACTGATCCGTTCCGATTCCGACCTTTGCGATGTTCGGTTCCGGCCGGTCGAAGAAGTCTTTCTTCGCGGCCTCGCTTACCAGCAATCGGACATGCTCAAATCAGCTTTAAACTTATAAAAATCAACCGGGTTTTCCCAAGGAATCCCGGTTTTTTATTATTTAAGGAAAAACGCTTTGTTCTTGTTTGACCCCGGCTGTTGACCTTTATCGGTTTATTTTGTTAAAATTAATTAAAGTTTTGTTCTTAAAAACCGAAAAAATTAGGTCAGAAGGAGAAAAAATGGATATTGATTTATTGCGCGACGCTATCGAGGCTTCCTGGGGAAAGGATACCTGTTATCCTCCTCTCAGGGACAAGTGGGAGCATAAACACCCTTCTTTCGGCCAATGCGCCGTTACCGCCTTGGTGGTACAGGACTATCGCGGCGGAAAAATAGCTTATTGCATCCACGCCCATCATTACTGGAACAAAATCGGCCCTGAAAAAACCGACCTGACCATCGCCCAATTCGGTCCGGAAACAGAAATCTGCGAAGATGGCACTAGGAGCCGGAAAACACTATTGGATAACGCAAATACGGATAGCCGCTATCGGTTACTTAAAGCCAAAGTCGAAAAATTCCTAAAAATCCACGCCAGACAAGGAGGCCCTGTGTCCTACAAAGAAAACCCCAAAACCAAAGCGAGCGGCATCATCGCGGCCATCCCGCAAACCGGCACCTGTCCGAACCGCTGCAAGGACTGCTTTTTCCAGAGCGGACGCTCTTATCTCGAACCCCTCTCCGATAATCTCCCCAATATGCCGTCGCCCGAAGAGGCGCGCGGCCGTATCATCCGCGTGAACGACGGCAATGACTCGAACGTGCATCGCGATCTAGTCCTCTCCATGGTCGAAAAATACGGCTACCGGGATTTTTTCTTCAACACGGCCATCCCGCGCGATCTGGAGGGTTTTAAGGTAAACGGACGGATGTACCCGGTCGTACTGACGGCGAATCCGGCGGATATGACAGACAAAAATTTTTACGCGCTTGATCCGGTCCCCCGGAACCTTATGTTCGTGCGCTTCCGGACGAATTTCTGGAACCGGCATCTCATGCAGAAATGCGTTGAGCACTACTCCGAGCGCCAGATCCCCGTGATCCTTACCTTCATGGCCTACTACGAAGACGTTATCCCGGTCCAATACAAAAAAAACTACGTCTACCGGCAAAGGACCCTTAACTCCTACTGGGCCATAACCACCGCCGGCTGGCGGAAGATCATGCGGGGCGGAAAATACTTCGATCCCAACAATAAATGGGTCTATTCCTGCGGCAAGATCGAGGGCGAACTCGGCACGACCGCCTGCCACCGTTGCGGCAACTGCCTGCGCGAATATTTCGCCACCCAGGAAAAAATCCGTAATCTGTAAATCATAATCGATCCCGGCTTTAAACAGACGGGATTTTTTAATCGATCGCAACAAAGGCCCATTTGGGCTTTTCGCGGTCGTGCACCCTTGTGGTTCATAAGATCCGATACGCGCCGCGACGCCGGATATGCGCGATTATAAAAAATACAAAAAATTTAAATTCCTTTAAGATAAAAAAACCACCGATTTATCCGGTGGATTTTTATTTTTTTAAAATGCCCGCTATCTGAGCGAGTCGTGTTTCTCGAGAATATGCCCGATGCTGGCGTATTCGTCGCATTCCGGGCTCACGAAAAAATTATAGTAGGAGACCAATCGGCGCCTGATCTCGAATTCAACCCTGGCTTTAAGGGTCTTTTCGATCCCGGAGATCTCCGTCTTCGCGCCCGCGAGCTTTTCCTCTGACTCGAAGATAGATTTTTTATTGAGATCAATGCGCTTCGCTATCAGATCTCTAACCATAGTTCCGGTTTCCTCGAGATGGAGCACTTCCGGAATCAGATCGCTGTAGTCGTAAACCGGCAGAACGATCTTGCCTTCTTCCCAATAAGTTTCCTGCTGCTCCAGAGGGATCGTGAAATTCTTGGCCGGGACGTACATCCGGTCCAGATCCATGAGCACTCTCTCGGTTTTTTTGTCCTCGCCCCCGATCATGACCGAAGAGCCGGCCTTGTCTCCGCTTTTCCCTCTCGTGCCGGGAGCGCCCGTGATGCCGAAATCGTGGTAAACCCGGATATTTAAAAGTACGGACAAAGTGTTTATCGCCAGGGCGAAACCGGCGCTCGGACCGCCGCCCTGGTAATTTACAGTCACGATCTGGTGGTGGATCCTGCGGTTTTTGAGGATCTTGCCCGTTATCGCGGCGGCATCGATATGCCGGCAGCGCGGATCGGAGCTTAGGATATTCTGAAAATAATGCGTATTCAGGGTCAAGGCCTCGTCGGCCGACTGCAGGGTCATCTCCGAATGGTCTTCCTGGGTAATCGGCCCTTTGATAGCGCCGGTCACGAAAACATTTCCGCTTTCGCCGGACCTCGGCACCAGGTTGGTGTTTATCGGAACAAGCAACCCGGTATTATTCCCGTAAGCGGCTCCGCAGATCTTCCCTACCTGGGGCGTGTCCGATAATTCATCTTTCAAAAATTCGTCCAAAGCCTTAAATCCCTGTTTTAATGGGTTTTTCATGATATCAGCTTTGGCGTTGACCAGATGAGACAGTTTAAGTTCGTAATCCTTCGATTCCCCGATTTTTTGGAGGAGACGGTAAATATCTTCCTGGTGCTCGAATAGCGCCTGAATATCTTTTTTCGCCCGACCGATGACCTTGGGATCGAAATCGAGGGCTTCAAGTATCCGCATAACGCTTTTGGCGTTATACAGGATAAAATCGTTGATTTTATCCGGTTCATCGTCGAACGTCTTCCGGTAAGCCTGGATGATCTCGAATTCCAGCCTCCGCGAATCTATGAGCTTTTCGGCGAAATCGGCATAACCGGCCGGAATATTACTGATGCTTTTGGCAGTCGCGTAAATTTCCCTGTCGGTAACATCGTCCGACCTCGGCTCATTGGCAAGTTTTTTACGGATGATATTGTAGATCTCCCCTTCTTTTAGCTTCCCGTCGATATTCATGATCTCGAGACGGCCTGGCCTTACTATCGCCGGATCCATGTTTTCCAGTAAATTCGTGGTCAGGACCGTAAAAACCCCTTTAATGCTTTGTTCGCCGTCTAAGATATCGAGGAATTTATTGGTGATTTTGTCCGACGGGTCGGATGCCTGGGTGTTGCGCCTCTTGGCCAGAGCGTCGCCCTCGTTTATGACGACCAGCGAGGGTGCGAGCATCCGGGCGATATTGTAGGTATCATCCAGGGCGGAGATTATGCCTTCATAACCCTGTCCCGCTTTATAGAGGTCGTCCATCTTTACAATGAGGCAGCTGATCTGCGGATTGGCGGCGGCCACGACCTGGGTCAGGAAGGTTTTACCCGATCCGGCCGGACCGGTAAGCACGACTCCCTTGGAATCTCCGCCGTAAAAAGCGGTCGAGAGAAGTTTTTCCGCGAAGTCGAGCTTTACCCTTTCCCCCTGATAATCTTCCCAGGAAAAACCGTCTTCTGTTTTCGGGCTTCTGACGATCTTTCCGAAAAAATCTCCATGGGAATTCCGGGCTACGTTCTTGAAAGAATCCCGGACCAGGAGTTCGTCATGGAAATATGCGATCCTGAGATCGCCTTTAACCTCGATCACGGAAGCGATCAGTTTTCGCACGTAAGACGGGGTGATCGTGATCCCTTTATTGCTGAAGATAGCGGCCACTCTTTTCGTGATCTGTTTTTGCGTTTCATTATCCGGACGCACTTTGTGCTGTCTGGCCTCGAGGGCGATAAGCTTCTCCAGGCATTCAGTGTTTTTCCAGTATTCCGAAACATCTATGACCCTGCCCATCTCGTCAAAGCGGCGGAATATGTCCGGCGCGATATCGCCGGGACTGTGGGTATCCGCGATCAGAAGGCATTCCCTTTTTCCGTCGGATATTTCGTCCAGGACCACGTTCACGGCGGTCGACAGGCTGCGGTTCTGCGGATCAGCGGCGCCGTCATGCCGCTTGTCGTTTTTAACAAGGATGGCGTGCGCTTCCTCGAGGTGCCTGATCGTCGGCTTGTCCTCGGGCCGCATGGCCCGCCGGAAAAGGTTTCCAGTTTCCCCATGAAGGGCGGTGGCTACGTCGCTCGGTACTATGCTGCGGTAGCTTACTACATAAGATTCACGGGTAAAGCAATCGTCCGGACGGCCGGGGCAGCTTTCTTCCATCTCCTTGAGCTTTCGGGACGCGTATTTTCTCCAATATTTTTTCCCTAGAAGCTTCAGTAATTTAACCCGCGTCTTTTCGCGCTCGATCCGCTTATCAAGTTCGATAAGCTCCTTCGGAGGCGCGATCAGTCCGGCCAAGGGAATTTTCAGGTATGGGTATTTTTTTACGATTTCCGCTCTTTCTTCGTCCGGATCCCGTTCGATGATCAGGCGATTGTCGAAAATCGCCTGCTCGATGGCGGCTTTGACCGTATGGGTCTTGCCGGAACCGGTCGGACCGACGAACAGAAAGAAAGGCTTTAACGGAACGCCCGGAACCGAGATCTTTTCTTTTTTGAGATGGACCCAGAAGGATTTGCGCAAAAGATCGACCAGTTCTTCCGGCACGACCTCGTTGGCGGTTTCCTTCCTGATCCGGTCCAGGAGATAGGCCGTATCGGAGAAATTCAATTCTTCCCCGAAGATCTTTTCAAAGGCTTTGGCCGAATTCTTTTCTCCCGTTTCCCTGAACCTCTCTTCCTGATCCAAAAAAACAAGCGTATTTTTAAGGATATTAAGCTTCAATTCCTTCTTGTCGGTAAATTTATCGCGCCAGGCCGGGCGCTTTTTGCATCGCGCCAGATGGGCCGTGAGATAGCCTTTAAGGAATTTCATGGTGTCGAAATCCCACAAGGCCATAAGTTCGTTCAACTCATTCTCTCTCTTCGCGGAAAGGGTAATGACTAACGGCCTTTCCGTTTCCCTCATGTTTTCCGGGAGATCGGCGCCGTGAAGGTTGTATGACATCTTCGTTACCGCCCTTCCCGCCCATTAGCGGCGGTCTTGGGTTTAGGCCGCAATAATTCCCTCTCGTTATCGATCCTGATCTCCGTGCTGTTCGGATTGGGGAGGGTCATATTGGGCGCGGAGCCGTCACCGGAAAAAACGATCACGGTATTGTCCGGCCGGTTTTCTATGCTTTTCATGAGCATTATCTTATCGAAGGTTCTTAAGGCCTGCATTCTCCCCTCTTCGGTCCTAACTCCGGATTTGCCCACAAAGTCTTCGATCAGCCTGCCGTAAGCCGAGGATAATCTCTCCAAAGCGGCGCCGGCGTCATTGGCCGACTCTTTTTTCGCTTCGTTGACTATCCTGATACTTTTGGCCTCGGCGGAACTGGCGTTCATCTCGTCCGGATAGGTGGCGCTCGTCATGGTAAAAGATATCACGTCGACGCCGTATTTTTTCTCGATCGAAAGGATCGCTTCCGCGGATCCTTCCACGGCGCTTTTCACCTCGGCCAGCTTGCTGACGATATCCTCGATGCCCCGGGACTGGATAACGCCCTTAGCCAGGCCGTTTAGATCATTGGCCAGCTGTTCCAGGGCGTTCTTGCCCATTTTAATGCAGAACTGGCGCTGATCGACGACCTGGTACTGCCAAAATCCGGTGCCCAGGAATTTTATCTTGTCCGATGCCTGGATCGGGTGCGGAGCCGCGTTGTTGTCGAGATAGCTCGATTCGATGCGGAGCGATTGCTCCTTCGTGTTGAATACCCATTCGGCCGGATTTAAGGCCCACCATTTGAGATGCAATCCGACGTCCGTATCGATCATCCGGCTGCCGTTTAAAAGGGTAAGGACCTGAGCATGCTCTTCCCTGACCCGGTAAAGAGGCGTACCATTCCCGTCCCACATGACCACGCCGATGATTCCCGCGAAATGCCACCCCAAAAGCAGTATAAAAATCCTCACGACCCATCGTTTTACTGAATTTCTTGAAAATATCATCTTTAGATCCTCCTTTAAAGGCTTGCTTTTAACCAATGTATCATGAAAAATATTCAATTGTAATGAACAGAATCAATTAAATAAATTATCACGTTTGCGCGGCTTTGTCAAAATTAAAGTCAATATAAAAAATCCCGGGTCTTTAACCGTATCCACACGTTTTTGCCGATGGTTGATCCGGTTAAATAAAAGACCCCCGATCCGTTGCGGACCAGGGGGTTTTGTTCGTCTAAAATGTTCTATTTATTAACGAGGGCGATGATATCGGCGACGATGCCATCGCGGCCGCATAATTCCCGGTGCGTCTTTTCGAGGGCCTCGCTATCGCCAGCCTCATAAGCCGCAAAGACGCCGCGCACGAATTTTTCCAGCCGGTCGAACCAGTCCGGTCCTTTGGCATTTTCCAGGTCAACCTCGATGCGGTCCTCCCCCATCCTGATCACGCCGGCCTCGTGCATCGTCCGGCAGGCGATCATATTCTCCCAGACATACTGCGTCGCGGAGGGGTTTTCCAGGGAGGTCTTGTAGAAAAAGCGGCAGAAACGGGCGATCGTTTCGGCCACGATACGCAGGCGGTTTTCTCCGTTTCTCGATTCGTTTATGAGATTGCCGCTCATGGTCGCTTTCGCCTCTTCCAGAAGCTTCAAGGCGCTTCCCAGTTTCCGGTCGATCTCTTCGCTCCGGCCCGCCGGATGCGACACTTCGTGCCCGGCCGTGTGCTCGATCATGCTCATGACGCTTATCTGCGCCTTCAGTATCCTCGCCGTTTCCGCCGGCAGATATTTATCGAGCATATCCCGGTATCTCTCAACCGCGAGTTTTTCGCTGTCGAGATCGATAAATATCTTCCCGCCTCGCTTCAATACTTCCTGCCGGTTTGGCACGGCCTGGCCGGCGATACGGAAATTCATGGAATTGCCGGCCCAGACGGCGGTATAGAATATGCCGATATCGACGCGGTCGAGCTTGTGCTTAAGTAGCCCGGCGTCCGCTCCGCAAGACCCGGCCACTCCGGGCGCGGCCTCCCGTATCTCCCCGATCTCCTTCTTCCCGCGGTCAAGCCTTACGACGATATTCCATTCCGGCGAAACGCCGCACGGATGCTCGTAGCCGGCTTCCATGCCATGCACCGGGAATACCCGGGTGTCATTCGGGATATCGATCCAGGCGTAATCGACTTCCGTCCATCTCTTCTCGAGATCTTCGGTCTTCGCGCAGGTATACGCCCGCGCGAGGAAGCTTAAGTACCTTTTAAGGCTTCTGTCTCTCAGGCGGTTCCCGAGCGCGGTTATGGCGCGGGCAAGCTCCGCGATCTCGGCCGGAAAAGCCCGCGCCCAGGCCAGGCGCTCGCCCGCGGCAAAAACCGTGTAATCGTATTCGTTCATGATGCTTTTCAGTTCCGCTTTCCGGACGGTTTTTTCCTCTTCAGGAAGGATCTCCAAGGGAATGACGAGCTCTTTGTACCATCGGTACCAGAGCTTATCGGCGGCGGCCGGCACGAAAGGATCGGCGAGTAGGACGAGTTCGTCGGCGGCAATATCCTTTATCCGGGTAGCGCCCTTGGCCATGCTCCTCCGCTCCAGCGCGGCGGCTTCGGAAACGAAATTTTCCATGAACGCCAATACGACGCGCGGATCGCTTTTGTCTATCTTTCCGTAGCGGTTAATGAGATATTTATGGAGCTCTTCCGGCGGCGAATCGGGACAAAGGGTAAAGATCCCTTTCGGCAGCATCTCTAAAAGGGCTTTAAGATCGTTCCGGCCGGCAATATGCCGTCCGACTTCGCCGATAACGTTATCGGCCATTTCCGGCAGGCTCCAGTGGGGCTCGATCTCGATCCGGAAATCTTTTTCCAACAAACTCCTTACGATCGGGTTCGCCATACATCTCTCCTTGTTTGCAAGTTGTAAAAAAACGATATTAATCTTTTCTTAAAGATCATAAAAACATAGCATGATTATCATGCTATGTCAAGATTTTTGAAAATTTATGAAATCAGCTTTCCTTCCCGCGGGAGACAAAATTGTCGGATATAGAAAAAAGCCGGATATATCCGGCTTTCGTTATTCAGGGCTTAATTCAACGACTCGAAGAAGTCCCATATCTCATCGGTCGCGTTAAACGCCTGTGAAGCCTGGCCCAACCTGGACCCGGTGGGCCAGCTGTGACCGCCGTCCTCAGTCGTGCAGAGCCTGACCTTTGTCCCGTTAGCACAGCTTCCGTACTCATCGCAATAACCATATCCGTTCTCCAATATTCTTTCCGTTTCAGATGCGCATTGATTTCTGCTCGTCCATTTTTTTATCGTATCATGGACTGATACGAATTGGATTTCCGTGACACAGTCCGGCCCGCACCCCCCCTCGTACAGGATGCGGGGGTCCAGCAGAGAATGGACATGCATGACCGAAACCGGCCCTTCTGACGTGCAACCCGTCGTATTGTCAGTACCGGCGACCGGCGCGATGGCGGATATCTTTTCCGGCATCTCGCAAGCCAGACGATAAGCCATCATGGCGCCATTCGATATTCCCGTAACGTATATTTTGCCGGTATCGAACATGCCCTCGATATCATCGATGACCGACCGGATAAAACCAACGTCATCACTATCACTTTCCTGAGCATAGCCACAGCAGTTGCCTGCGTTCCAATTCGCGAATTTTCCGCTGGCCAAACGGCTGGTGCCATTGGGAAAAACAACCAAAAATTTTTCTTCGTCCGCCTTTTTCTTCCAGTTGTATGACTTAGACATCATTTCCGCATTCAGCATTGATCCATGCAAAGCAAATACTAAAGGCGCTCCCGGTTCCAGTCCTCTTGGTACATGGAGAAGATAATACCGCTGAATTCCGGAAATAACCGCTGTGCGGCGATAATCGCCCGGTCTCAGCTGTTCCGATGGACCGGCTTGCGCGGTCTGCACATAGGTCGGAGAGGATTTTTGCGCTTTAGACTTGAAAAAACTCAACCCCCATCCTGATACAGGCAGAAAAACCATCAGACTTAAAACTATGAGATAACTTTTTTTCATATTATTGTTTAATTAAAATATTATTTGATTGACTATAATACGATTTTTAAAAATTTATCCACAGTCAAAAATACAGTCAAAAATATGGATACCTATATTATACCACAAATGGCATAAAAAAAGATAAAAAAAAATGACTATTTGCGGCCAAATCCGGATATCACTCGGTCGCGATCCGTATTTTGCCGCACTTACCAGCCGCTTCGTCCGCGATCCGGATGATCTCGTCTATTTCCGGCTCGAAAGCGCCGATCCGGCCGCCGTTCTTCAGGGCGAGCGCCACCGAAAGATCATGGTTCTGCGAGGCTTCTTCCGCTTCACAGTCCAGGATCGCCCGCGTAACCTTAACCCATTCCGGATCAAGAATATAGGGACAGACCACGGCACACCGTCCCTCAAGGCACCTGGAATCGTACGGACAGCTCGACCGGATAAGGTATTCGAACGGAGTTTCGCAATCCTGGTTGCCAAAGCAGGTTTCGTCCCTTAGTTCGGCCACCGCGTAATTCTCCTTGCCCAGAAGATCGTTCGTGGCGATCAGGACCGCTTCGGCGTTAACTTCCCGGTCATAACCGCGCGTCACGGCGTTTCCATCTTTTAGATTACGGATGCTGAACCCGGGTTCAAGCCGCTCCCGGGTTCAAGCCGCTCCCGGCTCCAATCGATTTCCGGATCCCCCGTTTTAGCGATCGGCAGAATTTCCCGGAACGAATACAGGGCGTTATTGTAACCCAACAGGGCCACGGGTTTAAGCAGGGTATCGAGCCAACCGGCTAGGACGAGATCGGCCGCGTTCCGGTCGATCCAGACCGCTTCCGCTTCCGGCTCGTATTTTTTTAGGTCTTCAAAACCGTAAACGGAAAAGATTTCCGGAAATCTTTCGAGTTCATTCTCCGCGATCTCCCCGCTGCCGGGCTTTTTAAGATAAAGGATGTTTTTCTGGATATTCTCTTTGGTCTGGTCGATCGGAGGCGATATAACCTCTTCTGCCGGCTTCTCTGTCCGGACGCCGGGCGCCGGCTGCGCGCTTTGAACCCCGGAGTTTTTATAATAATAGCCGGCGAACAGGATCATGGACATTACCAGGACGGCAAAAAGCAAAGATAGTCCCAAGATTAAAAAAAACACTTTTTTCATAGATATTCAGTTATTGCGTTATTTTATTTTAAATACTAGAAGACCGCAGTTTATATCTTTATTATATAGTATTTATAGGGAATGAGTCCAATGTTTTCTTTAATAATACCAGCGGGCCACAACTTCAACTCCGAAAAAAAATAAACCCTATCTGGGTTTATTTTATTTGGAGCCGAAACCCCGCACAAAAGCTTCGCTTTTTGCGGGGCAAGTCGGGGATTTCCGCCCAAGGCGGACCAGCCTCGGGCTGGGAACCCGTTTAGTAAACTGCCGCGCATAAAAAAATCCCTGCGAGGGATTTTTTACTTGGAGCCGAAACCCCGCACAAAAGCTTCGCTTCTTGCGGGGCGGGTCGGGGATTTCCGCCCAAGGCGGACCAGCCTCGGGCTGGGAACCCGTTTAGTAAACTGCCGCGCATAAAAAAATCCCTGCGAGGGATTTTTTACTTGGAGCCGAAATCGGGGATTGAACCCGAGACCCCTTCCTTACCATGGAAGTGCTCTACCGCTGAGCTATTTCGGCGCTATTTATTGACCGCTGCCTGCCCGACCGATTCCGGAGGAATCCGGGCGGGCCTGTCCGCCTTGGGCGGAAGCTATTTTCGGCCTAAATAAAACAATTAACAATTCACTTTTAACAATCAGCGGTCATATGTCAATGTCAAAAGTTAAATGTTAATTGTATTCCTATTTTATTTTAAATTCTATAATTTGTCAATCTCCTCTTTAAAAATAGCCAATTTCTGGTTTTCCGGGTTAACGGCCGCCATCCGCTCGTAGGCTTCGAGGGCGCCGATCTTATCCTTGCCGGCGATAGAGATTTCGAGTTTTCCGTCCAGGAATCTTGGGTTATTGGGCTCGATCGCCAGAGCCTTATCGAGGTTAGCGGCCGCGTTCGCGTAATTTTCCGTTATCCGGTCGACTTCTCCCAGATCGAAATAGATCGCGGCCAGCTGCGTATTAGTATCATCGTTATTCCCCTCCGCTTCGTATTTCTTCTCTAAAAGCTTAAGGGCGTGCTCAAGGGTCTGGGAGGCTTCGCCGTAATTCTTCTGGTTATAATAAAGAAGGCCCAGGCCGCGGAAAGCCTTCACGTTCTGGCTGTCAATCGCGATGATCTCGATATATCTCTTCTCCGCCCCTTCCCAATCGCTCTTTTTAACGGCTTCCTCGATCTCGAGGAAGAGCCGGTCGATCCCCGCTTCCGTATCGACCGGAGCGGCTTTCTCCCGGTTGTAATTTTCCTTGAATTCAAGAAGCCGTTCATGCAACCATTTAAAAAGATTACCGATCGCCTCTCCCAACGGCCCGATTATCCTTGCGAGGCGGCTGTAATATTTAAGGAAATTCCGCTTCATCCTTTTCCCTATGATCTGCTCTTTGAATTTAGCTTCCCGTTCCGCCGGAATGTTGTCGATATCAAGATTCGCCAATATCGAAAATTTCCTGACCACGATCACGATGATCGCCGCCAGACCTAAAAGTATTAAAATCAAAGGAATGATATTGAACATAACGTTTTAAAAATGGAGACAGGCGCAGGAATGATTCCCGCCGCCCGCGCGCTGTTTTTTAAAAAACGGGCCTTAGTTAAATTTAAATAGCCGGCAACGCTTTAAGTTTCCACATCCCCTTCCCCGTAACGGCCGCAGCTTCCGAAAAGGCGCATCTGGGCGTATACCGCTTCCTCGACCGCCTTTATCGTGGGCCGAAGAAGGTTTCGGGGATCGGTCTCGTTCGGATTTTCCGCGCAGGTTTTCTTGAGGGTTTCGGAAAAAGCCAGCTTTATTTCCGTGCCGATATTTATTATATTGACGCCGTGCTTAATGGATTCTTTTATCTTCTGCGCATCCACGCCGCTGCCGCCGTGCAGGACGAAAGGGATCTTCGTTTTTTGCTTGATCTCTTTCAGGAGATCCATCCTGATGTCCTCGTTGTCGAAAACGCCGTGCGCGGTACCGACCGCGGCCGCGATCGTATCGACCCGAGTTTCTTCCACGAATCTTATGACCTCGGAGACTTTAGCGACCGGAATATGCTCAAGACGCCCGGAAACCTGGCCGTGGCCGCCCATGATCGCTCCGACCTCCCCCTGCACCCAGACGTTCTTGCTGCGGGCGATCTCCACGACCGACTTGGTTAAAGCGATATTTTCGTCGAGGGGCAGGCTTGAGGCGTCGATATGGACTGAGGAAAAACCGGCCTTGATGCATTCGAAAACGGCGTCGAAGCTGTTGCCGTGGTCGAGATGCAAAGCGATCGGCACGCCGGCGGCGACGTTCTTGGCGACGGTAGAAACTATATGCGTAATGGGCTTTATCCCCATGTATTTTATCGCTCCTTCGGAAACCTGGATAATCGCCGGCGAACCGGCGCGGACCGCCGCCTGCGCGACGCCCAGAACGGATTCGAGATTATGGATATTAAAGGCGCCCACGGCGTAATGCCCTTTTTGCGCTTTCCCTACGATTTCTTTGATATGGACCAGCATAAATTAAATATAAATTCATTACTTTACCAAGGCTTTGGCTACTTTATAGAACTCATCCGCCTCCAGGCTGGCTCCGCCGACGAGCATGCCGTCAAGATTTTCCAGCCCGACGAAGCCTTTGACGTTTTTCGAGCTGATGCTCCCGCCGTAGATGATCTTAAAATTATTATTGACGATCTTCATGCCGAACATGTCGTTTAGGGTAAGCTTTATGATCTTGTGCGCGTACTCGGCCTCGGAGGGCTCGATGGCCGTGCCGGAACCGATCGCCCAGATCGGTTCGTAAGCGATCACCACCTGCTGGTTGCCGACCAGATCAAGTCCGGACAGCGCCTGCTGGAGCTGGTCGAAAAGGACGAAGTCCCGCCGGTCGGTCTTGCGCTCGTCCCAATTCTCCCCGATGCAGACTATCGGCACGAGATTGCCGTTATTCAAAACCGCCTTCGTCTCCCGATGGATCATTTCGTAATTGACCATAAGGAATTTGCGCCGTTCGGAATGGCCGATGATCACGTATTCGCAACCCGCCTCGACGAGCATATCCGCCGAAATTTCGCCGGTATAGGCCCCGGCGCCTTCCCAAAAAACGTCCTGGGCGCCTAATTTTATGTCCGTTCCCTTTAGGATTTCCTTGACCTCCAGGATAGAGATGTAATTCGGGCAAACCCCGACGGTCGCCCCGCTGAATCCCTGGAACTTTGTTTTTATGTTCTCGGCCAAGGCCAGGGTTTCGGCCAGGCTCAGTTTCATTTTCCAGTTGGCGATAATGATTTTTTCGTTATTCATATGGTTGGCTAAATTTATTAATTATGGCACTTATTACCATTATACCATTATAAACCCGAAAACAAAAACAAAACATCAGTTCAGCCATTCGTAATTCCGATAGGTCCATTCCGCCATGTTTTTGGCCCAACGAAAGCGCAGATTAGGGCTATCGCTTCCCAGAACCACGGCAATAAGCTCCCGGCCGGCCTCGTTCACGAATTTGCCGGCGAAACAATAGCCGGCGGAGTCGATATAGCCGGTCTTGCCGCCTAAGATCCTGATGCCATTCTGGGGAAGGACTTCAAGAAGAACATCGGTGCTGTCTACGGCCACCCGTCTTCCCTGGACGGTTGAGAACTCGTATCTTTTGGTCAGGGTCGCCTCGCTTATTTCCGGAGAGGCCAAAGCGGCTTTCGCCAGACCGGCCACTTCCAGGGCCGTGGAAACATTCTCGCCGGAAAGTCCGATCGGATCGGCGAAACGCGTGTTCTTAAGGCCGAGCTCCTTCATCTTGGCGTTCATCCGGGCGATGAATTCCTCCTGTCCCGCCCCGGCGGCATTAACGAGCGCCTGGGTCGCGGTGTTATCGGACGCGACCAGGCTCAGATAAAAAAGGTCTTTGATCTTCACTTTCTCCCCGCTCATAAGATAGATCATGCCGCCCAGGGTCCGGTCCTCCGGCTTAAGTTCATAGATCTCTTCCCAGCCGCGGTTATACTCGAGAAAGACCAGGGCGGTGGCCAGCTTGGTAAGGCTCGCGATCGGCGCTTTTTCCTCGGCCGCCTGTCCGTAAAGGACCGCTCCGCTTAAGGAATCCAAAACCGCTCCCCGGCCGGCCGGCAATATAAAATCAGCTTCGGCGCCGGTTCTTTGCGGTGCGGGCTTTTTTTTGTCGAGAGGGTCTATTCCGGCCCGGTCATAAAGCCCGAGGTAAAGGCCCTCCGCCCCCGGGATAGGCAGGGCTTCGCTCACGCCCAAAACCCGCCCCGTATCGAAAAAATCGCCGTCCAAAACGATCTTCGAAGCGGTATCCTTGTCGTTAATGAATAAAGTGCAGATGAACAAAGTAAAAACAAGAAGCACTGAAATAGAAAGCATGGGGAACTTCATATTTAGTATCTGGTATTTAGTATAATATTGATAAAATTCGTAAAACAGTCCGTTTAATTTTCCGGTTTTTCGTTTTCTTCTTTGCCGTCGCCCTCCGGATCCTCTTCGCCCGATTCGTCATCATCGGATCCGTATTCTTCCGCGTATGGATCGGCGCTTTCTTCCTCTTCATCTCCCGAAACAAGATCCGCCCCCTCTTCTGATCCGTCTTCCTCCACCGTTTCTTCATAATCATCATCCTCTTCGCCCGCTTCGCTTTCATCGGATCCGTATTCTTCCGCGTCCGTGTTTTCCGTGTAATCATCGGCGCTTTCTTCCTCTTCGCCAGTATCTTCCGTTTCCTCATCCGCGTCATCTTCGGATAGATCTTCGCCTTCGCCGTTTCTGCCTACCGGGATCCCTTCTTCATTATCGCCATCGGATGATCCGATACCGGCCGCCGGTCCGGCCTGTCCTCCTTCGCTGCCGGCCAAAACCCGGTCGATCGTATCGTCCTGATTGAGCTTTTCGTAATCAGGAAGCTCCTTGATATCGTTAATGCCCAGAAACCGGATAAAATCCAATGTAACTCGGTAATAGGTTTCCTTCTTGATCTTGTCCGCCCGGCCCTCGATCAGGCCGCGCAGAAGAAGATTCCTTATGATAAGGGCGCAATTGACGCCCCTGATCCGGTCAAGTTCTATCTTGGTGATCGGCCCACGGTAAGCAATGATCGTCAAAGCCTCGAGACTCGGGCGCGAAAGTTCACCCGTCGTTTCGTCCTTTATGAACTCCTGGACCAGGTGGGCGTTTTCGGGAGAGCTGACCATCTGATACTTTGATCCGTTTTTGATTATCTGAATACCGCCCCCGCTCTGCTTATAATCCTCCACGAGCTCGTCCCCGGCCGTGCCGACCTCTTTCGCGTTCTTCTTAAGCAGGCCGGACAGCTGGCTTATCGTCATCGGTTTAGCCGAGATGAACAATAAGGATTCAATTTTACTCTTTATTCCGCCCATAAATGGATTACGAATTCACAATAAGATCACGAATTCACGAATTAAATCACAAATATTCAACGGACATGTTAGTGCGGCATTTGTGAATTTGTGTTTTGATTGGTGTATTTGTAATTATTATTCTTTAACTATTTTTTCAATAAAAATCTCGCTGAATAATTCTTCCTGCTCCAATACCACTTCCCGCTGGCGCATAAGTTCGAGCATGGCCAGGAAACTCACTATTATTTCGGTTTTGTCTTTGGCGCGCGCGAGTACCTTATTGAAACTCATCTTAATCCTGGTAACGAGCATCTGCTGGATATGGAGAATCTTATCCTCGATCGAAACCTTGCTTATGATCGTCCTTTCTTCAAGCGCTTCCGGAGGGCGCAGGCGGGCCAAAAGGTCCCGGAAGATCATCCTCATATCATCGCTTCCGATCTTCGCCGGAGGGGAGAAAAGATTCGCGTCGGCGAGCATGGCCCGGCGGTTAAAAACGCGGGTGAACATGAATTTCTTCTTGCCGATCATCAGGTTGATCTTGCGGGCGGCTTCGACGAACTCCTTGTACATCCGCAGCTGCTTCTCGAGGTCGTCGATCTCCTCCGCCTCTTCCGGATAAAGATAGGGCAGGAGCGCTTTTGATTTTATAAGCAGGAGCTTCGCGGCCACCACTAAAAAATCGGCCACTTCTTCCGCATCGATCTCCGGTGATCTTTTGATATACTCTACGTATTGGTCGGCGACGTTAGCCAGGCTGACCTGGGTAATATCCATCTCTTCCTGCTCTATTAATTTCAAAAGCAGGGAAAGCGGCCCTTCGAATTTTTCCAGTTTGAATTCTATCATTAAACTAAATAGCCGTCAGAGAACGGCGGTTAACCTGTTAATATTATACCTTAAAACGCCGCGAAAAGCAAAATAAAATAAACCTTCGGCTTTTTTTGTTTATTTCGTATTTTTTCGTTGCTTTCGTGTTTAGCTTTTTTAAGCCGAAAACACGAAAATAACGAATGATCACGAAATTAACTAAAAATAGAAATTCCTAGACAATAAAAAAGTTAGCTTATCTTAGCTAACTATTTAAATTATTTTAGCCCGAATTCAGGCTTTTTCAGGGTGCGGCCGCGGCCGCTTTCGGTTTTACGGTTTTTTTCGGTTTGGCTGCGGGCAGCAAGGCGGATAAAACTCCCTTTACCCGCTCTCTTCCGAGGCTTACCGATAAAAGCCGGCAGTCAGAGGTGGCGTCAAAAAGTTCGAGACTCTCTTTGGACGGTTCCAGACTCCGGACGGCGCAGAAATTCCGGAAAAAATACGTTATGAGCGAGTCGATCAGGGCGGGAATATCGTCCGCGGCCCCGGATTTTTTTAGGATTATGAAGCCCGGGCCGAAATCGACGATATTTTCCGGACTGAAATTATGCCGGGCGAAATGCAGGAACGCGAAGTTCCGTTCCCTCTGTCTTTTCTGGCACGAACATTCGTTCGCGCACACGATCCGGCCGGCCGGATCGAGTTTCACTTCGAAGCTTTCAAGCCCTTTTGTCAGGCACACGGAACAGGTGTTGAAATATTTCTGGACGATCCGCGCGATTTCTTCCATTATTTTCTCCTTTAAAGTCCATAATTTCCTGAGATCGCGAACAATTGATCCCGGGTAAATATGGCCGATACGTCCGGAACCTGCCGCCTGATCCGGTCCAAGGCGCAGTTTTCCCGGCGGTCGGCCAGGATAACGACCTTGACCGGATCAAGTCCTTCTTCCCGCGCCCGTTCTATAGCTAAAAGCGTCGAATCGCCGGTTGTGATCACGTCTTCGACGATCGCGATCCGGGCGCCGGGCGCTACGCCGCCGACTATCCAGCCGCCAACCCCGTGGCCTTTCTTTTCTTTCCGGACCGAAAAAGAATCGATCCGTTCGCCGTAAAGCACGGAAGTATAAGCGATGGCGGCGGCGATCGGATCCGCTCCTTGCGTAAGCCCGCCGATAGCGGTTATGCCGATATCCCTTACGAGCGGGAAAATCACGTGGCCGACCAGATACATTCCCCCGGGCGCTATAAGTCGTTTGCCGGCAGTCTATGTAATAACGGCTCATCTTACCGGAAGCCAGCTTAAATTCCGGTCTATCGCTGTAGCGGCAGGATTTCAGGCGAAGCATATCCGCAAGCTCATCCCTTAAATTCATGCCTTCCCCCTCCTCTCAAGTTCGCTCAGAGTAAGATTCCGGCTCTCTTCGGCTGTTATGCCTTTTTCCGGATTGCCCCGCGCGATCTGCGCGCCTATAACGACGTAATCGGCGCCGTTATCGAGCGTCCGGACGATGCCGGAGAATCTGGCCTGCTGGCCATTGACCATCCAGGCGTCGCGGATGCCGGGAACCACGAATTCGAGCCACGAAAAACGCCGGCTTAAACTGCCGACCTCGTCCGGAGAGCAAACCACCATGTCGAAGGCCGTGGCCGGATCGGTATAGCTTTTAAGCCGACGATAATAATCCTGGATCCCCTCTATTTCCGAGATCATCAGGTCTTGGACGGATTTACACCAGCGGAAACGGCACTCTTCTTCCGTAATATCGCTTAAAACGCTTACCAGAGCGATTTTGGTCTTCGGCAATATCCGGCGGAGCTCGATGAATCCGCGCGTCGAAACCTTTCCGGTAACGGTCAATATGTCCGGACGGGAATCGGCATAATGGCGCGCTATATTGCCCAGACTGCCGTTCGTTTCGGTCAATTTCAGATCCAGAAATATGCCGCAGCTCCGGTCTTTGCCGATCGCCCGGCGCAAAGCCTTTATAACCGCTTGCCCCGTGGAACGCTCAAGATGGGCCGCGTCATTTATCTTCCAGTAATGGATAATGCCGGATAAGGGCGAATGGCCGATGTCGACAGCCGCCTTGATAATATCGGCTTTTGTCCTGTGTCCGTCCAATGCGGGGATTAAGGGCTTTTTCATTGTCCTCGCCTCTCTTTAAGCCGGGCCCTGATATTATCTATGAATTTTGCCGGCGTCATTTTCTCGAGCAGGTTGGCGTACTGGGTGCGGAAGCTCCGCACCAGGCTGACTCCTTCTATCTCGACGTCATAAACGCGTCCTTGTCCGGCAAAAACGTACATTCCGTAATTCACGCGGAATTGCTGCTCTATCTTGGTGATCATCGTAGAGACAAGATAAAAAGAACGGCCATCACGTTCGCTTCTAAGATATTGCCCGATGAATTCGATCTTCTCGTTTCGATAATACTTAAGTTTATCAAGATAAATATCGCCCACCAGATCCGCGAACACGGCGGTAAATTCCTTTTTTTCCTCCGGACTGAAATCATTCCAGTGATGACCGGTTACTTTTTGGGCCATCAGGTCAAAATCAAAAAGACCGTTGATGACTTCCCGGATCCTGGCTTTTTTAACGGGGGGAGCGTCATCCGCTCTTAATATGGATAAGGTCCGCTCGATCGATCTTACGAGAGTATCGCCCGGCTCCTTAGCCGATGCGGGCAGAGTGCTAATCGCCAAAACCAACAATAAACCGGCCAGTATTGCCAATAACGCTTTCATGGGTAATGCTCCTTTGTCAATGAACGGCTTATTGATATTTATATTATTCGACTATCTTATCGGCAAGGGTATGGCTTTTTCCTCTTCAAGGTACAGAACCTTCTGCTTCAGGCATTGCTCTCCGGCTTCATGGGGCCAGCGCTCCTTATACCATTCGTAAGAACCGCTTTCGTCGGTATTGGACGTGCGGAAAACCGCGCACAATTCGTAAGCCCGGTCGCCTTTAATATTAAACTCAAAGGCGCCGGTCTCCTTGTCTCTGATATCTTCATCGGTTATGTAGGGATATTCCTCGCGCAGGACATTGAGATCTTCCGGCAGGCGGCTGTTTTCGCGATAATATTCGCTTATTGCCTGATCGATCTGGTTGAACGAATCGAGGATCGCGTTGTCGAGCTTCCGGTTGCGGGTTATGGTCGGCGATTCGACCACGAAGAGCGCGGACACGAAAGCGGCGATTATTATGGCCAGGGTTCCGTAAAAATAAACGCTTATTACCCGGTCTTTCTTATCGATCACCTCCGGGCGCCGGATATCGTAATAATAAAAAGTGAAAACGCTTACCGCGATGCCGATGGCGGTTACGGCTTTAAGAAGGAATTTAAGCGTCAGTTCGCCGTTAAGGAAATTATTGATCGTGAATATGAGCCAGCCGATCATCACGACGGAAGCTATGAAAAGGATGAAATAAGTGAGCCACTTCCTGATACCCGATTCGCGGTTAAGCGCGCCGGAAAAAAGGCTCCGATAGATGCTGCGGCTGGCGGCGAAAAAGACCGGTGCGGATATGATCAGGGCGGAAATGGCGAATTTAAGCGCCTCGGAAGAGAATTGTCCGCTGCCTTCGTGAAGGGTGTCCATGATGTTCTTGTTGATCACCTGGAAAATGATCATGCCCGTGGACAGGGCCATGAATACCAGCGCCACCAGGGAAAGCATGTAGAAAAAAGCGAATTTGGCGGCGTTGTCGGTCGTATTTGCGTTAGTCATAGATTTTTATTATGATTAAGGTTAATTTCTTATTATATTAACTTATTATTACAAAAAGATTAATTAAAGCGCTTTCCCGTTACTTCTGACATAATCGATTATTTCCGCCCAGTCGTTTACCCGGGTTATGCCGGACGGCAGATCAAGTTTTTTATTCCAGGGGGTGGTAAAAAGCAGGGCGGGAACGCCGCGTCCGGCCGCTTCCAGGCAATATTCGTAAAAGTCGTCGATCAGAAGGTCGACGCCTCTGCGGGCGCAGATATCGCCTTTGTTCTCTTTTCCCCGGTTAACGAGATGGAAGTCGGTGGAATAGGCCCGCCGGAACATGTCCGGAAAATGGACGTTGAGCCAGGCCCAGGTTTCGTCCATGGCCTCGATCGGCCGGCCGGTGATCACGACGAGGTCATGCCCCGATTCCTTAAGGGCCCTTACGCCCTCGACCGCTCCCGGGATCGGGTCGATCTTAAGGACCTCCCGGGAATTTATGAATTCGTACACCCGGCCGATCGCCCCTTCCTTGGTTTTTCCCCAGGCCTGCCACCAGTGCTTCATCTCCGGCCGATAGCCTAAAAGACCGCGATGATATTTATTGTTATGGTATTCGACCAGGGCGCTCGAGAAATCCGCCAGCACCTCGTCGACGTCGATGGCTATGAGCATAAAGTATAAAATTAATTATTGTTTTCCGCTTCTTTCTTCCGGTTAATATGCTCCCGGACGAATTCAACGATCTTTTCGCTCGGCTCGCCGGTAATGAAGTCGAATTGCGCGGTCGGTACGACCAATAAATAACCCTTTAATTCCTTGCCCAAAAGCAATCCGTACTGTTTTAATTTACCCTTAAATCTCTGCGTGTCGATAAAATATTTAGAATTAAAATAATTCTTTCGCCTCTCATTTTCTGTTTCTATGCCTGGAAAAACCACGCTATCAGCTTCAACGATCATGGGTTCAGTGATACGTTTATTGCTTTTGATCTGAATAGCATTTTTATCGTCGCTCCACATGTCTATGGCTTCAAAAGCGTCTTCGCGCGGATGCGACAATTTCGGATTCGCGCCTATAGCTTCAAAAATTTTAAAAGTCGCCACTTGGCTTAATACCCCTTGGCGCATAACATTAAATTGTTTTAATTCGCCGCAGGCGTCGGCAGATTTTTCCATTACCTCCCAAAAAATCCGCAAAAATTCTTTATTTTGCCCATTTAAACTGATAAAATGCGCTAAAAGAAACTGGTATTCAGTTAATCCTTTGATCATATCCCCTCTCCGTTCTCTTTCTATCGTGTCCTGAGAATATAATTTCTCCTGAATTTTTAAATAATCCGCTAATCCGAATAAAGCGGCTATGCCCTCGCATTGATCCGGGAATTCGCCTTCATATCTTTCTTTAAGTTTTGCTATTTGTTCACTGTCGCCATCTTTAAAAGCTAAAAATAAATCTTGCTGCAAAGAAATTTTTTCTTCTTTTGTTTTTTTGTCAGATTCATATTTTCTAATCAAAGTTTCTTGGCGCGCCTCTTTCATTGTATATGAAAAACCGTATTTATTGTACCACCAAGCGCTCCGAGCTTGATCAAATTTTTTTTGTTCTTTAGCATCCAGGGGCTCGTCCTCTACTAATTTCTTTTCTACTACTACCCTATCTTCGTCGGAAAAAACCGAAATATCATCTATCATTTCTGCGGCCACTATCTGGGTGGCGTTCCGGGAAACGATTTTTTCAGGCTTTACCACAAAATCGGCGCTTTTTATTTTGTTTAAATTTTCCATTTTTTTAAAAATTATTTTATCGTCTGATTGATTTTATTAATAAATTCTTCCAGCTTTTCCGCGAATTTATCCTGTACCACCTCTTTCGTCAAAAGCCCGAGAGTGGCGGCCGGTTCCCGGCCGATAATGCCCCCCATCTCGCGGCCGGCCCGTTCGTGCCCCGACCCGCCCATCGTGCAGAAAAGAGCGGTTTTTATTTTATTTAAAACCTCTTTGTTCTCAGAAAGATAGGTGCGTATCGGGGTGGACAGGTTCCAGGACCAGATCGGCGTGCCGATCATAACGAGGTCGTAATCGCCGGCCGCTTTTTTCGCCGGCTCAAGATCGGTCAAATACCGCCGGGTCGCGTCCCGGCCGGCCGAGAGCCAGCCCAGGGCTCCGCTTCGGTCTTTCTTGTCGATGACCTCTTCGAGATCGGCGCCTAATTTTTCGGCCAGCGCCTCGGCCACCTTTTTAGTCGTTTTGGTCCGGGAATAATAAATAACTAATACTTTCATAATATTCATTTTAAATTTTACATTGTCATTTTGCATTTTGAGATTTGCATTTTGCATTTTTTTACTTCCCCATCTTATCCAAAGCCGCCGTGATCTTCTTTTTAAAATCAAAACCGCGGGATTTGAGTTTCTCGTACAAGCGCGGCGCGCCCTTTTCCAGGTTATCACCCACCTCTGTTTTAAGCTTATTGATGCTGTTGCCTAATTTTTTCTTATCCGCTAAGATTTCCTGGGCCTTCCTGACTCCCAGCTCTTTTTCGAGCTTAGCCGCGATATAGCTCTCGGCCAGCTTTTCCGGCTCGTCGATATTATAAAGTTCGATCGCGTCGCTCATACCCAAAAGATCATTAAAGGTTTTTTTCGCTTTCTGTTTTTCGGTGTTATAAATTCCGGGTACGGCGTCGATCTTCATCTCGACCGAGAGTTCGCAGAAACCCTCGTCGGCGATCCGGTCGCGATGCGTGGCTTCGTGGAGGAACACGGTGCGGAATAGCCGTTCGTCGCTCCCGAAATCATCGAACATGGCCTTAGCTCCCGCTATCTCGCGGTTGCCCGGATCGAACGTGCCTAAAACGCCCGGCTGCATCTCCCGGACCCGCACCTCGTCTGCGGATAAACCGGCGGTATTAAGGCCGTTTTTGATCTTAATGATCTGATAAAACAGATCTTTTTCGTTTTCATTGTTTTTGCTCTCCTGCGCTTCTTTAAACCTGAGTTCGAGCAGACGGATAAAATCCGCCGCCGTATCGATATGAAACGGCAATTCTTCCTCTTTTTCCATATCCGGCAGAGTTTCCTCCGGCTTCGGTTCCGCCTCTCCCGACTCCGGCGCTGACGGCTTCTCGGCCGGTTCTCTTAAGACTTCGTCCGCGGCCCGTTCCGACCGGTCGAATCCCTCCGCTTTCGCTTTTTTATTGGTTCCGAAAAATTTTTCTAAAATTCCCATATAATTATTTTTATTAATAATTTTTATAATTTGTCATTCCCGCTTGCGCGGGAATGACAAAAAAATTTAATAATCGCAAAAACAAATGTTATGAGTTACGCGTTCCACGTTACGCGCTAAAAATCCGCCTTCTTGGGCACCCGCGGAAACGGGATCACGTCGCGGATATTCTCCATGCCGGTAAAATACATTATGGCGCGCTCGAAGCCCAGGCCGAAACCGGCGTGCTTGACCCCGCCGTATTTCCGGAGATCGAGATACCACCAATAATCCTCTTCTTTAAGGCCGCATTCCGCCATCCTCGATTTCAGGATATCGATCCGTTCTTCCCTCTGGCTCCCCCCGATCATCTCTCCTATCCCGGGAACCAGGAGATCCATGGCGGCGACGGTTTTTCCGTCATCGTTCAGACGCATGTAGAAAGCCTTGATCTCTTTCGGGTAGTCGGTCACGAAGACCGGCTTTTTAAAAACCTCGTCCGTGAGATAGCGTTCGTGCTCGGTCTGCAGATCGATCCCCCATTTTACCGGATAATCGAATTTTTTTGGAGCAGAGAGGAGGATATCGATCGCTTCCGAATACGTCATCCGTTTGAAATCGGAATTTAGAACGAGGTCCAGGCGCTCCTTGAGGCCCGCATCAATGAATTTGTTGAAAAAATCCAATTCTTCCGGCATGTGCTTTTTAAGATAGGCTATCAGGTATTTGACCATCTCCTCGGCCAGATTCATGTCGTCTTTAAGGTCGGCGAAGGCCATTTCCGGTTCGAGCATCCAGAACTCGGCCGCGTGCCGGGTCGTATTCGAATTTTCCGCCCGGAAGGTCGGCCCGAAAGTATAAACGTCGCGGAAAGACATGCTCATAGCCTCGGCATTAAGCTGCCCGGAAACGGTCAATCCGGCTTCCTTACCGAAAAAGTCGTGCGTCCAATCAACTTTGGCGTCATCCTTGACGGGCGGTTTTTGGGGGTCTAAGGTCGTTACCCGGAACATCTCGCCCGCTCCCTCGCAATCCGAGGTCGTGATTATCGGCGCGTGGATATAGACAAAATTCTTTTCCGTAAAAAAACGATGGATGGCGTAATTAAGCCGGGAGCGCACGCGAAAAACGGCCGAAAAAGTATTGGACCGGGCCCGGAGATGCGCGATCGTGCGGAGAAACTCGAAAGAGTGCCGCTTTTTCTGGAGCGGATAATCCGGCGCGGCCAGGCCGATTATTTCCACCCGGTCAGCTTTTACTTCGAATGATTGGCCGGCGCCCGGAGATTCCACCAGTATGCCCTCGACCTCTATCGCCGATCCGATCGTGGCGCGCGTGATCGCCGTGAAATTTTCGAGTTTATTCTCGAAGATTATCTGGAGGCCCTTAAAAAAACTGCCGTCATTCAACTCCATGAAACCGGTCGTATTAGACGAGCGCACGGTCCGTATCCATCCTGAAACCCTTACCCGGCGATTTAAGAATTTATCGGTTTCCCGATAGAATTTTTTTATGGCGATATTCTCCATATTTTTTTACCTATTTTATAATTTTATTATACCGGCTATCCCGTCCGATTACCACCTCTTTGGCGCTGACGCGTTATCATGATCGCATTATCTTAATATTAGCAAATATCCATATTTAATTCAAGTAACAAGGGCAACGGAAAAATTTGCTAAAAGTTCTTGTCAAAAAAATAATATTCTGGTAATATAAGCAAAAATAGAATTTTGACAATTTAAAAATTTCGAAAGAACATATCGGAAAGGACAAGAGAAATGGAAAGAATCTCGATTAAGCGCGAGCTATGCAAAAAATGCGGCTACTGCGCCAGCGTCTGTCCGACTGATGTTTTCGGTCCGAACGGCGAACTGCAAAATCCGGCCGAATGCCGGCATTGCGGCCTCTGCGCGCTTATCTGTCCGGAAAGAGCGATCGTGCTTGACGAAAACAATACGGAAAAATCCATTCCGGAAGCCGCCAGCGGCCCGGGAAGCGGCGGCTGGAATAAAGTCCAAACGCAAAAACCCGGCCGCCACCTTTTGTCCGGCAACGAAACGATCGCTTTGCCCGCCCTGGATGCCGGCTGCCGCTTCTATGCCGGTTATCCGATCACGCCGGCCTCGGAGATTATGTACGGAATGCTCGGACTTAATAATATTCCCAACGGCCGCTTTATCCAGATGGAAGACGAAATCTCGTCTTTGGCGGCCGTGATCGGAGCGGCTCTCGCCGGAAAAAAGGCGATGACCGCCACTTCCGGTCCGGGCTTGTCGCTAATGCAGGAAAACATCAGCTTCGCCGTCATGACCGAAACGCCCTGCGTCATTGTCGATGTCATGCGCGCCGGTCCTTCCACGGGCCAGGCTACCCGCCCGGCCCAGGGGGATATTATGCCGGCGATCTGGTCCGGACACGGCGATGCCCGCAAGATCGTGCTCGCCCCGGTCGATATCGCGGATTGTTATTCTCTGACCATAGAGGCCTTTAACTTATCGGAAATGTTCCGGGTGCCGGTAATAATCCTGATCGACGAAATTATCGCCCACCTGAAAGAAATCGTTGATATACCGGAAAGAAACCTGGTTTATGATCGGGCTTATGATCCGAATGAACGCCATTTCGGACCGCCGTCAAATTACGGACGGCGCGCCGCTTCCCTGCCGCCTTTCGGCGGGCGGGAACTTCTGCACGTTACCGGCTCTACGCACGACCAAAGCGGAACCAGAGCCGCATCCAATCCCGATATGGAACAATGGACGACGGATAGTATTGCCAGAAAAATACAGGAAGCGGGGGCTTACATCCACTGGCGCGCCCCGAAAATAAAGAAAAACACAAAACACGTGATAATCGCCTGCGGTTCGGTAGTTCGCGCCGCGGAGGAAGCGGTCCGGCGCCTGGCCCGGCAAGGCGAAAGCGTCGCCCTGATCCCGATAAAATTCCTCTCCCCCTTCCCCGACCTTGAACTGGAAAAAGCCCTGCTTCACAACCCGGAAGTGCATGTTATAGAAATGAACCAGGGCCAATTGATCCACCTGGTGCGCGCGGTTTATCCAGCCGCCTTATCGCTTACGCAGAATACCGGCACGGCGATAGAGCCGCGGCGGATAATCGATTATTTTCTAAACAAAGAATGGGAGAGACGATCATGAACAAAAACGATGAGCGCTCGCCCGAGCGTTGGATAAGACCGGGCCAGACTGACTTCTGTCCGGGCTGCGGCTACGGCACGATTCTTAATTACCTGGCGCGGGCTCTGGAAAAAACCGGCGCTGACCCCTCTTTGACCGTGGCTGTCGGCGGCATCGGCTGCGCCGCCTGGATTCCCGACCAATACATGCAAACCCACACCCTGCACACGACCCACGGCCGTCCGATCGCCTTCGCGACCGGCGTTAAACTGGCAAAACCGGAATTGAACGTTTTAGTGATAAGCGGAGACGGAGACCTGGCCACGATCGGAACGAGCCATCTTATCCACGCAGCCAGGCGCGACCTTGATATCACGGTCTTCTGCGTCAACAATTTCGTGTACGGCATGACCGGCGGCCAGGCCGGCGGTACGACTCCGACCGGCGCAGTCACTTCAACCTCGCCCGCCGGCCACGCGGAAAAACCGCTTGATCTCATATCCCTGGTGCTCGCCGCCGGCGGACGCGTCCGGACCGAGGCTGAAGGTGGCGCCGAAGGCCTAAACGCGTCCGTGGAGAGCGATATGCTCATCGCCAGCGGACGTTTCGCCGCCCGCGAAATCGTGCTTACCCGCCAGCCGCAGAGAGTTATCTCAACCTGCGAGAAAGCACTCGCACACCAAGGATTCTCGTTTGTGGAGCTGATCGCGCCCTGCGCCACGCATTTCAACCGCAAAAACCGGATCTATTCCGTGACCGATCTCAAGGCCTATCTCAACGCCAACTATATTTCCGCGTCCAAAGCAACCAAAACGCCGCTGACGGACAGGGCAGGAAAACAGCTTTGCGGCCTTTTTAAAAGCAAGGAAGAATATGAGCGGCTCGTCGGAGGGGCAATATGAAAAAACAAATTCTGATCACCGGCACCGGCGGCCAGGGCATAAAAACGATCGGCGATATTCTCGCCAAGGCAGCCGCCAAACAGGGCCTTTATCCGGCCGATTATTCGATCTATACGCCTCAGGCCCGCGGCGGCGACATTGTCGCTTCCATAGTCATTTCCGACCGCCCCCTGATCTATCCCTTGGTGGAAATTGCCGATGTCACCCTGATCCTCTCCGACCCTTTGCCTGCGGAGCTCCTCTTTCCGGTTATAAACGGACGGGAATACTCCAAACTGGGGCCGCGAACGATCGTCGCCTATGAAACGCGCCCGAGTAATCTCCCCTGCGTCTCCCGGGAACGCGAAATCAAGGGGCTCGTAACCGAACCTTTTTCCAACCTGGTCGTACTGGGAGCGATCCAAAAACTTGTCCCGCAAATTAAATCAGATTGTCTTTGGGAAATAATCAAAGAAAATTTCAAAAAAACATCCCCTGAAGAAACAAAACGCCAATACGAACAAGGGCAAAACCTTATTTAAAAATTAAGCCCCCAGCTAAACGCCGGGGGCTTTTATCATCTATTTGTCCGACGGGGATTAAGGTGTTAAAAAATTTCATAGGGCGGGCTTCGCTATTATTTCATGTAGAGACCTCCGTGGGGTTTGGGGGCCGAACCGAGCGTCAAGGCGAGACCCAAATAAGATAAATCAATGTGATAGCGAGTTGAGGCCCCCAAAACCTTTTGCTTCTTTTCGGTTACGAAAAGAAGGCCCCCGCGGCAGCGGCGTCTGCCGTAAATAAAATTTTAACATTAATACATCCCCGAAACAGTTTGCGGTAAAACCCGCTCATCCCGTCAATATGGAAATTTTTAGTTAATAAAAAAGACTACAAAAAGTAGTCATTTTTATTTCCTGTTGCTTATACAAAATTATATTTTTTAAGTTTTCGCTATTCTGACATGCAATTCTTTCAACTGCTTCTCGTCCACTTCCGCCGGGGAATTCATCATAAGGTCGCGGCATTGGCCGTCCTTGGGAAAAGCGTAGATGTCGCGGATATTGTCCAGGTCAAAAAAGATCATGAGAAGCCGATCCAGGCCCGGAGCCATGCCGCCGTGCGGCGGAGCGCCATATTCAAAGGCGCTGATCATGGCGCCGAATTTTTCGTCCACCTGTTCTTTCGTGTAACCGGCGATCTCAAAAGCCTTGTACATGATCTCGGGATCATGGTTCCTGATCGCGCCGGAAGATATCTCGTAGCCGTTGCAAACCAAGTCGTATTGATAAGCTAAGATATCGAGAGGATCTTTGGTATTCAATGCCTCCAAACCGCCCTGGGGCATGGAAAACGGATTATGGGAAAAATCTATCCGCCCTTCTTCCAATTCCGAATATTCATACATCTGCCAATCCACGATCCAGACCCAGGCCGCCTGAGAATTATCCTTGAGTCCAAGCCATTCACCGCATTTATTCCGGACTACGCCTAAGGCGTCGCAGACAGCGCGCCATTTGTCGGCGCCGAAAAAGACGATATCGCCGGAAGCGGCCCCGACCGAAGCGATTATCTCCCGCGCCAGATCCTCGCCCAAGAATTTAATGATCGGCGATTGCAGTTTATCTTCCTTGATCTGAATATAAGCCAATCCCTTCGCGCCCTTGCTTTTTGCCAGATCGGTCAGATCGTCAATCTCTTTTCTCGTGAATTTGGCGCCGCCGTCAACTTTTAAGGCATGAACTACGCCGCCCGCTTTGACCGTATCGGCGAAAACGCCGAAGCCGCAGTCTTTGACCGCGTCGGTAATCGGCCTGATCTCCAGACCGAAACGCAGATCGGGCTTGTCGGATCCGTATTTTTCCATCGCCTCCCGATAAGGGATGCGCGGGAACTTTTTATTCAAAACATTTTTATGGGAAAATTTTTCGGTTAATTCTATCATCAGGGGTTCGCACATGTTCCAGACGTCTTCCTGGACGACGAAGCTCATTTCCATGTCAACCTGGTAAAAATCTCCCGGATGCCGGTCGGCCCGCGGATCCTCGTCCCGGAAGCAGGGCGCGATCTGGAAATACCGGTCAAGGCCGCCGACCATCAGAAGCTGCTTGAACTGCTGCGGGGCCTGAGGCAGGGCGAAAAATTTTCCGGGATGCAGGCGGGAAGGCACAAGAAAATCCCGCGCGCCTTCGGGAGATGAATTTGCCAATATCGGTGTCTGGACCTCAATAAAGTCGTTCTTGTGGAAGTACTCCCGGATATAGCGGATCACATCGTCTCTTTTTTTCATGATCTCCTGAAGCTTATTGCGCCGCAGATCCACGAAACGGTATTTGAGCCTGACCGATTCGTTGGCCTCTTTGGCCTTCTCCTCGTCAAGTTCGAAAGGCGGCGTTTTCGATTGGTTTAAGATCGATAGTTCGCCCGCCTCGATCTCGATCTCTCCGGTCTTCATCTTCGGATTGATCATGTCGCCGGGCCGCAGGGCGACTTTGCCCTTTACCGCGATCACCCATTCGCTCCGGAGACTCTCGGCCTCACTATGGGCTTTCTTGTCTTTTTCCGGATCGAACTTGACCTGAGTAAGCCCATACCGGTCCCTAAGATCGATAAAGATCACTCCGCCGTGGTCCCGCCGCCGGTGCACCCAGCCGCAAAGCGTAACAGTTTCGCCGTTATTTTTTTTAGTCATCTCCCCGCAGGTATGCGTACGCAACATATGTTTCAGGCCGCATGAAACGCGGAAACGCGTGACACGAGGCTTAATTATAATAAAAAAATTCGTCTCTAAATACCAAAATATGGTTGATATTCAGGGACGAATTTTACGATCCGCGGTGCCACCCCGTTTGCCCCGGGTAAGCGAACGCTCGCCCGAAACCTCTTTAATGTTTATTTTACTGCCATCACCCGGCTGTCACGATCGGGATCATCTGGCTATACAATTTGTCGGCTGTTATAAATAATATTATCCAAAATAAAGATAAATGTCAAATTAATCTTCACAATCAATACTTCCGTCGTCCCAGATACATATATATTATTTAATATTAGCATAAAATCATCAAAGACTGATAATATATAAAAACTCCGGCTTAAATGCCGGAGGCTTTACTCGCGTTAGGCGGCGTTTAAAAATTTCGCTCCCCGCGAATATTCTTTTTCCATTGGTAACCGCATTTTTCGCAGGTATGGATCTCGCGCATGGGAAGTCCGAAGCATCTTTCAATATCGATATCGATATCGGTAGATTTGCAGGCCGGACAAGACCGACCCCTCAAAAAAAACCAAACCAAGAAACCAAAAAAGATAAAAAAAATCACCACTGCTTTTAACATCGAGCCCTCCGGTTTTCCGCGGCTAAAAATTTTAAAAATCCGCGTGATAGTTTTTAAACGAACCGATAATATTGATCGTTTCCCTTCCCAGACCATTGTCGATTTTAAACTTGGCCAAACGGCTTAATCCGTCTTTCAGGACCGATCTTAAGACTTTTACGCAGTTGTCGGAAATCGCCGGATCATCCTGGCCGCGCGCTTCCCGGCAATTGCCGCAGCCGATACCCCCGTGAGCGGGCTTAAAATAATTCCCTTGCGGCAGGATCTTTTCGCGGCAGCGAAAGCAATTATACAATTCCGGAGCGTATCCTAAAAGCGACATGGATTTAAGCAGAAAAAAATTATGGAAAATTTCGTAATTCTCCGGCTTTAGGCCGCGATCGACAATTTCCAGATAGTCATTCAGAAGCGCGAAGAAACGGTCAGCGTCGACGGTCTCGTTCGGCTTTATGGCCTTTTCCAAAAAATTAAAGGATTTTCCGACCCAAACGAGCTTGGACAGGTCGTTTTTTATCCCCGCGTAACTTTTTTCGTTTATCGCGTTCCCGGCGTAATCGCAAATACGCCCGCGCACTACCATGAAATTTACCAGGCTTACCGGCTCGATATGGCCGGCCATTTTCGATTTTAAGTTCTTGGTGCCGCGAACGATAAGCTCAAGCTTTCCCCGGTCGGGAGAGAGTACGACGATTCGGCTGTCGCGTTCCCGGAACGGTTCCCGTTTTAAAATTATGGCCCGAGTGGCGTAAGTTTCTTCCATGGCGATAGACGGGATTAAGATTTATCCAGATAAGCCTGGAGGATAAGCATGGCCGCGATAGAGTCGCGGGCGGCTTTGGTCTTTTTAGTTCCCGGTAACGCGTCTGCGGCTTTGCTCGTTAGCCTCTCGTCCATGAATTCGACCGGAACGCCGGAATTATCCCGCAAATATTTTACGAACTTATCGAAAGCGGGCGAAGTTTCGTTCTTCGCGCCCGACATCTTGACCGGAAGCCCGATTATGATCTTATCTATTTCCTCTTCTTTCGTCAAATCCAAAATACCGGCAACCGAATCGACTACCCCGCAGGGCGTCGCAATCCCGGTTTCGTCATCCCCCAGCGCCAGCCCGATCCGTTTTTCTCCCCAATCGATCCCTAAATATCTAGTTGTCTTTTTATCCATGTTCATTTTGTTATAACGCGGTCAATATTTCGTATCCCGCGTGAGTGACGGCGACCGTATGCTCGAACTGAGCGGAAAGCCCGCCATCGGCCGTCAAATAGGTAAGGCCGTCTTTCCCGAGCCTGATCTTCCATGTGCCGGTATTGACCATCGGTTCGATCGCTATGACCATCCCGGGTTTTAAAACCACGTTTTTGACGCTATTGTCCGTTATGGCGTAATGCGGCACCTGCGGATCTTCGTGGATCTTGTGCCCTACCCCGTGGCCGACCAATTCCCGCACCACGGAAAACCCCCTTTTTTCCACGAAACCCTGGATGACCCGGCCGATATCGTCTAAAGTACTTCCCGGTTTGACCGTTTTTATCCCCAAAAACAGGGCCGCTTCAGTCGTCTCGACAAGCAGTCTGGCTTTTTTATCGACCGGTCCCACCATGACGGTTACGGCCATATCCGTAAAATATCCGCCCCGGGGAGAATACCTATTGCGCGGCATACCCCCATCCAAAGCATCAGGGATCTGGCCCGCCGAAACGCCGGCGCGGACGGGGTATTCCATGCCGATATCGATCCCGACAATATCGCCGGATTTAAGGGCGCGACCGGGCTTAGCCGGGGCGTGCACGATCTCGTCGTTGATCGACGTACATAAAGCGGTCGGAAAAATATCGCCGTTCCCCATCGATAAACCCTTAAAAGCCGGGCGGCCGCCGGCTTTTTCTATCAAAGCGCAGGCCAGATCTTCGAGCTCTCCCGTGGTCGCTCCCGGCACGGCTTTTTTCGCCACCATATTTAAAACGGAGGCCAGCTTCTTGCCCCCCTCTCTTAATACTTCGATTTCCGCTTTGGTTTTTATTCTGATCATATCGATATTCGGCATAAACACAAATTATGATCTATGCCCGCTATAAAAAATTAACCGGCTAAAATTTCTTCGAAAAACCGATCGGGGGAACACCGCCGCCGGCGAAGGGCGATAGTTTGCCGCCTAAAGAGCTGGGCAACCCCCCCGGATTCCCCTTCGTCTTTTCCTGTTTCGAACCGATAGCCGCCGCGACTCCGTGGGCTTCGGTATTGACCGCCGTCGCCGAACCTCCCTGCGACGTCAAAGAGGCGGTTTTTTCCGGATCACCGCTCAAAGCGGAAACATCTCCGCCGCCATAAGACAAGCCCAAGGCTTTGCGCCGCTGGATCTCTCCGGTGCCGCTCGTCAAAGCTTTATCCAGAGCGCTCGCTTTCCGTTCCGCCATTATGGCGAACCGCCCCTTTTGGAGATTCCGGGCGTAATCCTTATGTCCCGCCTTAAGGCGGCGATGGTATATCGCCTGATCGCGCTTCGCCTGATTGATTATCTGTTTGATACTGCTTTTCCCCTCCTTGATCGACTCAACGATTTTCTGGTCGATCGTGGGATTAATATAGCCGTCAACCTTATTCCGCACCCACTTATACTCCCGGCTTATCTGGGACCGGTCTTTTTCCGTTTCGCCCAAGCCCTCTTCGATCTTTTTTATCATCTGCCGGTCCAAACCGTGTTCCTTTTCATAAGCCTTGATGCGTTCTTTATAATAACCGTTGTCGCTTACTGTTTGCGCGAGCTCCCCTATTTTTCCATAGCCGAATCGCGTCAGTAGTCCGGGGATCTTGGTCAATTTCTTCAAAGCGTCCCGCTTATTGATCTTTATTTTAGGATTAAGCATAATTCAAAATGTAAAAAATTATTTATACCGCAACGCTTCCAAGGCGTTGATGCGGGCGGCGCGGCGGGCCGGATAAAAACCGGTTAGAAGGCCGACAATGGTCGAAAAAGAGATGATGAGCAAAACGAACCAGTAAGGAGTAAAGAACATATCGATCTTTTCCCCGCCCAAAGCTCCGGCCAAAAGATTGACGCCATAATTAAAAACCTCGCCTCCGGCCATGCCGATGATAATTCCTCCCAATCCCCCGAAGAAACCGATGATTATCGATTCGGCCAGGAACATGTTCCAGATATCGAGGCTGGTCGCGCCCAGAGCTTTCATGATGCCGATCTCCTGGGTCCGCTCCAGAAGGGCGATCGTCATGGTGTTGAACATGCCGATAGCGGAAACTATAAGAGCGACGATGCCGAACGAAGCTAAAACTATCTGGACGATGCCGAAAACCTGATTCGCCTGCTCGATGACGTCCGAGAGGGCGCTTACGATATAGCCCTTGTCGATAACCGCCGATCTGACGATATCAAGGTTCTCTTTTCTATCGACCTTGACCTTAACCTTGCTATAATCGAATATCTCCATTTTTTCGCTGATCGCGAAAGGAAGATAAACGTAGTTCGATCCCTCTTCTTCGATAATGCCGACGATCCGGAAGTCCTGGCCCAATTCCACGGATTCGCGGATGATCTTATCCTCTTCCTTTTCGGGCAAAAATATGGAAAACCTTATCAATCTTCCAAAAGCCTCGTCTTCGCTTAAATTAAAAAGCTGGAGGGCCGAGGAGGAAATAATGACCTTTTTCACGTCTCCGGGCTCGTCTTTGTAGAACGAGCCTTTTTTAAGCGTCGTTCCGTCGAGCCGGAAATAATTGCTGTCCGCGAAATTAGCGGTCAACTCCGAAGATATGTCTTCGACCCCCATCTGCACCTGGACCGACACCAGAGGGCTTAGCTTTTCCACACCCGGAATCGAGCTTATGTCACCGATAGTATCCTTATTGATCTTCAGGTTCTCAAGATCGCCGGTAGAAACGTCGAGGCTTAAAAGAGCTTCGGAGGTCGTGATCTGCCTTAAAATCATCTCCTGAAGACCATAACCTAAAGAAACCAAAAAAAGAATGGCCCCGATACCGACGCTTATACCCAGGATAGTAAGGATCGTCCGGGAACGATTGGTCCGGAACATCCTGGTCGCTAATCTGAAAATATCCGTGATTAACATAAATTATCCAAAATAATGATCTTATTTATTTTCTCGACAAAATCGCTTTAGTTACCAAGTCGCCCAGCTTATCATCCGACAAAGAACCCTTAAGCTTCAATCTTGCCTGATTCATAACGTTGGCAAAATCTTTCATGCCGACATCGCCGATGGGGCTTACGATATCGTTAATGATGATTTCCGCCTCTTTGGGGTCTATAATCTCCTCCGGTCCCGGAGGCATCTCCGCTGCCGGGGCTTTAACCGGTTCCGCTTCGCTTTTTTCCGCGGCCGATGCCGTTATTTCTTCTTTGCCCGACGGTTCCGGTTTGGGGGGTTGCCCGACGGCATTGCGGTTCATGAACGACTGCCGTTGGTGCATCATCTCGACTATGCCGAATCCCAATATCAATATAAGCTCGATCTCTTCGGTGATGGCTCTGGCGGTTTTCCTGTTAAGCCCCACTCCCCCGTCATGAAACGGTTGATCAAGATATCCGAAAAACTGGATCTTGTTGATATTCCCCACGATCCGGTCGTGCACCACCTTCTTTAAACGCTCCGTCTGCTCTTTTTCCAAATGCTTATAATATTCCTGATAGCAAGACATAAGGAGGTAGCTTGTCAGCTTTTCCGTTTTCTCGTCCCAGTCGATCTTCACGTGTTCCCCGCCCACATCCTTTCTCTGCCGATCTTTCTGATAGACGAAGTAGGCCATACGGATAATACGGTTAACCCTTCGCAGTATCTTATCGGTCGTTCTTTTATCGAAACCGACGCCGCCGTCGCTTGAATTGCGGTTAAGTATGTCATATAATTCTTCCTGCGAGATCGTGCCCAGGAGCCGACGCTGGATAGATTCCTCGAAGACCCTGGTTTCCTCCATGTTCCGCGTGGTTATGAAATGGTGCGCGAAGACCTTGGCCTTATAGGGCATGATCAGGATATTGATCTGTTCCGGCGACAGACCGTGATAAGCGCGCATGAGGTCCTCCATCTGGTTTATGGCGCTTTTAACCTCAGCTCCGGGTCCGACCTTCTTTTCTTTCTTGTGTTTTTCGCGGTTAACGACCTCACGGGTTATGATCCCGTCTTTCATGTAGATTATGCGATCGGCGTAGTCGAGATTTTCAGGATTATGGGTAACCAGAATAATGGTCTTTTTTTCTTTTTCATTAAGTTCTTCCAGGATATCGAAAACGTTCTGGGCCGAAACAGAGTCAAGGTTGCCGACGGGCTCGTCCGCCAATATAAGTTTGGGATTATTGACGATCGACCGGGCGATGCCGATCCGCTGCTGCTGGCCGCCTGATAATTCAGTGGGGATCTTTTGGGCGTGTTTAACGATCCCGAAGCGCTCCAGAAGCGATAATGACCACTTCTCTCTCTTTCTCTTACGGACATTGAGGAATATCTGGGGCAGGGCGACATTTTCAAGAACGGTCAGGCTCGTGATCAGGTTATAAGCCTGATAGATCATGCCTAGCTGGTTGCGGTGATACCAGGCGAAATCCTTCTTGCTTAAGGTCATCATGTCTTTGCCCAAAATAGAGATCGTGCCGGAATCGGGCGTTTCCAGTCCGGCCAAAACGTTTAAAAGGGAAGATTTGCCGCAGCCGGAAGGCCCGAAGATAATTATAAATTCTTCGGGGTAAATTTCCAGATTAACGTTAATAAGAGCCTGGAATTCATTGTCCTTACCCTTATTATAGACGAAATTTATATTTTTGAGGCTGATGATCGGATCCACGATTTTTCTTTTTTTGCGTTAAAAGGCCTTTCTTCGGCTATTTCGCGATTGCTTTTATTATAACATAAATGATTGTCGAATTTCAAATAAATGCGTTCAATAATAAAATCCTTCCGATTTGCGGAAGGATCAACGGAATTTTTAAAATTCGGGACCTTTACAGTCCCCAAAGGACCAAGCGGCTGTAATGGACCCAGACATTCACTTTTTCGTAATAACAGTTCGGTTCATTCGCCAGCCATTGGCCGGAGAGGCCGCAAAATTCGCCGACTTCCCGTAAAATATACTCATTACCTTCAAAAAAAACGTGTTTACCCACGAATTGCCCGAAAAGTTCCCTGGTTTTCTCGTCCATTTTTCACCTCTTTTTGCCCGAGCTTCTATTAAAGTTAAAAAAGCGATATTTATGGATATTTTAAGTATAACCTGAGTTTTTCTGCGTTGTCAATCGGTGCCGTCAAATTACCTTTTGAGCTTATCCAGCCTTTCCCTTATTTTTTTATTTTCCTCGCTGACGGTTCCTTTTTCCAGATCTCTTTGCATGCCCAAACGGATAGTATAAAAATCTTCCAGTGTCCGCTCAAGCTCTTTATTCTTTTCATCGAGTTCTTTTGTCCTTATTTTCACTTCTTCGTCCAGGGTCCTGTTCTGCGATTCTATTTTTTGCAGGGATTTCTTGAAGGCCGATACCATCTTGTCGAAAGAACGTGACAGTTGGCCGATCTCGTCGCCGGCGTCCGTGCCTACTTTAAAATCTAAATTCCCCTTTTCGATCGCCTCCGTGCCTTTATAGAGCTTATGTATCGGGATCGATATCGAATAAGAGATAAGCACCGCCAGGATGAACGAGAGAATGATCACGAACATGAATATATAATAAGCGGCCGTGATAATATCCTGGTTCCTGCGCATGGACAGGTGGTATTCCTCTTCCGCCTCCGCGTTGACATTCTCGACTATACCGGAGATCTTTTTCTGCAGGACATTAAGCTCGCCCAACGCGTTTTCCCGCTCTTTAATAAGCTCTTCCTTTTTGCCCTCGTCCGAAGTAACCGACAAAAGAGCATTGATATCGACCACCATATCGACGTTATTATTGACGATCAATATATTTTCTTCGATCAAACCGACCGCTTCCGGATATGATCCATTATCCTTAAGATATTCCAAGGCTGAATTCATCTTATAAAAATAATTCACCCACATGCTTCTTAATCCTTCGGCCGTTCCTTTTTCCCTGTTGAGAGTGTAGTCCTTAGTAACGTTTGATAGCTGATGCAAAACTATGGTCAGCTCGTAAATACCGTGTACGAGCTCCGTATTTCTTTCAACCTCTTCAAATGTCGTTTTCGTGTTATAAATCACGTACGATATCGCCCCGGTAAATAAAAGGATCAGCGATAAAAAACTGACGATTATCTTGTGGAATATCTTGAATTTCATAATTCGTCATCTTCCGGGAAAAACCCGAATGAACTTAACGCGCTCTTTACCTCCGGACTATGAAGATAATCGATCAATTTCTCTGCCTCCGGGGTCAACTTGACCTGATCATATATTATGCCGTACCGACGGACCATCTCGTAGCTGCCGCTCCTTACCGTTTCTTCGTTGGGCGAAATTCCGTCTATAGACAAAGCTTTGACCGGTAATTTTTTGTATTTTATCATCCCTAAAGAGGTTTGGCCCATGGCGTTAACCGATAATTCAAGCGCTTCGTCCATCGATGCCGCGCTGTGGATCAATACCGCGTCCTTATCTACCTCCAGATCTTCGCCCAGGATGTATTTTCTCAACAAAAGCTTGCTGGATTCGCTTTCCTCCCGATCGAGTATTACTATCTCGGCGTCATTGCCCCCGAGTTCTTTCCAATTATTTATCCGTCCGGAAAAAATATCGACAATATTCTCTTTGCTTAAATTATCTATGCTCTGTGAATTGTGGATAGTTAAGACCATGGCATCTAGAACGAACGTCGATTCCGTCAGGTCGGGGTATTTCCCCCTTTCTTCTTCGTTCATTTCTCTGGCGCCCAAACAAATATCCAGGACTCCCTGGTCCACACCGATAATCCCTTCGCCCGTGCCGGTACCGGGCAAGATCTCGATTTTAATGTCCGGGTTATCCTCTTTAAAAAGCTCTATTACCGAGCTTAATATATTCAAACCCGATCCTGATCCGGAAATCCTGATCTTCTTTAGCTCCGGAGCGCCCTCCTTCTCGATCGAAGTTACCCGGGAACAAGCCGAAAACAAAATCGGCAACGATAAAATAATAAAAAGATAAATTATCTTTTTCTTCATAAATTTTTATAAATTATAAATTCTAATGTAAATTTATTATACAATACTTTTTAAAAAAATACTAACACTCTCCGCTGGCTTCCGCTAATGGCAGTATCTACGGTAAATTATAAAAAAGTTTTTTATATGATTACTATAAAACAAAAACCGGCCGTTGGGCCGGAACTAATATAAACTATTCAAAAACACAATTACATCCCTTCGTACTCGCGCATGGTCAGCTGCGATTCTACCTGTTTGACGGTTTCAATGACCACGGCCACGACGATCAAAAGACTCGTGCCGCCGATCGCCAAAGACTGCATGCCGGTAAAATAGCGCATAATAAGAGGTAGGATGGCGATCGCTCCCAAGAATAAAGCGCCCACGAATATAATTTTATGCGTAGTGTTAGCCAAATATTCACTAGTATGCCGGCCTGGTCGGATACCGGGAATAAACCCTCCCTGCTTCTGGAGATTCTCGGCGATCTGGGTCGGATGGAAAATAACTTCCGTATAAAAATAAGTGAAAGCAAAAACCAGAAGAAAATAAGATATGCCGTAAAAAAGCTGGTTATTAAAAAGGGTAATAATCCATTCGGCCGATTTCGCGATCCAGGCCGAACGGGCATGGACGAAAAACTGGGCGACCATAGGCGGGAATAAGACCACGGAAATCGCGAAGATTATCGGTATGACGCCGGCCATATTTACCCGGAGGGGAAGATGGGTCGAGGTGCCGCCGTACATGCGGTTTCCCCGGATCTGTTTGGCGTACTGGACCGGGATATTGCGCTGCGCCTCAGTGATCACGACCACGCCGATAACCGTAATGATCGCGATTGCCGGAAAACCGATCAACACAAAAAGGTCGCCCGCTTCGAACTGAACGATCGCCTGTTGGATCGCGGAAGGAAGACTTGCGACGATACCGGCGAAGATCAGGAGGGAAATGCCGTTGCCGACCTTCTTTTCCGTAATAAGCTCGCCGATCCACATCAGGAATATAGTGCCGGCCGTAATAGTTAAGATCATGGTGAATAGGTTAAAACCGGAAACTTCTCCTAAAATATTAGCGGATGAGCGCCTAAGAAGCGTGATCATGGCGAAAGCCTGCATGGCGGACAAAGGAACTGTTAACCAGCGCGTCCACATATTTATCTTCTGCCGCCCGGCTTCTTCCTTCTGCATCTCCTCCATTTTCGGAATTATCATGGCTAAAAGCTGAAAAATGATGGAAGCGGTAATGTAGGGCGCGATACCCATCATGACGATCGAAAAATTCTCCATGCCGCCGCCGGAAAAGACATTCAATAAACCCAAAATCTGGTTTGACGCGAAAAAATCCCGCAGAGCCGCGGTATCGACCCCGGGAACCGGAATATGGGCCGCAAAACGGAATATGATCAGCATACTTAAAACGAAAAGGATGTTTTTCCTTAGATCTTTGGCTTTCCAGATTTGTACCAATTTGTCTAATATCATACTTGTGTGTTTAAAGATAGTCTATCTCCTATTATACACTTTCTTTTCTTTTTTTACTACACATGTTCCGCCAGCCTTTTCCAGTTCTTCTTTGACCGATCCGCTCATTTTTACATCCTTAAAAGTAAGCCCCTTTAAGATAAGCTTTCCCGGCCCCAGGACTTTTACGCCCGTTTTTACGGTATCGATGAGCTTTTTACCCAGTAAAACTTTGGGATCGATGATGTCTTTATCCTTAAAATTATCATTTATCAAGGACAGATTGACAACCTGCAGCTTCGGCTTAAGCGACCGGAATCCGCGCTTTTTCGGCGTCCGCAAAAGTACCTGCTTCATGCCTAAACGCTTCAGGTTCGATACGCCCTTCCTGGATTTTTGGCCCTTAAGCCCGCGAGTGGAATAAGTGCCGTGTCCGGAAGCGTTGCCGCGCCCGACCCTTTTCCGCTTCTTGGTCGTACCGGCCGTCGATTTGATCGTATGTAATGCTAATGTCATAATATTCTAAAATTATATACTTATTTCGATTATTTCCCGCTCATTTCTTCCTTTTTCTTGACCTCCGCGTCCTTGTTACCGTCGCTTTTTTCCGCTTCTTTTTTAATCTCCTGCTTCTTTGGTTTCTCCACCTTCTTGAGGCTATCTAAAGCCCTGATCGCGCATTTCACTATGTTCACCTTATTGTTCGTGCCCAATATCTTGCTCGTGATATTCTTGATCCCGGCCAGCTCAAAAATAATCCGGGCGGCGCCGCCGGCGATAACCCCCTTGCCCGGCCGGGCCGGTTTCAAAAGGATCTTAGCCGCGCCGTATTTATAGCGAAGTTCATGCGGTATGGTTTCACTTACCATCGGCACTTCTATGAAATTCTTTTTCGCTTTATTGACGGCCTTGGTAACTGCCAAAGTAACGTCGGCGCCTTTCGCCAATCCGATCGCTACCCTTCCTTTTTTATCGCCGATCGCCACGCAGGCCCGAAACCGCATCCTTTTGCCTCCGGCCATAACCCTGGTAACGCGCGCGATATCGACTATGCGCTGGTCGAATTCTTCCTGTTTATCCCTGCCGGCCGCCGGCATCCTTTTGCCTCTTTCCTGTCTTTTTTTGGACGCGTAAACCGATCCGCCCGTTCCCGTGTTTTTAGGATTGTTCATTTGATTTTTATTGCTGTTCTTATTATCCATATATGATTAAATTATATCTAAAGACATTTCGCCTGTTTCGCGTTTTATGGAGCGAATATGAACGAGACCTGGCCCGGAATCGCGCTTAAAACTTTAATCCGCCCTCGCGCGCGCCGTCAGCTACCGCCTTGACCCGTCCATGATATTTATTTCCGCCCCGGTCAAAAACCACTTTTTCTATTTTTTTCTCCAAGGCTTTCTTGGCGATAAGCTTGCCCACGGCAAAACCGACGGCTGTCTTGCCGCTTCTATCCTTATCTTCTACGCCTTTTATTTCCTGGCTATGCGCGGATACTAAGGTTTTGCCTTCGCGATCATCGATCACCTGGACGTAAAATCCCCGGTTAGACCGGAAGATGCTTAGCCTGACGCGTGATTCTATCCCGCGGATCTTGGCCCTGATCTTAGCGTGTTTCCTCGTTTTTATTGTTTTTTTTCTTTTTTGTTGATCCATACAAGATATTCGATATTTTTCCCTTTTTCCCCGGTAACCGGAGAGGTGGTATATAGATTGATTTTAAAACCAGCTTTTTCCAGATCTTCTAAAACAGATTCGAGTATCCGCCTGCTTTCTTCCGCTGTTAATTTTTTTCCCTTAAAAACCAGACCGTAGCGCTTAGCTTCGTAATGCGGCTTAACAAGGGAAATTATGTCTCCTTGCGCCTTAAGGAGCTCCATGGCTTTCGGTATGATCAATTTTTGCGCGGTCCAGCCGGCGTCTATGACCACCAGATCGACCTTTTCTTCCAGTTCCGCGTGAAGCGCGTTCGTCCTTTCCATTACTGCCACCCGATCATCTTTCCGAAGTTTCCAGTCCAGCTGCCCGTAAGCCGTATCGACCGCGTATACTTTACGGGCCCCTTTTTCCAGGAGCACTTCCGTAAATCCACCGGTCGAACACCCCAGGTCGGCGGCCGTTTTATCCCTGACGTCAACACGGAAATGTTCTAAGGCGTGTTTCAGCTTTAAAGCCCCGCGACCAACATATTGGTAATCATTTTTTTCGCTATCCCTCTCCATTAAATTCTAAATCCTAAACTAAATTTTAAATTACAACGATCTTTTTTACTTAGCGGCCGTTTTTCCTTCTTTCCTTCTGATCACTTCATCAACATATTTTATTCCTTTGCCCTTATAAGGCTCCGGTTTCTTTATTTTCCTGATCTTAGCGGCGGTTTCGCCAACAAGCTGCTTATCCACGCCCTTAACGGTAATAATATTAGCTTCGACCGTGGCCGTGATTCCTTCCGGCAAAATAAATTCTACCGGATGGGAAAAACCGAGACTCAAATTAAGCTTATTGCCGCTGACATTCACGCGGAATCCGACGCCGACCACTTCCAGCTTCTTCTCGAAGCCATCGTTAAGACCGATAACCATATTATTTATAAGACTGCGGAAAAGTCCCCAAAAAGCTCTTTCTTTCTTCACTTCCGGATTTTTGACGCTTACTTTTATCCCTTCTTCGCCGATCTCGACCTGGGCCAGATCGGAGAGTTTCTGCTTTAATTCCCCCTTGCCGCTTTTTACAAAAATAAAACCATTCTCTATCTTCGCCTCGGTACCCTGCGGTAATTTAATTGGTAGTTTTCCTAATCTTGACATATGTGTTGCTTAGGGGGTTGGGGATTAGAGGTTAAAACGTATCCTAATCCCTATTCCCTAATCCCTATAACCTATTAATATATTTCGCACAAAACCTCTCCGCCCAAACCTTTTTTTCTGGCCTCTTTATTGGTCATAAGGCCCTCCGGTGTCGAAATTATCGCTATACCCAGATTATTCAATACTCTCGGCAGTTCGGTCTTCTTGGCGTACACCTTAAGACCTGGTTTGCTGATTCTCTTTAGGCTTGTTATGGCCGACCGGCCGCTCTTCTTGTATTTCAAAACTAACTTGATCTCATCGAATTGCGAAGCTTTGTTCTTACGGCTCTTGGTTTTCACTATTTCTTCATCCAAAATCAGCCCTTCTTTTTTCAGAAGTTTGGCGATCTCGTGTTTTATTTTGCTCATAGGCACCAATACCTCCGGTTTACCGATTAAGGCAGCGTTTCTAATTCTTGTAAGCATGTCAGAAATAGGATCAGTCATATATTTTTATATTTTATTCAAGTGATTTTATAACGACTTTATATTACGGTTATTAGCTTTTTATTTTATTCCGTTACCACGAAGATTTGGTCAATCCTGGCAGATCGCCGTTATCGGCTAATTCACGGAAACATATCCGGCACATATTAAAATCACGCATATAACCGTGATTGCGGCCGCACCGCCAGCACCGGCGTATGGTCCGTGTGGAAAATTTCGGTTTTCTTTTCGCTTTGGCAATTAACGCTTTTCTAGCCATATTATTTATCTTTTTTAATGGGAAATCCCAGTAATTTATAAAGTTCCAATCCCTCTTCCCGGCTTCTGGCTCCGATGGAAAGGCTTATTTCCAAGCCGAAAACGTTTTCCACTTCATCCGCGCTTATCTCCGGAAAAGAGATGTGCTCGCGGAAACCGATCGTCATATTTCCCATCCGATCAACGTTCTTTTCGTTTATGCCGCGGAAATCCCTGACTCTGGGGAATGTGATATTGATAAGTTTATTGACGAAATCATGCATCCTGGCTCCGCGCAAAGTTACGTAAGCGCCGATAACATTGCCCTCCCTGATCTTAAAGGACGAAATCGATTTCCGGGCTTTGGCTAATACCGGTTTCTGCCCGGTAATGCGCGTAAGTCCGCTCACGACCGCGTCGATATAGGCCTTTTCTTTCATGTGCCGGCCGAAACCGACGTTAACCACGACTTTCTTTAACCGAGGCGCTTCCAGGTCGTTCTTGTATCCGAATTTTTCTTTTAATTTCGGCAGGATGGTTTTTTTGTAGGCTGTTTGTGATTCCATATGTAGATAAACAATGGTTTAATTTATTATTTGCTTGCATTTCTGGCAAACACGGAATTTCTTTTTACTCGGCTTAGCTTCCTGACCTTCCGGTTTTTTGGTTTCCACGACCTTAAATCCTACCCTGGCCGGTTTGTTGCACTTCGGACAAACAAGCATAAGATTGGATGCGTTCAGCGGGGCCGGAAATTCAATGCGCTGCCCTTTTTCGTTCTGCCGGCGCGGACGCATATGCTTGATCGATAAATTCAAACCTTCAACGCTTACCCGGTCGCGTGCCGGAAAAACCTGCAAGACCTTACCGGTTTTGCCCTTATCCTTACCTGTGAGTATTTTAACCTTGTCACCTTTCTTAATCTTCATATTTATATCATTCCTCATAACGCGTAACGCATAACGCGTAACGCATAACGATTATTTATTTTCTTCAATTTATTTCAATCGTCAATCAGCGATCGACAATTGTAAATTACAACACTTCAGGAGCCAACGAAGCGATCTTCACGAATCCGGCCTTTCTTACTTCCCGCGCTATCGGCCCGAAGATTCTCGTGCCTTTCGGTTCTTTCTTTTCCTTATCGATCACTACGCAGGCATTCTCGTCAAACCGGATATAAGAACCGTCTTTCCGCCGGATCTCTTTCCTGGTGCGAACCAGCACCGCCCGTACTACGTCGCCTTTCTTAATGGGCGCGTGCGGCGTCGCTACTTTTACGGCAGCGGTAAAAATATCCCCGATCCGGGCATAGCGCTTTTTATAACCGCCCAAAACCTTGATGCACTGCACCATCCGGGCGCCGGAATTATCGGCTACTTTTACGTATGTCTGTACTTGTATCATATTAATTGGATGTAAGAAAATTTTTGATCTTTTTAAGATTTATGTCTCTCCCCGGCCAATTAGTAAACCACTCTCCATCTTTTGTCCTTGGATAAGGGTCGGCATTCGATGAAAGTAACTTTAGCATCTTCCTTGAACTGGTTTTTTTCGTCATGAACCTTGTATTTTTTGCTGACCGTATATCTTTTTTTGTATTTTGGATGGATTTTTACCCGATCGATCCTGACCACTATCGTCTTGTTCATCTTCGCGCTCACTACCACGCCGCTAAACTTCTTTTTTGTTACAGGTTTTTTAACGATAGCTTTATTAACTTGTTTCTCCGCTTTTTTATCGTTCATATTGTTATAATCTATTATTTTTTACTTCTTATCCGCTTCTTTTTCTTTGGTTTTATCTTCCTTGGCTTCCTCGGTCTTTTTTCCTTCTTTCCCGTTTTTATCGCCGCTTATGAGCATAAGGGCCCAGGCGATCACCCGCCGTACCGACCTGATCTCGCGTACGTTCTTAAGCTGCTTATTCGCGTCTTTAAACCGGAGATCCCGGAGCTTATCCCTTGATTCCGCGAGAATTTTATGCAAATCGGATATGGTTTTCTTTTTTAATTCTTTCAACTCCATCTTATTTATGTTAAATTGATTAATTTTAAAAACTAGATTAATGTTTTACGATAAATTTGCATTTTATCGGCAGTTTGTGGGCCGCTAGATTCATGGCCTCTTTGGCCTGGTCCAAAGCTATGCCGTCCATTTCGAAAAGGACCATGCCGGGTTTAACCGCCGCTATGTAGTGGTCTACCGGCCCCTTTCCTTTGCCCATCGGGATCTCGCCGCCTTTTTTTGTCACGGACCGGTCCGGGAATATCCTGATCCAGATCTTGCCGCCGCGCTTGGTGTATTTGGTCATTACCCGCCGAGCGGCCTCGATCTGCCTGGAAGACAGCCAATGCGCCTCCATGGCTTTAAGACCGAACTGTCCGAAGCTGACCTTGATAAGACGGCTGGCTTTGCCGCCTCTTTTGCTCTTATGGGACTTCCTAAATTTTGTCTTTTTTGGCATTAACATATGGAAATCTGTTCTTTTGAATAATTGTAGATTAAGCTCAAGGATTAATTATAGCGGTGGCGCTTGATTCTCGGTTCTTTTCCCACCACTTCCCCCATTTTCTCTTCTTCTTTTTCGAATTTATCGCCTTTATATATCCAAGTCTTGATCCCGATAGCTCCGTAGGTGGTATGAGCCGCTCCGCGGGCATAATCAATATCGGCCCGCAGGGTGTGCAGCGGTATTTTTCCGGAAACGAGCATTTCGGTTCGGGCGATCTCGGCTCCGTTCAAGCGTCCGCCGATAATGACCTTGACGCCTAAAGCTCCGGCCCGTTCGATGCGGTTAATAGCCTGTTTCATTACCCGCCTGAAAGGCATCCTCTTCTCTATATCGATGATCATGGATTGAACGGAAATCTGGGCGGAAAGGTTCGGCCGATCGACTTCGTGGATATTAAGATTTATATCGCCCAATTTGAAAGTCTTTAAAAATTTATCATGTATCTGCTTCTTTAGATCATCGACGCCCGACCCTCCCCGGCCGATAATGATGCCCGGTTTGGCCGTATAAACACCGACGCTGATCTTGTTGGTATGTCTTTCAATTTCTACCCGATCGACTCCGGCTTCCTGCAATTTTTTAATGAGGAATTTTCTGACCAAGACATCCTCACGAACGTTCTTCGCGTAAGTTTTTCCCACGCCGAACCATTTGGAGTGCCAAGTCCTGGTAGTGCCGATCCTGAATACTTTGGGGTTTACTTTTTTTCCCATGTTTTTATTTGATTTATTGATTTAATAAACGTTAGCCGCTTTTTCTCTGGAACATCTTCTTCATGAAACCGGCGCGTCCTTTTCCTTCAAGCTTAACGTGTCCGCCCTTTCCCTCTTCCCGCACATCTACGATCTTTTTATTCTTTTCGCTGCCGGTTTCGGCCGGAGCGGATTTTTCCTTGGTTTTCTTCTTATCTTCGATCTTTACGCCCTTATCTTCTTTCGGCAGCTGGCCGAGTTTAACGGGAGCTTCGATCTTCTGTTTTTTCGATCCGGTCTTACCGCTTTCCACCACTTCGCTCAATATAAGGCTCACGTGATTCGTTCTCTTCATTATCGGAGTAGCCCGTCCCCGCGCCCTCGGTTTCCAGCGTTTAAGCGTCGGGCCCTGGTCTGCTCTTAATTCTTTTATGTATAGATTGCTCTTTTCCAATTCGAAATTATGTTCCGCATTCGCTACCGCCGAGTTGATGAGCTTGATCACCGGTTCCGCCGCCAGCTTTTTTATGAACTTAAGCTGCGTCAAAGCTTCTTCCACTTTGAGGCCGCGGACGACGCCCAGAACCAGCCGCATTTTACGGGGAGACATTTTAATATGTTTTGCTGTCGCTTTTACTTCCATATGAATTACCTTATTTTATATATCATTGCTATTTGGCTCCCTTCGCCTGCGTTTTCGCCATTTTACCGCCATGACTCAAGAATTTGCGGGTCGGAGCGAACTCGCCCAGTTTGTGGCCGACCATATTCTCGACCACATAAACCGGTTCGTGCTTTCTGCCATTATGGACGCCGATCGTAAATCCGACCATTTCCGGAGTGATGGTGCAGGAACGATCCCAAACCTTAATAACGGTTTTATCGCCGGGTTTAAGATCTTTGATCTTTTTGAGCAACCGCTCATTTACGTATGGCCCTTTTTTTAAACTTCTTGGCATATTGGTTGATTTCTTTATTTGCTAAATCTTCTTATCTTTGCTTTCTTCCCCTTCTTTTGATTATAAGCTTGGTGGAAGCCTTGTTCTTGTTTCGCGTTTTCACTCCCAAGGCGGGTTTGCCCCAAGGCGTTTTCGGATGTTTCAAGCCGATCGACTGGTTGCCTTCGCCGCCGCCGTGCGGATGATCGACCGGATTCATAGCCGTGCCCCTGACCGTCGGACGAATGCCGCGATGACGATTCCGGCCGGCGCTTCCAAGTTTTATGTGGCGTTTATCGACGTTGCTGACCTGGCCGATCGTGCATAAACATTCTTTTTTTATGAGCCGAATTTCGCCGGAAGGCATCTTTATCTGCGCGTATTTACCCTCGACACCCATGACGTAAACTTCGTTGCCGGCGCCTCTGGCTATCTGTCCGCCGCGGCCGGGCGTCAATTCAATATTATAAACCGCGATACCCGCGGGAATATACATGATCGGCAAAGCGTTTCCCCGTTTTATCTCTATCTGATTTTTTGAGCTTATGACCGTTTCTCCGATTGTAAGGCCGATCGGAGAGATAATATATCTTTTTTCCCCATCCGCGTAGTTAAGTAGCGATATCCGACCGCCGCGATTGGGGTCATATTCTATCGAAGCGACACGGGCCGGAATGTCGAATTTATCCCTCTTATAATCAACTAACCTGATGTAGCGTCTGGCTCCGCCCCCCCGGTGTCTGACGGTAATCTTGCCTTGGGCATTCCTTCCTCCAGTCTTCTTTTTTATCATTATCAATTTTTTCTCCGGTTTCGTCCTGGTAATATCCGAAAAATCGTCGAACCTGGCCTGGCGCCTTCCCGCGGTGATTGGTTTTACTTTTTTTATTCCCATTTTTGGATTGGCGATTGCCGATTGGCGATTGCCGATTGTATATCAACCGCAAATCGTCAATTAAATCGCGTATTACTACTTTTTTTTGGATTGGCTTATTTGAAATATTCAACCGCAAATCGTAAATCACTATACTCCTTCATAAATATTGATACTCTTGCCCTTGGGCAGCGTCACTATCGCCTTTTTCCAGTTTTTGCGCCGACCGGTTACCCGGCCGCGGCGGGTTTTCTTGCCAAGAACTTTAAGCATGTTCACGCTTGTCGGTTTGATGCCGTAAAGTTCATTGACCGCTTTCTCAACCTCGATCTTGTTCGCCCGGTCGCTTACCACGAAAGCGTATTTATTGACCGCTCCCAAATTAGCGGCTTTTTCCGTGATCAAAGGTCTTATGATCACCCGGTAAGCTGATCCGTATTTTCTTGTTTTTTTATCGGTCTTGGTCCCGGTTTTACTTTCCTCCGCTCCGGCAGCCTCTTTATCGCCGTACAGATCTTTCATGCTGGCCTTAGCCGGTTCTTTGGTCTCCGCGCTTTTTTTCGCTTTCACGCCATTACCGGAACCGGCCGGTTTCACGACGCTTGTCTTGGACGGTTTTTCTTCTTTTTTATCGGGATATTTTTTATTCCATTTGAACAATGCCATATGAATTGAGTCTAAAAATACATTGAAATCTACGATGAATATTTTTCTTCTAATTTTTTAATACCTTCCCTGGTCATCATGAGATCTCTGAAGGTCAGCAGGTCAAGGATATTCATATTTTCCAAATTGATAATTTTTATGCCTTTAATGTTCCGAATCGAGTATTTTGCTTTTTCGTCTTTCCCGCAGTTTACGACCAAAAGGCTGCGTTTAACCGATTTTCGAACCGGATTTTTCTCTTTCTTTTTATCCGGGTTCTTTTCGCTCGCTACGATTTCCAATAACTTTCTTTTATTTTCAAGATTCTTGAACATATCATCCATGACCCTGGTCTTGTATTCCGGAACGGACAGTTCATCCAGTATGATAAGATTATCGCTTTTTACCTTGTCCGACAAAACCATCAATACGGCTTTCCGGCTCATTTTCTTATTGATATTCCTCTTGAAATTCCTGTCTTTTCTCGGACCGAAAGTAACACCGCCGCCGATCCAGATCGGAGAACGCGAAGACCCCGCCCGCGCGCGGCCCGTGCCTTTCTGTTTCCAGGGTTTTTTGCCGCCGCCTCTTACTTCCGCCCTCGTTTTGGTGTGGGCTAAAACCTGCCGGTTATTGGCCGCTTGGGTTACCGCCGCCTGATGCACCAGAGTTTCGTTCAGCTTGACCCCGAATACCTTGTCCTTAAGGGTCAGATTTCCGGTTTCTTCCGCTTTTTGGTTGTATATTTTTACTTCGATTGACATATGGGTTACTTTTTATCCTCTTTTTTATCGTCCGCTTCCGCTTTTTCGCCAGCCGGAGACTCTTTTTCCTCCGTTACCGACGCGACGGCTTCATCCGTATTATTATCAATGTTATCTTTTTTTGTTTCTTTAGCTTCTTCCTTTTTTCTTATTTCCAGCTTTCCGTTTCCCTGTATCAGTACCAAGCCGTTCCTCGCTCCGGGAATGGCTCCCTCGATCGATAATATACCGTTGGCCGCATCGACTTCTATGATCCGCAGATTTTTAACCGTTACCTGGTCGCCGCCCATCCGGCCGCTCATCCTCATACCTTTAAAAACATGCTGTACGCCGCCGGCGCTGATCGAACCGGAGTGGCGCACCTGATCTTTCGTGCCGTGAGTAGTATTGTGCCCGTGAAAACCGTGCCTTTTGACGACGCCCTGAAATCCTTTTCCCTTGGAAGTGCCGGTAACCTGGACGATATCCCCGGCCGCGAAAGTGTCAACTCCGATAATATCCCCCCGTTTGAGATCTAATTCCAAACCGTCATTTTTCTTGGGGCGCGATAAATTAAATTCCCGCAAATTCCTTAAATTGCCCAATCCCCGCGCATGGTTCTTTTGCGGCTTTTTAATATTCTTTTCTTTCCTTTCGCCAAATCCGAGCTGCACGGCTTCATATCCGTCCTTATCACGACGCTTTACCTGAACCACCGGACATGGACCGGCTTTTACGCGCGTTACCGCCTTGGCCTCTTCTCCTTGCCAAATCTGGGTCATATCTATTTTTTTGCCTATGATGAATTTCATAAATATATATTGAAAATTCCCTATTTTTTAAAACAAAAACTGGTCTTGCAACAAAACCAGCGAACTTGCTAAATTTATTTAGCACAAAAAATCGTTTTACCGAAATTTAAGTTCGTGTTTCTTATGTTGGTTTATTTCCTCCTGTCGATAATAATTCTTATTACGGCACTTTCCCGGTCGTTTGTGTTCGGGAGTTACCGCAACGATCACTATTATCTATAATATATAAAAATACAAATTATGATAACTCTTACATTTTTATTTCAACGTCCACTCCGGCCGGTAAGCCTAAGTTGGTCAGATCTTCGATGGTCTTGGCGGTCGGTTCGATTATATCTATAAGCCGCTTATGCGTCCTCATTTCATATTGGTCGCGGGCATTCTTATGGACGAAGGTCGAACGGTTTACCGTATATTTCTTCTTCGTGGTCGGAAGCGGGATCGGACCGAATACCTGGGCGCCGCTCCTGGTGGCGGTATCGATAATGGTCTTGGTCGACTGATCGATTATCTTGTGGTCGAAAGCCTTTATTTTGATGCGGATCTTCTGCTTGGATTCGTTATGGCCGCCGTCGGCTTCGGATTCTCCCTTTTTGCTTATTGATTTAACTTTGTCTTCTGGCATGTTATGTGCGTTTTAGTTAAGTTAACAATTATTGTCCGTTTAACTAATTGACTAATAACCAATAATTAAAAATTAGGTGCGGATCCCCCTCTTAAAAAGAGGGACCCTGTATCTAATCTTTACTTAATGATCTTAACAACGGCTCCGGCGCCTACGGTCCGGCCGCCTTCGCGAATGGCGAATCTCTGTTTTTCTTCAAGAGCCACCGGACTGATCAACTTTACCTTGAAATTAATCGTATCGCCCGGCATGACCATCTCAGTGCCTTCCGGCAATTCCACTTCTCCGGTAACGTCCGTGGTGCGGATATAGAACTGCGGCTTATAGCCCTTGAAAAACGGCTTGTGGCGTCCGCCTTCTTCCTTGGAAAGTATATAAACCTGGGCCTCGAATTCGGTGTGCGGGGTAACGCTACCCGGCTTGGCTAGCACCTGGCCTCTTTCCACTTCATTTTTCTTTATGCCGCGGAGAAGAATGCCGGCGTTATCTCCGGCCCGGCCTTCGTCCAATTGCTTATTGAACATCTCGATGCCGGTAACTACGGTTTTCCTGGTTTCTCCCAAACCGATGATCTCCACCTCTTCATTGATCTTGACTATACCGCGTTCGATCCTGCCGGTTACGACCGTGCCGCGCCCTTCGATCGAAAACACGTCTTCGATCGGCATAAGGTACGGATGTTCTATGTCGCGAATCGGTTCCGGGAAAGTTTCATCAACCGCTTTGATCAGGTTGAAAACGGCTTCGCCGTCTTCGCTTGCCGGATTCTCCAGGGCCTTTAAGGCGGAACCCCTGACTATTTTTATGTTATCGCCGTCAAATTCGTATTTTTTAAGAAGATCGCGGATCTCTTCCTCTACGAGATCGATCAATTCCTTGTCTTCCACCATGTCGCACTTATTAAGGAAAACAACGATATTCGGTACGCCTACCTGGCGGGCCAGGAGGATATGCTCCCGGGTCTGCGGCATCGGGCCGTCGGTAGCGGCTACGACCAAGATAGCTCCATCCATCTGCGCCGCGCCGGTGATCATATTTTTGACGTAATCAGCGTGTCCGGGACAATCTACGTGGGCATAATGGCGTTTTTCCGATTCATATTCGACGTGAGCGGTCGCAATCGTGATACCGCGGGCTTTTTCTTCCGGAGCGGCATCGATCTGGTCGACGTTCTTGGTGGAAGCCTTAAAACCCTTCGAAGCCATTACCTTGAGAATGGCCGCCGTTAAGGTGGTTTTACCGTGGTCAACGTGGCCGATGGTGCCGATGTTGACATGAGGTTTTGATCTTTCGAATTTTTCTGCTGCCATGTTTCTTGCCTACGGCCCCCACGTCAAATTTGAGAAGGATCGAAACGCGATCCCTGCGCCTCAAATTTTGCGGGGTTACTACCCAGCCGTAATAAATTAAAGTTTATAAAAATTTATTTATGTTTTAAAAATTATCGACATCTTCCAGATACTGGCGATCTTCTTCGATTATCTCTTCCGCTCCCTCTTTCCGCTCGCGGGGGATCATCCAATGTCTTTTTTTACCGTAAACTTCCGCGGATTTTTCCTGTTCATTGTCGGTTTCAGGATATGATATTTTACGGCTCCGATCCTCTTCCAGGCGCGAATAATCCGGCTTAGGGGCATATCCGTCTTTTTGGTAGGTCCTTTTATATTCTTCGATCCCCCTTATATCCCGGCCATGGCTGTTACGCGGTTTATAATCGTCAAAATCCTGTTCACTTTTCCAAATAGCGATGTCGCGATTTATCTTATCAAGTAATTCATCTTCTGTCAATCCCCTTACTTCACTACCACCTACAATTAATTTTTCGTACTCGTCCAGGGACATGACCACATAGGCGTTATCGGTCTTGCCGGAATCGAAAATTATTAACCTATCTCCTGTTTTTTTGGCTAATTTTATCGCTTTTTGCAATTGATTCGACATATAGTATCTATTCTGATGTTAAAATAGCCTGGTTTTATTTTATAACATTAAAAATTTAATGTCAAGCCCGTTTCTACCCCTATCCTCTCCGGCTTCCGCCTCTTTCGCCGATGATCGTTTCCGCCACGTTTTTCGGCACTTCCGCGTAATGGTCGAACTCCATGGTATACTGGGCCCGTCCCTGGCTCATCGATCTTAAAGCGGTAGCATAGCCGAACATCTCCGCTAAAGGCACCATCGCGTCAATTACCTTAACATTAATACGGTTGGTCATCTGTCCGATCTGACCCCGTTTCGAATTCAGGTCGCCGATAACGTTGCCCATATATTCCTCCGGCGTGACCACCTCTACTTTCATGACCGGTTCCAGAAGGGTCGGACTGGCCTTGCGGCAAGCTTCCTTAAAACCCAATATAGCCGCCATCTTGAAAGACGCTTCGGACGAATCAACTTCGTGATAAGAACCGTCAAAAACGGTCGTTTTTATGTTCACCATCGGATAGCCGGCCATTACGCCCTGATCAGCCGCTTCAACAACGCCTTTCTGGATGGCCGGAATGAACTCTCTTGGAATAACTCCGCCTTTGATGGCGTCCACGAACTCGTTCTTCTTTTCTTCCGTATTCGGTTCTACCCTGAGCCAGCAATGGCCGTATTGACCGCGGCCGCCGGATTGCTTGATATATTTACTTTCGGTTTCCGCCATCTGCCTGATGGTCTCGCGGTAAGACACCTGCGGCTTGCCGATATTGGCTTCAACCTTAAATTCCCGTTTCATGCGATCCACGATAATGTCCAGGTGTAATTCACCCATACCCGAAATAAGGGTCTGGTTGGTTTCTTCGTCGGTTTCAACCCGGAAAGTCGGATCCTCTTCGGCCAGCTTCTGGAGAGCGACGCCCATTTTTTCCTGATCAACCTTGGTTTTGGGTTCCACGGCGATCTTAATGACCGGTTCCGGGAACTTAATGGATTCCAAAAGAACCTGGCGGTCCTCGTCGCATAAAGTATGTCCGGTGGTCGTACCCTTAAGCCCGATGACGGCCGCGATATCCCCGGCGTAAACCTCTTTGATCTCTTCCCGATGATTGGCGTGCATCCTGACCAAACGGCCGATGCGTTCTTTTTTGCCGGTCGAGGAATTTAATACGTAAGAACCGGCGGAAAGCACCCCCTGATAAACCCGGACAAAGCATAATTTTCCCACGAAAGGATCCGTCGCGATCTTGAACGCCAGGCCGGCAAAAGGAGCGCCGTCGTTGGCGGTTATCTCTATCTTCTTTTCCTCGTCTTTCGTGTCATGCCCGATTATCGGCGGCACGTCGATCGGCGAAGGCAAGTAATCGATGACCGCGTCCAAAGCCAGCTGCACGCCGATATTCTGGAGAGCTGTACCGGCGAATACCGGGAATAATTCAGCGGTAACCACTCCCTTGCGGGCCGCCGCCTTTAATTCTTCCACGCTCAATTCTTCTCCGCTTAAATATTTTTCCGTCAATTTATCGTCGCATTCGGCCACCCGTTCGACTAGTTCATTGCGGTATTTTTCCATATTATCTTTCATGTCGTCCGGAACCGGCACCTCAGCGACCTGCTCTCCGAAATTACCCTTGAACTCATAGGCTTTCCGGGTCAAAAGATCGACCACGCCTTTCATCGTATTTTCGGCGCCGATCGGCAATTGAAAAGCGAGAGCCTTAGAGTTTAGCCTTTCCCGGATAGAGTTCAGGCTCATGAAAAAATCGGCCCCTAATTTATCCATTTTATTCACGAAACAAAGCCTGGGCACATGGTACTTATCGGCCTGCCGCCAGACCGTTTCGGACTGGGGTTCGACTCCGGCGGAACCGTCGAAAACGGCAATAGCGCCGTCCAGGACCCGAAGCGACCGCTCCACTTCCACCGTAAAATCAACGTGGCCGGGGGTATCTATTATATTGATGCGATGATTCTTCCAAAAAGCGGTGGTGGCGGCTGAAGTAATGGTAATGCCGCGCTCTTTTTCCTGTTCCATCCAGTCCATTTCGGCGGCCCCTTCGTGCACCTCTCCGATCTTATGCTTCTTGCCGGTATAAAAAAGCACCCGCTCCGTAAAGGTGGTCTTGCCGGCATCAATATGCGCCATGATGCCGATATTCCTGGTTTTTTCTAAACTATATTCTCGTGCCATATTTTAAATTTAAGAACTTTAAAAACTTTCAAATATGCTATTTATTTTTAAAGCTATTATTTTATGAACGTTTTTCGCTTGTCTTGCCAGTTCCAAAAAAACGAGCTGCCATAGATCGGGGCAGCGCGCCGTTTTTATATTTATATCAAACAACCTATATAAAGAAAATGAATTAACGGGCGAAATGCGCGAAAGCGCGATTCGATTCGGCCATCTTGTGGACGGTTTCTTTCTTTTTGATAGCGGCACCCTCTCCTTCGGAGGCGGCTAATATTTCGTCGGCCAGTTTAACGTACATCGGCTTCCCTTTTCTCTCTTTAGCCGCGCCAATAAGCCAGCGGCAGCCTAAAGTAAACCGCCGGTCCCCCCGCACCTGGTAAGGAATCTGGTAGTTGGCGCCGCCGATACGCCGACCGCGGACCTCCAGGGTCGGAGAAATCTTCTTTAAGGCTTTATTGAATATATGTCTGGGATCCTGCTTGGTTTTTTCTTTAATTACTTCAAAAGCACCGTAAACGATATTCTGGGCTACGGTTTTCTTGCCTCTTTGCATGATATAATTTATGAACTTGGAAATATCGGTATCGTTATACCGGCTATCCCCCTCGATTTTTCTCTTAATGGCTGGTTTTCCTCTCATATTGGTTTATATCGAATTTATATAATTATTTTTTAGCTCTTTTGGCGCCGTAAATGCTCCGGGATTGTTTGCGGTTTTCAACGCCGGTAGTATCGTAAACCCCGCGTATGATCTTATAACGCACGCCCGGAAGATCGGCTGTACGGCCGGCTTTTACAAGAACGATCGAATGCTCCTGGAGATTATGACCGATGCCGGGAATATAGGCGGTTACTTCCATGCCGTTCGAAAGGCGGACGCGAGCGATCTTCCGTAAAGCCGAGTTCGGCTTTTTCGGAGTGGTAGTGGTTACCTTAAGGCAAACGCCGCGTTTAAAGGGGGCGCCTTTGCGAAGCTCGGTCCTTTTCCTATGTAAAGTGTCCAGCGTAGTTTGCATGGCCGGATATTTGCTCTTCTTGATTACTTTTACTCTTCCCTTTTTAACTAATTGGTTTACTGTTGGCATATTTATTATTATTCGCGTTTACCCCGTTTTGTGGTGGAGCTCGCCCGCGGGGCGACAACTGTTAATAAAACAACCCCTATAAACAGGGATTCTTTTGTCTATGAGATTTATTCTAATGTATCAAATTAATAAAAATTAGTCAAGAGAAGAAAATCCAGGCCAAAAATAAATTATTTTTTATCTAATATAAAATAAATTTTTAATAAACCGAAATAATCGTTAACTTAGTTTTAATTACTGTACATATTGTCCGAAAACGCAAATTAATACAGCGGGAAACCCGCTATTAATTTGAATAAAAGATCGATTATCGGAACTATAAGGAAAAAACCGAAAATTACGAATAAAAGCACTAAAAACATACCGTAACGCTCCGCTTCCGCGAAACGGTTCTGCCAGCTTACGGGCAAAAAGGGGGCAATTACCTTCGAACCGTCCATGGGCGGTATCGGCACCAAATTAAAAACCATAAGCAACAGGTTGATCCAGACGATCAGAGCCAATAAAGCCCCTAGGGTAGGGTTAGGCAGGGGGGAAAACCTTAAGATAAGTCCGAAAAACAGGGCGGTTATCAAATTGCCCAGAGGGCCGGCGATAGCCACTTTAGCCGGGCCGTATTTGGCGTCGCGCAGGTTATAAGGATTGAACGGCACTGGTTTGGCCCAGCCGAATACGAAACCGGTATTCATGGTGATCATAAGCAGCGGCAGAAGAATCGACCCAAAAGGATCGATATGAGCTATCGGGTTCATGGTCAGACGGCCGGCATCCCGCGCCGTCGGATCGCCTAACCGGTCCGCCATCCAGCCATGCATGTATTCGTGTATTATGGCGGAAAATACCAATATGATTATCTGGAAAATCGCTAAATCTATAGACATTTAATTGAAATAATGATAATAACCTTATGCTTTATACTCAAAGAAAATATTCAAGATAATCTTAATATTTTTTCCTTAATGCTTAATTAAATATATCATATCTTGCTTTTTTCGGCAAAACATGATAACATTCTAACATAAATAAAATTACACAGATACACGTAGCAACGAATTATCGTCTGTTAACTGTCGTCTGTTTTTTCGAATATGCCAAAACAATGCGATATCTGCGGACGCTCCTCTATGAAGGATGCCGCCCGTTCCCATTCCAATATTAAAACTATCAAGCGCCAGCATATCAACCTCCAAAGCAAAAAAGTCGACGGAATCAGAAAAAAGGTTTGCACTAAATGCCTGAAAACCATGGCGAAGGTAAAATAACTTTAAATAAGTCTACAAAAACGTAAGCTTCCCAAGGCGTACGTTTTTTATTAAACGATATTCTGAGACTGGATTTATACAACCTATTTAAAACCCCCGATCGGATCAATCGGGGGGATTTTTTATTATTGGATCGGACCGATATTACTGAATACAACCGTAAAAACGTCAACCTGACGGAGGATGCCGACTACGTTTTTCTTTTTATCCGTAACGAGGAGGGAGTGATGATTGCCTCTCGCCAGCTGGTGAGTGGCCGCGGCCAAGGTGGCTTCGGAATCGATGTATTCCCCCGAGGTTAACGCGTACATGGCGTCTTTGGCAAGGATGTGTCTGGCCTGATTGGATATGTGCTCAATCTGGATATCCCACAATCGGAACTGTTCGTGGGTGCTTACCAGATAGTTCTTGCTGAAACCGATGCGCCGGGCGGTTTTGCTTATTAAATTCCGGGCTTTCGGCTCAAGCGCTTTCAGGGCGTCCATCTGGCTTATTTTGCCGATTATGCGGCCGCTTTTATTTCGAACCAGGATCGCCCGATGGGCATGAAGGCTGTTTTTCCGCGAAAAATTTTCCTGGGCCCGCTTTAATTCGATGATAGCTTCATAAAGAGACGCGTCTTCGCCTATAACGGCGTACTCGGCAAGAGGAACCATGATATCTTTCACGATCGACGTTTGCATGCACGCCCCCTCCTTTAAGAGGCGATTTTGAATGAACACAAAATAAAAAAACACCGGTTAGGGACAGGTCCATGATAATCCTGCCGGTATTTTTTGTCAACTTAATATATAAAAAATTATTTTTCTTTTTCCCGCCTCTCTTCTTTCCGCCGATCATCGTTCTTGTCTTTTTTACGGATAAAATGTTCGGCGTTATCAGTAAGAGCTTCCGCGGACCGGAGAAGATTTTTTGCGCCTTCCTGGTCGCTTCCCCTGATCTCTTCCGCTCTTTTCACTTTATTGTTTATTTTATTTATCAGATTTTCCACGTCTTGTTGCTCGAATTCCGGCTTTTTAAGGTCTTTTGTCAGGCGGTCAATATTATCCCTGAGATCCGTAATATTATCATCGCGCTTTGTGGTGGTTCCGGTCGTTAGGGGCGCAAAATCGGAAATCAGGCTCTTTTCATCGGCTTTACGATCGCGATCACAATCCTCGCAAACTTCTGGATCTTTTTTTTCTTCTAAGAAAAAAGTTTCCCGGCCTTCGACCTCGGTTCCGGCTTTTTCCGGTTCATTGCTCTTGTCCAAGCGTCCGCGCTTTTCCGCTCCCTCCCTATCTTTATCTCTCCCCTTAACCTTATCCAAGGCCAGAGCGATACTGTCGATCAGGTCATCTTCGGCTCCTACTCCGGCGCTTTGCGCTATGTCGGTTAGCATAGCTTCTTCCTGGCTATTGAGAGCTTTTATTCTGAGGGTAGTTGACCCGGAATTCGAAAATCCGCTAATGGCGCGCTCGCGCAATAAAAGCGCCTTGTCCAGGTTTATTTTTATTTTTTCTTCCGTTTTTGGTTTATCTATGGTCGTCGCGAGGACTTTCGCTTCAGCCAGTCTTTTAGCCGACAACTCAGCGTAGATCTCGGCCTTATTCTTTTTTCGGGCCAGACTAAGCTCGATTTCCTCCAGTTTCATTTTTAACGGATAAAGAAAGTCGCCGGGTACGACATTCGTGCCCGCGTAAGCGTATCCCGGAACAACTATTAATATTAATAACAAAACCGACCCGGCCAAAGCCCGGAAATTCCAGCTAAAACGCATTTTTTCCGGAGCCAATCTTTTTTTAAGAATAGCCGCGTAAAGCCGGAATCTTATCTTAAGATCAGCCCGCCGTCTTAAGCGCACCTTAGGGAGATTGTTTAATTTTTTTTCTAAATTATCCATAAATTTAAAGTCAACCGGAAACTCCGGAAACGATCAATGATCAACGGTTTTTTAAAGACTTGCGGAGAATTTCCAGCGCCCGACAAATACGGGTCCGGACGGTCCCCTCGGAGATTTCCAGGATCGACGCTATTTCACCGTTATCGAGCGAATCAGCGTAGCGCAGGCTAAGGACTTCCCTGAATTTTTCCGGAAGAACATTGATCGCTCGGAAAACGTCTTCCAGTTCAAGATCGATATTAAGTTTCTCCACGGCGTCAATCGTCCGGCTTTCCGCCTCGGTCAATGCGGTTTCCCGCCGCGCTACGCGATAATGGTTTATCAGGTGATTTTTCGCTATCCGGAATATCCAGGCCTGGAAGGAGCGTTCCGGATCGAAAGAATCGAACTTATCCAGGGCTTTAAAGAATACATCCTGGGTCATATCTTCGGATAACGCCCGATTAAAATCCAGACGGTACCAAAAATAATTAAAGATCTTGTCTTTATACTGGTTGTAATAGTTTAAGAAATCTCCGGCCATGTCCTTATTATTATACAAAAAATTCGCTAATTTGTTACGAAAATTTCGGATTTATTTTTAATTCAGCTAAATAAGCATTGAGTATATGGCTTTTGACCATATTACTTCGTTTTTAAGGATAAATCAATACGCCAAAAGCGATTCCGTCCCGAAGGCCGAAACCGCTTTTGTATTTCCCTGGTGCCTGACTATTCTCCGCAGGACCCTTTCTTTTTAAAACTGCCGGAAAATTTTTCTTTCAAATCCTTGATCCCTCCCCTTATCCCGCTTATTTCCTCTTTTTTATCCTTAATTTCCTTTTTTATCTCTTTTTTTTCGGCCTTATCTTCAACTTTCTCCGTCTTTATTACCTCTTTGATCTTCTGGATCAATCCCTTTAAGATCCTGGCTTTCTCCGGATTCTCGAGTTCGCCTTCCGCCTTGAGTTTGTTAAGGTAATGATTCACGCAGCTCACGAAAGTACCGAGGCGGTTATCGCCTAAATATGGGCAGATCTCCGAGGCGTTCGCCGCTTCATCTTCGTCGGTTTTTCCGTCGCAGTCATTATCGACGTTATCCTTGACTTCAACGGCTCCCGGGTATATCAAACGGTTCGAATCGTTGCAATCCTTATTGTTCGTTACGTATCCCAATGGAAGCCGGCAGTCGCTGGTGGTGGCGGTACCACCGAAACCGTCGGCGTCGTTATCGAAATAATAAGTACGCGATGCCATGTTCTCGTCCACCGTTCCGTCGCAGTTATTATCGATGCCGTCGCAGATCTCTCTCACGCCCGGCCTGATGCTGCCCTTGGTATCGTTGCAGTCCCGATCGTTGTTCACGTATCCGGAGGGAGCCTCTAAGCTCGTGGTGGAGACGGAAGGATTGCCGTATGTATCCCCATCGGCATCGCGGTAGTATGTTTTCATACTGGCACAGTACTCGTCGATCGAACCGTCGCAGTCGTTATCGATATTGTCGCAGGCTTCGGCCGCGTTCGGATGGATATTCGCTTTCGTGTCATTGCAATCATTATTATTACTGACGTATCCTGAGGGCGCGCTGCCGTAGCTTGTCGTGGCCTGGCCGGGATTGCCGTACGTATCGTTATCGGCATCCCGGTAGTAAGTATTAAGATCGCAGTTCTCGTCGATCGAACCGTCGCAGTCGTTATCGATATTGTCGCAGGCTTCGGCCGCGCCCGGTTTTATATCCGCATTGCTGTCGTTGCAATCCGTTTGATTCGTTGCATATCCGGACGGAACGGAGCAGGCCTGGGTGGTGCTCGAGGTTAATCCGTAACCGTCGCCGTCAAAATCGCGGTAATAGGTGATTAGGACATTTTCATCCACATATCCGTCGCAATCGTTGTCGATATTGTCGCAGACTTCGGCCGCGCCGGGATTTATCGCGGCTACGGTATCGGCGCAATCGCCGCCGTTACGGGCATAGCCGGCGGGCGGTTCCGTGGCCAAGGTGGTGGTTGAGGTAACTCCATAGCCATCGCCGTCCGCATCGGAATAATAGGTATATTGGATCTGATCGGCCTTTACGGCATAAAAAAATCCGCCGCCGGCCAGAATGCCGACGCCGACGAGAAGAACCTTTAAAAGATCTTTCCTTTTAAAGATGGATAGGATTTTGTTCATAGTTTTTTAAAAATCGCGCTCCAGGCGCTTTAATAATTAATATCGGCGCTTTCGCAAAAAATACGCGCCGTAATATAATACAAATCCGCCGGAGCTTTGTTACGTCCGCGTGATCAATCCCGAATATTAGAGTACCAAAAACGGTTTTGGATAATAAAAAACAGACTATAATAGTCTGCTTTGATTTTATTCTTCCGTAGCGGCTATGGCCCTAACGGATCATCTTTTAAACATCGCACAATCCCCGTGCCCCGGATAAATCGCCATACCCGGTTTTATAATATCCCCCAAGCGCTTTAAAGACGCTTCCATATCGGTCTCTGAGCTCCATTCAAAATCCGTCCGTCCGATGCCGTTAAGGAACAGAGTATCTCCCGTAAAAATAAAACCGTCTCCCAGGAGGCAGATTCCTCCGGGCGTATGGCCGGGAGTATGAAGAACCTTTAATTCAACACCCCCGATCACGATAACGTCGCCGTCGGAAAGATATCGGTCCGCCGGAAAATCTATAAGGATCTTTTCCGCTTCATGTATAAGAATTTTCGCGCCAGTGGCTTTCTTAAGGTACTCGTCCGCCAAAACATGATCGAAGTGGCCATGGGTATTTATTACATAAACGAGTTTTACGCGCGCTTTTTTTATTTCTTCCAAGATCAATTCGCCGTTATCCCCCGGATCGATCACTGCCGCTTCCCCGGCGGAACTTACGAGATAGCAATTAGTCGCGATTTCTCCGACAACAAATCTCTTGATATCCATAAAATCGTTCTTTAAATAAAAATAATGCGAACCGCTCCCCTATAAGCTACGGCCAGTCCGCATTTATTATATCAGGTTACCGGTTATATTAGTATCAAAAGCCCGACGATTATGCCTATCGCCACGAATTGGATAACGAAAATCTTAAGAAAGCTTATTCCGGCTTTTTCAGGATCAAAAATCATAGTTTACGCTTCTGGCAACAGAGGGGCAAGGCCTTTACTGTTACTACAGATTAATTTAATGAAGAAATTATGAATTTCATTATTCTAAAAATATAATACCACTCGGACATTATAAGCAGATTAATCGTTTTTGTCAAGGATGATTTTTTCATCCGCCAACTTTACCACGTCATCCAGGCGCCAATCGGTTTTAACCAGAAAATCATACACCTGGTATCTGGCCGCCTCCGAAACGTTGGTCGGATCGCTTAAATTTGTAAGCATAATAATGGGCACGGAGCCTCCCCACTTCACGTCCCCCCTGATCTTTTTCAAGAGAGAGATGCCATCCATTTTCGGCATGATCACGTCCAGGAGCATTATGTCCGGCTTTTTTTCCATTGCCGCCTTATAACCCTCTTCTCCGTCGCAAGCCTGGGATACTTCATATCCGGCGGCTTCGAATTTATCCGTCAAAGCCGCCAGCATAGCCGCTTCGTCCTCTACGATTAGAATGTGTCTTTTTTTGTCCATATTGTTTTATGATTTAAATTTCTAGTGATCGGTTATCTTTCCACGCTCATTAATTTCTTGATCCCGACCTTCTTTTTCATACCCCGAAGAGGTATGGTAATGAAAAAAGTAGTGCCTTTATTCTCCTGGTCGATCGGGCGCGACGGATTCGGCTTATTGAGCAGGAGCTCGAGGCTGGGCGACTGGAACCATATCTTCCCTCCGGATTTTTCGATGACCGCCTTGGAGATATAAAGCCCGAGGCCGGTGCCGGCCGACTCCATTTTCTTCGCGTTTTCCGCCCGGAAAAGTTTCGTGAAGATCTTCGGCTGTTCCGACCGGGGAATGCCGCAGCCCGTATCGGAGATCTTTATAAGCGCCTGATGCTCGGTCTTTTTGATCGCTACGCGGATAGTTCCGTTCTCCGGCGTATATTTGACGGCATTCGAGAGGATATTCTCGAAAACGATCTTGGTCAATCGCGGATCTAAATTTATTTCCGGCAGGCTGTCATACTCCTTTTCCAGATTGATCTTTTTCGATTCAATTTCGGGCAGGAATTTCTTAAGCGCGCTCTCCGCCCGGCCGATCAGATCGGTCGGTTCCGGTTCGATCGAAAAAGTCCCCAGATCAATGCGGGAAACATCCAAAAGCGCGTTAACCAGGTCGATCAGGCGTTCGTTGCTCCGATAAACTTCCCGCAGATATTTAGTTTGCTCGGGGTTGAGTTCGCCGGCGTCGCCGGAAACGACATAATCAACGTACCATTTTACGATCGAAAGCGGGGTGCGAAGCTGGTGCGAGGCGATCGCCACGAAGTCCGTTTTGGCTTGCGCGATTTCCCGGTGTTTAGTGACATCCTGCGCTACGCCGGTCTGGAGTCTCACTAAAAGCTCGTTTAACGCGCTTGTCAGCTGGCCGATCTCGTCTTTATTATCTACCGGCAGCCTTTTGGAAAGGTTTCCGGCCGCCATCTCCTCCACTTCGAATGTCAGGCTCCGAAGGCGCTTCGTCAGGGTACGGCTGATCGTAAGGGTCACTAAAAACACGAAAATATATATAAGCTCGCCCAATATCAATATCTGCTCCGGCAATCCGCCTATAAAAAAAACGACTGACAGGATCAAACCGGTTGCGAACAGGAAGACCGTCAAAAGGATCTTATCGGATAATTTTAAAATAAAATTTATCATCGGTTTTATGGGTATATAATTATTTTACAATAATTCCGCGGATTAGTAAACTCCAAAAAAAACATACACTTGACTTTAGCTAATATGTATGATTAAATAGCATGAGTATCCAAAAAATACCTTTAATCGGTTTAAGTTAATTTTTCATTAATTTTTGTCAGTTAAAACGGAATTAGCTGACTTTTTTATAAGCAACATTATGAGCTTGAAGAATTCAATTGCGGCGGTTGCTGACACGATCGTCCCCCGCCCTAAACTCGGAGATAAAATAAAAAAATTACTCCGGCCCAGGCGCCGTTTTTCGATTGCGGCCGCTTTACTGCTTTTTTTGATATTGGGAGGGATCTGGGCGGCCGCAAAATACGGAAAACAAAGCGAACCGGAAGAGCCCCTTACTGATCCACGGGCAAAGGAAATTAAAACCATGACCCTGGATAGGGAAAATCGCACAGCCATCAAAGCCGTCGGAACCGTAAAGGCCGATTCAAAAATAGACGTGGTCGCGTTGGCGGGCGGAACGATAAAAAATCTGACTTTTGCGGTCGGGGACCGGGTATTCGCCGGGGGTATCCTGGCTTCGCTTAACGACAATACCGTCCTAACGAACCTGATCAATGCCGAAAATAATTTCGCGAATCTCCAAAGCAGCCTGATCTTAAGTCGAAGCATGACCGAGCAAAGCCTTCGCCAGGCAAGCCTCGGGGTGGATACGGCCAGAGAGGGGGTGGCGGCGGCGGAGATCGCGGCAGAAGCCGCCAACAACAACCTTTTAAACTATGACGCGCTAAGAGGGAAGGGCGATGAAGACACTAAACATAACGCCGTTATCGCCTTTAACGGCCACCTAAACACTATCTGGAGCGCTCTCGACCAGGTTAATTATCTGATCAAGGCGGAAGGCAGTCTTCAGCTGCCGGGAGTCGAGAATATTCTCGGCGTCAAAGATATGTCCAGCTTAAGCGCGGCAAAACAAGACTATTTGAAACTTAAAAAATCTTACCTGTCTTTAAACGATCTGTCCCCCGCCGAAGACACGATCACTTCCGCAATGGCCGCGCTTTCGGACGCTCTGGCTTTGACGAAACAGCTTGTTGACGGCACCATAGCCGTCCTCGACAATACGATCACAAGCGCGGAATTTCCCGACAGCGCTTTGGCGGCCCAGAAAAACAGCTTTTCCGGCCTGCGGGCGAATATCGTCGGTGCTCAGACCGCCGCCGGCGCCACCAGACAGGCCCTGGAAAACCTCAGCCTCATCAATACGCAGGAACGGGACGCTTTAGTGAGCGCTCTTAATACCGCCAATAACCGCCTGACTTCCGCCAAAACCGCCTTCAGCAACTCGCTTGTCGGAGAGGAAAACGCGCGCCTTTTATCCGAAAATCAGGTTCTTTCCGCCCAAACCGCCCTGGATGGGGCCCGCAGCCAGCTTAATCTCGCTCGGGTAGCGGCCGGAGATCTCTCCGTAAAAGCTCCTATTTCCGGCGTTATTACCGCTAAGTATGTCGATATCGGCGCGGAAATGAATCCCGGACAACCGATCGCCCAGATCAGCCAGGCCGAGATGATGAAAATAGAAACCAGCCTGCCCTCCGAAGATATCTATCGGATCGCGATCGGCCAGGAAGCGATCATCGGCAACGAACTTAAGGCGGTCGTCTCGTCAATCGACCCGGCCGCCGACCCCGTTACCCGGAAAGTGAAGCTGGAAATCGTGTTCGACAATAAGAACGGGGAACTTATCCAGGAAACCTTTGTTGACATAGTTATTCCCGTCAAAACCGGCGCGGAATCGATTTACGTACCGTTAAAAACAGTTACCGTAACCCAAACGGAAAGCTATGTGTTCGTAATTAAGGATGATCGGGCCGTAAAAACACCTGTTATTCTGGGAAAAACCGAAGCAGAGTTTATAGAAGTTTTAAGCGGTCTTAATCGGGGGGATACGCTGGCCGTTGACGGCGCCAAGAATCTTATTGACGGCGACGAAGTGAAGATAACAGATTAAGTCTTACGCATTATTTTTCGGGGTATCCGGATTTATTCGGATCGGAAATTGTCATTTAATTAAAAAATTCAACTCAAACATGGAATCAGCAGTAAATAACGAAGAACATAAACAGAGGCAAACAAAAAAGCTGGACGCGGCCGTTAATGACACCAAGCGGTCGGTTTTGGGCTTTCTGATCATCAATTACCGTATTACCTATCTGGTGATATCGGGCCTGGTCTTAGCCGGCGTTTTCGCGATGTTCACCTTGCCGAGAGAGGCGGAACCCGAAATCCGCATCCCCTACGCCGTCGTGACGACGATTTATCCCGGCGCCAACCCGGTCGATATCGAAGAACTCGTGACCAGAAAAATAGAAGATGAGATAAAGAACCTGGAAAACGTCAAATTATACAGCTCTACTTCCGGACAAGGCGTATCGAGCGTTTTCGTGGAATACGAAGCCGAAGCCGATCTGGATGAAAGTTTCCGCAAGCTTAGGGAGGCGGCCAACAATGCCGAAGCGGAACTGCCGACGGACGCGGAAACGCCGATCGTAACGGAGATAAACTTCACTGATATGCCGATCGTGACCTATTCCCTGGTCGGAGCTCAGTATGACGAAGTCGCTTTAAAAAAAATCGCCGACGACCTTGAAGAGGCTTTGGAGAACGTCAAGGACGTATCGAAAGTCGTCGTCTCCGGCGGCCTTACCCGGGAATTCCGGATAGCGGTCGACCAGACGAAACTGTCGAACTACGGACTATCGTTAGGACAGGTGGTGGCGGCCGTCGGCCGCGCCAACGTGAGCCTTCCGGCGGGCAATATAGGCATTGATGATTTCAACTATGACGTCCGGGTAAAGGGGCGTTTCAAAAGCGTTACCGATCTTTATGATATAGTCGTCGCCACTCAAGACGGCTCCCCGGTCTTCCTTAAGGATCTCGGACGGATCGAAGATGCGTTCAAAGACAAAAAAACCGAATCGAAAATCGGCTTCCGGGACGTGCCGGCCGAAGATACTGTTTCGCTCTTGGTCTATAAGCGGACCGGGGGCAATATCCTTGATATTGTCGACAATACCCGCGAAGAAATCGATGATCTTTACGCCAAGGGCGTTCTGCCGTCCGATCTCAAGATTCAGAAAACCAACGACAATTCCGTCTTCATCAAAGAAGATTTGAACACCTTGGGAGCTAACGGCATTCAGACCATGATACTTATAACCTTAATCCTGATGCTGGTCTTAAGCTTCCGCGGAGCGGTCATCACGGCTTTATCCGTACCGATGGCCTTTCTTATGGCTTTCATGTTCCTGAAACTCGAAGGCCTGACCCTTAATTCGATGGTGCTTTTTTCCCTCGTTCTTTCTTTGGGTCTTATGGTCGATAACTCGATCGTCATCATCGAGGGCATCAACGAATACGTTACCCGCCATAAAAAAACCGTCGCGGAGGCCGCGCTTCTGTCGGTCTGGAATTTTAAATGGGCTATCACTTCCGGAACCATGACGACTGTGGCGGCTTTCCTGCCCATGCTCCTGGTTTCCGGCATTCTCGGACAATATATTTCGGTCTTGCCCAAAACGATCACCGTGACGCTTATTTCCTCGCTTTTCGTAGCCTTGGTCGTCGTGCCGGTTTTAGCCGCCCGCTTCATAAAGATCAAAACGGCGGACGGATCCCATCGGAATAAAAAACGGCACCGTTTTTTCGACGGTCTGTTTTTTAAGATCCACGGCTTTTACGGGCCATTTCTTCAGGGCGTGCTTATAAGCAAGGCGAAAAGGCGCCTCTCTCTCGCTATCGCCGCCGCGGCTTTTCTCATAGCCGTCGGCATACCGGCCGCCGGTTTCATGAAAATCGAAATGTTCCCTAAGGTCGATCTCGATTATTTCCTTGTCAGCGTAAAATTGCCGGCCGGTTCCACCCTAGCTTTGACGCGTCCGGTCGTCCGGGAAGCAGAAAAAATCGTCAATGCCATCCCGGAGATGGACAATTACGTCGTTAACATCGGCCAGAGCCAATCCGTTAATCCGGGCGAGGGCGGAAAAGCGGGTGAAAACTTAGGCGGCATAACCGTAAACCTGGTCGAGAAAGATTTGCGCGACCGGAAAAGCTACGAGATCGCCGATTCGATCCGCGGTGAAATTACCGCGATTCAGGGAGGTGAGGTTACCGTGGAAGAACTTTCGGCCGGACCGCCGACCGGCGCCCCGATCGAAGTGCGGATCTTCGGGGATACACTCGAAGGCTTGACGGACACAGCCGGCAAAATCAAAAAAATATTGGCGGGCAATCCGGATATTTTCAATGTCAAGGATAATATCGAGGACGCCGCCGGTGAATTCACTTTCGAGATCGACAGGCAAAAAGCCGATTATTACGGCCTTGATATGGTTACCGTCGCCTCCACCTTGCGGACCAGCCTTTTCGGCAATGCCGCGACCGAGATAAACCTTGAGGGCGATGATGTCGATATAACGGTAAAATACGACCAAAACGAATTCAAAGGCGTCGACGATCTTGAAAAAGTGCTCCTGCCATCTCCGCGTGGATACATCGCCGTGAAAGATGTCGCCAGCGTCAGTTTTAACCCGGCCCTTCTCTCTATCCAGCACCGGGACGGAGCGAAATACGCGGCCGTCAGCGCTGACATAAAGGAGGGCGCCAATCTCCAGAAGATCCTTGACGACTTCGAAAAGAAAAGAACGTCAATCGAACTGCCGCCGAATTTTTCGATCAAGGTCGGGGGTGAGGTCGAAGACATCGAAAAATCTTTCCGGGAAACTTTCATGTCCCTGGGATTGGCCGTAATCCTTATCGCCTTTATCCTGGTCCTGCAGTTTAATTCCTTTAAACAGCCGTTCATAATCCTATTTTCCCTGCCCCTGGCTATTGTCGGGGTGGTCTTCGGCCTCCTCGTTTTCGGCCAACCCTTCTCTTTCCTGGCCTTTATCGGCATCGTGTCCTTGGCCGGCATCGTCGTCAACGACGCGATCGTCCTTATTGATCGTATAAACAAGAATATCGAAGACGGACTTGAACTTGCCGAAGCGATCGTCGAGGCCGGCATCTCCCGCATGCAACCGATTTTTCTTACCTCCCTGACCACCATAGCCGGCGTCTTCCCTCTAATTTGGTCCAATGAACTTTGGCGCGGCTTTTCCCTGTCTTTGTCTTTCGGCCTGGTCGCCTCTACGATCCTGACCCTGTATATCGTTCCGATCATGTTCGTCGCCCTCTGCCGGAAAGACCACGAGAAGACTCATTGAAAAAATCGATAAGATTTCCGTATATTAAAACCCCAGTCTTTTGACTGGGGTTATTTTTATTCGCATAAAAGAGCTATGAAAAGCTAGGCCGCTACCGCGTTGGTTATGATCTCATCGTGCATTTTCGCAAAGATCTTTTCCGCCTCCTTAAGGCATTCCGGCTCGATCCGCTCGAACCTCTCTTTGCCGCCGATTGGCCGGTAATGGAAAAACCATCGGTTCTCGGGTTTTAAATTGTTCAAACGAACGAACGACAGGTAAGCCCCGTCATCGTAATGAACCCTGATCTCACAGGATTCTTTGCTGTTTACGGCAATTTCCATCCGCAGCTCTCTTTGGAAAATGTTCTCGGGATCGATCTTTATTCCGGCCAAAGCGGCCATCGTCTCGAGAATATCCCTGATTCCAGCCAAGTCGGTAACTTTTTGGTTCACGCTTTCTCCTTTTTGTTGAGGGTTGGCACTCTGGCTTCGATATTATTCCGCTTTGATTATAAATATATTAAAAATAAATTCAATTTATCAATATTTCGGGATACCGGTGCAAAGGGCGAAGAACCATATCGTCCAGGCATAAACGGAATATTTTCTGAATAAACCGGCTGCCCGACTCCGTTTCTTAAAAGCCTGGATAGCCCAGATAAAATGAACGGTCATTATCAAAAGCGCTAAACTACCAAAAAAAGTATGAATATTAGCGAAAATCATTCCAGGCGACATAAACATGGCGACAGTACCAATCAAATCAAATAAAAAGCCTAGGGCGAATATGGCTATTATGGCGCGGCTGAGTCCCTTGCTGATCATTTCCGAAAATACCGCTGTTGTATAAAATACAAACGCGAATAAAACAAGAATGACGGCTGCCGGCAAATCAACCTCCCTCGAAGCGCAATTGTCAATTTACATCCTGATAAAAAGAGTCATTCGCTATACTAACATACAACGAACAAATAGTCAAGATGGCTTTTAATACTCCACCGGCCGGTTTTATTCTATCGAAATTTCCTTCGGTCTGATGTTATGCCGATCGGTCTTTCTGATCCAGACTATTTTAAGGATAATATACAAGATCATGATCCATATAGCTTGCACGCAAATTCCCCGAAGACCGATTCCTGGGCCAATTTTTTTCAAATAAAGCTCCGCCGGCACGAAGCAAGAATAAGCGAATGGCAGGACCAGGCTGATATTGACGATGGCCGGCCAGATCACCAGCGGAAAATAGCTACCCGCCAGGATACTTTTCAATCTCAATATAAAATTATAAGTTTCGGCGGATTCGACCGACCAAAAAACGAAAAAATGAAGAAAATACAAAATCAATAATTCAGACAAAAAAGCCAGGACCAGCATGACCGCGATCACGGAAAGATAGTAAGGATCCGAATTAATTTTAAAATCGTCGATAAAAAAATAAAGCAAAAAAATCTGAAACGCCACCGACAGTATGAACGGCAAGATATTTCGACCGAAACCCCTGATTATTATTTTCGCCAAATAAGACGCGGGTGAATTCATGAGCAGGGAAAGATTTTCTCTGCTTATGTCGTGAACGACTATCCGCCGCAATAAATGGTTCGTGGCCGCTCCGATCAGGTTACCGACCAGGATATAGGTAAGTATTTCTTCGCGAGTCAAACCGCCGAGAACCGCTCGCTTGGAAAATATCAATATCCAAACCGCCAATACCGCCAAAATCTCGACCGTACCGCCCATTCGATAAACCGCGGTTTTTAAAAAAACGGCGGCATTCTTTTTTTTGTTGACCCCATCAAGGGAAGCGGGTATATACATAAAAATTAAAATGCCTAATGCCTAATGCCTAATGCCTAATACCTAATGCCTATAAATATTATACCACAAAAAATAACCGCACAAAAAACGGCCCTGGGTGAGCCGCTTTTTCGTGGCACTTTTTTACTTTTTACTGCCTTGCAATAATTGCATTAGGCTAGCTAGTGGGTCGGAATTACCGGCGGCCGAAGAATCGTTATTGGACCCGCCTTTTAGCATCGCCTCAAGCAGGCTTTGGGTTGAATTATCGGCTTTAGGGACCGAGGAAGTTGAAAATCCGGCTTTATTTGCTTCATTGGCCTTATAGCTTTCGATCATTTTATCGGTAACGGCTAGATCGGTCTCGGGCCAAAAAGTGCCCTTTAGTACGACTTTGCCCGGCATAGGGTCGCCGTCATCCTTCTCCAGGGTGACATAAACCGTGCGGTAAGCCTCCTGGTCTCCCGTGACCCTGACCGACAGGGTGGCGTCCGCGGCGCCGGGGTCATATTTCATTTTACCGACAGAGAACATATCGAGCGTATCCGGATTTCGTACAAGCCAGCCTTCGTAATAATCCGTACCGACGGGCGCGGCCAGGCCCCGGGCGGCGATCCGATGATACGTGATACCGTTATATACCGCCAGCCAGGCCTTGCTTAAAACCCCTTCTCCGGAAGCGTCGGTTAACCGAATCGTCGGAGCTAAACCGAATACAGCCCCCGTATTATCGGCCTCCGGCACTATCGCCGGCGGGTCCGCCGCGAACCGTCCTTTCGGAACAAAGGTTTTATCGGATTCCGGAACCGACGCCGTCCGGCCGTATTCCTCATCATCCATGCTTTCGATGATTTTCTTCTCTACCGCGGCGGTAATTTTATTCTCAAGTTCGGTCTCGGTCATTATGGCCGATCCCAGATCAGCCAATTGATCCAAATTGACGCTTTCCCCGCCCCGGCTCGTCCAGGCCGTCGAATTTGCGTCTATGGCAAAATACAAAGCTCCCGCGGCGATGACAAAAGCTACGAGGGCGATGGCGACGGACGTACCGTAACCGTCGTTCATTTTGAATGGTTTCATAAATTTAATTTTAAATAATTTTATGATCTGATCCTTACGGTTATAATGGTATATAATTTTTGTTATAAGGCGATTATAATATAGTTAATCGCAAATTAGTCACGCTAACGGAATTTTTCGGCAATAAAAAAAACCGACCGGCCCGCGGAAAGACGAATTTATCCGGAGATTCCGGCTTCATCTTGGGATTCCGCAAACGGACCGGCGGTTCAGACAGGTTTTTTTTAAATCACCTGCTTTTTAATTATAATGAGATTATATTGTGAAAACGTTAACGAGATATTAAAAATATTTCTATTTCTTGATTTTAAGTTCTAGTAACGAAAAGGCGAAAATTATAATTATATATTAATAAATTTATTATATATTTATATATTAAAGTTAATTTAAATCCCGAGAAACCGATCCCGACCCCTAATTCTAGCCGATAAAATTATGTCAAAATGGATTTTTGAACCTGCTCACACGGGAGCGGAATTCTGCGTACGGCACATGATGATCACTGATGTTTGCGGCCGTCTCCCGAATATCCGGGGGACGCTTGATTTTGATTTCGACAACCCCCAAAAAATTATCGTGGATGTTATCATGGACGCTACCGAAATCTGGACCGGGGATAAGGATCGCGATCGACATCTAAAAAGCGCGGCTTTTTTCGACGTTAAGAATTATCCCTCGTTTATTTTCCAGGCGAACGAGATCGAACGGATCGGCGCCAATGAATTTAAATTATTCGGCCACCTGACCATTCGCGGCATAACGCGCAAAATCATCCTGACCCTCATAAGCTCCGGCATTTGGCGGACCCCCCAAATTAAAGATGAACCGGATAAAGGACCGACCATCCGCGCCGGCTTCAAGGCGACTACCGTCATCAACCGCCATGATTACGGGGTCAGCTGGAACGAAATGCTTGATCGCGGCGGCATGGTCGTCGGTAACGAAGTCCGCATTACCATAAACGCCGAAGTGATCAAGCAAGAATAAATAAAAAGAAAAACGGCCCCGGAAGGAACAAAATCGATATTTTATCCCTGTCGGAGCCGTTTATTTCGCCTTCGCTTTTTAAGAGGACAAGAAAATTATCGTATATACCATAAAATAGGTATACACTGTCACCGAGGCGATCGCGATCATTAAAAAATCCGCATTGAATACCTGCGGTTTTGCTTTGGGCGCGATGCACCCGCTTTTGGAGTCGCTCATAGTTTTTGTTTTTGTTTTTCGCCTTATTTTTTAGGCTATATTACCAGTATAGCACGGATTTTCCGACTTGTCAAGGTTAAAAGAGAGTTTTTTACGCTCCGCCTCAAACGGTCGGATTTCGCTTGCGCGGATTTCGGCATATATTACTTATTGAGACAACAAAAAAACCTGGCAAAAGGTTGTCAGGTTGTTATAAAAATCATTTTGAAGTGTTCGGATCTTCCGTCATCCGGCGCAGGATCTTTACGCTTTCATATTGTTTTTTCCGGTTGCTTCCGGTCGGCCAGAACGGATAAAGGTCAAAAACTTTTTTCGGAAAAACTTCCAGGAGGGCGTAACCGAATTTTTCAATGGCCGTAAACGACACCAAATCGCGGATAGTCTTTTTGTAGGCTTCGCTTTCAGCCGGTGTTAAGCCGACCAAAGACAGGTGCTCATCGTCTTTATCGGACGGATCGGCTAAGCGATGATTTAAATTAAAGTGCAGATGCGCGTAAACAATATCCTTGTTCAGTTCGCTGATCATCTCGTGCTGGTAGCCGAAGGCGTTGATGTAATCGCCGCCCCGATTATTTTCCCGGGCATAATCGCCCGCGTAATTATTAGCGTGGCCCCAGTCAAAACAAACGCCGAGATGCGCGCTCTTAATATCGCGCAAAATCGTCTTTAGGTCGCGGAAGTCGGAGCCGATATAATAACCTTTGCTGGCGCGCGGCATATTTTCCAAAGCGATCGTTACCCCGAGGTCTTCGGCCAAAGAGACGGCATAGCCGATATTCCTCATAACAGCCGAGGGGATCTTCGCCTTTTGTTTAAGGAAGCCGGGGTGAAAAACTATTACCGGCTCCGGCGCGGCTGATAACAGGCGGGCCGCCCAAATCTGATTAAAAAGCTTGGAGCGGGTTATGGCCGAATCGTCCTCCAGGCGCGTTTCCATGTGCCTGAATTGGCGGCGTAAATTTTCGTGGCCGCCGTGAAAGGCGTAAATCGGCCATTTTCTTCCAATGAATTTCTCCAGACGTTCCGGCCGGAAATGGTTATATTCGTCTTTAAAGATTCCGGCGCCGGTAACGGTCAGATTGAGATCAAGGCCGCTGAATATTTTCATGGCCCGCCGATTAAGGGATCCGACGAGGTTAAGCCCGCGTATTTTTTGGCAATTTAGCATATCGGCCAGACTATCAGGAACAAGCGCCCAGGGACAGGCCGTAACAAAACTGGGATCGGTTAAAAGCTCCATAAGCGCCTACTCCTTTTTGATTATGGCCGGCAATTCATAAATTCGGGAAGCTCTATCCAATTCATCAATAATATTATCAGCTTTCCAATCCAGTTCTATGGCGGCGGTAGAGGCGACCTTAACAAGCGTTCTCCGGTCAGGTTTTCCCAGGGCGCCGATTCCGGTCCGGCGTAAAATTATATCAGAGAGCGTGCGAGCCATTTCGAATTTAACCGCGTAAACCACCTCGGCCATGATCTCACCGTCGACATTCAACACTTCCCTTAAACTTGGGTCATCCTCGGTCAGCCTAAAAACCTCTTTGGCCTCGGTGCCGTAGTTGCGTCCCAGGTACTCAACCGTTTCCCGGGAAAAATCCCCATCGTAAAGGGCGTGCAACTTTGACATAAAAAGCTCCATGTCGGTAATCTCGCAGCCGCTTAAATACAGCTTGTCGGAGGCAGACCGCCAGGGATAAACGCCCAGCTTTTTAGCCACCACTCCGGCTACCCGCTCGGCCAGATTCCGGCTGGTCGTATATTTGCCGCCCAGCACCGTAATAAGGCCGTCGAGTCCGTCACGGGCTGCATCGCAAATCTCGTGGCTGCGGGAAGCGTTATAGGTATCCGCCCCGTTTTCCCCTGCTAAGGGCCGAAGGCCGCCGTAAGCGTATTTAATATCGGGCCAGCCGATCGGCTCTTTTACATGCCGGTTCACCAGACTCAATAGCTCGTCTATTCCTTCCGCGCTCACGCGATAATTATCGGGATGACCCGAATACGGCCGGTCGGTCGTACCGATCAGGGAGTGTCCCCGAAAAGGAATAATAAAAAAATGCCTGCCGCCCCGGGGAAAAAATCCGATCATATTCTTTCGGCAGATCGGACGGGTAATAATGTGAACCCCTTCGGAGCGGGTAAGAGCCGGTTTTTCTTCCTGGCCGCTGATAAGTCCTAGAACCGCGTCCGCCCAGGGTCCGGCGCAGTTGATCGTCAAACGCGACCGGATCAAAAATGACTGGCGTGATATCCGGTCGAAAACCTTAACGCCGGAAACGGCGCGCCGGCCGGAAGAATACAAAAAATCGAACACTTCGGCATAATTTGCGATCCGAGCGCCGTTTTTAAGCGCCGACTTCAGAAAGGCCAGATTAAGGCGTTCCGGAAAAATATTAAAGCAGTCTTCGTAAACGAAAGCGCCGGTCAGATTTTCATCACGAATGGCCGGTTCCGCCGCTAAGACCGCTTCCGCCGGCAGAAAATTATGCCACGGGATTTTTTTGCTCTTGTCCCGGGTCCAGCCCTTATCGTACGACAAAAGATCATAGCAGATCATGCCGGCGCGGATCAAGCCCTTGTTGCTTTTGGGATAATCCGAGGTAGTGAGAAATACGGGCTTCGGGTAAACGAAGTTAGGAGCGATATCGCAAAGGATACGGCGCTCCCGAAGCGATTCCCGCACTAAACGAAATTCCAGGGTTTTCAGATAACGGGCGCCGCCGTGGATCATTTTCGTGGTCGCTGCGGTCGTGCCGCCGCCGAAATCACCTTTTTCGAACAAAGCCACTTTGTATCCGAGCAAAGACAGGGTGTAGGCGATCGCGGAGCCGCTTATTCCACCGCCGATTATACAAACATCAAAGACACCGGCTGCGCTGTTTCCACAAACATCCAAATAACGTTCCATTTTTAAACCTCCTTGCCCTTACTCAAAACGAGGACCAATCACATTGTAAAGAACTTTTTATGCTGAAATTATAGCAATAATTTTTAATATTTAAAACGCTCTTTGTCAAATAAAAACCGCCCCAAAACGGGGCGATACGACAAAACCCTATAAATAAAAAACTATAAACAACAAAATCCTAATGATGCCCCAGGGTAAACCGCAGACGCATTTCTTCTTTTTGGTCGCGGCAAAGCTTTTCGAAAGTGACCCGATTCCAGGGCCGATTCTTTAAAATATCCGCGAGCCATTGTCCGCCGACCAGGTGCGGCATCATGATATAATCGGCTCCCGCTTTATAAAGTTCCTGGAGCAAGGCGGAGTGCGATAAGCTGGCTATGACCAGCGCCTTCGAATTGCATAAACGGACATGTTTAACAAGGATATTCTGTACCTCGGTGTTGGGCAAGGTCGAAATTATCATCTTGGCGGACGACAACGGGAGTTCGTCGAGGAATTCTACGTCGGTGGCATCGCCGAAAAAATGCGGGATCCGCCGGTTTTGGAGTTTTTCCAGGGCGTGCGGATCAAAATCGACGACGGCGAAATTGGCGCCCATTTCTTTAAGCGCTTCGCAGATCTTCCAGCCTAAACGATGATAACCGAAAACGAAAACGTCGAAACGCTCTTTTGTCGTCTTCTTTTCCTTATATCCGTCTTTGCCAAAAAACTTCCTGACGAAAGGACGCAGGGCCATATAAATCTGGTAATTATAGGTTATCATGTAAGACGAGAAGAAGATGGTAACCAGCGCCACGATCGTAAAAATAGACAGGATGTTGTTGTCAACATAGCCCATCTGGTTGGCCACGAAGAGGAAAACAAAACCGAATTCGCTTACCTGAGCCGCCGTCAGGCCGGCTAAAAAACTGGAGCGGCGGGTAAAGCGCGCCATACGATAAAGGAAAAAAAGGATTATCGGATTGCCGACCAGCACGAAAATGGAGAGAATCAGCCCGGGGGCAACGGCGTATTTTATACTGCCGACGCTCATCTCCGATCCCAGGATAATAAAGAAAAGAGCGATAAAAAAATCCCGAAGAGGGCGTATCCGGCTGGAAATTTCGGTCTGATAGACCGAAGAGCCCAGGGAAATACCGGCGATAATCGCTCCGACCTCGAGCGTCAGACCGGCCCAATCGCCTAAACCAGCGATCGCGAAACACCAGGCTAAAGTGAAGATCAGAAGAAATTCGCCGGATTGCGCCACGCTATTCAGGAATACCGGGAGTATTATCCGGGAAAGAAAATATACTAAGGCTAAAAGGCCGATGCTTTTAAGGAACATGCCGGCGACGGCGGAGAGGATGCGCTCCGGCTCCGAAAAAGAAGGCAGCATGATCATGAGGCCGATCGCTATTATGTCCTGTACGAGCATAAGACCCAGGGTATATCGTCCGTAAACGGTCATAAGGTCCCGCTTGTCGGACAAAAGCTTCAGGATGATGATAGTCGATGAAAAAGTGATCGAAATGGCCAAAAAAATCGAAGAGTAGGCGGAAAAACCTAAATACAAAAGGATCGCGAAGCCAAAGAGGGATGTTAAGACAACCTGGCCGACGCCGGTAAAGAACGCTATTTTTCCGACCTGCTTAAAAAAGCTCGGGTTCAGGTTAAGTCCGACCAGGAACAAAAGCAGGATCACGCCGATCTGGGCGAAAACCGAAAAAAATTCCTGCTGGTTATTTATCAAGTTCAAAAAAAGCGGCCCGCATACAATGCCGGTCAATATATATGATATGATCATCGGCTGCCGGAGCAAACGGACGATAAAAGCCAGGACGATCGCTATGCTCAGTAAGATGCTGATGTTCAAAAAAATAGAATTTTCCATAGATTGATCGCGACTCCGCGGATCATCCGCGGAACTTCTTAATTTTTATTATAACAGAAAACCAAAAAAATATAAACTTTAAATTTCCGCTTATTTAATGTATAGTTATACCAGGGTCGGATAATGACCCGTGTTAAACATTCATGCTAAAAATCAAAATGATCCAAATTATCTTCTTCTTGTCAGTGGCCATTCTCATCATCTATGGTTCGCATTTTTACCTACATGCCACTATCACGAGATTCCTGGCGCTTAGCCAGTCCCAATCACGTATGCTGGGCCTCGTTCTTTACGGTCTGGCCACGAGCTTTATCGTAACGATATTGCTTAACCGATTGATCGAAAATCAGGCGACTGAATGGCTTTACATCGCTTCTTCTGTCTGGTACGGGCTCTTCGCGAATCTTCTCCTGGCCGCGACCGCCGGTTGGGTTATCTACGGACTTAGTTCGCTATCGCGCTTTACTATCGATCCACGCCGGCTTACAGCGGTCCTCTGCCTGCTGGCGATCATCGTATCCGGTTACGGCATCTATAATGCGCGCTATCCCCTGATTAAAAATATTAACGTAAAAATAAAAAACCTGCCCCCGGATTGGTCGGGCAAAACCGCTGTACAGATAACAGATCTTCATCTCGGCGCGATTTACGGAATAAGATGGTTCACGGCGCTTACGAAAAACATCAACTCTTTGAATCCGGATATAGTTTTCATTACCGGCGATCTTTTCGACGGCACCGGGCCCGATCTAACCGGTCTGGCCGCTCCTTTAAAAGATATCACGGCTTCTTACGGCGTTTATTTCGTGAACGGCAACCATGAAACTTATATCGGCCGCGATAAGGTCGCGGCCGCTCTCGCCGGCACCGGCGTCCGCTATCTGCGTTCCGAAACGGCGATGGCTGACGGCCTGACTATCGCCGGACTCGACTATGCCGATCGGGGCGAAAAGGAGGATCCTGCCGGTTTGCTCAAAGGACTCGATCCGGACCAGCCAACGATCCTCTTAAAACACGCGCCGAACGACATCGGCGATATAAGCGCCGCGAAAGTCGATCTCGTCCTTTCCGGACACACCCACCGCGGCCAGCTTTTTCCTTTTGGCCTTATTACCCGCCTGATCTTCGGCAAATATCATACGGGTTTAAATACCAACGGCGATCTCACGGCTTATTCTTCTCCCGGTACCGGCACCTGGGGTCCGCCCATGCGCACGAGCGGCCGATCGGAGATCACGGTCATAAAATTCGAATGATCAAAATAAAATATCCCGCGATTTCGCGGGATATTTTATTATATCCGTTTATTGTCTACTAAGCCTATTTGACGGGAGCATCTTCCCGAGACGCCTCCGGAATTCCTAAGATCATGGGTTCGGCCGGCGCGACGGATCCGCCGGCATTCGCGCCGGTTTCGCCGCCGCCGGAACCGGCGGCCCCCTCCTCCTTAAGCATAGGTTCTATAAGCGGCATGGGCGGATTCTCCTGCCATCTCTTTTCCTGCTCATCGATTATTTCCCTAACCAAGGGGACAACGATGTTGTCGCGATACAGGTTCGGGGCATCCTCTTTGTTGAGTATCGGAAAAATATAAGCGGGAATATAAAGTTCTTCGCCGCGACCGCTCTTCTGGTCATATCGCCAATAAGATATAAGTTCGACCTTCGGCGCGCCTAATTTAACGGTTACGGTTTTGCCCGAATCCATAATACCCGGTCCCCACCAATTACCGCCGCGTTCGGCCAGACGCCTGATCAGATCGGTGTCGGTTTCCATCGCGTAATCGGAACTTTCAAAATTAAGGGTCTTAAGGCCGTACATATTCGACACTCTTTTTTCCCGTATATTGACGCTGACATTAAGGCCAGTGGTATAACCGGATTCTTCGTATACGGTTTGATCCTTGATCTTAAGCGAATAAACGACCGTAACGGTATCCGGGATCCAGATATCGCTCTTGATCTCCGCCGCGCCGTACATCGTCCGCCATTCGTTCCGCACTTCGCCCGGTCCGAAATCCGACTTATCGATACCGTATTCCCCTAAAAAAGAATCGGCTATCCGGATAAGTTCCTGATCGGCCGGCACATCTTCCGCTTTCAGGCGCAGATCGTCAAAGCAGGCTTGATCCCGGCAATCGCGTCCGGGCTGAGGCCATTTTTCCCATTGCATGTCGATGTTGGCCATTCCGTTCAAAAAATCGAAATAAAGCGTATAACCGTAATTCCGGTCTTCGCTCGCGCTTAAACTCGTCATTCTCAAATTCCGGAATTTATTCAAGTCTAGATAAGGCGTCTGCCCGCCGTCGATAAGGCCCGTCAGATCGCCGGGCACTTTCGGATCTATCTTCCGCTTGTAAACCGGCAATTCCGCCGCCGGAGCCGCTAAAGCTTCTCCGGTGTATTCATATTTATAATTCGTCCATTCGTAAGGCGGAACGATCATCGACCGTGCGTCCAGGCCGCCTCCTCCGCCCATACCCAAGGGCGCCATTTCCGGGGCTATTTTAGCCGACCCCTTATCGGCGTCGGTACCGTAAAAAGAAGCGGTATCTTCCATTGCCGCTTCCTGTTCGGCGGCCGGCGGCGGTGAATTCTGCCGGCTGGACATAGTGCCGCTTTCGCCCAGATCGGAAGCTGATTTGCCGCCGTCCGATTCAAGTCCGGCCAAAGAACCGAAAGCGCCGCTTGCCAAACGATCGATCCGCGGCCGCACAGCATCCGGTTCGCTCTTTAAGGCGAGACTACCGGGGCGATCAAAATAACTGACGGCCGCTATAACCAAGGCGACGCCCAGGATCGCTCCCCCGAAAAAATAAGACAGTTTCGGAAATTGCCAAAACCTGAGCGTTACCGGTTTCTCCTTCAGGGACTGGGCTTTGGCCATGATATCGGCGCGAAGAGCTTTAACGAAATCATCATTATATTCCGTCTCCGGCCGCGTCTTTAAGAGGTTGTCCACGACCTTTATAAGCTCGGGCTCATGTTTCTTAAGTTCCGGATCAAGCTTATAGATGTCATCGAGGATTTGCCTGATTGTGTCATTCATAAATTTAATCGCTTAATTATTAATTCCTTATGCTTAAATTATACGATAAAGATCATTCACGGTAACAAGATCACTGCATAAAAAAGGAAAGAAAGATCGCCAACGGCATCTCTTCCCGGAGCTTTGTTATCGTCCGCGAAAAAGCCATTTTAACTCCCGCCTCCGTTTTGCCCATTACGGCCGCGATCTCTTTGTGATTCATCCCCTGCCAAACGCGCATGATCACTATATCCCGTTCGATCGGTTTCAGTTTCGCCAAATACTTTCTAACTTTTTCGAGTTTGGTTTTCGCGTCAATATCCCGTTCCGGATCATCATTCCCGGACAGATCCCAAACGTCTTCGATATTCGCGTGCGCTCTGGACGTCCGGTAATGATCAATGACCGTATTGCGCGCGATCCTATAGATCCAGGCCTGAAAAGTGCCTTTGCCGGGATCAAAACCGCCGATATTCTCCAGAGCTTTCATGAAAATTCTGGAAGTAAGATCTTCGGCCGTTTCCCGGTGATGGGTCTTGTAATAAACGAAATCGTAGATCTTTTTTATATATTTATCGTATAAAACGCCGAATTTTTCCGGATCTCCGGCTTGGCATTGTTTTATCGCCGATATTTCATCCACGCCGATATTCATAAAATTTAAGTTAATTTCATAACTAGAGCCACGCTCTAGTATATATTATAATATATATTTATTTGTTTGGCTAACAATATTTATAACGAATTTTTAACAAAAAAGTAACAACTTGACAAAATTTAACTTATATGCTATTATAATTAAATATAAAACTCACATTTTACCTTAAATCATAGAAAGGAACGAAGATGCGCTCTTTCAAAATCATTAATGGTTTGTATTTTTTCGTGAAGACAGCAATGATCGTCGGGGCGATATTGAGCATTTTCGCGCTTATAACCCATGAAATCAAAGAGGAGATGAGCCATCCTCAACCCGTCTGGATATTTTCCCGCCCGAACAAAACCGTCGCGGAAATAGACGGCATCCCCCAAGCCCTTAAAAACGCGGCTCTCCACAAGGGCAAGGGCGAAATCATCTATCGTCTCGTGCTCAAGGGCAAGGTTGTCCACTCCTTTGGGTCTGAAGGATACTTGCGGAAAAAATATCGGACGAAACACCCGAAAGACATCATCTGGGTTACCGGCCCCAATGATATCTGCATCGTGTCCATTGAACCGGATCCGGATTTACAATTTTTAATCATCCGGCCAACTCCATAAAATCGTTGCCGCCCGGCTTTTAGCGGGCGGCTTTTTGTTTTTAATCCTATCATAATAATAACGGGGACCGTCTTAGATTTTAGGAGGCTTATAAACACAAACCCTGCCTTTCTCGGGATCTGAAGACAGGGTCTTAAATCTTCCCCCGGTTGCGCTTCCCGCGTTATAAGCCTCTTTAAAGATATTAACATATCAAAGGGAAGCGTAACCGTTTTTAAAGGTCGGGGGAAGATTTTTATTTGGCTAATATCCACAGGTAAGACTAAAAACGCATGAATTTAACATAATCATAATATGAAAGTTATCCGTCATAATATTTAGGGGGCGATAAAAGATAAATAAAATAAATAATCAATTCTTGAAGATATAATTCTATTAACTTCTTCATCTAAAAAAGGTCAAATAAGGACATGACCCCTGCCGATGACCTTGCCCTCGACCAAAGGTCGTGAAGAAGATCGTAATCAAGTTAATAAACCTAAAAACTAAACATATGGTAGGAAAAAAAATAATTGCCAGTCTAGCGGTATTCGCTCTGGCAATCGGCGCCGTCATAACCGCGCCGGTTACGGCTAACGCGGGCATACTCGATAGCGGCAGCGGCAGCAGCGACTTGGGAGAATTATTCGTTTTGGACAGGCTCTTCGGCGGCGATGACACCAACGCGAATCTGGGAGATATCTTTATCCTGGATCAGCTCTTTAACGATGGCACTTCCGGAGAGAGCGGCGGCATACTAGATACCGGCAGCGGCAGCAGCGACCTGGGAGAATTATTCGTTTTGGACAGGAGATTATTCGGCAATGGCGATAACGCCAATCTGGGCGATATCTTTATTCTGGATCAGCTTTTCGGCGGCGATGCTCTCTAAATTAGAACTAGTCGGATAAAATAAATTAAGAGACCGTGGTGTACCCCGGTCTCTTAATTTAATTCAATCATAATATTAAAATCAAGCGTCATATATATTATGGGGTCATAATAAAAGAATTAGAATTATATCTTTAAAGAACAAATCGCTTCCCTGAAATCTTTTTAAGGTTTCAAGGGTGAAAACAAAGGTCGGGGGAAGCGTTGTTAAACAATCGAACATCGAGGATCGAAAAATAATTCCGAAGTTTTATTTCGGAATAAACTTTCGTCCTCGTATCAAGATGCAATCATATGAAGAGAATAATTTCCGTTTTCGCGGTCGCGGCAGTCGTAATGGGCGTTATGTCGCCGATGGCTCCGGCCGCCGCCGCCGGAATTCTTAACGGTCTAAACGGCGCGGGCAATATCGGCGATCTGTTCGCGCTGGATAGGCTGTTCAATGTAGGTGACGACTCGCAAACTAATTTAGGCGACCTGTTCATCCTGGACCAGCTATTTCCGCAGCAAACGACAGCACCGGTAGCGGTGGCGCCGACTCCCTTAAGACAGCGGCTGTCCGGCCGGATCCTTATCCAGACCGAAGCTGATGGACGAGCCTGGTACGTAAACCCGGCAGACACGCAGCGCTATTACCTGAACGGACCGCAGGCTGCCCTGACCATCATGGGGGAACAAGCCACCGGTATTACGAACGCGAATTTTGACGCGTTCGGCGGTACTGCTCCGTCCCGCTTGGCCGGCAAATTCCTCCTTAAGGTCGAGGACAGCGGCAAGCTTTATTACGTCAATCCGACGGACAGGAGCATTATACCGGTAATCGGCGCGGCCGGCGCGTTCAACCTCATTGAGGATAGGGGCTTAGGGATTACCAACGCCAATATCGAACAAATTCCGGTAGCGCCCGGTTCACTGGCGGTCAATTAGATATTTATCTTGAGATAAGAATAAAATAAGAGACGAGATATCTCGTCTCTTATTTTATTCTTAATCTATCGTAAAGAGATTGTAATCCTCTCATAAAAATTTCCCCAACCGTCTTTTTATATATACGGGAATCATTCTCAATAATAAGATTTCTCCCGGGATTAATTATTAATTAAGGCTTAAAGCCAAAATCATATGATCAACAAAATACTAATAAGTCTATCGATCTTGGCCGTAACTTTAATGCCGGTAACGGCTTCCGCTAATGTCCTGAACAGCAGTAATAGTAATTTGGGGGATCTCCTGATCCTGGATCAGCTTTTTGGCGGAGGCAACGGCGGAGATATTTTCGGCTCGGATAATGATAATAATAATCTAGGCAAGCTCTTCGTGCTTGATCGACTCTTCGGTAGCGGAGGGATCGGGGGCGGCAGCGACTTGGGCGACCTCTTCGTGCTTGATCGACTCTTCGGTAGCGGAGGGATCGGGGGTGGCAGTAATCTAGGCGAGCTCTTTATCCTTGATCGATTATTCAATGACAACGGTGGTAGCCTGTTCGACGGCAGCGACAGTACAACGAAATAACCCAAGAAGTACAAAGGGATCAAAAAAGACGGCGAAATAGCCGTCTTTTTTATTTTCACGCAAAAATTTATTCACGCGATTTTAAGGAATATTTATTAAGGTATAAAGACAAGTAAACCATATGAAAAGACCGATTATCATACTTACTATAATTATCATGACCGCTTCTAATTTCTGGTATTTGGCCGCTTCGGCGCGCATGCATGAATTGGCCGATACTGTCGCTCTGGAGATAGACGATTCCGCTGACGATAAAAACAAGCCGATCGAAGGGACGGCGGAGGATGCTGTCCGGCGTTTATTCGGTCCTGATATCAACGGCTATGACCCGGCCTCGGAAGAATACGCGCTCATGGAACAAGCCGAAAATTTGAATCTGGGCGATCTGTTCGTTTTGGATAAACTGTTTGACGGACATTCTCTTCTTGAACCCGGCCGGACGTCCTTGGGCGATCTTATTATCCTGGACCAGATCATGAATAACGGCCGACTGTTCGAAGATAACGGCCCTCTCGGCCCGGGCGATCTGTTCGTATTGGACCGGCTCTTCCGGAAAGACAGTAAGATCCTCAACGCGGACGGCGGCGCCTTAGGCGATATTTTTATTTTAGACCAGCTGTTCAATTGATGATTTGTCAATAAAAGCGCCCGGCTGATATTATCAGCCGAGCCGCTCTATATACCTGTATACCTGTTTTTTATAATCAATATTATTCCCCGGTCTTCTCTCTTCTTAAAACCTCATCCGCCTTGATAACGATGACGTTTAAAGCCTGGTTATTCAATTCTTTGATCAGACCTTCTTCGTGGCCGGCGCCGAATTGCAGGATGCCGATTTTTTCTCCGGCCGTCTCCATTGCCGAAACGAAATTAACCGCCGTTTCCCGGTTCCTTTGGTCGATAACCACCGTCTGGATCATACCCTCCGACTCTTTTATCATCGTTTGCAGCTTGACCGGATCCGTGATCGTTTTGTAGGGATTATCGCTTCTGGAAGGAGAAGACGAGGTCAAAGCGCCTTGCTTCCCGCTTTTAAAGTCTTCGATCTTCTGGTACGCTTCTTTCGCCGCCGTTAATTTGTCGGTTAGAGCCTTTTCGCCGCGGGCGTTAGCAACCGTCAAAAGCTCGCTAAACTCTTTGTCAAGGGACACCTGGCCCGCGCTTAATGTCTTGATCTGCCGGATCTTTTCCAGGAGCGAATTACCGCCCGTTAAGCCATTAAGGTCTTCCGACGCGATCATGAAAGAAAGATCCTTTGATTTGAATTCCGTTTGCAGGGCCTTAAGCCTTTCTGATAAAGGCAGGTCCTTAAACGTTTTTAATTTATCTTTCAGAACCCGCAACTTCTCCTGCGTAGCGGCGGTTGTACCGTTTCCAGTCAAGACCGATGAATCATTCCCCGCCGCCAAACCGTTGCAGGTTTTTAACTGGTCTTGCTGGTAAATATAATTCCGGACAATATCCGCGCACTCTTCGCGAGTCTCCTCGTTTTCCGACCCGACAAGCTTAAAATCCACGCCTTCGGCCTTAAGCTTATAGGGGGCGCCTTTCAGTATTATCTCCCGGTCCAGGGAGGCGATCAATTTTTCCGCTTTCACTAATAGATTCTTTTCCGCTCCCGGATCTAATTTTCCGTCGGCTTCAACCCGCAATTTTTCGATTCGAACGGCGAATTCGTCGCGCAGATCGATCTTCTCGGCAAGCGCGGCGAGCTTTTCCGCAGGCACGTCGCCATTAAGGTCGCCCTCGGTCATTATAAAATCGATGCCATTTTCTTCGTGCAGGTGCTTCAGGATATCGTATATCTGCGCCTGGGTTTTCTCCGCCGAATCGTTTTTCGGATCCTCGGCGGCCGAACCGGGATACTGGTGATTCTGCGGAATAAGGACAACGGTCCCTTTCGGATCGGCAATCTCGTGGAAGGAAACCTCTCCGACCGGCAAATCTTCATAGGCCTCCGCTGAAGTGGCTACGGTTACCGGAAAAATTTCCCCTCCCTCCCCGCTCCGCCCGGCGAATAAGCCCTCGACGGTAAACGGCCGCGGATCGGCTTTAGCGAAGCCGCCCAGATCATAAAAAAAATCCAGGAGCGGAACGAATAAGAGGCCGATAACGATAAAAGCGCCAATCGCCAGAAGAATATTTTTTTTCATAAGGCTTTTATTTATTTCTTAATGAATTAGCAATCGATCTTTAATGCGCTCCGGGGCGGGTAGCCCGATATCCGGATGCGGGGGTATGATATACTATGCGTTTTGGCTTGTCAAATATTTTTTAATCCGAATTTAATATCGCGTTTTGGCGGATTTTGAAGCGGAATAATATAAGTTTTAATATTATTTTAAGTTAGCGCTATCCGTGTATTATATTTTAATTAATTATTAATCTTAAATTTAAACGCCGGTCCGATCAAAAAAATAAAAATCCGGAGCGCGCGGGCCGCGGAATTTTTTAATTTTTATATATTTTTAAGGCTTGTGGATAACTTTGACCGACCGGAAATAAAATTTATGATTAAAAAAAAATAGACTTTAAATTAACCTTTAATTCGTCCGTAATTATAATATGGTAAATTATGGCAATATTAAAAATTCCATTAAGTCTACGCGATGAGAATACTTAACTTAAAAAAATCCTTATACTCCCTGTTCCTGGCGACAGCATTGGTCGCCGGGGGAACCGGAAGGGCCGCCGGGACGGATTTAGAACTCCTTCTCGGTAACAACCTCCGGCAAAACCGAAACAACGAAAGCGGCATAGAAAGATTAAGGCGCGAAGTAAAGGATGCCCTGAAAACAGTCCGGGAAATGAACCGGGTACGGGAGGATCTCGGAGAAATAGAAAGGCGGAGATCAAAAACGGAACGTTTAAAAATAGAGTCGGAAAACGAATTGGACAAGGCTCGCGGGGCGGAACAGCTGGAAGATAATATCGACCGATTGAAAAAAATAAAAATCGAATCTCCTTACTATCCGGAATCGGAAATTCCCGGCAATACCGTCGAGGGACTCATAAACGCCGGTCGCCAAGAAAAAATTTCGTCGGACGCGATAATATCCGAAAAAAACGATGCGGATAAAAAACCGATTGGCGAGGAACGTGAAACGGTCGGAGAAAATACCGAAAATCCGGTTCCGGGAAAAAATCCGCCGGCAGCAACGGAAAATATTTATATATCCCCGGAAAAAATCGAGGGTTTAAAAAACGAGGCCGCCCTCCGCGCCGGATATCCGCAGGCTAATTTCTCTTTCTATTTTAACCCGGTCGACTGGAACGTGGGCTCGAAATTCGAAGGCTTCGGGATAGCTACCGACGATCCGACCGCCGACCTTGATCTTCTGCTCGCGGTTATAAAGGAACCGTTTCCGGACATACCCCGACTCGCCCCGCTTTCCGCCGATCCTCAAAGCGGTCTCGCTTTTAAAACCGGCATCGGTACCGGCGACGGCACCGTTTATAAAGGCGGCAGTTTTATCGTTCTTGGCGGACCCGGTCTTCCGATAAACGAAGGCGTTAAATTTGTATTAATAAACGACGTCTATTACGGAGCGATCCCCGTGTTAGCGTCTGTTTTTCCGGAGGTGGAATTTATCCGGGCAAATCGAGCCAACGAAAAACTAAAAACCGCCCTGGAGAATGGCGGCAATACGGTCAAGTAACGACATAGCGGAAATCCGCTGGTCGCTGTTTTTATTTTTTTCTGATATTAAAAAAATCGTTAGTCTAACTTCTTTTTCACTATAAGTTAATCAAGCCGTGGTAATATTTTTAAGTAACGCTAAATATTGGTTTATTTGAAAATTACGATCATAGCTTTACCGGCTCCGTTTTGAACTTCGTGATTTCCGGTGGGGTAATCCCTGATGGCTTCGAATAATAATTCCTCCCCATAACGGTAATTTTCCCCCTGTCTCGTGCCGGGATCGTTCGTAATGAACTCTTTTTTGGCCGGATCATAACCTTTGATTATGAGCATATGCCGCTCCGGTCCGGGAGGAGTATAAAACGGATTCCTCAACTTACGCCCATCGGCCGGTATGATAACCGGGTGGCCGAGAGCGAGTTCGTTTTTTATGTCATCGACGTTAAAATCGTATTTTACCTTGAACCGCTCATGGCCGAAATAATCAATAAGAATCCGCTCGCCCGTATCTTTCGCCGAAGTGTCGTGAAAACTGCCGTACTTTTCATTTTCATGCTCGGATATGGCAATGATCTCTTTAAGCACCTGGGGTGGGGTGGGCGCGGCCTCGTTACGGGCCCAAAGAACGGCCATAAACGCGGAAGCTTCTTCGCAACCGTCTTGCTGGCGCGGGTCGCTCCAATCACCCAGAGGCGCCTGGGACACGAAAGGGACCTCCAGCGACAGCTCCTCCTCTTCCTTCCTTGTCGTCGTCGCTTCGCCGACCACCTCCGCGCGATCATTCCGGAAAAATTCCGTCCGATCCGCTGTTTCGATATCCGTTTCGGCGACCGCTTGGCTCCTTGCGGCATAATCCGGGTTTGGCGTTCCGCCGGAAACCGACGGCTCAGGTTTTTCGGCGATCACGGATAAAGCGTAAAATCCGCCCGAAAAACCGGCGATAAAAACCAATATTAAAATTATAAAAGTTGTGGGTCTCATAGGTTTGTGCGATTACCTCCGGGCATAGCTATCCGGCCGATTAATAAACTAAAGCCGCCGCCATGGATAATAACATCAAAGAAAAATTTTCGCAAGTTTACAAAGATCATGCTCCGGCCATTCTTAGGCATATCTATTTTCGGGTAAGTAACTACGATCTGGCCAAGGATCTTACGCAAGATGTCTTCCTGAAAACCTGGAATTATATGGCTCTGGAGGGTAATCACGTCAAAGATCATAAAAATTTCCTTTACATGGTCGCTAACAACCTGATAATAGATCATTACCGCCAAAAAAACAAACTTCCGCTTTGGCTTGAGGAGGTAGGCGAGAAAGAAATTACGATCCGTCCCACCCAGGAACATGAAATTGACCTGAAGATCAAACTAGCTATTTTCCGCAGGCTCCTTTCGAAACTTGAAAGTAATTACCGGAAAATAATATCATACCGCTATCTTAATCATATGAGCATAAACGAAATCTGCGCTTTGACCGGCAAATCGCCTAATCACGTAAGCGTGATCATTTATCAGGGAACTAAAATTTTAAAATCCAAAGTAGACGATTATCGCGCCGCTACCGGTAATCGGGAATAAGCGCCCCGGTTCAATTAATCCCGTAATCAGGGGTCCGCAAAACGTCAACGCGTTTTAATGGCCACCCCCGGAAAAACGCCCGCCCCTTAATCAGATCTGACTTAACCGGACCGAACTCCCGTGAATCCAGCGAAAAGTCCCGGTTATCGCCCAGAACATAATACTCATCGGCTTTAAGGCGGATGATCCCGTCCGTATCGCCGGCAGTGCTGATATCGGTACCTAAATACGGCTCCGGAAGCATAAAGCCATTCTGATGATCGCTATTATATACATAAATAGAACCATTTCTGATTTCCACTCCTTCTTCAGGCAGGCCGACTATGCGTTTGATGAAAAATTCCCGCTGATTTTCAGGATAGCGGAAGATCACGACGTCTCCCCTCTCCGGCGCGTTGAAACGATAGGATATTTCGTCTATTATCAGATATTCACGATCAAAAAAACTGGGCTCCATCGAGGCGCCCATGACGTAGAACGGCTGGAAGAGGAAATATCTTACCGGCAGGATCACCACCAAAGAGATAATGACCACCTTGAGGGTTTCAGAGATGAATTTTAATGTTTTTTTCAGCATCATGATCTTGCTATCCCAGTAATTCCAGGTAAAAGGCAGCAGGCACGTCTTTATTGTATTGTGTAATATAAAATTTCACTATCCGACGACTTATTTGGTATAAACTTATCTATGCCTGCTACCTTTTACTTTTAAAGAAATTTAATCCTTAATAAATTATTTTATAGAATTAAGATTATATTTTAATTAAATTAAAGTTAATTAAATATAAAAAACCGGAATTTCCGGTTTTCAAAATAAAATTCGTCCGCGCCTTAATATCCCTTGGCCTTGAGCAAGATAAGCAGGGTGCGAAACAGTATCTTTATGTCGTGGATAATTATCCGCCAAACCGATAAAGAAGCGCACATATCCAGGTACTCCTGATCCAGACGCTCCTGGCTCGCCCCCGGTTCGCCCTTGCGTGCCTGATAGGGTCCGGTCAGTCCGGCTCTAAGCGCGGTTTTGGTAAGGCCGCCGGTTTTTACGTGCCGTTCGTAAACCGCAAGATTTAACGGCCGCGGTCCGACCAGGCTCATGTCGCCTTTAAGAACGCTAAGAAGCTGGGGCAGTTCGTCCAGATAAAGGCGCTGCACGATCCGACCGACCCGGGTCAAGCTATGTCCGTCGTGCTCGAGGCTTTTGGTGCGGATAAATTCACCTCTTTTTTTCATGTCCGCGATCGTCTCCGGTTTGAAAATATTGAATTTCACGAATCGGAACGGTTTTCCCTGGGACACCCTCTCCTCCGCATAAAAAAGCGGAGCCAGGGCCTGTCCTCGCAACACGTGCTCAATAAAAACAGCGGCTGCGATCAGGAGAAATAACGGCAGAGCGGCAAGTAAAATAAAAACAGACATAAGAATATCGAAAATTCTTTTGGCTGGGGGAATAGGAATTATAACTGATGAATTTTTGTTGATTTTTGAATCCATAATAAAATATTAACCTTTATTGGATAATTATGCAAACTATTCGATGTTTGCCCTAATAATAAGTAAAAAAATATTAACCCCCTCTATGCTCGGGATATTGACAAAATTCGACAAACATGATAATTTTATATAATTTCGCACCTTAACACATAACGAATTTACCTGGGAGGCAGTCATGCATTTTACCATCCTTATTTCGGTATTAATAGCCGCTATTACCGGACTGGCCGTAAAATTCATTTTTGACCGATTCATAAAAACACAAAAAGAAATTACCTGGAAAGAATACGGCTTGGTAATGGCCGTAATAGCTTCATTGGCCGCGCCCGGTTCGGTTTATGTGGGCTGGGAAATGGCCAAAAAAAATTTAGTGACCTTTAACGAATTCTGGTCGGGTTGGGAAACCGAGGCCCATAAGGAAGACGTCAAATGCTATCGCGACGGACCATGCCGATGGGAATACGACTGCGATCCTTATACAGTGTCTTACGAATGTAATTGTAACGACAAGGGAGAATGCGAAACTTGCGAAAGAACAGAATACCATGATTGTCCCTACGTTACCAAAGAGATGAATTATTACGCCAGGACAACGATCGGAACTTACGAGATAGACCGTCATAGACTGCCGGAAAATCCCCAGGCGCACAGATGGCGCCGTTTCGAAAGGATCCCCGATCGCGTGATTACGAACGCGGGAACAGGAGAGCATCCTTTCTGGACAAAAGTAAAAGAACGGATCGCCGCTGGGGAACCCGGACCGGTTACGAAAAAATTGGAGTATAATAATTATATTTACGCGAGCGAACAAAAAATACTTCAAAGCTTCTCGGCCGATATCGAGGTTTACGAAAAAAGCGGACTATTCCCGGTATTCCAGAGGCACATTTATGATTTCTATTACGCGAATAAGGTTTATTTCATCGGCTTAAATCCGCCGAACCGCAAAGATTGGTTCGACGCGATGTCCTACCTGAACGCTTCTTTCGGCAAGGAACTTCAAGGCGACATGCACCTGGTGATCGTCCGGAACGATTCGATCGCTTCCGACCCAGAAAAGTACGCGTTGGCGCTCAAAGCCTATTGGCAGGATACGAAACGGCAGGGTATAAACGCCTTAAGCAAGAATTCAGTCGTCGCCGTTTCTTTGACGGATGGCGAAAAGATCATCTGGGCCAGGTCTTTTACCGGCATGCCCGTCGGGAACGAGATGATGCTTGTGGCCCTGAATAATGGTTTACGCGGAACCGAACTCGATCCGGAAAAAATTATCGGAAAAGTAAAACGAAAAATGAAAGGAGGAAAGGCGGAAGATCTTTACGGTAACGGAGTGCTCGAGAACATTATTTTCGGCCTTAAGGACCCTGAAACGCGTTTTAAGCGGATCAGTATGTCGGCTAAAGATCCCGATGACAATGGCCGGGGATTCCTTTATCTCGTAGACCAGGTCCAGCCGACAAAAAAACAGAGAATAATCATCCATGTCGTTACTTTCTTTTTTTGCGGTCTTGGCTGGGTAATCGCGATCGTAATCGGCGACAACGGTGGCGCCGGATTACATTTCCGTAAAAAACGATAACTAAAAACACGGGGAGGAAAGCATGAAAAACCAAAATGGCGGCGTAAAGATCGTATTGATAGTCTTGGGAGTTATTGTCGGCGGTCTTTTTCTTTTAGGACTGGGAGGATATGCGAAACTGAACGATTTGAGAACCGCTTCGATCCATCATGAGACCGGACTGAACGCCCAATACCTGGACAACCAGAATCTGCTGTCGGAATTCGTGAACGGATTTTACGAACAACTGGGCCTCGCGAATCTCAAGAGCGCTAAGATGGATCAGATCATCCGCGACGCCGTAACCGGCCGTTACGGGGATGACGGATTTTCCGCCAATGGCGCGTTCTTCGCGGCGGTCAAGGAAGCTTATCCCGACCTGGCCGGCCTCGATATCTACGATAAGATCGCGGATTACGTACGCGCCAAACGGTCCGAGTTCAAGAATTACCAGACGAAAATTCTTTCCATGATACAGGTTTACGAATTTTGGCGCCAGGACGGGTATATCGACAGTTTTATCATCGAGAAGATCATCGGCGTTCCCACGAGGCGCCTGGAAGCCAGGATAGGCGAAGATGTTTATTACGGACCCGAGGCTCTGGAAAAAATGAAACGGATCGTTATTTCCGGAAAAGCCAGAGACGCTTTCAAAAGCGGCGAAATGGGCCCCTTGGAAATAAAATAAAATAAGACAGGACAAGCGAAAAGCTTGTCCTTTTTAATTATCCAAAAATCCTTGACCTCTTTTAAATAATGTGCCAATATAAAGAAAATAATAAAGCTGCGCACCTTTAAATTTAAGCAAACCCGGTAAAAAAAGGGGGGTAAAAATGGCGTTTTGGATACTTTTGGGCATTCTCATATTCATCCATGAATTCGGCCACTACCTGGCCGCCCGCCTCTGTGGCGTGGGTATAGAAATCTTTTCTTTGGGGTTCGGGCCGCGCCTTACGGGTACTAGGATCGGTTTGACCGACTACCGGATCTCCCTGATCCCTCTGGGCGGGTATGTAAAAATGGTCGGCGATGAACCGGGGCGTGAAGTCAGGCCGGAATTCGCGCGCCTATCTTTCGATAATAAACCACTCTGGAAAAAAAGCCTGATCGTTGCGGCCGGACCGGCGTTTAATTTCCTCCTGGCCGCAATAATCATCTTTGGCATTCTCTTTGCTCAGGGCATTCCAGTAAAAAACGGCGACAATGAATTATCCTACCAAAAAATCGGTCCGATTAAGTCCGCTTTTATGGCCGTAGTCGTTACCGGAAAAATCGTCGAACAGCAAGCGACCGACATCGTTAAAATGGCCGCAGGGAAAATTTCCGTCAAAGAACACCTGGGAGGCCCGGTTGCTATTTATAAAATGAGCAAGCGGGCCGCAGAAGAAGGGTTGATTGCGTTTTTCTTCTTAATAGCCTTGATAAGTATCGGCCTGGCCATAATTAATCTCCTGCCCGTCCCCGTCTTAGACGGCGGTCATCTGCTTTTCTTCGGCATCGAAGCTGTCAAGGGCGGTCCGATAAGCCTTAAAACCAGACATAGGGCGCATATCGCCGGCATATGTATTTTACTTGCTTTGATGATCTTTGTCATATTCAATGATATCGCCCGGCGGATGCCCTTATAAAAAATAAAGTCCCGAATATCCGAGGGACTTTTTTATTGCTCTTGGCTTAATTTTCCGGTTAAAATATCTTCCACCATCGCTCCCGCTCCATGATCAGAACGCTCTCCATATGCGGCGTCTGCGGATAAAGATCGAAAAGCCGCCAGCGGCGGACCCGGTATTTTTTCTTAAGAAAGGCGAAGTCACGCGCCTGGGTCAGGGGGTTGCAGGAAATATATATAAAATTTTCAGGCGCTTTAGCGAGAATCGCCTTTGTCACTTTCGGGTGAAGTCCCGTGCGGGGCGGATCAACGATGACAGTATCGGCTTTCGATAAAATCACGGGTAAATCCTGCTTTTCCGCGGCGCCGCCGATAACTTCTGCGTTGGCGATCTTATTCATGGAGAGGTTGAAACGGGCCGCCTCAGAAGCCCGGAGATCAAATTCGAGGCTAATTACCCGCTCGAAGTTCCGGGCCAGAGAAAGTCCGATCGTTCCCACGCCGGAGTAAAGATCGATAAGGGTTCCGCCCGGCCGGATATTGTCTTTTAAGTAATCCAGAGGACCGGAAAAGGCCGGCGGGTTGGTCTGGAAAAAACTGTCAAAATAATATTTTAATTTCAAGCCGGATATTTCTTCGATAAGATAATCCCGCCCCTCTTCGTGTAAAACTTTAGTCGTGACTGTCGCCGGTGTCCTCGGGTCGGAATAAATTATCCGCCAGCCGGTCAAACCGGGCGCAACGGCGCTCAAAACCGGAAAATTTTCATCCGCGACAAAAAGCGCGGCCAGGCATTTATCTTCAAAATAACTGTATCTGATCAATAAATATTTAAGTTGTTCCCTTTTTATGTTCCGTGCCGCCAGCGTTTTTATTATTTCTCCGGCACTCTCGTTAATGCGCTCGTGCGCGATCGCGCAAGACTTAAGCGGCCAGCATTCGTAACGGCTGCCGCGCTTATGCAGGGCCAGAGATGGCTCGCCGGATTTATTTTCCGTAAAACTAAATTCCATCTTATTGCGGTAATGCCAGAACCGTTCGCCTCCGACGATGCCGGGATCACTTTGCGGCGATTTTTCGGCCAATTCCCTGAACATTCTTTCCGCCAATTCCTGTTTATACTTAAGCTGAAGCTCTTCCGGGATTATCTGCCAGGGAGAACAGGAAAAAAAATGGTCTTCGACCGCCGGCCGTCTCGCGGCCGCGGGTTTTATTACCTCTAAAAATCCGGCCGTTATACCTTTCCGCCGCTTTTTAAGCGGACGCACCGAAACCGTCTCCCCGGGCAAACCCCCGTAAACAAAAACCTCCCGGCCGCCGTAGCGACCGACGCCTTCGCCGGCAAAGGAGAATTTTTCGATTTTTACCTCGAACCGAGGCGGAAGTTTTTTTGACATATGGCTTGCGCTTGGATTTTAAACCGCGGATTACCCGCGCCCAAAAGCTAAATAAATTCTACACCCCTTTAAATCTTCTGGCAATAAAAAACGGTCCTTTTTAAGGCCGTTGTTTTTTTAAGATGCTGAAATGCCGTTATTCTATTTACAGACATTTTTAACTTTTTTCAATATTTCATTTTGAAGATCTTCCTTGTTGTCCAATTCCTCAAAAAAGAAATCTAAAAAATCGTCCAAATCCTCTTCAACCTCTTGCAGTTCGTCCTGGCTGATTTCGCCGTTAACCGCATCCCAGGCTTCTTTTTGAAGTCTTTCCATCTCTTCTTCAAACCGGTCTATCTCTTCCGGCTCGGTCACATCTTCTTGAATGGCCTTCCAGCAACCGTCTTTAAACTTTTCAAATATGCGGTCAAAAACCTCTTTTTTAGCCGTTTCTTCTTTTTCTTTTCTGGCGTTCTCTTCCCTGGCCCTTCTTACTATTTCATCCGGTGTCATCGTTTCCCTCTTTTCTTTATCCGGGTTTAAGGTAAAAAATATCTTTTGCTCATATTTTATTATTAAATAATAAGATAAGTCAAGCTAAAAAAACAAAAATTAATGTTTGTTTAAATTATTTTTATGGTATAATTAATAAGTATACTTTTTATACTTAACACTCACTAATATGACCGATGTCAAACGATACCTCAAAACCAACCAAAAAAAGTTCTTAAGCGAACTTTTCGAACTCCTGCGCTTTCCTTCGATCAGTACCGACCCCGAGCGCAAAAAAGACGTCCTTGAAGCCGCCCGGTTCATAAAGGAAAAGCTTTCCGCCGCCGGAGCCGCTCAGGCGGCCGTAGAATCTACCGGCGGACATCCGGTGGTTTACGGAGAAAAAATCATTGATAAAAAACTGCCGACGGTGCTGGTGTACGGGCATTACGACGTCCAGCCGGTGGATCCGGTCGAGTTGTGGAATTCCCGGCCTTTTGAGCCGACCGTAAAAAACGGAAAAATATTCGCCCGCGGAGCGTCTGACGACAAGGGGCAGATGTACGCGCATATTAAAGCTTTCGAATATCTCGCGCGAAGCGGCCGCTTGCCGGTAAACGTAAAATTCATCATCGAAGGCGAAGAAGAGATCGGCTCGGTGAATCTTGACGCTTATATCCGGAAAAACCGGAAAAAGCTCGCGGCCGATATTGTTTTGATCTCGGACACCGAAATGTTCAGTAATTCCGTGCCCTCGATCACAGCCGGACTTAAGGGACTTGTCTACCTCGAGGTCGAGCTGACCGGACCGGATCACGATCTCCATTCCGGAGTTTACGGCGGCGCCGTAGCCAACCCGATAAACGTGCTTTGCGAGATCATAGCGCGGCTCAAAGACAAAAACGGCCGCATCACTATTCCCGGATTTTATGACGATGTCGTTCCGCTTACCCCGTCCGAGCGCCGGAGCATGAAAAAAATACCCTTTAACCTAGCCCGTTATAAAAAAGAATTGGGGATCGCTGAAGTATTCGGAGAGAAAGGCTACTCCACCCTGGAACGCGCCGGCGCCCGGCCGACCCTGGACGTAAACGGTATCTGGGGCGGGTTTACCGGGGAAGGCTCGAAAACGGTACTTCCCTCGAAAGCGCACGCCAAAATATCGATGCGCCTGGTGCCCGGCCAAAACCCGAAAAAGATCACAACCTTATTCATTGATCATTTTAAAGCTCTGGCGCCGAAAACCGTCAAAGTCAAAATTAAAACCTATACCGGCGGCGAACCATTCGTGACCGCCCTGGACTCGCCTGTTTTCCGGGCGGCCTCTGCGGCTTACGCCAGATCCTTCGGTAAAAAACCGCTTCCCCTAAGAACCGGCGGCAGCATCCCGATCACGGCCTTATTCAAAAAGATCCTCGGGGCGGAACCGATCCTGATGGGTTTCGGGCTTGATTCGGACGCGATCCACTCTCCCAACGAAAGCTTCGGCGTCTGGAATTATCTTAAGGCCATCGAAACGATCATCTATTTTTACGAGAGTTATAGAAAATAATCCTCTAAAATATTGCCGCGAGAAGCAATAAAAAAACCGGTTCCGTTTGAACTGGTTTTTTGTTTTTAATTTATCTATAGGAATTTCAGAAATATAACGGCTATGATCGTTACGATTATCAGGGGCCAGCTTATTTTATTGACAAGCCGCTTAATTTGACGGCAATCAGGACAGGTTCCTTTTTCGTCCCCGTAAAGCAGGAAGTATTTACCGCATTGGTCGCAAACCCCTACTTCATCAAATTCCACGTCGATTGCTTCGTTATTATTTTCCAAAACTCCTCCCTTCTTCTAAAAATAAACCGTTGCCGATCTTCCGGTGATCTTCATTGTGATTTCATTTTTTATTTATTGGAATGTTCAGTAACGATCTATGGACGAATTAATTCGCCCCATCGAGATCTTCCCGCCATTTTTTTATTTCCTCGAAAAATCTATTCTTATTTTCATCGGCAATGGCTTTACCGGGCGGCAGGATCTCTTTTAAAGGATTTACCTTGACGCCGTTCTTGACCATCTCGAAATGCAGGTGCGGACCGGTCGAAAAACCGGTGGAACCGACATAGCCGATAATTTCGCCCTGCTTTACCTTTTGGCCGCGCTTGACTATTATCCTCGACTGGTGGGCGTAATTAGTCGTATAAGTGCCGTTATGCCTGATCGAGGTAAGATTGCCGTAACCGGCCGCGCTCCAGCCGGCGGAAGCGACCGTCCCGTCCCCTACTGACCGGATCGGCGTACCCTGAGGCGCGGCGTAATCGATCGCCCGATGCCCGGTCGCGACGTTAAAAGCTTCGACATACCGGAGGCCGGTCGTAAAACCGGAAGAAATATACCGGAAAGCGACCGGCGCTTTCAGGAACATCTTCTGGACCGAATTCCCTTCTCCGTCGAAATAGCCTTTGTTATCCTCGTCTTCTTCAAAATAATAAACGTCGAAAGCCTGCCCATCGTTCACATAGCGTCCGGAGAGGACCCGTCCCGGCATCTCGTATTTTCCGTCCAGATAACGTTCTTCGTAGATGAATTTGAACGTGTCGCCGACCCTGGGATCCATAGCGAAATCGATTGTCCACTGGAAAGCATCAGCTAACTCAATTATGGCGCGGATATCGATATCGTTGTCCAGGGCGGCCTGATACATCGAAGACTCGACCGTGCCAGCGGCGGTTTTTATTTTTACCTCATAAGGGATAGGAGAAACTTCCGCCATCCACTCCGCGGTGCTCGAAGCCGCGTATTCGTAATATTTCATATTCCGCACGTGAAGCTCGTCCTCCGAATCGATCTTATATTTCAATTCCTTGAACTCATCAGTTTTCCCGTCAAACACTAATTCTAAAAAACGGCCGGCCCTAATTTTTACCAGATCATAAACCGGCGCGGCCGCTTCATAAACCGCCATATAGTCAGCGTAAGCGATACTGGTCGAGGACAAGAGCGTTCCGTAAGTCGCTCCGTCCCCGATCTCGATCTTTTCCATCCGGTCGGGCTCGGTCGGGGGGACAACAACTGTGTTTTCTTCGTCAAGTCCGGCTTGTGTAATATTAGTGACATCCTGATTTATTCGCCACAAAAAAACAGCCGTAAAAAGGCTAACAATAAATAAAAAAAATAGTTGAATTTTGCCGGTGCGGAATTTTTTCATAATAGGTGTGGGTTTATTATATAACGAAAATCCGCATCCTGGCAATAAGTAGCTATTAAAAAACGGCATTATAAATGCCGTTGTTTTTTTACTACCGATAAAAAAATTTTTAAACCTGATGTTTATCAAGATTTCTTTCAAATTCATGCAAGCGCTTCCAGATACTGCGCAATTCCGTTATAGTCGTCCAATTCTGAATAAAAAGCGAAAAACTGCCGTGCACCTTGCTGAAAGCGTTTGATATCTGTACCAGGGCCCCAAGTATGATCGTGCCGCTAAAAAGCGCCGGTCCGGCCACGATATAAGGCAGGATGATCATTAGCTGATCATATGTATTAACCCAAGCATCAAAATATCCGTAGTGCAGGAAGAGGCGATGGTAATTATATTCCAGGCCGGTAAAAAGTTTTAACAGCGTTTCCGGTACGGCATATAACGTTTTATTATCTTCGCCCAAGACGAGTTCTTTGCGGAAGGCCGCTTCCACTTTTTGATTATTATATTCCAGTCCAGGCAATTTTATGCCCACGAACCAGGAAATAACCATGCCGCCGATACTAGTCGCGATCGCCAGCCAGACCAGGTTGCCGGGCGCGGTGCCGATTACGGGCACGACCCAACCGACAATATTGATGGCTATGCCGTTGCTCAAACCCCAAAGTATCGGCAAAAAAGCTACCAAAGTCATAACCGCCTTAGCCACCTGCAGGCCCAAGGATTCTATAATGCGAGCGAAGCGATAAGCGTCTTCCTGTATGCGCTGACTTGAGCCCTCAATTTCTTCTTTAACGTTACGCCAGCGCGGTATATAATCAAAGGTTATGGCCTTGCGCCAACGGAAGGCATAAAGCCTGGTAAACCAGCCCGTAATCGTAGCTAATATGATATAAATTAGGGCGATTTTAGTAAACCAGGCGAGCGAACCCCAGAAATCATCAACTGTATATTTTTTTACTTCGCCCAGCATATCATAAAACTTGCCGTACCACTCATTAAACAATACCGACATATAAACCTGAGCGTACAAAGATAATAATAATATTAATAAGCCGCCCCAGGCCCACAAAAACCACTTCTTGCTCCAAAAAAAAGATTTTAACATCCCGGACCTCCATTCTTTAAATTATCCAAGGATTAATTTTAAAGATCATGAATCTGGTTAACTTTAACTTTACATAATACCGCTGTTTTGTCAATTGACTTAAAGAAACGGATATAATAAGATAAGATAAAATCAAACGGAAAAAATTCCGGAACGGAGGAATTTATAAGCGTTCGTTAAAATTTTATTTTTTATGCCTATCCCCGATCGGGGAAGAAGGGAAGGATAACATGAAATTATTGAGATCGCTCCGCGTTTTCGGATTGGCGGCGTTCATCCTGCTCCTGGGATCTACGGCTATTTACGGCCAGCCGTCCGGACTCGGATTCATGGTCACGCTAAACGATCAGGAACGGCGGATATCGGAACTCCTGGACGCTTTCGAAAAATCCGTGGCAATCGTCGCCCGCGAATATTATCGCTCTCTGACGGACGAAGACGTAAAAAATCTGGAGGAATACCTTAAAGATTATTTTCCGAAATATCTGGACCAGCATACCATGATCATGTCTGAGAAAGAGCTAAGCCGGCTTCTTGACTCCTCAATAAGCGGTATCGGTATTATCGTCGGTCTCTGCCCTGAAATGCTAAAGCAGGCTCAAGAAAGCTTAAAGAAGATCGAAGCGGAATTCCTGACGGAAGCCGGCGCGGAAAAATTAAAAAACGATCCAAACGCTTTTCTCCGGGCGATACAATTCCTGGAGACCGTCAGTCCGGAATATAAAAAAATCCGCGAAGCCCTTATCGCGGGAAAATTAAACGACCAGGGGGTTTATATCAAAGAGGTCATCGAGGGTTCTCCGGCGGAAAAATGCGGTTTAACCGAAGGCTGGTATATTACCAAAGTGGGCGATACAAACGCGGCCGGCCGCACTCTGGGAGAAATGGTCGACTTGATCAGGGGAGAAACCGGAACGCCGGTAACGATCGCGGTCAGATTGCCGGACGGCTCGCGAACGAAAACTTTCACGATAACCCGCGGAGAAATCGAAATTGCTCCCGTAACGAGCCGCATTATTCCCGGTACCGGTATCGGCTATATAAAAGTTTCCCGTTTTGATGACAATTGCCTGGAATTTCTGAAAAAGCTCGAAGCGCTGAAAAAGGCCGGCGCGAAAGCCCTGATCATCGACGTCGAAAATAATCCCGGCGGAAACCTCAGGGAAACATTGCAAATAGCCGACGCCTTTATCGAACCGGGGAAACCCCTGCTTTATATCAAGGGACGTAACAACGAACTCGTTCTTTACGTTAAGTCCGAAACCGCTAAATCTTTTTCCGGCCCGATAGCCGTCCTCATAAACGGCAATTCGGCCAGCGCCTCCGAAGTATTAGCCGGTATCCTTAAGGATTACGGTTTAGCCATCCTCATGGGCACAAAATCATACGGCAAGGGCTCTGTTCAGATCATACGCCATTTGCCCGACAATTCCGGCCTGAAAATCACGATCAAAAAATACCATCTGCCCGTGACCAAGGCCTGCCCCGACGGTATCGGTATCACGCCGGACGTAGAGATCGAAGATGATCCGGCGACGGAGGAGAACGAACCGCTCCAAAAAGCGATCGAAATTTTAAAAGGAAAAATATAAAAAGACTGTTTTTAAAAAAACGAACGGATGCGCGCATCCGTTTTTTATTTTCCCCTCTTTGTTAATTTAAAAAAGCATCCCGGGGATGCTTTATTTTTTAACCGTTCATGAATATATTAATCCCAAGCTAACATAATATTAAATTTATTGTCAATCAATTTAAGCAAAAGACGGGCCCGGCCCGTCTTTTTATCTTTAATCTTATAGTTCGATTATCTCTTCCCAGGGAAGTCCGGCCTTGCCGAAATGGCCGTAGCTCGCGGTCGGCCGGAAGATCGGCTTTCTTAAACCGAGCCTTTCAACAATGGCGCGCGGACGGAAATCGAATTTTCCCCTGACCGCGTCTTTGAGGCTATTTCCGTTTTCGTCTATCGCCTCCACCATCAAAGGCTCGGCGTGGCCGATGGCGTAAGCGACCGAGACGAGGCATTTCTCCGCGCGCCCAGCGGCCACGATATTCTTGGCCGCGAAGCGGGCCATATAGGCGGCACTGCGATCGACTTTAGTCGCGTCCTTGCCGGAAAAGGCGCCGCCGCCGTGCGGAATAAGCCCGCCGTAAGTATCGACCATGATCTTCCGTCCGGTCAGGCCGGTATCGGCCGCAAAGCCGCCTAAAAAGAATTTACCGGTCGGATTCACGAAAATATCCACGCCGATCAAATCGCCGATAACCGGGCCGATCAATTTTTCAATTAAGACCCGTCTGATCTCCGCCTGGTCTACCTCTTCATTGTGCTGGGTGCTTACCAAAACGTTCTTAACCCGGCCGTTTTCAAGCGTCACCTGCGCCTTGCCGTCGGGACGAAGCCATTTTATTTCCCCGCTTTTTCTTAAATCTTCCAGGCCGCGGGTGAGTTTATGCGCCAGAACCACGCCCCGGGGCATGAATTCCGCGGTTTCACGGGTCGCATATCCGTACATGATCCCCTGGTCTCCGGCACCGCCGGTATCAACGCCCTGAGCGATATCCGGCGACTGTTTGACGATCTTCGTGATCACCTCCAGCTCATTATCATAACCGATGTCTTTATAAACCTGCCGGGCGATCGCGGCCGCGTCAAAATCCGCGTTAGTCGTGACCTCGCCCCCGACCAGAAGCAGACCGTGGCCGCCGAAAGTCTCGACCGCGACCCGGGAGGACGGATCCTGCCTAAGGCAGGCGTCCAGACAGGCGTCCGAGATCTGGTCGCAGACCTTGTCCGGGTGTCCGGCGGTAACGCTTTCGACTGTGTAGAGATTGTTGTGATGCATATTTTTGGTTATGATGCGAAACTACGAATTTATATGCAAACCTACGAACATGCGAATTAACATGGACTGTTCGCATATTCGTAGAATTCGCATAATTCGCAAATTCGCATTATGTTAAATAAAAAAGTCCTTCCCCGCGGAAAGACTAAAACAAAAAATCATCTTTCCCCGGTATTACGGGGCTGGAAGGGGCACCTTTTCCTTTTAGGGAATGGTTGCCGGCGGGTCATAGAGCCAGTACTCCGGCCGTTCGCGATAAATCGCTTCGGGCCGTCCCGGGTTCATCCCAGGATCGCCGCGCTCGTGATAAAATTATCAACAAGTATTCAGTTGTTAATTATATTATATAATACAAAAAAAATTAAAGCAACAAAATCCGATCTGACCGGATCATTCCCCGCAAATACTATCCCGGCATTCCAGAGGCACGTAGCAATAGGGATAATAACCGGGCTTTTCACAGCAAGGGCCGTTTTTAAAACCGCAATCGGCGCGCTTGATGAATACCTGGGTAGCTATGAAAAAGCCGTTAACGTAGGCCAGGCCGACGCCGGCCTCGTCGTAATCGCCATTCAATATATTCGCCCGATGTCCCGGGCTCTCCATCCAACCTTTTGTCATCTCGCTAACGATAATATCTTCCGCGCGCCAATTGACTTCGCTCGCTTTGATCGCGGTTTCCGATTCGAAAGCGGCGGCGCGGCGAAGAAGCTCCGCCCGGACGATCGCCAGTTTTTCTTCGTTATCCCGGCCCGCGTCTACCGCGGATTTAAAGGCGGCGTCCCAGTCCTCCCGCTTTTTCTGGCAAGCCGCCAATTCGACTCCCACCGGATCGCCCTCCCAATAGACCACCTTATAAGTTGCGCCGGATAAGAGCGCTATATTCTCCGCCGTCTGGCTGAAATAATGGACGCCGCGGTTGCCCAGACGTTCACTGTTATAGATCCCGAATTCAAGGCCTTCGTGGTGGATCAAGGGGTAATCGCAGGCGACGCCAAAGGCCGTAAAAGCTTCATTCTCCCGCGCGAGATTCATACTATGCTCCCGGGCGACGGCCGCCAGTTCATCGTTCCAGCGAAGCGCCGGCAAACCGTTGTCGGTTCTCTCCCGGTTTACTGATTCATGTATATCCCGCTCCCCTTCGGAAAGCAAAAAGCCTGGTGTGCCAGCCAATATTTTATCCAGATCGCCATTGGTAATTCCCAGTCCCAGGGAGCGCATGAGCGCGAAGGCGTCCGCGGGCCGTCCCAGGAAATACCTTTTTCCGTCCGCCGGGTTAACGTACCAGGCTTCGCCGTTTCTTTCCACAGCCAAAAAAATTTTCCCTTTCTGGCGCCCGGTAAAATCAAGATTAACGGGCATTACCCCTGATCCGAGATAATTAAAACCGTTCGCGAGTTCATGCTTATCGTCAAAACCGTCCCCGTCCGTATCGGCTTTCATTGTATCCGTTCCCAAAGCAACCTCAAGATCGTCGGGGAGGCTGTCATTATCCGTATCCGGGGATGCAGGGACGGGGCATTGCCTCGTCTCTGTGGCGCAGGCCTCCATCAAACCGACAGGTATCCTGTTTAGGTTCGCGTCAGTTATACCAATCCCCTGTTCCCGCATCAGTGCGAAAGCGTCCGCTGGCCGACCCAAAAAATATCGCATCTTATCCTCCGGCCCCACGTACCAGGCTTCGCCGTTCTCTTCGACCTGAAGTAAAATCCGGCCGGATAATTTATCGGCCAAACCCGCCTGCGCCAAGGCTTCGGCGAGTAAATCCGCCGCCGATAACGAACCAAAGGCCCAAACCAGTAAAATCAAAATAATAAAAACAATAATTTTCTTCATGTTTTTATCATATCACAACCAAGAGACGATTGACAGACCGCGAGTTAAGGTGTAATATAAGGTAAGAATTTAATCGGTTTTAAAAAATAGCTCTTTTAAAAATATTTTGCTTTAAAACCAAAAGTAGCAAGGAGAGAAAATGAAAAAATTCTGGCTGGCGCTCTTTTTGTTGTTTGTTTGGACGGGATCTGTTCCGGCATCCGGCTTTGATAACGATTCGATCCGATACGCAACCCTGAAAATCGGAAAAAACGACAACCTGGCCAAAATAGCCGGTAATGACGAACTCAGGTTAAAACTTCTGGGGATAATCAATCGGATCGACCCGTTAAAAGTCAGAACGGGGCAAAGCGTCATGATTCCCGCAGACGAAGAAAACTGGAAAAAAGTTCTTAAAATCTACGAAGACGAATTTAAGGCCTCCCGGGAAGAATTCGCTGCTCTGCCGAAGGCCGCGCTCATGAACCTTTCCGAACAGCTTTTCTATTGCTATGAATACGGCCGGCTTATTGATATTATGCCAGTCTCGACCGGCAAAAAGGGACACGCCACCCCGACCGGCGAATTTCATGTCTTGCAAAAAGACAAAGATCATTTTTCCAGCAAATACTTCATAAAGGGCAAACGAGCATCGATGAAATGGGGCGTAAGGTTCCACGGAAGCCTCTACTGGATACATTATCAAACGTTGCCGGGAAAACCGGATTCGCACGGCTGCGTGCGCTTAAGCGAGGCCAACGCCCGTTTCTTCCATAATTGGTCGGAGATCGGAATGCTCATACGCATTGTCTCCGGTTTATAAAAACAAGTCCCGAGTATCCGGGACTTTTTTGTTTTATTTTTGTTGTTATATTTTTGTTTTTCTTTTTTTTCTGGCAAAAGACGAAAGGCCAACCGCCCCCCGGATGTCATTAATTAAATAATCCGGGTAGGCGCACAATATTTTGCCCATAGTTTCGTACAAAAATTTCGCCTCCTGATTCACAATGGCGCAAGCAATGATTCCGGCCGCATGCCCAGCCTCAATGTCATGGGTCATGTCGCCGATAAACATAGTTTCTTCAGCTGCGAAATTATTGCGCGCCAGAACGGATTTGATTGCCGCTACCTTGTCCAAAACACTGCCATTTATCTCCCGGAAAAAACCCTCCAGGCCGAAAAGCTTAACTTCTTTTTCCAGTCTGTCTTGGTCATGCGAACTAAAAAGCACCAAATTAATCTTTCTTCCCCTAAGAACCGACAGGGTTAAATGAACGAAGGGGAAGAGTTGGGATGGTTTTAAGGTGTCCCAGGCCGACAGAAAAACGACTTTTTCTTCCGCCGGCGTCATATTCGGCAAATACTTGTGCCAAAAATCCATATACGGCAATTTGAATTCGCGCCGAAACCGGTTAAGGGAAATGGCCTTAAGCCCCAGTCCATTAAAAGCCAGGGCTGTCGCCTTATAAACATTTAGAAAATCATCAACCAAAGTCCCGGACCAGTCGAATAAGCAGTTCTTGATCAAGTTTCCTCCTCCTCCAATTTGTTAAAAGTGCAATTATGAAAAATACGTAATCTTTTCAACCAACGGGTCATTGAAAAAACTACGCATTCTTCGTTTTAAATCATTGATTCATTCGAAATTCGTCATTCGTATTTTATCTGTCGGGCCGGAGGGAATTGAACCCTCGCTACAAGCACCCCATGCTCGCGTACTACCGTTATACTACGGCCCGAATAATATTTAATTTTACATGCGCTTATGCTCGCGCTTGTCCCGAGAATCGCAAAGCGATTTTTTCGGGGTACTACCGCCTGCCTGCCGGCAGGCAGGTTATACTACGGCCCATTGACAATATTCTTTCTTTATTCATATTAAACAAAAAAACATAATTTGTCCAGTCAAACAAAAAAATCCGGCCATAACCGGATAAGAACGACAATTCGCATCATTCTCAATTTAAGGCATCTATTCGCAGATTCGCATTGTGAATATAAAAAAGCTTCACCAAAAATGCCTATCCAAGAATTGGCCATATACATTGGGCGCTGTTAATCGCTTAACAGTTCATTCCGGTTCAATCTCTTCAGAAGTATTATCTTCCGAATAATGGTTGAAGCAGAAAGATTTCTAGCCCTTGTCTCCTACTCCGGGTTCCACGGAACCGCGCGAGAAACGGAAAGCCATTCTTTACAATTTGATCCAAATCTTGAAGTTAGCCTGGTGAAGCCTTTGCAGATGACAAGTATTTTTATCATCAATAATATTATAACAAACCCGGATTAAAAATCAATTAGGTTTTAATCAAGGCGGGCAGAGGGGTCGCAACGCAGCCTCTCTTCCCGCCCACTCTTGACTTTTCCTCCCTCTTTATGCTAAATTTATCTAAAGTTATAAATTTTTGACCTTTGACAATAAATCAATTACAATAAAGAAAGGCTAAGTTTTTAATCGGTGTTATGTCTAAAACGGCAATAAAAACCAAGCGAGGAGAAAAAAAGATGAAGGATAAAAACAATCCGGAACTTACTGAGGGTGCGGAATTATTCGGCTACCGGGTAAAACGCGCCGCTGCCCTGCCCGACATCGCTTCCGTACTTTACGAACTGGAGCACGTGGCCACGGGCGCTCAACATATCCATATAAGCAATCAGGATAAAGAAAACGCCTTCAGCGTCCTATTTAAAACCGTGCCCAGCGATTCGACCGGCGTGGCCCACATCCTTGAGCACACCGCCCTTTGCGGTTCGGAATCATATCCTGTCCGCGACCCGTTTTTTTCGATGATGAAACGCAGTTTAAGCACTTTCATGAACGCCTTTACCGCCTCCGACTGGACTAGTTATCCTTTCGCCACCCAAAACACGAAAGATTTCTATAATCTCCTCGGCGTTTATCTCGATGCCGCTTTCTTTCCCCGTCTGGAAGAATTGAACTTCCGGCAGGAAGGCTGGCGCTACGAAATCGAGAAAGATCCGGATACCGGCGCCGAAGAGCTTGTTTACAAAGGCATAGTCTTCAACGAAATGAAAGGCGCTATGTCGTCTCCCCTGAATGTGATGTACCGATCCTTAATGAACGCCCTTTATCCGGATACGACCTACGGACACAATTCCGGCGGCGACCCCGAAGATATCCCGTCTTTGACGTATGAACAATTCAAAGAATTCCACCGCCGCCATTACCACCCCTCGAACGCTTTCTTCTTTACTTACGGCAACCTGCCCTTGGCCGGCCATCTAAAGGTCATCAGCGAAAAGATTATGGGCCGTTTCAAGAAGATCGACCCGCATACCGAGGTGCCTAACCAGCCGCGCTGGGACCAGCCGAAAAAAACGACTTACCGCTACCCCACGAACGAAAACCCGAAAAAAAAGAACCAGGCGTGCGTAGCCTGGCTAACGGCCGATGTAAAGGACGTTTTCGAGGTTTTAACGCTCAAAGTCCTGGAGCAGATCCTTCTCGGTAATGACGCGGCTCCTCTGCGCCGCGCTCTGATCGAGTCGAATTTGGGCTCGACCCTGTCCGACGCCTCCGGCTATAACTGCGAAAACCGCGATACTATGTTCGCCGCCGGCCTTAAAGACGTTAACGCGGCGGCGGCACCGGAAATCGAAAAAATAATCTTTTCGACCCTGGAAAATCTGGCGGCTGACGGCATCGACCCGGAACTGGTCGAATCGGCGATCCACCAGATCGAATTCCAGGCCAAGGAGATAGTGAACGAACCCTATCCTTACGGCCTGAAACTATTCCTGGATTCGGCCGGATGCTGGATCCATGGCGGCGACCCGCTTCATGCCCTTAATGTAAAAACCGCTTTTGAAAAACTGCGCGATCTGATCGGGAACGGCGCCTATCTGGAAAAGAAGATCAAGGAATACTTCATAGATAACGGCCATCGCGTGCTTTTTACGCTCAAAGCGGATACGACTATGCAGGCCGGACTCGAACAAGAGGAAAAGAAGCGCTTGGCCGCTATTAAAGCCAATCTGGGTTCTGTGGAGATCGAAAAGATCAAGGCCACCGCTACGGCGCTCGAAAAATTGCAGGAATCAAAAGAAAGCCTGGATATATTGCCGACCCTGGAACGAACGGATATTCCCCCGACCGTTATCAGCGTTAAGGCCGCCATCGAAAACGGACGCGTCAGCCTGTACAGGCAACCCACCGCCGGCATTGAATATTTTACCGCCGCCGCGGGCCTGGGCCGATTGCCGGAAAAACTCCTGCCCTTGGTGCCGTTCTTCTGCTTCGCCTATCCTTTAATGGGAACAAAGCGGCGGGATTACGCGGCTTTGATGCGCGAAATCGACCGTTATACCGGCGATATCAGCCTGAGTCCGCATGTCCATACTAAATACGGCGGTACCAGAACGACTCTGCCCTTTGTCTCTTTTTCCGGCAAATGCTTAAGCCGTAATAAAGAAAAAATGCTCGCCTTGATCGAAGAATTAATTAACGAAACGGTTTTTGACAACCTTAAACATCTGGCCAACACGCTTAACAGATTCAAGGCCTCAAAAGAATCGCGGATCATTCAAAACGGCCATCGTCTGGCGATGTCTTTAGCTTCCAGGAATTTTTCCAAAACAAATTTCCTAAAAGAATCATGGGATGGAATCCATCAATTCGAATTCCTAAAGGGCCTGTCTCTGAACCTGGGGCACGAAAAACTCCAAGTCATAGCGCGCGACCTGGAAGCGATCAAAAAAACCGTCTTAAAGCCGGCTAACCTGAAAATGGCTTTCGTAAACGAAAACCCGGACAAACGGCTGCTTGATTTTCTGGCCGGAAGAGGAACGGACAAGGCCGATAATTTCCGGTCTCCCAAAATAACATCAACCGACACGATTGTCCGAGAAGGTTGGTCAACCGCCACCGCCGTATCGTTCGTGGCCCAGGCTTTCGAAGCCGTCAAATACGGCCACAAAGACGCTCCGGCGCTCGCAGTCATCGCCGAACTTATGCGCAACGAATATCTGCACCGGGAGCTAAGGGAAAAAGGCGGCGCTTACGGCGGATTTGCCAATTACAATCCCGAAAACGGGATATTCGCCTATGCTTCATACCGGGATCCGCATATCATCAACACTCTTGGTGTTTACAACCGGGCGGATGATTTTATCAGGTCCGGAAACTACACCGACGAAAACGTCAAAGAAGCGATTCTTATGGTCTGTGCCGAATTAGATAAACCGGATCCTCCGGGACCGGCTTCAGAGCTCGCTTTTTACCGGGAGCTGATCCTGGCAACCGATGATATGCGCCAGTCTTTCAAAGCCGGCCTGATCCGGCTGCGGCGCGACGATATCGTCAGGGTGGCCAAAAAATATTTTGACTCGCCCGACAAAACAACCGCCGTTATTTCGAACGAAGACAAATTGAACGAAGCCAATAAAAGGCTTAAAAATCCGCTTAGGCTCCATAAAATCTAAAAAGGAGGACGAATAATGAAAAAACTCTTTTTGTCTATTGTCTGTCTGACAGTATTTTTTTCCCTCTCCGCCCCAATTCGGGCGCGAGGCGATGTCGCGGGCAACGAAGAAATCAGTAAAATACTGGCCGAGCTGGACACATACGAAAAGAAGCTGAAAACTTTTGAGGATTTCTCCGCAAACCTACAATCAACATCCGAAAAAGAAACATTAACATCGCTGAGTTTTGATATAACGTTGCTTTCCCTACGCTTCCAAATATTGGTCGCGCAAGGCGTGCTTAAAAACGATACCGAAGATGAGCTTGTGAATTTACAACTGGAGTATAATAGGCAATCTAATATAACCCCCATACAATTTTGCCGAAGAATGCTTCTGGAAATAGAAAAAACAATTAACTACCTTGAAACGCTAAAAAAACAATTAACACATTAAACCTCTACCCGGAGAAATATCCTCCGGGTTTTTTATTTGTATTATCTGGTCTTCTTTCTGTATTTAACTATCAAAATAATAATTGCTAAAAAATATAAAAGCGCCCAGCCGGACCAAAGATAATCAATCGTGAAATAAACGCCGGGTATTTTAGATAATAAACGTGACAAAACGATAATATATTTAAAAATCAGACCCACGGGAAAAAACCATAAAACGACTAAGCCGGGAAAAATAAAACCTAAAGCCCAGCCGGCCAGACAAGCGGCCATGAGCAGGGGGAAGGTCCAGAGCACCAATAAATTAGCGATTGGCGCCACTACGGACAGGATGCCGAAATTATAAACGATTATGGGCAGGGTAAGAGCCTCGGCCGCCAAAGTCATGTTAAAAACCGCCCGCATACCCTTAAATTCAGGAATTTTCAATCGCTCTGATAAACTTTCCAAAAGCGGATTAATCTCACTCATGCCTAAAACCGCCAAAAACGACAGCTGAAAACCGATATCATCCCGCAAAAGGCGGGGGTTTATAAGAAGCATAATGGCGGCCGCCAAAACGAGCGAATTGGTCAATTTATTAAGGCGGCCCAGATTAAGGGCCCAGAGTACGAGAAAACCCATAAACCCCGAACGGAGAGCCGAGGCCGGAGCGCCGACTAAAATAATATAAGCGAACAGGAAAAAAACGGCGCCGTAAAAAGCGTATCGCCGCTTGAGGCCCAGGCCAAAGAGAATGGCCATGGCCATGGCCGAGAGAATACTGATATGCGATCCGGAGATGGACATGATATGGCTTATTCCTACTTGGGAAAAAATCACCCTGAGATCATCCGGGATGCCGCGCATGTCGCCGAGCATGATCGCCCGCGTGAGTCCCGCCGCCGGCTCGGGAAGGCCGTTGTTTACCAGGCCGCGCAATTCGTCCTTAAAGGCGAATATCTTTTTGTAGATTAGAACTTGCGAGTCTTGCCCGCCGAAACTCCGCGAAGCGGAGCGAAGGCGGGGGTAATAACAAACCGAATAAATATCATGCCGGGCCAGATACCGATCATAAGCGAAACCCTTGAATTCTTCCGGCACCTCTAAATTGCAGATCATCTCTATTTCGTCGCCGTAAGAATATTCCGGATACAGATCGGTCGTGACCAGGATCTTGCCCGACACGCCGTAAAGACGCCTCGCTGGGGTATCTCTGGCTGGGGCATCTTTATCCGCCGAATCAACAGAATTGACATTAATCTCCAATTTCTGACTTCCTATCCGCTTATCCGGTTCATTGATAATCGTCCCGGCCACGAAAACGGTCCGCCCGTTGTAATACCGGATCTTGTCCGGCGAATTTTCGGGCAAGCTAAGCGCGTAGCGCCACAGGCCCAAAAAGAAACATAGGCAGAATAATAACAGAACCGTTCTCCGGCCGCCATCGTAGAGACGAGGCATTGCCTCGTCTCTACGCGCAATATCTCTACAACCTAACCACGACAAAATAACCGCCGCCAGACAGCCGGCCGCAAGGCTAAACCAGAATAATTCCAGCCGGACAATCCTTTCGGGCAGGAAGGCCGCCAGCCCCGCTCCGATAATAAACGCCAGACAGCCGATCAGGAATATTTTAGATTTTGTCATTTCCATAATAGTATTATAGCAAAATCGGGATAAAATTTTCATAAAAAAAATATAAAGAAAAAATAAAAAAGGGTTATTTACCCTTTTATATGTTTATTAATGTTGTATAAAAATTATTTTAAAACCCGATAGCGGGCTCCGCCTCCGTCCGCTCACAGTCCTCGGACCATCTTCTTTTCGGCATAAGGCGCACTTCCAGGCTGGTTTTTTCACTGATCTCCCTGATAACCGCCTGAAATACGCGTTCCGTGCCGCCAGGCACGCTGAGCATTTCTTCGTATTCCCGCGATAACACCAGCTGAATTTTTATGGATTGCGTCCCCATGTTCTTGTTTTTCGGTTTCGTCTTTCTGGCCATGCTTCTCCTCTTTTCTTCCGTCAATTGACCCGCGGATTTAAAAAAACTATTCCCAGTCTGTCGGCACCTGATATTTAAGATAACCGAAACAGCGGGGAGCGGCCACCGGCTTCTTTTTCTTGCAGATATCGCACGTATCTTCGTGTACGGTCATTATGGAAGAAAATCCTCTTCCTCGGTTAACCTCAAGCAGAAGAGCCTCCTGAGAGCAATCCCGGCACACCCAGTCGATCTTGATGTTTAGACGATTGGAATCCACGATTTTATACTCCGTGCCCTGGTCTTGAGACATAAGCACCTCTCCCTTCTTTTTACGAAATATTTACAGGGGGATATTACCCTCATACATAATAACGCCTTTGGGCGTCTTACCAAACGTATACCCCTGGGGTTTGGTGAAAAACGGGTCATCGTAAATATGCCGGATAAGACCTTCCCGGAATTTCGGATGAGCGATCGAAGCGATCGCCAGCGCTTTGTTGCCCGTGGTCAAACCCCGCAGATCGGCGACCCCGAATTCATTCACGATCACGACCCCGTCATAGGCCGCGGCCGTCTGGCTTATTCCCGGAGGAGCGGCCAGGACGATCTTTGATTCGCCGTTTCCGGCCAGGCTTTTTATGGCGATTATCGGCGTTCCGAAATTCCTGGAACTCAACGCCCGAATAAAATCAGGTTGTCCGCCGATCCCGCTCCAATAACGGCGCGGATCGATAAAATCGGCCCACACATTGCCGAAAAGATCCACGCCGATCGCCGTATTTATCGAAATGAAGGGAGCGTTCCGGCGGATCGTTTCCACGGCGTTCGTGTAAGAGGCCGGGCGCATTTGTACGCCGTTCCTTAAATGCGTAAAATCGTAAAGCTCCCGGGTCCCCATGATCAGGCAGGTCGTGCTATAACCCATGTTGGCTTTTTTCCGCCGGTTATTTATGATATTGAGCTTTTGCAGAAGCATGAGCCCGTCACCGTAGAGTTCGGTCTGTACGCCCAGATTCCGGAAACCGGCATTCTTTATCATTCCGATAGCGGCGTCGGTTATTTTTCCGATCCCGACCTGGAGAGTAACGCCGTCACGGATAAAATGGGACACGATCTGTTCTCCGATACGCTTTTCCGCGGCCCCGAGATTATCAAAATCCGGAGCCGGAAAGGAATATACGGGTTCTACGCCCTCGGTCACGAGATAATCGATCGAATCGGCATCAACCACGCTTTGTCCTAATACGAACGGCATCGAATCATCCTCTTCGGCAATTACGACCTTGGCGTGGTCTATGGCGGCGTGAAGCGCCTCCACGGATAATCCCAGGCTGTATTCGCCCGTCTGCGGATGCCGCCTGACTTTGAATATGGCGACATCCGGACAGTATTCCTCTCCGGGAGCAATGATGTTTTCGATATTGCGCAAGGTACAGGGCAGATAAAAAGCCCGCCCCTCATTGGCCGCCCGCCTGATATTTTCCCCGGAAAAAATAGAATAGCTCATGATCCGGTCTTCAAGCCCCGGTTCGGTATGCGGCGCGGGCCCTTGAAGTAGGGTGTGAACCAGCCGTATGAACGGCAATTTCGGCCGGCGTTCCTTAGCCGCCGCGGCCAACGCCTTAAGACTGGCCGTGGGAGTGGCCGCGTTCGATCCCAAATAACAGGTGATCATTTTCCGGCCGCGGAATTTCTTTGCCAGTATGGACGGTATACTGTTGGGTTTTATTTTCTTGCCGATAAAAACCATACTGCCCCCTGTCTCATCTGTTTAAGTTTTAATGTGCTTATTTTAAATATTTTAATGAATGCTTTATTCTTACTTTTCCCGCTTCCAGCGCAGGTAAGACTCCGTAAAAGCCCCGAGACTACCCCCTAAAACGCCGTCTATGTCCTGGGTCTCGTGATTCGTCCGGTGGTCCTTGACCATTTTATAAGGCTGCATGACGTATGACCGGATCTGCTTCCCCCATTCCGCCTTCTGCACTTCGCCCCTGATATTCCTTTCTTCGGCGGCGCGTTTTTCTTCCTGGAACTGGTATAATTTCGACTTAAGTATTTTAAGGGCCGTTTCCCGGTTCTGGTGCTGACTGCGTTCGTTCTGGCAGGCGACCACGATTCCGGTGGGTTTATGCGTTACGCGCACGGCCGAATCGGTCGTATTGACGCTTTGGCCCCCGGGGCCGCTTGAACGATAAACGTCTACGCGCAACTCATCCTCTTTAAGCTCGATATCTTCCGCTTCGGGCAATTCTGGGATAACCTCGACTAACGCGAAAGACGTATGGCGCATGGCCTCGGCATCAAACGGGCTTATACGGACGAGCCGGTGCACACCCGCTTCGCCGCGAAGATACCCGTAGGCCCAGCGTCCCTTGATATGGACGGTAACACTCTTTATCCCGGCTTCATTGCCGACCGTCCGATCGATCATTTCGGCGCGCCAGCCCTTTTTTTCAGCGAAACGCAGGAACATCCGCTCGAGGATCTCAGCCCAGTCCTGCGCGTCCACCCCGCCCGTGCCAGCATGGACCGACAGGATCGCGTTCCCTTGGTCGTATTTACCTGAAAACAGTATATAAAACTCCAGCCGTTCGAATTTCTTTTTCAGCTCTTCGTATTTTTTATTGACATCCGCCTCGACCGAGGTATCTCCCTCGGCGGCCGCCATCGCCGTGAGTTCTTCCAGATCGTTGACTTCCGCGGAAAATTCATCCCATTCCCCGATCTCCGCTTCTAATGACTCCACGTTTTTACTTATTTCCACCGCTCTTTCGCGGTTATTCCAAAAATCAGGTTTATTAATTTCTAACTTCTTGCTACTTACTTCTATCTTCTTTTCATCAATATCCAAAAGCCGACGGGTGGCAGCCAGGCGTTCGCGCAATTCTTCGATGTTTTTCAGCAAATTTTCCATAAAGTATGTATATAATATAGCATGATGGATTAAAAAATCAAATTGACAAATCCGAAACTTTATGATAAATTCATAGCTTAAACGCTGTTTAACAATTTAAACGATAAATTTATTTTCCCGAAAAGGGGGCAAAATGAACGAAAACAAACCGGAAAAAACACGGCTGGCGGATTATCGTCCTTATCCTTTTGAAATTACGGAAACTCGCCTGACAATTTCCATCAACGATGACCACGCGGTCGTAACGGGCAGATTCCTGTTCACGGCCAAAACGGGAAAATCAGGATCGCCCGTCCTGCTTGACGGCAAGAATATGGAACTTTTAACGTTAAAGATCGACGGCCGGAAAATACCGCCATCTGGTTTTTTGGTTTCCAGGGATCATCTGGTCATACTGGATATACCAAAAAAGAAAACTTTCGTCCTCGAAACCGAAGTCAGAATCGACCCTTTCGCGAACGAATCCTGCGAAGGCTTGTACAAATCAGGAAATATCCTCTGTACGCAATGCGAATCCGATTGTTTCCGCCGTATTACCTACTTTCCGGACCGGCCGGACGTTCTTAGCGTCTATACGGTCCGCCTGGAAGCCGATCGGGAAAAATATCCCGTACTTCTGTCAAACGGCAACGAGATCGAAACCGGTCAATTGCCGGCAGGCAGGCATTACGCAATCTGGTCCGATCCTTTTCCGAAGCCATGTTATCTGTTCGCCGCCGTGGCCGGCAACCTGGGCGTGATCAAGGGTAAATACGCCGCAAAAAACGGACGCCTGATCGAATTGCGAATTTACGTTGACTCCGGCAGCGAAAACCGGACGAAATACGCCCTCGAATGTCTGAAGGATTCACTCTCCTGGTTCGAAAACAAATACGGCCTGCCGTACCTTCTTGATCTTTACATGATCGTAGCGGCGGATTCCTTCAATGCCGGCGCCATGGAAAACACCGGCTTGAATATTTTCAGCTCTCGCTATATTTTAGCCGATCCAGCCACAGCTACCGACTCTGATTACCAGAATATCGCCGCGATCATCAACCACGAATCCGACCATTACTGGTTCGGAAACCTCGTAACCGTCCGGGACTGGTTCCAGCTTACTTTAAAGGAAGGGTTGGCCGTCTTTACCGATCAAACCTACATGGCCGAAACCGCCTCCGCGCCGATAAAAAGGATAGATGACGTAAATCGATTAAGGAATTACCAGTTTACCGAAGATGCCGGCCCGGGTGCGGCCCCCATAAAACCGTCGGAAGCGATATCTTTCGATAATTTATACACCGCGACCACCTACCGTAAAGGCGCCGAGGTTGTCCGGATGATACATACGCTCGTCGGAGAAGAAGATTATCTTCGCGGCATAAAAATTTATGTAATCAATCACCGCGGACAGGCGGCTACTACCGAAGATTTCGTAACCGCCATGGAAACAGCTTCCGGCCGGGACCTTTCCCGGTTCCGGGAAACTTGGTACCACCAGGCCGGCACGCCGGTTTGCCGCGTTCGCACCGAATACGACAAAAAGCGAAAAACCTATTCGCTGACAGTCGAACAAAACTGCCCGCCCACACCGGAATGCAGCGATAAAAAACCGTTTTATTTTCCACTGGCCGTAGGACTCCTTAATTCCAAAGGACGGGATATGTCGCTTCGCCTCAAAGGCGAAACGGATTCTGTCCCGGCGCTCGCGACCAAGGTCCTGACGGTCTATGAAAAACGGCAGACTTTCATTTTTAAGGGAATAACGGAAAAACCGATTCCGTCGCTCTTGCGGAATTTCTCCGCCCCCGTCAAGCTGTTCTACGATTATACCCCGGAAGAATTAGCCTTCCTGATGGCGTACGATTCTGATCCTTTTAATCGCTACGAAGCCGGACAAAGATTTGCCGTCCTGGACCTCGAAAGATCGATCGCTCACATCCAAAAAGGTGAAGAGCCGTCCGCTGATCCGGCCTTGATCTTCGCTTACGGCCGGCTATTGGATGACCGCTTTCTGGACAAGGATTTCGTGGCGCTTGCCCTGACTCCGCCTTCGGAGAAAGAGCTTCTGGAAAACATGGAAATTTGCGATTTTAACGCCGTTGCCCGCGCCCGGAATCACCTCATTCGGGGCATCGCCCGCGCCCACGAAAAAAAACTGAAAACGATCTACGACAGCCTTAATGACGGCCGGCCCTATGCCCATGATCGGGAAGCTATCGCCGGACGAGCGCTCAAAAATAAAGCCTTGTGCTATCTCGCCTTACTGGGAAAAAAAGAATATATTGAACTGGCTTGCAGTCAGTTCGCCAATGCCGATAACATGACCGACCGGGTAGCGGTGCTGTATTGCCTTACCAATATAAGGTGCAAGGAAAGAAAAACGGTTTTCGAACGCTTCTATGCCGATTGGCGCCTCGATACTTTGGCGATCGACGATTGGCTTTGCGCGCAAGCGATAAGCGAGCTTCCGGGCGTCCTGGAATGGATAAAAACGGCCGAAAACGATCCGGTATATGATCGGAAAAATCCCAATAAGATCCACGTTCTGCTTTTCTCTTTCCTCGGAAACCCGAAATACCACGATCCGGCGGGAGAGGGATACGAATTCATCGCCGCCAAAATCGCGTCGATCGATAAATTCAACCATCTGATAGCCGCTAATCTGGCAAAACGGGCCTTCGAAAATTACGGCCGGCTCGATCCTGTCCGGAAAGAACTCATGAGAAAAGCGATCGATCGATTACTGAAATCGGAACCTTCGGACAAATTATATGAAATCATTTCAAAAATCTGAAAAACACGAACGGCGCTTTAAAACCGCCGTTTTTTAATTTTCTGTTTGACAAAATCGTATTTTGTTTTACAATAATAATAGCGAATTAACCAACTTAAAAACATATGGAAACCACAAAACAGCTTTTTACGGAAAAACAGCTCGATAATCTGGCCGCTTCCCTGGTTTGGGGGATGAAAACGTCCCGGACAGGAAGGTATCGGCGCGGAGATATCGTTCTGGTCATAACCGACCTGGCCGCCCTTGACCTGGCACGGAAAATAAACGCCAAGCTCATCAAAGACGGATTGAACCCGGTCGTGAAAATAAACCATCCCCACGCCATGGATTACGATTATTACAAACTTGCCGATGCCTCACAGTTAAAATTCGTCTCGCCGGGCACGAAAGAATTATACGACAATCTTAACGGCCTCATCATGCTCCGGGCGCCGGAGTCGATCACTCACCTTAAGGATATCGACCCGAAAAAGATCGGCGCGCGCGAATTAGCCCTGCGCTTTACGACCGTTGCCCGTTTTAACCGGCAGGCCCGCGGCCTTTTAGGCTGGACCCTGACTTACCTGCCGACCGCGGCCACGGCCAAAGAAGCGGGCCTGACGCTTAAGGATTTTACCGGCCAGATCGTCAAGGCCTGCTTTTTAAACGATAAGGATCCGATCGCAAAATGGACCGAAATCGCTAAAAGGCAAAACGAATTCATGAAAATCCTGAATAAAACAACCCGGCAGACCGTTTTCTTCCATGTCGAATCGAAAAATACCGACCTAAAGATCGTTCCCGGGGAAAAACGCCAATGGCTGGGCGGACGCGGCTGCAATATCCCGAGCTTCGAACTATTCCTGTCGCCTGACTGGCGCGGCACCGCGGGCGTATTCTACGCCAACCTGCCCTCTTATCGGAACGGCAATTTAGTCGAAGGCGTGCGCCTGGAATTCAAAAACGGTTCGGCTGTCGCCGTTAAAGCGACGGCCGGGGAAAAATTCGTCCAAAAACAGCTCGCCCTGGACAAGGGCGCAAACCAGGTCGGTGAATTCAGCCTGACCGATACCCGTTTCTCCAATATCGATAAATTCATGGCCAATACCCTCTTTGACGAGAACTTCGGCGGAAAACACGGCAACTGCCACATCGCGGTCGGCTCGGCTTACGCCGACTCTTACGACGGCGACGTATCGAAATTTACCAAAGCGCAAAAACAAAGACTCGGCTTCAACGATTCGGCCCTGCATTGGGACCTCGTCAACACGGAACCGAAGCGCGTCACGGCCCATCTTAAAAACGGCCAGACCAGGATTATTTATGAAAAAGGCGAATTTTCCCTCTCATAGTCTTCCCCTTATAACTCCCAACGCGCATTATAAAAGCAACGACCCTCGTTGCTTTTTTATAGATTAGAATTTAGAAAACAGAGCATGTTTTACTAGTTAGGCCACATTGGTCATGTGTCGCATCATTTCATCTCTTCCAAAACCGCCACCACCGTTGTTTCCTTTCCCTGCCGCATTAGCCTGATCGACACTTCATCCCCCGGCTTCCGCTTTCTTAATATCAAAGACAGCGGGTTTCCCTTATTTATCCGTTCACCGTCGAGCTCGATAATTAAATCTCCGGGTTTAAGGCCCGCTTTGTCGGCCGGAGAACCGGGAACTACGGACGGCTCCCCGGGCGTATCCTCGACTATCCAGGCGCCCTCGCTCCGATCCAGGCCGTTTTCAGCGGCGATCGCTTCGTCGAGCGTGATATAGCGCACCCCAAGCCAAGGCCGTATTACCCGGCCGATCGCGCGGACGCTTTCGTAAACATCCCTGATCGCATCGACCGGAATGGCAAATCCGATATTCTCCGCGCCCAAGGCCATGGCCGTATTTATACCGATGACCTCGCCGGAGAGATCTACCAGAGGCCCGCCGGAATTACCGGGGTTTATCGAAGCGTCGGTCTGGATCGCCCCGAAAAGCTCTTCAGCGCCGCCGGTGCCTCCGGCCGTTACCTGACGCGATAAGCCGGATATGATCCCGTTCGAGACCGTATTCCGAAATTCACCCAAAGAATTGCCGATCGCTATTACCGATTGGCCGACCTTAAGATCGGCGCTCTCTCCCAGGGTAACGACCGGCAAATCCCCGGCCTCGATCTTAATGACCGCCAGATCGGTTGCCGGGTCGTTCGCCAGTACCGTTGCTTCATGCTTCGAGCCGTCATTCAAGAGAACCGTATAGCTCGCCGCCGTATCGGCCACAACGTGATTATTCGTGATTATATATCCGTCGGCCGCGATCAAAAAACCCGATCCGCCCCCGATCTCCCTTTCGACGGTTTCTTCCCGCCTGCGCTCCGGAACGCTCAAATAACCATCCTCGTCAGGCATTATATAATAGCGTTCGATCACCGGTAAACTCTTAGTAACAATGATCGAGACCACGGCCGGCGAAACCCTGTCGACGGCCGCGATTACGGCTGCTTCCTGTCCTAACGCCACGGCCTCAGTCCCGGCGTCCGTATCAGCTACCGCCCGGAATACTTCCGGAACGAAAGCACGGGATAAATCTATATCCGCGGTTATCTTCGCCGCCGACCAGAATCCAGCCAAAGAACCGAACAAGGAGCTTACTAAAACCGCCAAAATAATCACAATAATAAAAATTTTAGAATCAGATTTCATATTTTTGAATAATCCGAAGATTAAGACTTATTTACAAAATTAATATACAGGTAAAATATTTGAATGGCGTTAAAATCGCATAAATATTTTAATATCCCAAACAAAAAAGCGACGCCTGACGCGTCGCCCGATGGTTTTTAAAATGAACGTGTGGTTTAAGGATTTATCTTGTTCTCATCTTTCATCTCCTTTTCTTTTGGTTATAATTTTTTCAAAGAGCGATACTCCTCCTTAATCTTTTGGGTTTGGTTTTTGTTTTCAGTATAATTAATCAATGAACTCAAAACTGGCCATTATCTGCTTTATTTCTGGCATATCCTGTTTGTCGGTTCCAATGCTTAAAATTTTACCTTTATATGGAATAATTATTATTCGTGCATGATTATCGTACGTAAATTGAAAAGCCTTATGCCCATTAAATATAATCTTCTCTTCTTTGCCGTACAAAGTTTTTCTTGCTAACTCAAGCGACCGCAATTCTAAACTCACCCCGAAATAACCCATAAACGGCTCCGGATTATGCGGTTTAAAATAAACCGCTTTAGCTGTTGAACCTTCTCTCTGATCCTCAATCCGCCAATCAGGCGGATACTTTAATGTATATCCCAAGTCTTCATACATAAAAGTCTGCCAGCCTTCATAGTCGGCTTCGCTATATATTTGCTCCGGCCAAACAGGGATCGAATCAATATCTTTAAATTCTGTTTCCCAATGATGCGCTTCCGGGGTGCCGGTTCCGGAAACATATTGTGTAGGCTCCGGGCCCCTTCCGAGCGGCGCTTTTCCAATCGAATTTTGGTTATTATCCGCCACCCGGCCGTTTACAGCCGGTTTTCCCCAAAAAATAACAGCAAAAAACAGAACGGCTAGCCCAAAAACTATTAAATAAAAATGTTTATTTTTCAGCATACTAAAAAATGATTAACTATATAAATTTAATAAAAAAATAATTAAAAGTAAATTAAAAAAATAAGGGAACGCCGAATAAATGCGTTCTTTACCGCGGGGCAATTTATAGATTGTCAAAATCCTCGCTAGATATTCCAAGCCCCAGCTCTCGCATAACCCGGAAAGCGTCAGCTGGCCGGCCCAGGTAATGCATTTTTAAATCCGGGGGGTTTACATAATAAGCTTCGCCCATAGCCTCGGTCCTTAAAATTATTTTGCCGCTCAATTTTTGCGGCGCGTAACCTTTAAAGGAATTATAATTAGTTTCGGAAATACCAAGCCCCAATTCGCGCATAACGGCAAAGGCGTCCAATGGCAGGCCAAGATAATATGCTTTATTTAAATCCGGCGAAACATACCAAGCCTCTCCGTTTTTTTCTGTTTCCAGTAATATTCTCCCGCGCAAACGATCGTGCATTATTTTATTTTTTATATCGTGCGTTTTACCGTTCCTTGATATCACGATATCCTGAAAATAATTCGCAAAGCTGTCAGCTGCATATTTTTCCTTAACAACCCTGAATGAATTTATATCCGCGCCCTTGATCGCTTTATCCATGTAAAAAACATTATTAGCGTCCAGACTATAGCCATAATTCAGATAACGGAATGTTTTGGGGTCGGCGCCTTCTATTACATCGGCCATAAGATAAACATTATTTTTATCTTTGCTATAAATATCCTGGATTAATTCGAGGCTTTCCGGATCAGCATTTTCGATTATATCTCCCCAATATCCGAAATAAACATTATTTTTATCTTTTTTATAATTCCTGCTTAAATCAACATAAGAACCGGGGTCAGCGCCGGTCATTATATTGCATTCAAACAAATTATTGGTATAAACATTATTTTTATCTTTGGCGTTATACTGATTAATAATTTCAAATGTTTTTGCGTCAGAATTATCAAGTTTTTTACCGTGACAATATACGTAATGGCTATCAATACTGTAATTAGTAAAATCAGTAACCGAACCCTGAATCACCTTAAATGAATCCGGATCAGCCGATTCAACTATTTCATTTTTGTAGTATACATTATTTTTATCTTTTGAGTAGCTCCCCCGTAAAATCTCGAAACTTTCTTTGTCGGTTCCCTTTATCTCCTGACCATCGGCCGTTTCGCTCGAAATATAAAAAACACGTTCTTTGTCGTAAGCATAAACGCTTGTCGGTCCACATAAAACAAACGTTTTTGGATCGGCATCCTTGATTGCGTGGATACCCTCAGAAAACTGACTATTCCAATATACATTATATTTATCTTTTCCTATCTGATAATTTATAGCTTCAAAACTACCCGGATCCGCCACGTCAACAACGTGCCATCTATAAAAAACTTTATTTTTGTCTTTAGACCAAAATACGTCCAATTGTTGAAATGTTTCGGGGTCAGCGTCCATCTTGTGATCACTAAAATAAATACCGTCAGCCCGTTTCTCTAAAGCGGCTATGAAAAAATCTTTTCCGGCCACATTAACGGGGTTACTGGTAAGAATAAAAATCAAAAAAATCAGATACAATAAATTTTTCATATATGAGTATTTATAAACAAACAACATTGTTTAAAATCTTATAAAACAATAATTAGAAATAAATTAAAAAACACCGCGAGCTGAACGCGGTGTTTTAAAATTTTTCCGTATCAAAATCTATAAAATATTTTTTTAAAATCAACGATCCGGCCGTTCTTTACGCCGACTCCCTCCCCTTTCAAAAGCCCGATCTTTTTTTCCGCGCCGCCGGCATAACCGCCTAAACGACCGTCGCTATAAACCACCCGATGACAAGGCGTAATAGGCGCATCCGGATTTTTATTTAAAGCGTTTCCGACCGCCCGCGCCGCTCCCGGCCGACCGACCGACCGCGCTAAAGCGCCGTAGGTCGTCACCCGCCCCCTGGGGACATGTTTCAATTTATTCAAAACCTTTAACTCGAATTCGGTTAATTTCATAAAATTAAAACGACCTTATCCTTTTTACAATTTTTATTCCGCCCAGATCTTTTGTTACTTCAACCGGAATATCGCCCTCCTCTTGAGAATATCCCACCGGAAAATCGTCAAGTACGTAAAGCGTCCCTTCGCGACGCACCTGCCATTGTTCGCATTGTCTTTTTTTATTGAACCCTTTTATAAATGATATTTTTAAATGCTCTTTTTTAATATCTCCATAACGACTAATTTTACCCTTTATCTCACCAACGTTTATACCCCATTCTCTAATTTCACTATAGGAAAAAGTACCTGGTACATATCCGTATTGTTCCGCAAAATTTTCAAAAAATTTTTTACAAATTTCTAATTTTCTTTCTGGTTTTCCTCCGCCAACGTCCCACACGGTCGTATGAAAAATTTTACCATTAACTTCAATTCTTACCCCAATAGAAGCGTTACTTTTAGTACCCGTGTAATTTCCTTCGAATTTCTCATATTTCGCCTCCGCTTTTATCTTAATATCTTTTTTATTTTCCCAATTTTTTTCTATACTCATATGAAGACTACTTCATGTATTTTTTTATAATATCCGGATCTATTTTATTCATATCAATCTTATTCGGGTCGAGTCCGTTTAATACGTCGTCCGACCCTTGCTTCACGCCCAAAAGCTCCTTATAGACATCAAGCACCTGGCCGAATATCGGCGTAATGCCTTTTAGGAGCGACGGCAGGTACAAAACGCCCAAGATTATCGGCACCACGATCAAGAGAAGCTTGATCACGCCCATAATTTGCGACAGTGTGACAAACCGATTGATATGTTTCGTCTTCTCCAGGATTTCTTCGGATATCGCCAGATTTTTCTCCGTCAGTTCCCTGATATTTTCCATGGTCCGGGCCACGCTCGGATCATTACGCTCCTCCGTGACAGCTTCGGTTGTATTTTTTTTGTCCGGCATAATTGAATGCGGGTCGCTCGTTATAAATTATTACCTTAAACGGCAATTCTTCACGTATTTTAATCCCCGACACCTCATTTCCTCCATAGTCTCATCCGACGGAATATCGGTATTCTCAAGATCTTTATCGATCAGGGAGGTGTCGCTTTTAAACCTCTGCAGCCACCACGTTTCCGCGCCATCGATCATGCCGCCCATTCGATCTATGTCTTCTGTCTGTGTAAAAGCGGGAACGACCGTTGTCCTGAATTCATACGGCACCCTACCCCCCTTTATCATTATAATACTTTTCCTGATTTTATCCAAATCATCTTTATCTCCCGTAAACCGAGAATATTTCTCCGGAGCGCCCTTGATATCCATGGCGATATAATCGACCAGATTTCCTAAAAACAGTTTTTCGATCATTTCCGGATTAGTGCCGTTGGTATCAAGCTTTATTTTATAACCCAAGGCTTTGATGCGGGCGGCGAAGCCCGTTAAATCGGGATGGAGGGTGGGTTCCCCGCCTGTTATCACTATGGCGTCGAGTTTTCCGGCGCGGGATTTAAGAAAAACAAAAAAGTCATCCTCGCTTAACTGCCCCTGGGGGCGGAATTGAGAATAACTCTTTTGGATTTCTTCCGAAGAAGATTCAAAAATATCTTTTGTCCCGCCCATAGAGGGCACGACAAGCATTGGGTTGTAGCAAAACGGACAGCGGAAATTACAGCCTTGGGTAAAAACGATCGCCGCTACCTGTCCGGGATAATCGAGTAAACTGAATTTTTGCAAACCGCCGATGATCATAGGGGAATATGGAGCGATCTATCCGTGTAGCCATCATTTTATTCCGCTTTGTCCGCTATCGCGGATCGTCCGCTTATTCGTTTACGTTAAAGGTCTTGCGGCATTCGTATTCAGCCTGTTTACCGTCATTCCATTGGCTTACCGGCCGCAGATATCCGGTTACCCGGCTGAACACTTCGCAAGGTTGTCTTTTTGTTTTTATCGGGCTCATAGGATTGACGATTGACGATTGACGATTTTCGATTAGAGCCGAAAAACGGCAATATCAATTTATTTTATTTTTATATTATATAAAATTTTTACCGGCTGATAATTTAAGCTAAATCCATGATCAGCTTTCGGTCCATATCCACGTCGATAACGATCGGCGGCTTTTCGGCTGCGGGCGGATTTTGAACGGAATCGCCCTTATAACCGTTCTCTTTGTCGCATTTCGGGCAATAATGATGTTCTCCGACGAGATAACCGTGTTTCGGACAGATCGAAAAAGTCGGGGTCAAGGTAAAATACGGCAACTGATAATTAGTGGCGATCTTACGGACCAGTCTTTTTACCGCTTCGGCTGAAGGCAAGGCTTCACCCAAATAAGCGTGTAAAACCGTACCACCCGTATATTTCGTTTGGATATCGTCCTGCAGATCGAGCGCCTCGAAAAGGTCATCCGTATAATTAACCGGCAATTGTGTGGAATTCGTATAGAAAGGAGAGGCCTTCCGCGTCCTTACTCCGTCCTCGTTGGCCACGATAATATCCGCATGCTTATCCTTGTCTATTCTGGCAAGTCTCCTGGAGGTGCCTTCGGCCGGGGTCGCTTCCAGATTATAAAGATTATTTGTGGAATTCTGGTAATCCATGATACGCTCCCTCATATAATTAAGTATTTCCAGGGCGAATTCCTTGCCGGAAGCTGACGCGATATTGTTCCGTACCGGAGCGAAGTTCAAGAGCGCTTCGTTCATGCCGATTATGCCGATCGTGGAAAAATGATTTTTCCAGTATTGATCGAAGCGCTTTTTGATATTCTTAAGATAATGCCGGGCATAAGGATAAAGTCCGCGGTCAGTCAGGTCTTCCAGCACCTGCCGTTTCATCTCGAGGCTTTCTTTAGAGATCTGCATCATATTATATAGTCTCTCGAAAAATTCCTTTTTGTCCTTGGATAAATAACCGATGCGGGGCAGGTTGATCGTAACTACGCCGATCGAACCGGTTAAGGGATTAGCCCCAAAAAGTCCGCCGCCCCTTTTCCTGAGCTCGCGGTTATCGAGCCTTAAGCGGCAGCACATGCTCCTGGCGTCATCCGGATCCATATCGGAATTGATATAGTTCGAAAAATAAGGAATGCCGTATTTAGCCGTCATTTCAAAAACCTTTTCCGCTACCGGCGAGTCCCAATCGAATTTTTTCGTAATATTGTAGGTCGGGATAGGAAATGTGAATACCCGGCCTTTGGCGTCCCCTTCCATCATGACCTCAGCGAAAGCCGTATTGATCATATCCATCTCAGCCTGGAAATCCTTATATTTCTCTTTCTGGATCTCGCCGCCATAAACGACGTTCTCTTCGCCGGTCTGCTTGGACGGGATCATATCCATGGTAATATTGGTAAAAGGCGTCTGAAATCCCACGCGGGTCGGAACGTTTATGTTAAATAAAAACTCCTGGAGTCCCTGCTTTACTTCCTTATAATTAAGTTTGTCATAACCGACGAAAGGAGCTAAAAAGGTATCGAAACCGGAAAAAGCCTGGGCTCCGGCCACCTCCCCCTGAAGAGTATAAAAGAAATTAACCACCTGTCCCAAGGCCGTCCGGAAATGTTTCGGAGGCTTCGATTCAACTTTCCCGGTAACGCCGGCGAATCCGAGTCGAAGAGTCTCTTTAAGGTCCCAGCCGGCACAATAAGGCGCTAACAATTGCAAGTCATGAATGTGGATGTCGCCATCCTGATAAGCACTCCGGATGTTGGCGGAATAAACCTTAGAGAGCCAGTAGTTGGAAGAGATTATCGAGGCCAGATGATTATTGAGTCCTTGCAGGCTGTAACCCATATTGGAATTCTCCTTTACCCGCCAATCCGATTGCTTCAAATAATTCTCGATGATATCGTTCGAATCGATCCGGGAATCGATCGCGTTCATTTCCCGATTCCGGGCGCGCTGATCGCGGAATAGTATAAAAGCTTTAGCCGCCTTGATCTCCCGGTTATCGATCAGAACTTCTTCGACCAGATCCTGAACCTCTTCCACGGCCGGGATGGTTCTGGCGTTGAATTTTTCGTTAAGTTTGAAAACCACCTCCCGACAATATTTATCAGCCGTTTCCCGATTTTGTTTACCGACGGCCTCCAGACAGCGGTAAATGGCGGTAGTGACCTTATCGCGGTTGAAATCCGCGATCTTGCCGTCACGCTTCCTTATTTTAGAGATTTCGTTTTGCATGTGGAATATATATAGGTTAATTATGGTCCCGCCTTAATTTTTACGGACAGGGAGACGCTTTTTCTTACCTCCTTTAGTTTTCGGAAGCAGTTTATTTAATTCTTCCCGAAAGGCTTCTACGTCCTGAAACGCCCGGTAGACGCTGGCGAAGCGTATATATGCGATCTGATCCACCTTTTTAAGATGCTTCAGGATTATTTGACCAACCTCATTGGTGGTTATTTCAGCCTTGCGCAGTACCTGTAGGTCCCTTTCGATGGAATTAATTAACTTTTTGAATTTTTCATCGGTGACCGGCCGTTTCTCCAGCGATCTCATAATGCCGCGGACTAGTTTTTCCCGGCTATAGGGTTCTTTACGTCCGTCCCTCTTTATTATGGTCAGATCAAGGATAATAAGCTCTTCGTAGGTGGAAAACCTAAAACCGCATTTCAGGCATTCCCGACGCCGGCGAATCGATAATCCGTCCGCGGCAACCCGGGAATCGACCACCTTAGTATCTTCATAATAGCAGGCGGGACATTTCATGCGATATATACTGATTAAACGAATATTAACGAAACCACACGAAAGCGTCTTTATAAATTCGTGTATTTTCGTCCGTTTTCGTTAAGTTTATGCCCGCGGCGGCAAACAAAAAAACACCTTTTTTCCTATAACCTCTTATGTAAAAGGGCTTATATAGGTGTTTTTCTTAATCCTCCTTAAATCACTACATCTTGTGGGCTGTAATTATATTATACCACAAGATATAGTAATATCAAGGTTGCTGGAATTAGCTGTTTTTAAGGCTTGGGGATCGCTTAATACCAGAATATCATATATTAAAAAATAATCAACCTGTGGATAAGTGCATAACTTTTACCCTAAAGCGGTGGGGGGCGTAAAATCTTTTTTGCTAATGGAAATTGTCTTTTTTCCCAGTTTAAAATATAATAAAAATATCCAGTTTTTAAAATTACCGGCCATAAAAAGGAGGAATTTATGCACCGGCACATAAAAAGGATATTGTTTCCGGCTAAAACGATCCGGAAACGGGTAAAAACTTTAGGCGAGGAAATTTCCCGGGATTATAAAGGCCGGGAACCGATATTGATCGGGGTCGCGAACGGAGCCCTGGTCTTTCTCGCTGATCTTATGCGTACCCTTTCCTATCCGGCAAAAATCGATCTTATCCGGGTGAGATCATATGGCCAAAAAGCGTCCACATCCGGCCTTATTGCGATCTCTAAGGATATTGAGATTGATATTGCCGGCAAGGACGCGATCATAGTGGAAGATATTATAGACACCGGCCTGACTATAGACTTCATTATCCGGCATCTGGAAAAAAATAATCCGGCTTCAATCGGGGTCTGCGCCCTCCTAGATAAAAGCGCCGCCCGAAAAATAAACATAAAAATAAATTACGCCGGCTTCCCGGTAATCAATGAATTTGTGGTCGGCTACGGCCTGGATTACGCGGAAAATTACCGCCATCTGCCTTATATCGGCGTTCTTAAGCCGGAAATATATTCTTAACAAAATAAGCCCTCAGCGATTTCGTTTATTTCGTGCCTTTTGTTTATTCTGTGTCTAGAGTGTTTTAAACCAAAACACGAAATTAACGAATATTCACGAAATTTAACGAAAAAAAATTTCTAGACAAAAATAAAATCCCGTCGGAAAATCTCCGGCGGGAATTTTTTAAATTTAAAAGGAGCGTTGGTCGCTCCTAAGTTGATTAATTTCTTTGTTTACAAAGACAGTCGATGAACTCGAAAACCTCTTCCGGGCTATCAAGTATCTGGATATGCTCCATGTCTTCGGCGGATATCGTCTTGTGCTCAAGCATCACGGCGCGGATCCATTCAACAAGACCCTTCCAAAATTTCGCGCCTACGAGAACGACGGGACAGCTTTTGCTGCGCCTGGTCTGGATTAGGGTAACTACTTCGAAAAATTCGTCCAAAGTGCCGAATCCGCCGGGCATAATGATAAAGGCGTCGGAATAGCGCACCAGAAAAACCTTCCTGATGAAAAAATATTTGAAGTCCAGCCTGATATTCGCATATTGGTTTGGCATCTGCTCGTGAGGCAATATGATATTAAGGCCGACCGACTTACCACCGCCTTCCGCCGCGCCGCGGTTAGCGGCTTCCATAATACCCCCGCCCCCTCCTGATATGACCGCGTAATTGTTCCGGGCGAACAGGCCCGCTATCTTCCGGGCGTTTTTATAGTCCTGGCTTCTGGGGTTTGTTCTGGCTGAGCCGAAAATCGTGACGGCCGGACCGAGATCGTGCATCTTGTTTATCGCAGTCACGGATTCGGCGAGAAACGTCTGCAGTCGCCAGGCATCCTTTATCATGAGCTTAAAATCTTCGATTCTGCCTTCTTCCATGACTCTGTCCTCCGTTGTTTTATTACACTTATTATATTATAAAGATCGTTTTATATTTTTAACACAAATCAGGCCCTAAGTCAAGGTCTTCGGTCAAGAACAGCTAACCGGGATAGGTTTTCGTCAATTGACCGACAGAAATGGGCAACGGTAAAATAAAAAACAGGGCTTTACTTGCCCTATTTTTGTGTATAATCAATAAATTTTATTAATATTATCCCATCTTCTTCCTAATAAATGCCGGTATACCCAATTCTTCATCTTCTTCGTCCATAGCATCGACCCGCTTTTTCTTGGCCGGTTCCGCCTGCGCGGCTTTTAACGGGGAGATCTTATGAGCCGGCCTTTCCGGCAGATCCACCTCTTTATGCGAAATGGATTCTTTCTCTTTTTCGGCGATATAGGAGTTCTTGGTATAGCTCGATTTCGGGCTCACTATCTTTCCCTCGTTATTGACGCGGCCGTCGAAACCCGTAGCCACGACCGTGATCTTTATCTCATCCTTCATCTTATCGTTAATGACCGCGCCGAAGATTATTTTCGCTTCTTCGTCGGCGGCAGCCGTGATTATCTTCGCGGCTTCGTTAACTTCGTTCATGCCCAGGTTGCTCCCGCCAGTGATCGTAAAGAGAACCCCGCGGGCGCCTTCGATCGACATCTCAAGAAGAGGCGAGCTTATCGCCGACTTGGCGGCTTCGATCGCCTTATTCTCTCCTGAAGACTGGCCGATGCCCATCAGGGCTGACCCGGCGTTGGCCATGACCGCTTTAACGTCGGCAAAATCGACGTTTATAAGGCCCGGAATCGTGATCAGTTCCGCAATACCCTGGACGCCCTGGTGAAGTATCTCGTCCACGACCATGAACGCGTCCAGTAAGCTGGTTTTTTTGTCTATAACCTGAAGCAGCTTATCGTTCGGAATCGTTATTATAGTATCGACCTTATCGGTAAGTTCGGTCAAACCCCTTTCGGCGATATTCCTTCTCTGCGCTCCTTCAAAGGCGAAGGGTTTCGTTACCACGGCAACGGTCAAAGCTCCCAGATCGCGCGCGATCTCGGCTACGATCGGCGAAGCGCCCGTACCCGTTCCTCCTCCCAGACCGCAGGTCACGAATACCATATCGGCGTCCTTAAGCGCATCCCGAATCTCGTTCTGGGACTCCTCGGCCGCCTGACGGCCGAGCTCGGGATTCATGCCGGCTCCCAGTCCTCTCGTTATCGATTTGCCGATATGCAGTTTCTTCGACGATTTATTGTAATGCAAAGCCTGCACGTCCGTATTGACGGCGATAAATTCGACGCCCTTCAAGCCGGCGGCAACCATGCGGTCAACGGCAGAACCGCCCCCTCCGCCGACGCCGACCACCTTTATTTTCGCGAATGTTTCCATGACTGGTTTTATTTCGGCCATATATATTTAGTAACTTAGTTTATAAACAGTATTTAAACGTTATTTTCGATAAAACAACGCATTTTACAAGGTTATCAAACCAGTATACACTATCCCCAATAACTAACTATATTTTATAATATAAACGCGAATTTAGCAAGAGTAAGGGTTTTTAGAATCATTGTACAAATTTTTTATACAGTAACCTAAAACGAATACCGGGAGGGTATTCGCTTATATTAATCTGAAAATCGGTTTTAAGGGATTAAGGATGAGAACCATTTCTTTACTTTCTCGATGGATTTATTGACTGCTGTCCGGCTGGCGGAAAAACCGCCTCCGGCGGCAATAGCTTCGTTTCCCCAGACGACCAGTCCCAAAGCGTTTAAAAATTCCGTTTCGTTGGCTTTATCGATCACGGTCGCGACATTTATATTCGTGCCCAGGGAAACAGGCAATTTAAGTTCTCTTTTGGCGACCTCGACCATATCCGTGAGCCTGATGCCGCCGCCGATCAGGAACACCCCGCCGGGAAGCATGCCGGAACGCTCGATCGATTTGAATTCGTTATCCACCTTATTGAATATCTCTTCAACCCGCGCTTCTATTATCTCGGCCAGATAACGGCGCGAAACCGTAGAAAGTTCGCCTTCGGCGTTCTCTTCTTTCGCCAGATTGCTAATATCGATCTCGTCTTTTTTATTTATTTGTTCGGGCCGGACACAGCCGTATTCGTTCTTAATCCTTTCGGCCAGGTTTATCGGGCAGCGAAGGCCAATAGCGATATCGGCAGTAATATGTTCGGAGCCTATCGGTATGACGGCCGTATGCAGAAGCTCCCCTTCTTCAAAAACGGCCAGACTCGTGGTCGAGGCGCCGATATTGACCAGGGCTGCGCCCAGTTCTTTCTGCTTCGTTCCGATCACGGCTTCAGCGGCCGCCAAAGGCGATGAAACCAGATCTTCGATATCGAGTCCGGTCCGGAATATCGCTTTAGTAAGATTTTTTATCTGACTTGAAAGCCCCTGGATAACGAGCGTCTCTACCTCAAGCCTTATGCCGGTCATACCGATCGGGTCTTTTATGTCCTCCTGGCTGTCTACCGTGAATTTTACGGGAATCACGTGGAGTATTTCGTAATTAGGGGGAACCGACATGGCTCGGGCGGCTTCCAGGGCGCGTTCAACGTCATCCTGGTTGATCTCGCCGTCACTCCGACCCACGGCCACGACACCCCGGCTTTTCTCGCATTTTATGTGCGGACTGTTGATGCTTACCCAAACCGTTTCCACCGGAAGCCCGACAAGCCTCTCCGCTTTTTCGAGGCAAGCTGAAATAGAAGAAGTCACATCTTCTATGCTTTTCACGGCTCCCCGGTTGATTCCTTCGGACGGAACGCTGACCGCGCCGATGATCTGCAGGGATTCCTTTGATCCTCCGCCTTTCCTATGTCCGATCACGAGCCTTACGGCGGTTGAACCGATATCAAGTCCGGCGATGATGTTTTCTTTCATATCTTTAAAAAATTAGGTCTTTGGCACGTTTTGTTTTTTCGTGATATTTCGCAATTTTCGTCTTTGACGCCCAAAAACCGTAAACACGAAAATAACGAATACTCACGAATTTTAACGAAATACTCAAATTCCTTTATCGTTAATTAATTATAGCATTTATGCTGAAAATTTCAAATAAAAAATGGCCGTATATACGGAAAAAAAATTATTAAACCGATAATTATAGCGACCATCGAGGAAAGCATTACCGCCGCCGCCATAATATCCTTTATTTCCTTAACATAGCTGTTAATCCTTGGTTTAAGCACGTCGGTTATTCTTTCTACGGCGCTATTGGCGATTTCCATGAGTATAACCAGACCGATAGTAAAAACCAGAAAACACCACTCCAGACGGCTGATACGGAAAAAAACGGCTAAAATCACAGCCAAAATGGCAATACCGGTCTGAAGCTTAAGGTTCTGCTCCTCCTTAAAGGTTTTAACAAGCCCCTGGAAAGCGTATTTAAAGCTTTTTGCCAGGCGTTTTATATTTATCATACTCGTAATTTTTTTATGAACTTTTCACCCAAGGCGATCATTTCCGCTCTGCCCCCCGCCGTTACATCATCGTATCCCAATAAATGCAGTAGAGCATGTACCAGAATAAAGACCAGTTCTGATTTCGGGTTCGGAGAGAATTTCTTCGCCTGCCTTTTTATCTGGGCGTAATCTATTATGATCTCGCCGAGATCATTGCCTTCTCCGGGAAAAGCCAAAACGTCGGTAACTTTGTCTTTTTTGCGATATTCTCCGTTTAGCCTCCTCATTACGATATCGCCGACGAAAGCTATTGACAACTCCCGGTTCCCGAGTCCGTTCTGCCTTAAGAATTTGTCCGTTACCATTCTTACAAGCTTAAGGTCTATCTTGCTCCGGGTCCGATTGTTGATTTCTATCATATTCATTCTATTCGATAATTTCCAGTGAATTCATCATCATGTCGAAAATACGGCCATAGTGGGAAGTATTGTCCGCGCCGACATTATAATTCAAAGTAAAAATATTCTTCCCGTCAGCCGGAAGAAGATAGATCGTAAGCCCGTTTTCGCCCTTGATCCCCCGCCAGCCCTTCTTATATATCTTCTGGCTGCTCTTTACGCTCTCCACCTCGAATTGCTTCACGTACCAATCTTCGATCGTGGCATAACCGCTGTTGGGCTGGATAATTACCTGGAAAAACTGGCCGTTATCAGCTTTTATCATGATCGAATCTTCGGCTCCGACCGAAATAAGTTCCCATGTTTCCGGATAGAACAGTTTATATTGGTATTTGCTGTTAATATACCTTTCAATGCTCGTGTTAATAACTAAGAGGCCGGTACCGGCGGGATTGTACAGGTTCAATAGTTCGGGGAGATCGCCGTACCCGTCGCCGTCGCTATCGCCGGAGTCCTTGTTTGTTCCCAAAAGTGTTTCTTCGATGTCGGACAAACCGTCATAATCGCCGTCCGGAGCGGCTTTTATTTCTATTGTTATTGTCGGAACGGGCGTTTCGATCTCGGAGGAGGAGGTGGCGGTTTCCGGAGATGGGGTAGCGGGAACGGCGGCGGTAGAAGAGGAAAAATCTTCTTCCGCCTCGATAAAGGACGGCTCAACCGCGACTGGCGGATTGTGGTCTGTATTATTTTCATTAGTGGCGTCATTCCCGCCGATCGTTTCCGCCGGCGCATTGTTCGTGGCAACATTATTCGTTACGTTGTTTAGGATGCCGGTATCCGCCGGAGCGGGCGCATTCCCGCTCCCGGGGGTCATCGAAAAATAAAAATAAGCGGCCGCGAATATAGCCAAAAGCAATACCGCCCCAATCGATAATATCAGGATGCCGGTAAACTTGCTTTTCTGTGCCGTCGGCTTTTCGAAAAAAAATCTTTCCGGCATGGTATGTATGGTTACCTGACCTCCGGTCTGGCCGCTTAAAGGCTTTATCAGGTTATCCGGTTTTTTGTTCATATCCATATTTATGCTTCTTTGGATGCTTTACGAGACTGCTTTCCGTAAATACTTCCAAAAACTGAGATTTCTAATTCATATCGTACAATTTTCCCGCTCCCTTGGGATTAAAACCATTATTTACCTCTCCGCCGTCGGCGTAACCGTCTCCATCGGTATCGGGATTTAAAGGGTCGGTCATGTAAACTCTTACCTCTTCGCGGTCAAAAAGGCCGTCGCCATCGCTGTCCGCGCTGATCGTATCCGTGCCTAAGGATTCCTCTTCCGCGTCAGTTAACCCGTCCTGGTCGGTATCAATATCCGTTTTATTTTCCGTTTCAGGAGCAGTGTCGGTAAACTGAGGAACTTCGCCCTCCGGCGCCGTATTGTCCGGCACCGGTATCTCGTCGTTATTTACCGGAATCACGATATCATCCTTGGTTCCTACCGGAAAAACATCGTTTTCGATGGGTTCGGCCGCAGGTACGTTATCCGCCGTATCGAAAAAAAGCCCGAAAATCAGATAACCGCCCCCGGCTATCGCGATAAAGGCGATGATCAAGGCCGCCAAAAGCAAAAGCTTCTTTGAAGCGTGTTTATCGGCGGAATTGATGTCGTCATGGCCGTAATTCTCAAGTAAAGCCGGGCTTGTCCTGGGTTGGAAAATAGCCGGTTTAACCTTCGGAGCGGGCAAGGCCGCGCCAGCCTTATCCGTATCAGCGAAAATATCCTCTACCGTCCGGCCGGACATAAGCGGTTTTTTATCCTTATCGTTATTTTCCGCTTCTTTGCCGGCTGGCTGTTTTTGCGCAGCGGAAAGATCATTGTTCCGATCACTCGAGGCGATATTATCGAACATAAAATTTCAAGAAATAACAAAATGCAGTAGACAGCATGTTGAATCACTACTGTATTTAAAATATTTCTTTTTAAAAAATAATCCCAATATTTCGATATTGGTTATCGAAAATTTCGCCTTTACAAGAGAAATATCCGATAATCAATATCGAATGCCCGTTAATTGGGCATTACCATAACCTCATTCGAGTATCCGCTTTCGTTGCCGGCGTCATCGCTCCCCGTTATCGCGAAATAATAATTAGTGCCGGCCGTCAATCCGGATATTATTATTTCTTCGTCCAGCCCGATATCCTCCGAGTTGCCGTAGCAGGCCGGAGGAGTAGCTCCGGCGCAGCCTGAACCGCTCCGGAAATAAACCGTATAATCAGCTATACTTCCCGTTGTATCGGGATTCCAGCTTAAACGCGCCTCTCCGTTGCCAGCAGTACCGGTAAGTCCCGTGGGGGCTAGCGGCGCTGTCGTGTCCCTAGGAATGACCGGTCCGAATTCGCCGTTCATCCCGCTTTCCGCTCCCGCGGCATTATAGGACGTGATATTGAAATAATAAGGAATATCGTCGGTTAAACCGGTTATATTATAGCTTAAAATATTGCCGGCATCAACATTGCTGCCGTAAAAACCCGGAGACGTTCCCCAGTAAAGACGATAACCGCTGGCGCCGGCTACCGGCGGATTCCAGGTCGCGGTCACGCTTCCGCCTGTGCCGCCATTGGTCACATTAAGGGTAGTCGTCGATACCGGCGCCGCTTCCCGGAAGAAATAATATTCCTTAAGGAGACCGGGAAGATTTTCGCCGACGATCACGCGGTCATATGTTATGGCGGGCAGATCGTCGAAAGTTCCGACCTGACCCTGGTCGCGGCAATAATAGATCTCGTAATTATAACTATTGGCGCAGCCGCCCGCCGCCTGCGTGCAATTCCCGGCCGCGTCCTGCCAGGGCGCCCACAATCCTCCGATGACCGGAGGCCAGGGATTTTCGCAGACAAACACATAAACATCCGCACTGCCGGGATAAACCGTGCCGGCCGGGGAAGTCGGTATGACGCTCGAACCGATTATGGCCCGGGCGGAAAGAAGAGTATAGCCGTCGGTCGTTTGAGCATCGGCAACCACCAATTTCTTATCTTCTCCTCCGACCGGGAACGGACCCGGGGCCGCGATATCGGCTACCTGGGGAGCGCCTGACGTCCAGGTCCAGGTCCAATCGTAAAGACCGGGTATGGCTCCCAAAACCTGGCCGTCGCGGCTCAGCGGATAAGCCGTAAAAACCTTATCGGCGTCCGTGATCTTATCGAAAGTCGGATCCGCCGGATTCGTATCATTCTCATTATTGATATCGTTGCGGGTAGTCTGGAAAAGATAAGATTCCGGCCTGACGTCAACCCGGTTAAGTTCGCAAACGCCGTTATTGGGGGACTGCTCGGTTAAAGTACGGAATGACCAGACGTGCGAATTGCGGTAAGTTATGCCGTTAAAGGTTAGGTCCAGGCCGCCGTTAAAACCTACCCCCCAAGCGGAAAGGACGCCGTGGTTCGAGTCGAGATTCTCGTCTCCTTTAATAATCACGTAATAAAGCCTGTTTCCCTCCAACAGAGAAGAAGGCGTGAAGGTCAGGGTCGTTTGCCCGCTTAAGGTCGAACCGCCGGTACTTCCGGCAATAGCGCAATAATTACGGCTTGCGGCCGGGGGCGTATAGGCTTCGGCCAGGAAAGAGGGTAGGATGGTTTCCATCGTCCGATAAAGGAGCCATCCCATCTTATTATAGATACGGGACGCCAAACGACTCCGGTCTTTTATATGAATATCACTAGCCAGGTATTCCGTGCCTGCCGGACAATTAGCGTCCATATAATCCCCCACCACGATGACATTGCCGGAAAAACTCGCGACTGACATCGGCTGATTGAAAGTCACGGAAAAAACCGCGTTGCGGCAAATGTTGACAGCGTCATCGGCCGGCATCTCCGAATTAGGCACGATGGTGGGCCGGGCCCGACAGCAGGTATCGATCCCGCAACCGACGTTGACGGGAGGGATGCCCGTCAAAGAACAATCAAGATCGGTATCGCAGCCGCAGCAGAGTCCCCGGCTCCCGCCGGTACAAGGCGATTTATCGGCCTGGCAATCAAGACCCAGAGGATCGCAATCCGCGCTGCCCGGATCGCAGCAGCAGACACCGCAGGTATCGGGATTTCCCGATACGTTAAAGGGCGTCGGCGCGGAACCGTCCTCGTTTATGCAGCCGAAAGGCGCCGGACAAACAGCGGTATCGCAGGTATTAGTGGCCACTTGATAAGCGCAGCTTAAACCCAATCCATTGGCCGGATTATTCATCAAACAACCGGCGACACAGCTCACTTCGTCGCGATAATCGCCGTCAATAACCGCGTTAGCCGCGCCGGTATTACAGGTATCGTTATTGGGCACCGGCAAGCAGTTCCAGTAAGGACAGGAACCGCCTAGGATAGTACCGTCACCGCCGCGGCATATATCAACATTATCCTTTTCGTCAAAACAACAGCTGCCCACGCCGATATTTAGGCAATCGGCCGCGCCCGCTAAACCGGTGCAGTCCCGGCAAACTCCGTCCGGATAACCCGGATCAGCGGTATCGCAGAACTTTCCGCTCGTGCCGGTGCAATTGCAGGCGTCATTGCGTTCCGCCTGGGTCGTGCCCGCCAAAGCGCAGCCGGAACATTCCCCGAAACTGCCGCCCGAACCGCAGCTGCCGGTGCATTCGAGGGGCACGCAGCAATCACGGGCGTCCTGGCCAATTTCGCAGCAGCATTCGCAGGCAGGTGTCGAGGTCAGTTCGCACCGGTTAGCCGCGCAGGTAGCGCCTGGGGGGCAGATATCCGCCGCTATGGCGCATACTCCCTCGTCAGCAGGAGCCACTAAATCGTCGAGGCATTCAAGGCCGTTTGCGCAGGCTAAGCAAGGCAAATTCGGATTCACGCAAACGTTACCCGGCGGGATCTTTATCCATCCCGGGGTCGAAGTCGGACAGCTCAGGTTGGTTCGCAAATGCCAGCGGGCGGCGCCGCTATAATCGGCGCAATAGGATTGCGCGGGATTGTTCAGGATATCGTAAAAAACCGGCGACAGGTCGCAATTCGATCCGTCGACGCACCGATCGATAACACTATTATAAGAGCAGGCTCCGCCGGCACAAGCCGGGGAAACGCTCGAGCAGCTCGAATCGCACGTTCCTACGGTTTCCGTCGAACCGCCGGGATCGGTCGAACACTGGCCGGGAGAATTCGGGCAGAATCTCGAATTAAGACACTGATCCATGCTGTAACCGGAACATGACTCTAAAGCGGCTGCCGTCTGGCAAGTACAGTGGGTCGGACTCGCCGGATCGTTATCGCAATACAAGCCGATCTGGCAAGGACCGTAGATCGGATTGCAGCCCGGGGTCGTAAGCGCGTCCACATAGCAGGGATCTCCTAATCCTCCGGGGATAGTGCTCGTGCCTGTTTCGCTCGTAAATTCCCATTCGTAAACAGAGCTGGTTATCCGATTATAGCAATCTTCGATTGTTACAAAGCCGTCGCCGTTTCCGCCCATTGCCGCCGCGTCAGTGGCGCAGCGTCCCGCCCGAAAGGTACCTGAAGGGCAACAAACCCCGCCGCAAGCGGCGTCGGGATCCGGCGCGTTCGTGCATAAGCCGACCGTAAAGTCAATACTGTTTCCGATGCTCCCGCTCTGTTCGACCGATACGGGACCGGTTACGGCCAGCTGATGGACCGTCGTCACTATGGTATCGGCGTTCGGATCAGGATTGTCAAGCCAGGAAGCGTGGGTGGTCTGGCCGTGGTTGAGGTGGAACCAAACGGTATCGTCTGCCGCGCCGAAATATTCGCCGTACAAGGAGACCGGGCTGTTATTGGGCCCCATGATCGGCGTGATCCGGCAAATGCTCGGTGCCGGAGCGCCGGCGGTAATGCTGAATTGGGCGGGGTTCAGGGTGCCGGTGTCGATCTGCGGCCAGGAACCGACATCCATGAATATGGTCTCGCTGCCGCTTATCCCGTCCGGAACCTTGACTATTACCCGGTGATCCGTCCAGACGCTGTCCGCGCAATCTTCGGGAAAATCATAATCGGCTTCCGTGGCGCCGAAAGAAACGCTTGATCCGCCGCGCGCCGCGCCGAAGCCGCCGCCATAGATCGTTACGTATTGTCCCGGCGGTCCGGAGGATGGCTCGAAACCCGTTATATACGGGCCGGTAACGGTCAGCGTCGATACCCGGAAATTAAGGTAATTGCTCGGGTTGGTCGAAGAGGCGAAAGTAGTAGTATTGCCGGCGCGCATATCCGGCACTCCGGCGGTGCCGAATCTGCCTTGCGGATCGGTAAACAAAGAATTTAAAGCCGCTATATTATCGGTATAATTCCCGAAATAAGTCCGGGTGCCGTTAGGCAGGTTTATACCCTGATAAGTGATGATATCCTGATAATAGCCGGTGGTGGTTGACAGCTGGCATAAACCGGGCCTGACCGTGTTATTGACAATAAAGCCAGGGTCAATTACCGGTCCGCGGGCATTATCCGTCGTGTCTTCTTCCGTATCAGAGGACCTCACGAGCCGGATGACGTTCGCTCCCATAGGTGCTCCGGCCGGAACGACCACGATCACCTGGTTGTCAGACCAGAAAGCGGTACAATTGGGATTGACCGTGTTCGGGAAAGGCGCCAGGACGCCGTTAAAATAAACTTCTCCGGGTGCCGCGCCGAAAAACCGGCCGCCGATCGTCACGAGATTGCCGCGCGCTCCGTCCGGCGGACTTACCCAATCGATCACCGGCGCGCCGATACATCGGCATTCCGTCGGCGAACCGACGGTATCGTCGCATCTTAAACCGCTTACGCACATCGAGTCCGTGGCGTCGCAAACGGCGGTCGCGCTATCACCGTCGCAGGGATCGCCGAATCCGCCCAGAGGCGAGCAGGTACAGGCGGTCGGATCGCAAAAATAAGTTCCCGGGGTGAAAAAGGTATCGCAAATCATATTATCCGGGCTCGAACAAGTCGGACCGGGTACGGAGTCGCAATCAACCGTACCGCCGGGACTGCAGGGCGGCGCTTGGCAGCCGGTCAAAGGACAACAAACGTCGCCGCCGCCGCAAACGCCCGAGCAAGGCCCCCAGGTGTTATCGGCCTGGCAGACCTGCGTGCCGTAGCAGCCGCAGCTCCGAGGCGGATCACCCGGATTGCAGGCGTTTCCGCCGGTAGCGGAAAGAAGGCTGTTTAAGACAAAACTGGCTATCGCAAAGGACATCAGTATGATAATAAGACCGATCACGGCCGCTACCAAGGTTTTTTTCGCCTTTTCCAGCTGGGCGGCGTTGCCGTTTGAAGTCATCCAAAGCCAGCCGCCGTACATTATTAGAACTACCGCGATAACGCCTAAAAAGCCCAAGGCTATCCTTATTACATTAGCGACTATGACGCGCGGATCCGTATTTCCGAGGCCGGTAGCCGTCTGAACATTCCCCTCTGTGCCGCCCCAAAGCATATTATCCGCGGCGGACTGGGCCAGGACGGGATGTGTACAGACGACAAAACCAACGGCTATCAGCGTAATGACGACCGTAAAAGCGATAAAGATGATTTTGTTACGCTTCTTTAACATTGCCGGTTACTGAAAGATACAAGGATACAAGAAACAATTGACCAAACAAATCTCAATTCACAACATCCAATAATCAAACTGTTCGATATTTGTGATATGTAATTTAGAATTTGTTTGTATCCTTGTTTCTTGTGTCCTTGGAAATTATATTTCCGTTTATACTATAAAAAATATACAAAATTAGGGACAACTGCTTCCTGCCGTCGGCACTTCAGAGCAGCAAGAAGGTGTGCCGGCGCAGGTTGCGGAAACGCTGGGGTTAAAGCAGTTCTGGTAAATATCCTTAATTCCGGAACCCGCCTGGCTACGATAACGCAGGAACTCGCCTAAGGGCGCGTGCCGTATTTCCGCCTGCGTCCGGTCCGGGATACCGTCGTTATTGTCATCCAAATCGTTCTTAACCACCCAATAGCCGACGGGCCGGTTGGCCAGGCTCCAAAGGTTAATCGCCCGATGGATCACCGTATCATTACCGTTTACCACGCTGACGCTGCCGGTTTTAAGGCTGGACGACATCATCAATTTACTGCATGTTATCACGACCGGATCGGCCAGGGAAACATTAGCCGCATCATTGATCGGCGTAAGAGCATCGATTTCCGGCGGAGTCAGGTCAAGAATATCGCTTACGTAGAATGACCATTGAAAATTATCTCCGGTTCCGGCCGCCGGCGCGTTCTCGTTATAAGAATTTACCGGTCCGACCGCTTCCGAGTCGCGATTGCCGTCCAGAGAGTTGGCGCAAGCATCGGCGATACCGGAGAGCGGCATAAGAGAGAGTGGATAATTTATTCCCGCCGCGTCTTCGCAATGGCCGCCGGCGCAATTATCATAAGGACTTCTACTGGCGCAATTATCCGCGCCGCAACCGGCTAAAGGGGCCGCCGTCAATTCTACCCTTAAATTACTCAAAGCCGGAAGGCAGTAAATCCTCTCTCCGCAAGCGTTCACCCCGCAAAGATCGTCGCTTATGAACTCGACCGTCCGGTAACCGTTGGAAATCAGGAAACGACCGGTCAGGGTGCCTCCCGTGCCGATATTGACTATTCTTATATAAGGCGCCACGTCAGCCGCGTCCCCGGAAAGGGTAATCGGATTCATGGCCTCGTTGAAGTTAGTTTGGATCACGATATTCCGCGGCACGTCCCGCGCTCCTCCCTGGATCGTAACCGTATCGTTGTCGTCTTGCCCTCCGGACATAGGAGTAATGGACAGGGCAACGGGGTTATTGGTTGATAAAAGTATATTATTGCCTCCTTGGCCGGCGGTAACTGCCGTAACCGTAACGACCGGACCGGCGGCGGAAGCGGTAATGCTTGGATGACCCGCTAAAGCGGCGGCGATATTGGCGGCCACGGTATTTAGGTTAGGATTTGTCGCTATATCGACGCCGAAAGAATAGGTTCGGTTATCAACCCTTATAATATCGGCGTTAACACGGGCGGTTACGCCCGTAATCGTCCAAAAATTTCCGGCGCTCACAGGTCCAGGCGCGGTCAGGGAAAGAACTCCGGGAAAAGTTACGGTATTTCCCACGAAATTCGCGGCACCCAAGGGCGTGGCGCCATTAGTAAGCTGAGCAGTAACGCCGTCCGTCATTACGGTTACCGTCAAATTGCCGCTTGCCTGATTATTAGGATCGATCACGACCGTAGCGCCGGGAGGATTAACGGCCGCATAGGACGGGATAGCGGCCGCGCGCGGCTGGCTCGTTACCGTAACGGCGCCCGCCGCCCGGACGGCCGGAGCGGTCGATACCGCGTCTGGGGCGTTATCCGGCGGAGGGATGATCCCGCCGTCAACCACCTGGGGCGGAGTGAGGTCAAGCCTGTTGCTTACCTGGAAACCCCACAGAGCGTAATCATTCGCGCAATTTCGGAATACCGGCGTACCGTTAGCCAGTTCGATATCATTCGAAAGGTAAACGCCATAATTAATATATTCGCTCGGCGAACCCAGATAATTTACCGGATCCAGGAAGAAAGTGGCATTATCGTTAGTGCTTACGAGAACTTCATCGACCAGACTCGGGCAGCTTCCCCCCGAAAGGCAGGCCGCTTGGTCGGACTGGTGGAATATCATAACACTGTCGGTAAGTATATTATTGCTTCCATCCATGATCGTGGCCGGGTCGATCGGTTCACGGAAGGTAACGATAATGCCGACATTTCGCGGTACTTCAGCCTGACCGGGCTCGGGGTAAACGCTTAAAAGCGAACAGTTGCCCAAAGCGACCAATCCGATACCCGCCCCCGGTCCGCCGCCCGAACCGGGATTATACGTAGTAGCGCCCAATAAACGGCTCAAAATAAAACTCACGATCGCGAAGGACATGAGTATGATTATGAGACCGACAATAGCCGCCGTAAGGGTTTGCTTGGCCTTGTTTATTTTCGATTCGTCGCCAGCGCTCGTTGTCCAAAGCCAGCCGGCATACATTATAAGCAATACGGCGATTATCCCTAAAAATCCCAGAAGCACCCTTATAATATTTGCAATGATGATCCGAGGATCGGTGTTACCTAAACCAGTAGCTGTCTGAACATTCCCTTCTGTTCCGCCCCAAAGCATATTGTTGGCGGCGGTTTGGGCTGATACCGGTTCAGTAGCAATAAAAAAACCCGTTATAATAACGATTACTGCTCCCACAAAACCTAAAAATATGATTTTTTTACGTTTTATCATTTTAATGCGTTTGGAGATTACTCGCCTTTTCTAATGTTTGACTAATCCACAATTTTATAATATTATTATAACATAAAATATAAAAAAAATACAAACTATTTTAGGCGTTAGGTAATTAGGCGTTAGAATATTAGGTTTAAGAGCCTAACATCCTGACACCCTAAAGCCTAACACCCTAAAGCCTAAAATATGACCATTGACCAAATAATACACAAAGTCCAGGAAAATAACCCCAAGGCCGATATTGCATTACTCGAAAAGGCTTATGAATTCGCGGCTCGCGCCCACGGAAGCCAAAAACGGAGAACCGGGGCTCCTTATATACAGCACAGCCTGCACACAGCTTTTGTTTTGGCGCAAATCAAGGCGGATTTATCAACGATCATGGCGGGAATACTCCACGATGTTCCGGAAGATACCGAATACACGCTCGATGATATCAGTAAAAACTTCGGCGGCGAAGTAGCCGCTCTGGTCGAGGGTATTACGAAGTTAAGTAAAATAAAATACCGGGGGGTGGAAAGATATCGGGAAAATCTGCGCAAAATGTTCCTGGCTATGGCCCAGGATATACGCGTAATCCTCATAAAATTCTGCGATCGCCTCCACAACCTAAGGACCTTAGACGTTCTCCCCGAGGAAAAACGCCGGCGTATCGCCCAGGAAACAATGGAAATATACGCGCCGATCGCCGGTCTACTCGGTATCTGGCGCCTTAAATGGCAGATGGAAGATATTTGTTTTAAATATCTATATCCGGAAGAATATAAAAAACTGGAATATAAATATGAAGTGGAAAAAAAGACAGAAAGGAATCAGTACACGCAAAGGGTAAAGAACATCCTGAGTCAGAGGCTTAACGAAGAGGGTATCGCGTATAACATCGAAGACCGACTGAAGCCGCTTTACTCGATCTACAAGAAAATGCAGAAAAAAGACCGTAAATTCGATGAAATTTACGACGTATTCGCGGTCCGGATCATCGTACCGACAGTTTCCGACTGCTACAAGACAATGGGGATCGTCCATTCGCTCTGGAAACCAAAATCCGATCGCATCAAGGATTACATAGCCGTACCCAAACCGAACGGCTATAGAAGCCTCCATACGACCGTTTACGGCCCGGAGAACAAACCAACGGAATTCCAGATTCGAACCAGGGAAATGCACGAAGAATCTCTTTATGGCATCGCCGCTCATTGGTATTATAAGCATAAGGGCGGTTCGGACTACAAAAACCAACCGAAATGGATCCAGGAGATCTTGAATATCCAGCGCCAGACGGAAAATACCAATGATTTCATAAATAAGGTAAAACTTGACGTTTTTCAGGACCGAATCTTCGTATTCTCTCCCAAGGGGGACGTTTTCGACCTTCCTGAAGACGCCACGCCGATCGATTTCGCCTATCTCGTCCATACGGAAGTCGGCAATAAAGCGACCGGAGCCCTGGTAAACGACCGCATGTCCTCGCTTGACCGACCCCTTAAAAACGGTGACCTGGTCGAGATCGTTACGGAAAAGAACCGCAAAGGGCCGAATACGGACTGGTTGGAATTCGCCAAGACTAACCGGGCGAAGGAAAAGATCCGCCAAGCCACTAAGTCCTCCCGCTTCGAACAATTCAAAAGGATCATCCCGGGAATGAAAAAATAATCGACTCCGCTGGTGATAAATGATTAACACGCGGAAATATTTTCTTAATTACACCGGCGCCGGTAAACCATTGAAAACTGACGCTAATTAACAATTAACAGTATGAAAAAAATATTTCTTACAATGATCGCCATAGGCTTAATAACAACCGGATGCGCGCAAAAGCCGGTCAATATCGAAAATTACGATAAACCGACGGCAAAAGAGGGACCGGGCGATATTATCGATTTAAGCGGCCAAAGGTTGGAAAAAATCCCTGAATACGTATTTAGCGCGAATAATCTTCACGAATTGGATATTTCCCGGAACAGGCTTACCGGAGCGATCCAGGCCGAGATCGGGCATCTTAAAAACCTTAGGGTACTTAAGGCGGGTGACAACCAAATGACCGGAGTTCCGGCGGAAATCGGAAGGCTGGAAAAGCTTGAGGTGCTCGACCTTTCGAACAACCGCCTGACCGGGCTGCCGCATGAATTGGGTAATCTTAAAAATCTGAAAACATTGGATATCTCCGGCAATGACTATTCGGAAGCTGATTTAAATATCATAGAGCAAAACCTGACGGGAGTTAATATCGTAAAATAAAACGGGAGGGATCGATGAAGAAAAATCGATACCGGATACTTAAAAACGGGAAATTCATCCTTAGCGAGAAACCTGGAAAATATGCCGGCTGGAGACCGGGAAAAATATTCGGCCGGCTTGATTGCGCGTCCGGCAAAAGAATGAACAAAAAAAACCGGGTATTCTTTCACTCTCTCGAAGACGCTGTCCGTGAAGGTTATCGGCCCTGCAAGAATTGCCGTCCGATCAACCAAGAAGATTTTAAAAAAATCAGGCATCTAGTGCCCGAACACCGAACCCTGGAAAAATTCTATGACCGGGATACAAAAAAACCAGCAAAAAACGAACGCCGATAAAACGGCGTTTTTTGCAATAAAAAGCAGGGATGATAAACCCTGCGATTCCACGATAATTTTACGCCGTTTGGGATTTTACGCGGGGAATCCGCCCGTCCGGAAATCACGCGACGACTGAATAAAGAACAAACCGATATTAATTTTCTCCGTGATTCTAATTTTGCATCGACTTGCCGAAAATAAGCACCTGGCCTGGGTAAATAAGATGGGGATCGGTAAAATCCGGATTATCCGTCCTAAGGCGATGCCATTCCTTTTCCCAGCAGGGGCGCCGGCCGCAGCCGGTAAAACGCTCCGTCAGGCGCGACAGGCAATCGCCGCTTTTTACCTTATAGGCTAGACTATCGTCGCTTAAGCGTACCGATTCTCCGGGCCGGAGCGAGCCGATAAGATCCTCATCGTTATTTTTCCTCCCGGTCTCCGCGGCCTTATTCGGCTCTAACGTCTTTTTCAGTTCCAACGATTCCATGCGCAATTCATCCGCCATTTTTTTTGTTTCCGCGGCCAGCATCCTTAATTCAGAAAGGTCTTTTTTCATCTGTTCAACTTCAATCTTTATCCCATCTAAGGTTTTATTCATTTGATCAAGCTCGTTGAACATGATCCTTGTAAAAACCCCGAGAACCAACAAGGCGATACACATAAAAATCGTTACGGCTTTCATTCTCGTTCCCTTCCTTTTGCCCTGTTTATTTTTTAAAATGCGCAAATTCCAATCCGAAGACAACAAAATCATAATAATACAAAAGAGCGCCCCAGTCAACAGATTTAAACAAAATACTCCCGATTTCTCGGGAGTATTTTAAACACTCGATAAAAAAATAGAACTTATCCGGCCAAAACCTTCTTAACCGCCCGATTGACCGATCCGCCGTCCGCCTTGCCCTTTACTTTAGCCATGACCGCACCCATGACTTTCCCGAAATCTTTCGGACCGATTTCGCCCAGGGAAGCGATAACGTCTTTCGTTATTTTTTCGATCTCAGCCTCATCCATCATGGCTGGCATGTATTTTTCAAGGATCGCTATCTCCGCTTTTTCCTTTTCGGCCAGGTCATCGCGGTTGCCCGCTTCGTAAACCGAAGCCGAATCCCGGCGTTTTTTTACCTCGGTCTTCAAAACACCCGCCGCTTCTTCGTCGGTCAATTCGTTCTTATTGCCTAATTCGATCTTTTTGTTCTTGAGCGCGGCCATAATCATCCTTAAAGTCGAAAGCTTTAATTCCTCTTTGGACCGCATCGCTTCCTTAAGATCGTTATTGATATCGCTTAGTATGGCCATAGGATTACGAATGAATAAAAAACCGTTATAACAAAAAAATAATTACCATTTTTTTCTGGTTTCTTCTTTGAGTTTTCCGATCTTCCTTAAATATTCGTTTTTAGTGCGCATTCTTCGGCTGATCAGGGCGTATTCTTTTTGCTGGTTCTTATTTTTTTTATTCTGGCGATATTTTTTTCGGCGAACCTCATTCAATTTCCGGCTTTTTATCAGGGATTTATTGAAACGCCTTAAAAAATTCTCGAAGTTCTCTCCTTTATTCCTTTTGAATTCTACCACGGAACACCTTCCTTTCTAGTTTACTGTATTAAATATTATATTTATAATGGCTTGATCTAAGCCTATTATCTGTTTAGCAAAATATCGCGAAACTGTCAATTACTCGTCTTTGCTCTCGAGCCTCCGGTTCAATTCCGCGCCGATCTTCTTATAATCGATCATTTCCTGGGTGCCGGATTCCATGTCGCGGATAATTATCGTGCCGTCTATAAGCTCCTTTTGTCCCAAAATCAGGCTGTATTTCGCGCCTAAACGGTTAGCTTCTTCGAGCTGCACCTTAAGGCTGTCCTTGGTGAAGGCTTGCCTGACCCTATACCCGGCTTTCCGCATCTCCTCGAACAGGATGAACATTTTTCTTTTGGCCTGTTCCCCCAGCTGGGCAAGGAAAATAAAATCTTCCTGATCTTTCTTCAGGGGGATGTTCTTTTCCTTTATCTTAAGGATCACCCGCTCGATGCCGATGCCGAAGCCGCAGGCCGGGGTCGGGCGTCCGCCCATCGCTTCCACCAACCTGTCATAACGGCCGCCGCCGCCCAAAGAAGCCTGCCTTTTGTCCTTTTCTTCCGTCTCCTTTTTCTTTTCCGGAGCACCGTCTTCACTCTCTTCTTCGTCCCCTTCGACAGCCGTGACCTCAAAAACCGTCCGGTTATAATAGTCCAGGCCGCGGACCAAAAACGGATTCAGGTTATAAGGAATATCGAGTTCATCCAGATATTCCAGAACTTTAATCAAATGATCGCGGCAATCATTGCACAGAAAGTCCACTATCTGGGGCGCTTCTTCCCGCACCTTGGCGCATTCTTCCTCCTTGCAGTCCAAAAGGCGCAAAGGATTGGTGGCGAATCTTTTTTTGCAGTCGATGCACAGCTTGGCACGCTTCCCTCTTTCTTTATAAAATTCGATCAGTTTATTGATATAATCAGCCCGGCATTCCTTGCACCCCAGGCTATTGATCTGGATCTGGACTTTTATCTGCAGTTCTTTAAAAAAATTATACGCGATCAATATCATCTGCGCGTCCGCTACCGGACTCGCCTCGCCGAACATCTCAAGATCGAATTGGGTGTGCTGACGATAGCGTCCGGACTGCGGTTTTTCATGACGGAACAAGGATCCCAGCCAAAAGAATTTTACCGGCTGCGGCAGATTGAACATGCCGTGCTCGATATAGGCCCTGACAAGACCGGGGGTCGCTTCCGGACGGAGAGCCACCCGGTCACCGCTTTTGTCGGTAAAGGTATACATTTCTTTCGAAACGACATCGGTATTCTTACCGCTAGATCTTTCGTACAAATCCGCTTTTTCCAGAGCCGGTGTTTCGATCGGCTGAAAACCGTACAAAACCGCCAGATCGCGCGCTTTTCTGGTAACCAGCTCCCAATATTTATATTCATCGAACAGGATGTCCCTCATCCCCCGCAGGCGCGAATAACGCCTTTCTTTCCCTCTTTTTTCCGCTTTTTTATCTTTTTCTTCTTTTGATTTTCTGGACATATTATATTTATAATAAATTTAAATTAATTTAAAAATTTTCACGCCTGTCCGTCCGGCCTTTTCTGTTTTTATTATCAAAAATATTCCGGCGCCTCGAACACTTTTATCCGATTAAAGGGCCAGCCCCGGAACAAAACCCGTCCGGTAATAAAACTTTCGTTTACCGGTCCGAAGCTCCGCGAGTCTTTCGAAGAATTGCGGTTATCGCCTAAAACATAATATTCGTTACCGTTTAACTCTATTTTGTTTTCAGTCAAACCGTAAGTTTTCGTTCCCGGCTCCAGATATTCCTCGGCGATCATCATGCCCTCGGGATTGGCCTCATTATAAATAATCACGCTTCCGTCTTTTATCTGGATAGTTTCTCCGGGAAGACCGATCAATCTCTTTATGAAATATTCCTGAGGATTTCTCGGATAACGGAAGACGACAATATCTCCCCGCTTCGGCTCTTCGAAGCGATAGGTGATCTCATCGATTATCAAATATTCATGGTCGAAAAAATTAGGCTCCATCGACGCACCTTTCACATAAAAGGGCTGGATCAGAAAATAACGGATGGGAATGATTATAACCAGAGATATAACTACGATCTTAATTAGCTCGAAAATGAAACTGAAGAAATTTCTAAGCATGGTGTTGATAGTTAAGTAAAACAAAAAAATGGAATCTTAGCAATCTAAGCCTCTTCCCGACCTCCTTAAACCTCTTGTTTTTATATTTTTTATACCTTTATAAAATATAACATTAAAGTAAAAAAATTTCAAGGGAATAAAAAGGATCAAACTTCATTTTGCTACTAAGCGGGGGGTATTGTCAAATTCCACTAGATTATGTATAATCATTGTAGTTACGCGAATGGCAAATATGGCCATTTTTAATTGAATTCTTAAACAGATTCGGATAATATTATTTATCACTAATATTAGCTAACACTATCTTAATTTATGGATATTAACCTGTATAAACCTAAAAAGGATGAAATCTCCCTGTCGGAAATCGTAAAAGTCAGACAGGAGAAGAGAAAAACCGCAAAAATATTGAAAATATCGATTTTTTCCGCGATTTTCGTAATTACCTGCCTGGCCGTTTTCTCGAGCCAGGTGCTTGTTTCAAATCAAAGCTCGACCTCCTGGCTGGCCAATCTGCCGATCATCAAGCAGATCCGGTCTTTAGCGGAGTCCGCCGACCATCACCTTAAAGGCGAGAAGGAAGACCGCATAAATATTCTTCTTTTGGGCATGGGCGGAAAAAATCATGAAGGCGGATATCTTACCGACACCATCATACTCCTTAGCCTCGAGCCGTCCACGAAAAAAGTGGCCATGGTTTCTATACCCCGCGACCTGGCGGTTTCAGTGGAAGATCTCGGTCTTAAAAAAATCAATGCCGTCAACGCTTTGGCTGAAACCGAGCAGGAAGGCTCCGGTAGTCTGGCCGTAAGCCAAGCCATAAGCGATATTTTGAATATACCGATCGATTATTACGTCCGGGTGGATTTTGCCGGTTTTATAAAAATCATCGACGACCTAGGGGGAGTCAAGGTTTATGTCGACAACACTGTTAATGACCTGGAATACCCGATAGCGGGCCGGGAATCCGCCGACGACTACGCGAGCCGTTTCGAGCATCTTTACATAGAAAAGGGTTGGCAGGAAATGGACGGGTCTTTGGCCCTGAAATATGCCCGCTCCCGCCATTCGGCCGGAATAGAAGGCTCGGATTTCGCCCGCGCGCGCCGGCAGCAAAAAGTGATCGCCGCCGTAAAGGATAAATTGTTATCGGCCAGGACCCTCTTAAATCCGATCAAAATAAGCCAGATATTGGGCGACCTCAACGACCACATAAGCACTAACCTGAAAATATGGGAATTGATCAAGCTTTGGGACATGTTCGGCTCCGTCGATCAGAAAAATATCATTAATAAGGTACTGGATAACAGCGAAAGCGGCCTTTTATTAAATACCGTATCGGACGGAGGCGCCTATATACTTCTCCCGAGAAGCGGCGATTTCTCGGAAATCGAATACATGATCAACAACATATTCTCCGACGCGCCGGAAGAAATAAAAAATAACATTACCCAGGAACGGGCGACGATTGAAGTGCGCAACGGCACCTGGATAAACGGTCTGGCCTCGAAAATGACGGTCGATCTGGAAAGATACGGTTTTACCGTGATCAGGGTCGGAAACTCCAGCCGCCAGAATTTCCAGAAATCGGTCATTTACGATCTGACTTACGGGGAAAAAGAGAAATCCATGTCGCTTCTTAAGGAAAAAACCGGAGCCAACGTATCTTTCGGCCTGCCTCAATGGCTTATTGACGATATCGACCGGGAAATGGGGAACGAAAAAAATCCGATCCAACCGGACTTTATTCTGGTCCTCGGCCAGGACGCGGATTCGACGAATTCAGGCAAGGAGAACCAGGAGAATACGGCTGAGTAAACAACCAATGGATAAATATTGAAATGAAATTCGTATTTAAAAATTATAAAAATCAAATCGTACAGAGTACCTGTTTTTATACTAATCCGATATGGATCATGAAGAAAAAAATAATTTACCGCTCGTAGTCATTTTTGGCCGCACCAACGTCGGCAAGTCAACGCTCTTCAACTGCCTGACCGAAAAGAAAAGCGCCTTGGTCTCGAAAAATTCCGGCACGACCCGCGACAGCAATCTCGGTCTCGTGAGCTGGCGCGGACGCTCTTTCCGGATAGTGGACACGGGTGGCATCGAAGATCTCAAGCTTCTTACCGCCAGCCGCCGGACCGAGAGAAAAACCCGGCTCTCAGGGGATATAGACGCCAAAGTGCAACTTCAGGCCCGCGACTACCTTAAGCGGGCCGATTTAATATTGTTCCTGGTCGATACCCGGGACGGACTTTTACCGCAGGATCGGGAATTGGTCCTTTCTTACAAGAAAATCGCGGCTCCGGAAAAAACCGCCGACATGATCCTCGTGGCCAACAAGGCCGACAGTCCGAGTCTCCGGAAGGAAACGGCCGAATTCAATAAGCTCGGCCTGGGCGAGCCGGTCGCCATCTCCGCTGCCAACGGTTCCGGTACCGGGGACCTTCTGGATATTATCGTCGAAAAAATCCCACCTGAAAAGAAACTCCCGACGACCGATGAACAGGACGAAGGCGTCCGAACTCCCGATACGATCAATGTCGCCATTATCGGCAAACCGAATGTCGGCAAATCCAGTCTGATCAACAAACTATTGGGCGAGGAACGGGTGATAGTAAGCCCGATACCGCATACCACCCGCGAACCGCAGGACATAACGCTCGAATACCGGGGTAAACGCATCAACTTTATCGATACAGCCGGCATCAGCCGCCAAGGGCAGAAGCTTATCCGCCATTCGAAAATAAAAAATCTTGAAAAATTCAGCATAATCAAATCCCTCTCCATCATAAAAAGATCCGATATCGCCCTCCTGGTCATAGACATAAACGAGCCCCTGACCAGGCAGGAGTCCCGGCTCACGGAAGAGATCATCGGGAATAAAACGAGCCTTATCATCATCGCCAACAAATGGGACGCGGCCAAGGATAAAAACATCAAAGCCTGCCGGACAAAGGTATACGACCATCTGCCTTTCGTAACCTGGGCGCCCATACATTTCGTTTCCGCTTTAACCGGTGAAAAAGTAAAAAAGATCCCCGACCTGATCCTCTCGATCGCCGCCGCCAGAAATATCGCCGTAAGCGATAACATGCTCGAAAAATTACTGAGCCGGATCGTAAAAAAACATCTGCCGGCCAAAGCGAGCGGCTCGAAATATCCGCACATCTACGGTCTCAAGCAGACGAGGGTAAACCCGCCGAAATTCACGATCCGGATCGGCTCTAAAGATACTATCCATTTTTCCTACCTGCATTTCATCGAAAACCGACTGCGGGAAAAATTCGGTTTTTCCGGCACGCCCCTGACGATCAATATAGAGAAAGGTAGGCGCGTGCACGGGTCGCATAACACATAGCTTCGAACGCTTAACGCCCCCCCCCTGCGATCCGTAAAATAACCAGTTACATAAATATAATATCAACGTACGTACGCGTTATGAAATTAATCATTGGCCTGGGTAATCCCGGGGAAGAATATAGAAAAACCAGACACAACGCCGGCTTTATAGCCCTGGACGCTTTTGCGAAGAAAGAAGGTCTTAGCTGGACGATAAATAAAAAATTCAACGCGGCCACGGCCGAAACCAGCGGAGTTTTACTGGTCAAACCCTTGACCTACATGAATAACTCGGGACAAAGCGCGCAAGCGGTTATGGCCTACTACAAGCTTTTGCCCAAAACCCTGGGCCTGCTTAGACGAACAGACGCTGATCTCTCGGAACTATTAACGGTAATTCATGACGACCTTGATATTCCTTTGGGCGAATACAGGATCTCGGTTGATTCCCGCTCGGCCGGCCACCGGGGCGTAGAGTCTATCATCGGCCATCTTAAAACGAAAAACTTCAAACGCATCCGTATCGGCATCAAAGGCGGTAAACCGGTTGAAATGCCGACGGAAAAATACGTTCTCGGGCGTTTCAATGCCCAGGAAACGGAAATAATCAACAAACTGATAACAGAAAAAATATTAACGGAATTGGCGTAAAATAAATTTCGACACAAAAAAAGCCGGGCAGGGAACAAAAATCTTTGTTCCCTGCCCGGCCTTTTTTATTTTTTCATTCTGCTTGACAAAAATTGAAGTTCATGCTAAACATAGCAAATGGGGTTGTTCGTTAAAAAAATGAAAACAAAATAAACTTAATGGAGGGCCAAAGAATGAACATGATCTCGCGCATATTTTTAAAAAGAAAAAATGAGCCGAACACACCAAACAATGTCCCCGATATCCCGGAGAAAGAAAAACCACCGTGCGGAACTTTGTGCGCCGGTTGTTTTATGAAATCTCCGGAAAGCGAATGTTATATAACATCAAAAATCTTTGACTGGTGGACATACGATAATAGCGCCAGAAAAGATGGGTTCAAATTCAGAATTGATGTGCAGGGCTACTTTATTTCTGAATCGGGAGAAAAAAATTTTGACGCTCTCATGACACAACGTTTTTACGTAAACGCGTTTAACAACGAAGAAATAAATTCAATCAAGATAGAAGGAAAACATATTTTTTGCTACCGCAACCTATTCTCTGATTGTCACTACCGATCTGACGGAAAACGTGTAATTCCTGTGGGGGAATTTGAAAAAGATTATCTGGAAAATGGCGAGCACGGAAAAGTTAAGCTGTTCGTTGAGTATTCTGTTTATGATCTGCGAAAAACCGCTCCTGCTACTGAAGCGGACAACTGATTATAAAACAGCTAAAGGCTACCGGCGTCGGTAGCTTTTTTATTTACACAAAAATTTTTGTTCCCTGCCCGGCCTTTTTATTATTGACAAAAACAATGGTCCATGCTAAACATAAACCAGACAGCCGGAAATAAACCGGCTTAGCACTTTTAACCCGAAGGAGGGAAAGACAATGAACGAAGAACAACAGATGACGTATCGGGAAAAACTGGAAACGGCGAGAAAGCGGCATCCGCTTTACCAGAAAAACATTACTCGATTCGCTGAAACTTGGCCGGAATGGAAAGAAAATTTCGCTGAAGCCAAAACGGGCTCCGAGCTGATCGGCCTTCTGCACCGCGGATTCGATGCTTATACCGAAAAATGGGAAGAGCGGCTAGAGCGAATCTGTTTTTATCTGGAAGTAGCTTATGGCTATAATGATGACTTTTTATTCCGCCGGCCCTTGGGGATCAATTACCCCGACGAAGAACGCCGCTTGGCCGAAGAAACACAAATAATCGCCCGAAAAGCCTGGGCCATTCTCTGTCAAAAATTTTTCAAAGAAAGTGACAATCCGGAGTGTTGGCGGACGTTGATCGACGAACCGATAATCTTTGACCGGATCATCTGGTTTTTTTCCGAAACCGCCAATATTCCGCGCCACAACTCTGAAAATCATCACGACATCATCGCCCTGAAATTTCTGGCCGAATTATCCACTTTGACCTGGGAGGGAAGATGGGGAACGCGGACAGAATCTAAACCCCGCTTCGCGGCTAAACGGCCGCTGTTCATTAAGATCCTGGACGCGATCAAAAGGCTGGATATCTTAAGAAAATACTGGCACGAACTCTCCTTGGACGACCTGGTCTCCCTGGAGGAATTAGCCCTGGAAAACGGCTACTACGCCACCCTGGCCCAGGCCGCCACTCTCGGCTCCCAGGCCGCTCAAACCGCCATCGTTTTAAAGGCCATGATAGCGGAAGGGGACCGCCGGAAAAAAATAGAAGAAGCCGAGGCGGAGATAGAAGAGGCCCGGCAAAAATTAGAATCCTTGTCAAAATAAGCAGCACAACAAAAAACCCGCTTTAAAAAGGCGGGTATTTTTATAAAACACAAAAAATCCCGCCGGATCGAGACGGGAAAATTCATTAACGTTTATTTTTTGGAATATATTTTTTTCGGAAGGGCTGGCCGAAAAAATCCTGAGCCTTGGAAAATTCGCGTGATATGCCGCAATCAGGGCACTTTTCTTCTTCTTCGGAAAAACTCCGGCCGCAAGCGGCACAAACAGTTTCCAATTTAGGCATGCTTTCACCTCCTCTAAAATATATTAGGAACAAACCGATGTTTAAAAAAATAATGCCCGCATTATTGCCTAAGAGTCGGGGTAACCCCCAATAAAGAAAGGAAGAAGATCAAGGAGGGAGGATCTTCGTCCATTCCATCTCTTAAGGCATTAATCCGGACACTATCGGTTTTTCGCATTTCGTGTTATTATACCTATAGCATAATCCGCACTTTTCTACTTGCCTTGAAGGGACAATTAATCGACAAATACCCAAGGAGGTGAAGTATTCCTCGAATAAAAAGCCCTTTGACAAGTAGAAAACCAAGGGTTAAGTTTCTCTACCTTAGCATGGGCAAAAAAAAATGTCAACTGCTAAAAGCAACATAAAAACCAAAAAGATCGGTTAAATTAAACTACGCACCGACTTCGTCGGTGGAATTATAAGTTAACGGACTTCGTCCTATTTTCCAAAACGTTAATTTGTCATCCCCGAATCCGCCCGGGG